>WNGA01015704.1_pt1 | contig 10391 bp, 14 predicted proteins | sample 5400061 | NCBI WGS metagenome assembly WNGA01 (sample SAMN13153366, study PRJNA577476) | soil metagenome | isolation source: 100 cm soil or saprolite under grassland replicate 2 | place: USA:California | collected 2016-06-15
CATCCACGTCTGGAACGTCGCCGGTCCCGTCTATGACCTGGCGACGACCGCCAGCAAGCTGCTCCACCTGGGTCTGTCGCTGCCCGAGGTGCTGCGCCGCGTCACCGCCAGCCCCGCCGCCTGCATCGGGCTGGGCGGCGAGCTCGGCACGCTCGCGCCCGGGGCCGCGGCCGACGTGAGCTTGTTCCGCCTCGTGGAGGGCGAGTGGCCCTTCCGGGACAGCTCGGGCGAGGAAGAGATCGGCCGCGCCCGGCTGGAGCCGGTCGCCGTGATTCGCGCCGGTCGCCGCTACGAGTGCGCGGCGGCGGCCTACTGATCGCCGATCGCGACTCGACGCCGGCGGCGGCCCCGACCGGTACCGCGCGCTCAAGCCGACCCGACGCGCGTTCAAGCCCTACCATAGCCTTCTCGTACGAAAAACTCCTACCAGAAACAACGTGACACCGAGAACAGCACTCGAGAAATCGAGGTAATGACCAACGCTGTGCTCGGCGCCCCACTGCATCCAAGGAAACAGCTCAAGCGCTTCGGAGACATGAGTAAGAACGACCACCACCAGACATCCTGCGCCGAGTAGCTGCACGAGAGAGCCTACAGTCTTTTCTCTAAAGAACAAGACTACCGAACCAGAAAACAGCATGCACGTCGGCACCAACGCGACCAGAGCCCTGAGCAATGTGACGTTCACACTCGCAAGCATCGTAGCTGACACGGAACGGTCGTCAAGGACACCGGATGCAGTCCGGCGGGCACCCAGTTTGGCGACAGGCTGCTAATGGCAGGGCGTCGAAAAACGGCTGGTCGGCCATGGACAGGGGGCCGGCGGGCCGCTGGACGACCCGCCATTGTTGGCGACGGACGCAATGGTGTCCACGCCGCCGAGCCCCTCCCCGAACGGCAAGGTCATAACACTACTCCATGATCGCGCCGCAGGAGATGTTGACCTCTGTGGCGGTGATGGTGCGCGCGAGGTCCGAGGCCACGAAGGCCGCCACGTTGCCCACGTCGGCCAGCGTCGCCGTCCGGTTCAGCAGGGCGGCTTTCTCAATGTCGGCAACGATGTCGTCGCGTCCGGGGAAGGTGTCGGGGAGGGTCTCAGGCACACCCCCAGGCACACCCCCCGTTTTCAGCGTGACGACGCGGATGCCGTGCGGCCCGAGCTCGCATGCCCATTGGCGGCGGAGACCCTCGACGGCGTCGAGGGCGACCTTGAAGCCTCCCAGCCCGGGGAGGGTCTGGGGCCCGTTTCCGCCGAACGCCAGGATCACCCCGGATCTCCGGTTGATCATGTGCCGGGCGGCCGCCCTGGTAGTCAAGAACTGCGTCCGCACCGCGATCGCGATCGGCCGGGTGAAATCCTCGACCGATAGCTCGACCAACGGCTCCTGGACGTCTCCGAGCGAGATGAGGTTGAACGAGACATCGACGTACCCGGCCTGCTCGACCACCGCATCGACGTACTCGTCGACGGCGCGCTCGCTGAGGGCATCGACGGCGGCGGTGTCCGCTACGCCGCCATTCGAGCGGATCTCGTCGGCGACCTCGTCCAGCTTTGCCTTGGTGCGACCGGCGAGGAAGACGCTGGCCCCCTCGCGGGCAAAGGCACGGGCCACCGCAGCGCCGATCGGACCGCCCGCGCCGTAGATCACGGCAACCTTGTTCTCCAGCAACATCGCCCAACCCGTCCTTTCTGCACCAACAGGCACTCCGGTGAGTTACGTCCCGGCTCATGCGTAAGACGCGGGATCGGCTCGGAAGTCATCGGCCTCGTGGCGCCGCCGCGAATTGCCACCTGCACGGCGCGCTCGGCGCCACGGTTGTGCAGCGCTCGCACCGGCAGACCCATCAGCCAGAGCACGTCACCGCGTACGGTGCGGTGCAGGCCCCCGCCCGAGCGCTCCAGTTCGATCTCGCCGCGCTCGACGTGGCGGCGCCATCATACCACCGGATTCGGCCGGGCGATCAATGTATAGGGATCCTGGTGCGCTACGAGCGCCACGACGAGTCCCACGACGCCTGGGATGCACTCTCCTCTTCGGCAAGCCCGCGGACCAGTGGATGGACTCTGCAGAAAGCACATGCGTGAGATAATCCGCCGGTTTCAACGGCTCCCGGTGAGATCCCGGTCAGCCAGATGCCTGGCCTGTCCGCCGTGGTCACCCGGGCTTCGGTCCCATGAGCAGGAAAGCACCCAGCACGATGAGCAGTGTCCCGGTGGCGACCCGCCATCCGAGCCGGTGCACACCGCTCGGGAACAAGAACGCCAGGAGCAGCACGAAGAGCGGCGCCGTCGCGGCCAGGGGACTCACAACGCTCACATCGCCGAGGCCGAGTGCCACGATGACCAGCAGCACAGAAGTATTCTCGGCGGCACCGCCGCCAATGAGATAGAGGAGACTTGCGCGGTCGCACACGAGCGCGCGCCGGTTGCCCGAGGCGAAGACGAAGGCCGTGGCAGCGACCATGGCCGCCGTGATGTTGAGCGCCGCGTCGAAGATCGGACCCGCGTGGCTCAAGCCGAGCTTCCGGGCAATCTGCACCAGGCCGAAGCACGACGCCCCGAGGAAAGGATAGATGAGATACCTCGCCGGAAAGCCGACGTGCTTGCCGCTGAGCGAGAGGAGGACGGTGCCGAGGACGATCAGGAGCGTTCCGGTGAGTATCGCGAACGTCACGCGCTCGCTCAGGAGCACAATGGCCAGGCCGGTCGCGATCAGCGGGCTCAAGTTGAGGATGGACGCGGCCACGGGCGCACCGACTTTTTCGATGGCAGCGACCCTGAAGAGCCGGCCGGCTGCCGTGCCCACCACGCCGGAGAAGGCGAAGTACGGCAGCGCGCGCCAGTCGTAGTCCTCGCGCGGAACGAACAGCAGCACCGCGAACCACAAGCCGACGACCCCAACGGTGACGTTGATCCAGAAGCCGGCGTAGAAGTTGGAGCGTCGTAAACCGCGCTGGATGAGCATGGTAGCGACCGCGGAGCAAAACGCGCTGGTAAGGGCTACTAGTTGCGGCGACTCCGACAATCCCGTTCCTTTCGGGGCACCCCGCCTCTGGCCAAGTTTAGCCGTCGGAGGAGTGGGTGGCCGCGCGGGTGCGCGAGGGCGTGGACGCCCTCGTCACCAACCCTCGGCTCGTGCACACGGGGTTGGATCGTGGAGTTCCGCTCGCGCGTCTGGGTGGAGATCGACTACGCCGTCTAGGTCCTGCGCCAGGCCAGCCGACGCAGCTGGCGCATCGGGCAGCGGCAGCCGGTCGAGGTCACGTTCCTGACGCACGAGCGGACGGCCAGGCTGAGGCGCTGGCGCCGGTGGCGGCCAAGACGCGCGCCCCGCTGATGGTCGGGGGCGAGTTGCCGAAGAGCGGCTGGCCGCGCTCGATGGCGACGGCGGCGATGTCTACCTGGCGCTGGCCCCGGCTCAGGGCGAGCGGAGAAGGCGTCGACGGGCGGGCGCAGTCCCTCGAGGCGCTGTTCGGCGACGCCCGCCGGAGCGACGACGAGGCCGACGAGCCGCGGGTGGTGGGTGGCTGAGAGGAGGAGCCCGAGCTGCCACGGGAATGGATCCGGTTCCCGGCCCGCCCGACGCCCACGGAGCCCGGCCGCTCGATGACCTGCCGCTGTTCGCGACCGACGCAGCGGTGTCCGCGCCGGCGAGCCCGCCGCAGAACGGCAAGGTCGTCACCCTTGACGAGCTGGCGTAGCAGGTCCGGCGCCGGAAGCCGCGGCCGAAGCCGGTTTCCCAGGGGCAATCGGCGCTCTTCAGCACGTAATCCGAACAAGAGGTCCGGATCATCGGAAGCTGCCCGCTTCCCCGCATGAGCCGGTGTTTTTGTTTGTCCCTCGCATCCGTCTGTCGCTCCGCCGGCGCGGCCAAGCGCACCGACCACGGATCATCTCGCCACCGGCGATCACGCCAGGCGGGGTGCCTGCGTCCCGCCCACGTAGGCAGTACCGCGATCGCCCGCGTCAGGGCTGGTCTTCCGCGCGAACGCCGATGACTCCGGTAGCCTGGCGCTCGGCGAGTCCCAGAAGGGCGACCCGGCTGAGCGCCCGTAGCCGCTCACGATCCATCGGGACGGACGATTTCAAGTTTTAGCGGGCAAACCTCACGAACAAAATCATCCCTGATCTTGCTCTTTGGCGGCAAATTCTTCACATTCCCCCCAGCCCCGTCTACTTCGCCTGCGGAGTCCCAACGCAAAGGTGAATTGCCAGCTCAAGTACGTGACAATCGCCGTTCGTTGAACAACACCAATCCATTCATTGAAGGCATTCGGTGCTGCTGGCGGCTGTGTAGGCCCGACCGACTGGACGACAACTGACGCGGCAGTTATCGTTCCCGCCGCGAGAGTCCACCATTGAAGCGGTCGCCACCGCGGGTCCTCGCGAAAGCGGCGCAGGAACACAAGACAGCTAACGGGCGATAGTGAAAACACGAGCGCTCCAAAGAAGGTGTGGAGCTTGCCATGCCAGCTCATCTGGTCCGGAGGAGTAGTGACGGGATCCATCACGAAAATGCCAGAAGCGAGATAACTGATTCCAATGATCGTGAGAAGTATGGGGCCAGCCCGCGACGCCTTTCCGTCTTGAAACTCGGCAGCGACACCACGTGTAAACACGAGGAACAGCACCCCGAGAACAACGAAATTGACAGCTTGAATCCAGCCGCGTGGACCGAGCTCCAGTTCACTGACAAACATTCCGAGTGGGTCATAGCCGGGGCGAAGCCAACCCTCGAGCGTGAATATCGCCACAAAGAGTGTCGGTCCAATCATGCCTGCCCATGCGGCAAGTTGATGCCGGTCCATAGTCGTTTATTGACTCCTTATAAAGTTCAATTGCCACCGTCCATCACGCGCACGAGCGCGCGCATCGCCCAGGGCAGCTTGGGATATCCCGGCAGGTTGGGGACCGTCAGCATCACGTGGGCGTGTCGGAACCTGGACTATCGCTCCGCGCGGGGCTGGTACTGGATCGCCTCGGCCAGGTGGGCCGGTTGGATGCTGTCCGCGGCGGCCAGGTCGGCGATCGTGCGCGCCACCTTGAGTACGCGGTGATAGGCGCGGGCGGACCGGCCGAGCTGCTGGACGGCTGCCCGCAGCAGCGCCTCGCCGGCCGCGTCCAGCACGCACCAGCGGCGCACCTCGCGCACTCCCATCTCCGCGTTCGAGGTCAGCCACGTGCCCTCGAACCGCGCCCGCCAGGCCCCCGCGGGGCGAATCGACCAAGATTGTCGCATTCGCGACCTAGCCGACCCGCCCCGACGGCGTATGGTCCGACAGCGTCAGCGGCAGTCGCTCGAGCGCCACGCTGGTCAGCGCGTCACCGCCCAACCGCTCCCGAGCATCCAAAACTTCCAGGCCGATGATATGACCATCGCCATCCAGGTCCGCCGTGACACCCTCTTCCAGGTCCATACTGTCCGCAGCCGTCGCCTCCCGAAGTCCAATGTAAAGCGCGTCCACTTCCGGGTCGTACGTGATCCGCATGGCTCAGGCCTCCTCTGGGCCGCGTGTGCGCACTGTCACCGTGACGACGACACGGCTCTGTCCTTCATTAATGTACGTCACGCGGACCCACCGGCCGCCAATCTCCTTCCAAGCGTTCCATCGTCCGCGCACACTCGGCGTGATCCGATCGGGCTCACTCAAGACGACAACCACTTAAGGCTCGGTCAAGCTCCAAAGGCGGATCCGATTGCGCGCATGTCGAGAGAAGCGCGGCGCACCTCTTGCCTGGTTCATTTGTAGTTCGGTACTGGCCGGATCACCGCTCCGCGCGGCGCTGGTACTGGATCGCCTCCGCCAGGTGGGCCGGTTGGATGCTGTCGGCGGCGGCCAGGTCGGCGATGGTGCGGGCCACCTTGAGGACGCGGTGGTACGCGCGGGCGGATAGCCCGAGCTGCTGGACGGCCGCCCGCAGCAGCGCCTCGCCGGCGCTGTCGAGTACACACCAGCGACGCACCTCGCGTACGCCCATCTCCGCGTTCGAGGTCAGACGCGTGCCCTCGAACCGCGCCCACTGGCGCGCCCGAGCCGCCTCCACCCGCTCTCGGACCGCCGCCGACGGTTCGGCCAGCCCGTCCGAGGCCAGCTTGTCGTACTCCACTCGCGGCACCTCGACGTGCAGGTCGATGCGGTCGAGCAGCGGGCCGGACAGCCGCTTGCGGTAGCGCGAGACGGCAGCCTCGGCGCAGGTGCAGGCGCGAGACGAGTCGCCGTAATGTCCACACGGGCACGGGTTCATCGCCCCAACCAGCATGAACTTGGCCGGGAAGCTCAGCGTCCCGCGCGCCCGGCCGAGCGACACGATGCCATCTTCGAGCGGCTGGCGCATCACCTCCAGCACCTGGTGGCTGAACTCGGGCAGCTCGTCCAGAAAGAGCACGCCGCGGTGGGCCAGGCTCAGCTCGCCAGGCCGCGCCCAGCCGACGCCCCCGCCCACCAGCCCAGCCGGACTGATGGTGTGGTGGGGCGAGCGGAACGGCCGCCGACGGATCACCGAGCCGTGTTCCTGGAGCCGCCCGGCGACCGAGTAGATCCGCGTGACCTCCAGCCCTTCCTCCAGCGTCATCCGCGGCAGGATCGAGGGCAGCGCCCGCGCCAGTAGCGTCTTACCGGTCCCCGGCGGGCCGTTCATCAGCAAGTTGTGGCTGCCCGCCGCCGCTACCTCCAGCGCCCGCTTGGCGTGCTCCTGGCCTTTGACGTGGGCCAGGTCCACCAGTGGCTCGGGCTCAGGCACAGACTCGAGGCCATCCCGATGCGGCTCCGCGCTCAGCTCCAGCTCGCCGCGCAGATGGGCCACCAGCTCGGCTAGCGCGGCGACCGGGATCACCTCGATCCCGTCCACCAGCGCCGCCTCAGCCGCGTCAGCGGCCGGCACGTAGACCGTCTTGATCCCGTGATCGCGCGCCAGCCCGACCATCGGCAGCACGCCTTGGAGATGCGGGAGGCTGCCGTCCAGCGACAGCTCGCCCAGGAACAGCACTTCCGAGACGTCGACCACGATCTGCTCCGAGGCCAGCAGGATCGCCACCGCGATCGGCAGGTCGTACGAGGGCCCCGACTTGCGCAGCTCGGCCGGCGCCAGGTTGACCGTGATCCGCCGCGGCGGGAAGGCCAACCCACTGTTGCGGATCGCCGCCCGCACCCGCTCGCGCGCCTCCTGGACGGCCGTGTCGGGCAGGCCGACGACCAGGAAGTTGGACAGGCCCTGCCTGGCGATGTCGACCTCGACCTGGACCAGCTCACCCTCCAGGCCGACCACCGCGCAGGTCAGCGCCTTCGCCAGCATGCCCCCTCCTCGGCGGCCGCCATCATAGCAGGCCGGCCGCGCTCCACGAACGTGCCGGCGCTCCCGCTGGGCGGAGATCCTGTTCGCTCCGCCGATGCCCGCCCGAGCGAGGACGAAGCCGAGGATTGCGTCAGCGTCGGTCCGTACCGCCCGTTCGGGGAGACGCGACGCGATATGGTAGAATGAGGGTAGTTGCATGGTAGAAAGGTAGAGCCGGTGAGCTTGAACATCAAGAGCGCGGAGACGCACCGTCTGGCGCGGGAGCTCGCCGAGATGACCGGGGAGAGTCTGACGGCGGCCGTCACCATGGCGGTACGGGAGCGTCTGGCTCGCCTACGTAGCCAGCGGGGCGTCGGCCTGGCGGACCGTTTGCTGGCGATCGGCAAGGACTGCGCGGCGCATCTGAGGGCGCCGTACCGGTCCGTCGAGCACGGAGAACTGCTCTACGACGAGCGGGGACTCCCGCGATGATCATCGACACGTCAGCGCTGCTGGCCGTGCTGCGCGACGAGCCGGAGGCGCGGTCGTGTGCCGAGGCAATCGAGGAGGCGATCACTCGCCGCATCTCAGCGGCCAACTTCCTCGAAGCCGCGATCGTCATCGATGCGAGCCGCGACCCGATCGCCAGCCGTCGGCTCGACGACCTTCTGAGAGCCGCCCACATCGCCGTCGAGGCCGTTACGGACCACCAGGCGCGGATCGGCCGGGAAGCGTACCGCGACTTCGGGAGGGGAAGCGGGCATCCGGCGCAACTGAACTTCGGCGACTGTTTCGCCTACGCGCTCGCGCAGGTGACGGGCGAACCACTCCTATTCAAGGGCGACGACTTCGCCCATACTGACGTCATACCGGCGATCAAACGGCCGTAGCCGCCACGGGAGCCGGCATGCGCCGCCGGCCACGCCCAGACTCGGGCGTGCGTACCCGAAAACCTACCGCCCGGGCGGTCACGAAATTCCTGCAACGCCGTCATTCGAGAACCAGCTCGTCATTTGCTTTAAGTAGTGTCGACGACTTTAGCCAAGCGTGTGCAGCCGCGGGCCCTTCGCGTTGGAGGACCTGTCTGAGTTCATCGCCGTGCTCACGGAAAAAGTCATCGACTCGACGGTCAATTGCCCTCTGCAGCCTTGCGGCCCATTCGGGGTTTTGGTCCATCGCGCTTTGCGCGGCCTGCGCTGTGATGCCCAGCGTCAGCTGCTGCCCATCTCCCAGATCGGTCGCACCTCGACTGAGCCGCCGTTGGCGAGGTGTGGCATCTTACTCGCCCACTCGACGGCCTCGTCGAGATCCTTCGCCTCGATCATGAAGAAGCCGCCGAGCTGCTCTTTGGTCTCGGCGAATGGCCCGTCGGAGAGCAGCTGCTGCCCACCCTTCTGTCGGACGGTCGTGGCGGCGCTGGTCGGCCGCAGCCGCTCGCCGCTCAGCATCTTCCCGGCACCCTGCAGCTCGGTCGTGAAACTTCCCCAGCCGTGCAGCATGCCGGCCGCCTGTTCCGCCGGCATTTCGGCCACCCGCTTCTCATCGACGCAGATCAACAACAGATAGCGCACGTTCGCTCCTCCAGATCGTGAAGGTCCGAGCCTGCATGCTCGGCCATTAGTATGACGAACGGCCGATCGCGATCTGGACATCACCGCGGCTTCTTGCTGACCTCGTCCACGGCTTGGCCGCCGGCGCGACCGTGGCGTACTTATGCCGCCAGCCTGCCGCCACCTCGCTTCAGCAGCTCTCGTTCTGGTAGGTGTCGCCAGTCGCTGAGCAGCTCCAAGCGGGGGGCCAGCCGCCAGAACGGGGCAGTCGGTCAGGCGGAGCGTCGGCAACCAAAAGAACGAGGGGCGGTCACGAATCCAACAGGCTGATTCCTTCGCGCGTCATGCGGTCCAGGGTTGGTTTCAAGTTGGACGCCTCGGCTTCGGCGTACAGGTGCGGCTCGAGCCCCCGCAGGTCCAAGCAGCGCCGCACCAGTTTATAGGCATCCTCGCGAGGCGGCCCCGCGTAGACGACCAACAGGTCGATGTCGCTGAACGCCGTCGCCCTGCCCTTGGCCCATGAGCCAAAAAGCACCACCCGCTTCAGGGAGAGGACCGCGGCCAATGCGGGCAGCCGCTCACGCAGAACTCCGACGAGCTGCGCGCGGCTAAGAGCCGGATAGAAGACTTTCACAGAACCGGACGACATGTTCGCCGTGTGCCACCATTCGCTGCGCTTCCGTGCGCGTGTACCGCTTCGTCGGCGCGCCCGACGGGTGGACATCGGGGTAGCGAGCCGAGATGTAGGCCTTGTCCAGCTCAAAGGCCGCGTCTAGCACGTCCTCAGCCACAGCGTGCGACCTCCCCACTGCCTGTAGCAGGTCGGCCACCGAGTGTCCCCAGGCCTCCGCGCCCAACCGGTGGAGGACAGCCTTAGCCGCTTTCTCGGCGGCCTGCTGGGCCGAGAAACATGCCCACTCGTAGAACCTGTCCTCCAGGTCATTGCGAGCATGGGCCAGATCCGCTCGCGCTTGCTCCAGCCAGTCAGCACTGCGCTCCATCGTTCCCTGCCGGCTTCGCTATCGAGCGTGGGCCGTTTTTCCTTCCGCTGACGGCACGATCCGGTTTTGTGCCCTTTTTGCCCGCCTAACCTCGAAGGCCAACTGACCAGCGCGCCGCGCTCCACCTAGACAGTTTGCCTGCCAGACGCACCGACGCCCAGCAGCACCTTCGCCAGCGCCGGCGCCTTCTCCGGCGGCCGCCATCATAGCAGCACGGTGACGCCAGGGGTGAGCGGTGTCTCGGGTTCCGCTAGCGCTCGACGAAGCTCTTCAGGCGGCCCAGCGCCTCATCCCACTGTGCCGAGATTTGCTCGATACATTGACGCGCCGTCTCCAGCGATTGCGGCTCGAGCTCCCACACGCTCTCCCGGCCCTGGCGCGAGCCGCGCGCGAGGCCGGCGTGCGCGAGCACCCACAGGTGCTTGGTCACCGCCTGGCGTGTGACGTTGGCGCCGACCGTGAGGCGGGCGATCGACGCGGGCCCGTTGGCGGACAGGCGCCTCACGAGCCGCAGACGGGTCTCGTCGCCGAGCGCCGCGAAGATGGGCGCCGCGTCTACGAGCCGGT
>WNGA01013593.1_pt1 | contig 10390 bp, 9 predicted proteins | sample 5400061 | NCBI WGS metagenome assembly WNGA01 (sample SAMN13153366, study PRJNA577476) | soil metagenome | isolation source: 100 cm soil or saprolite under grassland replicate 2 | place: USA:California | collected 2016-06-15
CTACGATTGCATCACCATCCGAATCGGGGACGCGCGGACGCGGGCACGTCGCGTTCTCCTGTCCATCCTTCAAACCATCACCATCGGTATCGGGATTACGGGGGTCAGTTTCAAGCTTGATCTCATCGCCGTCTCGCACGCCATCGCCATCGCTATCCGCGTTGCGCGGATCGCTCCCGCCAGCGACTTCGAGGCCGTCTGCTCTTCCATCGCCATCCATATCCGGATTGCGCGGGTCAGTCTGATAGGTTTGAATTTCGTCGCCATCCGACAAACCGTCAGCATCCGTATCAGGGACCAGCGGATTGGTCATACGCGTTTCGACTTCCTCCCGATCTGACAGCTTATCCCCATCGGTATCTGGCTTAAGGGGATCCGTGCCAAGCGCAACCTCACGATCATTCGGTAATCCATCGCCGTCAGAATCTCCCCCTCCTGAGATGGCAGTCTGTGTTTGATCGAAAGCAGCCGTTTGTGTGGCACTAGCTGAGGTCGGTATATTCCAATTCCAAAAGGGAATGAGGAATAGGAGACAGAGAAGCAAAAATCCGCCCACGCCGGCGCCCACTACCCAATATGGGATCCATCCCTTTTCGCTGACCTGACCTGGGAGATCTGCCGATTCATTCGAGGTGGATCGAACATTGGCCGTAAAGGGATAAGTCTGCTCACCACCAACAAATGGGCGTGACCGCAGCCTGGCGCGAAATGAATAAGCGCCGCGCTCACCAGCCCGTACTTGAAGCCTCTCCCCTTGTAGGATCTCTACAAAAGCCGTTTGAAGTTGCTGTGTACCTGGTTGCGGACCGGGCCTCGCGACCTGTACCACTTTTTCGAAGATCAATACATTTTCTGGACTTCGAAAACTCAAGCCGTAGGTATCGGCAGTGTTTCCTTCGTTATCGACGATCACCTGTCCGAATTGACCGGCCTGGAGCGAGCTTGGCTCCAGTGAGGTGGAGAATTGTAAGAAAGACCCGATTGTTAATATACAGTCCACGTCTGTGGTCTGGGTGGGAAACAATTCGCTGGCAATCTGAATCGTAAAGGGGTTGCGCCCGGCAGCGGCTTGCGACGAGCGAGGCACTCGCAGGGTAAGCTGGATCTCCAGGCTTTCGTTTGGCGCCAGCCTGGTGAGTGTCGAGTTGGTGGATACCCAGCTTTCTGGAAGGCCGCGGACGTTCAAGCGAAAGGTATCTTCTTCATCGCCACGGTTTTGCAAGAGGATGGGAATATCGATGATTGAACCTGGGCTCACCGGAAAATGGACCGAGCCAAGCATGACACCGATGCGTCCCTCCGATTGGTAAGCGGACACCGTCAGGACGCTGCGGGCAGTTGCGGAACCCTCGGGATCCCTCTGGCTGACGACGCGAACATCCAGGTTAAATTGGGCCACCCGATCATCTGGCATCGAGGGCGGTCGAACGGTCACAGTGATGAGTTTTGCTTCTCCCGCACCAAGGTGGACGACAGGGGTTGGGATGGTAACCCATTCAGGAGGCACGCCTTTGACGATGATGTCAAAGTCATCCTCATACGGGTTATTATTGAGAATACCAACGGTAAGCGTGGCTCGGGTTTCCGGAGCCACAGTGAGCTGTTCTTCTTTGATGGCTACTTTGAGCTTGTCGTTCTCACTCTTGTGGAAAGCATTGCTATTCATCATCGAAGGTTCTGACTCCTCTCCAATTGATCATTTCCCAACAGCGTCACGTCCTGCGCTGCACGTCCGGCGCCATTCATTCCATTTTAATCGCATTTTATGGGAAATTTAATTTTCCTGCTGTAACTGGTGGTAGTCCTCGGATGCCAGCTGGGCGGTTGCGCTGGCAAAATCATTCATTTCTTCAGATGATTGAAACGACCATCAGAAGGTGCAAACTTTCGAAAGCAGACCTAATGAATAATCATAAAGGCCAAATAAGCGACTAACAAGAAAACTCCCCTTTTACCAGGAAGTTATTATTTCAAATTTATTGGTTTACAGACTACAGATTATTGATTTGCTGGCTTTTCAATCGGTTCATAAAATGGACTTTTCAATTCGGATACTTTCCCCATCTCCCACAGTCGACGCAAAGCATCTAATATAATGGGCCAGTTTGTCATAAACCGGCTCAATGCCTGCGCCTCGATTTGGCGGACGCGCTCACGCGTTACGCCCATTTTGCGTCCCACTTCTTCCAGCGTGTAAGCCTGTCCATCAAGCAGACCGTAACGAAGCTGCAGGATGCGAAGTTCGCGCGGCGGCAATCCAGTAAGCATATCCCTATTATACAGAGGAAAAACTCAAAAAACAACCTCAGACACTTTGCTCGGCAAATCGAGGTGAGCATCCCCCGCCGAAATGCGAGTCCTTAAATCGAAATTAAAAGATATAGCGGAAACCATTAGGAAAGAAAAGATCAGTTAATATTCCAATCGAACAATATCCTTATTCCTCAGCAGTGTTCTGACTAACCTATCGTGATTTTCCGGTCTACCAATGATACGCCATGAGCTGGCAATAGATCCCTTAGATATTTGCATATGGTCTTCAGCTACAAGTAAATGACAATCTCTAAAAGCTTGCTTTAGTTTCTCTAGGTCGTCAATATTTCCCGAGCCAATTACAATTTTATATGTCCGAGCATCGCGGATTTTATTGATCCAACTTACAACTCGTGGAAATATCAATAAAACGATCAGGGCCACACCTGCTGCGACAAGGACAGTGGCTATCTCGCCTGCTCCAATACCCATTCCAAGCGCGGCTGCTAACCAAATTGTCGCTGCAGTCGTTAAGCCGCCTATCCTTCCTCCATCGCGGAGAATTGTACCTGCTCCTAAAAAACCGATCCCGGTCACAATGTTAGATGCAATACGTGTGGGACTGTCTGTAGCGCCTGCAATTGAAATTGAAAATAGGGTATATAAAGTAGAACCGATTGTAATTAAAATGATTGTACGAAAGCCGGCAGCTTTATAATGATACTCACGCTCGAGTCCAATAATACCGCCAACCAAGACAGCAATTCCTAATTTGATGAAAAGGGGATTCGACATATTAAATTACCTCATTTGTTTATAGTGAGACATTTGCTCCTATCTGTTACATACGATTATAGTTGACTAGGTAACCAACACCCCAATCCATCTTAAAAAACAACGCCCGATACCAAGATCACATTGGCATAGTGCCTGCATAGAATTCATGTTCTGTTCATCGATGCTCATCTTTATTGCTATCTCTTTAGTTGTTCACTAATCCGGCAAACTTTTCATTTTTGCCACCAATTATCGTTATAATTAAGCGTATCATGTGCATTCCCGATTTCATCCTCCCCACATGGGGGATGACAAACATTTGGCTCATTAGGTTGAGTTGAAGCGGTTTGTGGATTCCGACAAACGTAAACTGGAGGATCAAGATGCTGGATATCGATTTCGACGATAGTGATGAAAAACTGCGGGATATTTTGGAAAAATCTAGCGTGATCGCCATGGTGGGTGAGTCCAACGATCATTACTATTCCAGCTATCAGGTCGCACAATATCTCAAGGAAATGGGATACACGGTGTATCCTGTCAATCCTATGATTAAGTCCGTGGAGGGCGACCGTAGCTATCCCTCACTGTCTGAGGTTCCTGAGCCCATTGATATTGTGGACGTGTTTCGTAATCCGACGCACCTCGGCGGGATTGTCAACGAGGCAATAGCGGTGGGTGCAAAGACCCTTTGGGCTCAACTAGACGTCGTCTCGAGTAATCAGGAACCAGAACGAAATGCAAAAGAGGCTGGACTCAAGGTTGTCTCGAACCGATGTATGAGGACCGAGCACGAACGGCTTAAGATCCCACCCAAATGAAGCCTGATCCACATAAATATTTGACAGAATGGTCGCCTTATTTATTTGAGGATTGCTCCCCTTTAGATTTACTCTGCAGTGCACGCCGGATACGCCCCCATGTCGCTTTGACCACATCTGCCTTGCGGGAATCAACTTCCTGGCGGCTATAACGTGCCTCCATAAAAGCCTCGGTGATTGAATCGATATCTTCCCTTGCAGAAGGCAAGGCTTTCTCCAATGTAACCGCATATTCGGAGGGTGTTTGCGATGGCTCGCGCCTCAATCCTTGCTCACCGCCGCGGCGGACCATTGCAAGATAAAAGAAGTAAATCTGTCGGCGTGGATCAAGTGATCGAAGGCTGATCAAGCTCAGGGGAGGCAGGAGGCGTTTTCCTTCCAGCCGCGAAACGATACTTTGCCATCCGTCCGCGATCGCGTGCGAGAGACCTTCACGTGTTTTATCCACATTCCTATACAACCACTGCCAAGCAAGGATCAACCAGTTGGCAACACGCGACTTGCGCAGCGCGCTAAGAATTTCATCATGTTGTCTCACGAAATGCATAAACGCAAAAACAATGATCGCCAGCAATGATCCCCACAAAAGGATGGAGCGGATCAGCGTCCAAACCGCAGTGCTGGTCGTTGGTAACACAGGCTCCACCGGCAGGGTTGGCAAAGGCGGTGGAGCAAATCTGGTTATGCTTGGGGGGGCTATACCAAACAAGAGAAAAGGCAGGCTGAATAATAACAATATAAGAGCTACGATCAATTGTGAAAGAAAGACAAGCACGCCGATCAGAAAACCAAACAATGCTCCCAGCAGAGAGAGAAAGCCAAGGCTATCACCGGCTGGCAGCACACTGACGACCACCGCCAGAATCAAGAGGAAGAACAGACTGTACATCCCCCATTGCCGTACAAGATTATGGGATGAAATAGGAATACGTTGCCGATTCCACCGGGTTTGCAATGACATCAATCGGCTTAAACTAAGCAATGCCAATCCGAAAACGAAATAGAGCAAAGCGCCTGCTTCCGCACCTGCGAAACGATTCACTTCCACATGGGGGAGTCCGCTCACATTGGAAGGAGTTGTGCTCACATTGATGCGAGTCAAAACAGTCAGAATCACAAGGACAATTCCCACGCTGAAGATCAAATTCACCAATCGTTGATGGGCGGGTAATGAATAATTCTGGATAAGGGGTGATTCTTCAAGCAAAGCCAGTTCCTCATCCAGTCCAATTTCATCGAGCAGTTCCAAAAACTGCACCGGTAGAGCCCACGCCAGAAGGGCCAGCATTAAAGTAATGCCAAACTCCGGGGTGAAGAGATCAGCAAGATATCCACGAGTAAAAAGCGACAGATCCGCGCGGAACGAATCGAGTCCATTGGCATAAGAGAGTAGAAATCGTATCAAGAGCACAATAAGTATCCATTGGGCGCTAAGAGCGATCAGCCACTCGGAACTAAGTGGATTCAGGGACTTCAACTGTCGATATGTATAGAGCCGGTCAATCACAATGAACAACATAACGCCTGCTATGATGCCAGAGTGCCAGCTCGGCAGCACATGATGAATCAAATTGCCGATGGTCATCACAAGACAAGCCATCATCAAAAATACGAGTGCGTAACTGATGAATCGAAATACCTTCCGATTTCGAATTGCGTTTGAGGTGGATCTTGGATTCATACGCGCTTCGATTCCCTCGTCCAGATGTTCAGAGCGCGCTCACTAGCAATGGAAAAAACCGGTATACCAAAAATGTTGGCGCGTCGGCGGATCGACTCCTCAGAGGCATCCCTGCCAGCCAGAATCAAAACTGCATTCTGTCCCGTTCGGCGCGCCTGATAGAGTTCATCAAGCAATTCATCACCCGCACTTCCTGTGATCACGATCAAGGTCGTACCCCATGCAAGCTGGTATCGCTGTCCTTGGATTAAGGGAACCAGCGTCGAATTCTCGATGATTTCAACTCGCGCCAGAGTTTCTAATAAACGCATCAGGTGATGCTTTCCCTTCCGCGGAGGAATGAATTGGGGTTTGCCATCGGCTGCCAGCGGATCGCGACCATTCACCATCATCCCGACGATCTGCTTTTTACTAACAATCCAATTCGAGATGGAGGCTGCAATCACAATCGCCAGTTCCGTTGCATCAATGCGACTGCGATAATAATAGTCCTCGGCATTGAGATTCAAAATGACGAATGTTTCGAGCACGATGGATGGCTCAAATAGCTTCACCTGCAATTGGCCGGTGGAGGCAGAAGCCTTCCAATCCATCCTGCGCAACGAATCACCGGAAATATATCCGCGCTTGCCAAAGACCCGTGTTGGATCTTCGAACAGAGGCAGGGTATGCCGCAATGTCCCTTGCGGCGAATGAGAAGGAATTTCGATGGAGGTGAATGGAATGATCTTGGGATACACCACCAAATGTTCAGCCAGGTTTTCCGCCCGTAGTGACTCGCTCAGCCCAAGGATATCGCCCGTGGAAATGGAGAGCGGCCCGATCGGATAATAGCCGCGTTTACGCGCATCGACAAAATACTCAAAATTCGCCTCGGCGCGTGGACCCAAATTGATCACCGATTGAAAACTGTTCGGCCCCGCCAGCGCTACCGGCAATGTCTCGCGAAGTTCAAGCCATGGGACAGGTAACCAACCCTTATTTTGCACATGCAGGTCAATTTTGATTCTTTCACCTAGAAAGGCATGAGTATTGAAACGGCGTTTGGCTTCGACCTGTGCCAAAGCGCGGTAGCACCACCCCATCCCGGCCACCAGCCCGCCAACGACCAAATAGATTAATGTCAAAGCAAAATCGCCTCGCAGAAACGAAGCAATCAATAAAAGCACGACGAGCAGAGTGAGAAACGTGCCAAACATTAACGATTCACGCTCCCGAGATCGAGCGGTGTTTTTTCCAACACGTCATCCAGGATGGTGCAGGCCGTGAGTCCACGAAGTGCAGCCTCGGGTTTGAGAATGAGACGATGGGAGAGTGTCAACGGGGCGAGAGTTTTTATATCCTCAGGAATCACGTAGTCGCGTCCGCGAATCGCGGCAAAGGCCTGCGCAGCTTTCAGCAAGGCAAGACTACCGCGTGGGCTGACCCCTAACGAGAGATCTGGATGGTTACGCGTGGACTCAGCCAATACGACAATATAATCCTGCAAAGTAGCATCTACATTTACATCCCATATACGCTTTTGAAGTGAGAGCAATTCGTGGCCATCAACAACCTTGCCAATTTTCGTAATAGGATGCTCGCGCCAAAGATTAGTCAGAATCTGACGCTCATCCATTCGAGATGGATACCCAATCGAAAGCCGCATCAGAAAGCGATCCAATTGTGCCTCTGGGAGCGGAAAGGTACCTTCATATTCAATAGGATTCTGTGTCGCCAACACCAGAAACGGACGCGGCAAATCACGCGTCACACCATCCATGGTCACTTGTTGCTCTTGCATTGCTTCCAAGAGAGCCGCTTGGGTGCGTGGCGTGGCGCGGTTGATCTCATCTGCTAAAAGGATGTTGACGAAAATCGGACCGGGCTTGAACTCAAACTCACTGTTTTTCTGATTGAATATCGAAACTCCGGTGATATCGTTTGGCAACAGATCGGGCGTGCATTGAACGCGTTTAAAGCTAATTCCCAGGCTCGCTGCAATCGACCGCGCCAGCATCGTCTTGCCGGAGCCGGGTACATCTTCAAGAAGCACGTGTCCCTCGCAAAGTAGTGCCACTATAATGAATTCAATCGCCTGGCGTTTGCCGACGATAACATGCTCAACATTTTCAATCAGTGGAACAACAAACTTTCGAACATCTTCCATAGAACACATCCCTTGATCTAAAGAAATTCTCACAGTCATTATATACTTATCTGGAGTTTACAGAGTGCCGCAGAATGTGGTAGGTGTCATGCGGGCGTGGGACAGTCACAAGAAGTCAGAGGTAAAATATGGCACACGCAACTAAATAGTTATGTAGTTCGCACAAAAGGATATCCAGTCTACAAAATCTATTATGAATAGCAATCATCCACGTTATAGGAAACATGACTCCTCTCCGATTATTAATTACAGGCATTAATGGGCTGATTGGCACGATTCTCAAAACCGCACTGCATGATGCCCATGACTTGTATGGCTTGGATCGTGTCGGGCCTTTCTCGGAGCAGGTATTATCTGCCGACATCTTTGAGTATCAACAGGTAGCCGGCGTCGTTGAACGCTTCAGTCCACTGGATGGCATCATTCATCTGGCTGGTAATCCCCATGTAAAGGCTAGTTGGGATGAAGTCCTTAGCGCCAATATTGTGGGTACCAGGAATGTCTTTGAAGCCGCCCGCGCGTTTCACATCCCACGGGTAATCTTTGCCAGTTCCAATCATGTCACAGGGGCCTATGAAGGAATTGAACCCGATTTGTATCTGCATACCCAATCAGAGCCACGGAAAATCTCAGTGGCCGATCCTATTCGGCCAGATAGTGAATATGGTGTGAGCAAAGCCTTTGGGGAAGCCCTAGCACGGTACTATTGCGCGCGCTGGGGCATCGATGCGATTTGTCTTAGAATCGGTGCAGTCCTAAAGGAGGATGATCCAACCACCGATCCTCGCCACAGAAAGGTCTGGCTCAGTCACCGCGATCTGGTACAGCTGATAGAAAAGAGCTTGACTACCAATATGACTTTTGGGATTTACTACGGGGTTTCGAACAACAAAGGCGGTTTCTGGGATATCACCAACGCCCGGACGGACTTAGGCTATCACCCTCTGGACGATGCCTCAACTCGTTAAGCGCTGCTACACTGCTCAAGCGGCTGGCTAGTTATGCTGTAGACAGAGAGCAAATCCCTGTCCTGTCGAATTACTTAGGCAGGTGGCGTTACCAAAAAGCAAAAACACGCAATATCAGGTAATTGATTGGCGTTTACTGGCTGGTAATCGTCAGACTGCAGAAACAGGAAAAGAGCGACTCCCAAATCCGAACCCCGGAAGTGTAGCACTCAAGTCAATCTCACACCAAAGGTCTTCCTATAAAAAAACAAACACGAAGGCCTTTCTTGCGCTCGGATTCTCACCAGCTTCCCAGATTTCTCTTAGCTCTCGCACAGCAAGCGATCCCAGAGTCGCACTTGTACGCAGCGAGTACTCTCCTCTCAAACTCCCCCGATCTCTTGGTCAAACAAGAAATCGGGAGAGCGGGAAAGAATATGAAGTGAAGTTTTATGAATAAGAAGCTTAAAAACAAAGCCAACAAATATCTTCTTGGTCTAATCCCAATATTTTTATATATCACATTCTCGATAATGTTCTATTTTTACATTTCCCCTGAAGATCTTATTCTTTGGCTTGGTATAAAAAACGCTTATTTGTTAATTCTAATTCTTGCCTTTATCGGCGGACTGACCACGTTTAGTGGCATACCATATCATCTTTTGGTTATAACGATGACCGTCGGTGGACTAAATCCCTTTCTGCTTGGCATAACGACTACATTTGGTGTTATGTCTGGGAATTCCGCCTCATATTACCTTGGACATAAAGGTAGTATGTTTATACCCGAACGATTTCGTACTTTTTTTCAGAAAGTCCATGTCTTCATAAGCGATCATCCAAAAATGTTCCCGTTATTTTGTTTTCTTTATGGTGCCATTGTGCCTCTTTCTAATGATTTTATTACTATAAGTTCGGGCCTGATGCGTTATTCCTTTTGGAGGATGATAATTCCACTGGGTCTGGGAAATCTGATATATAACTTGTCCTTAACTTTATTGGCATTTCGTATCTATGGCTTACTGCAGGGAATAGTGTTTTGACAAATTCGCCGAATTGGAAGCCTTTACCAATATTGAATATGCCAACCATGTGGGTAAACGAAACAATCTCAGAGCTCAATTCTCCGAGCAGGATTCCTTCAGTAAATTCAATGTAAACTCATCACAGCTTTATATTCACCACATCAGCTTCAACGGGTTTGAGTGCGAAGTGGCAAGCCAGATGCCGCAGGTGCAGGCTCCTAACGACCCGTCATTTTATGGTCTCAGGACAGGTGCCACTATTTTCAGCAAATTAGCCGCACCGAGGATCAGCTAGTATTCAAAATATGCACATAATTTCTTCACAAAAACTCCATCATCTCTTTACCTGCAAAATATATACTGACCAAGCAACTTATAAATTTAGGGCACACAATTAACAGTAAATCAATTTTTATTTTACGCCTGTCGCTCTGTATCATTGGGGTGACTGCATACACGAGCGCTACACCAATCTCCACAGCCTCCATGACAACTCGAAAGGGATCATAACTAATACGGTTGAAATCAAAGCGCTTTTGGTATTTTAACAACACATTTAAAGAAAGGTAATAAATTCATGTCTCAACTTACTCGATTTTACAAACTCATTCTTGCCGGTGGTTTGATCGTCAGCATGCTCGCCGCTTGTGGCACAAATCAAACCACCACAAGCGCACCGACGACCGCGTTGCCAACAGAGGCGGCAAATCCAACTGCCGCAGAGACTTCACCCACAA
>WNGA01013598.1_pt1 | contig 10389 bp, 5 predicted proteins | sample 5400061 | NCBI WGS metagenome assembly WNGA01 (sample SAMN13153366, study PRJNA577476) | soil metagenome | isolation source: 100 cm soil or saprolite under grassland replicate 2 | place: USA:California | collected 2016-06-15
CCTGACGCGCCCCGGGATTACGGCGGGCACCGCCGGCTACATGTCGCCGGAGCAGGTGCGCAGGGAAAAGCTGGATGCCCGAACCGACCTGTTTTCCTTTGGTATGGTCCTGTACGAGATGGCGGCTGGCCGGCGCGCGTTCGAGGGCGAAACGGTAGCGGAGATTCACGATGCAATTCTCCATCAGACGGCCGCGCCCGCACATGACGCAAATCCAAATGTCCCTTCCGCTCTGGATGCAGTCATCAGGAAGGCCCTGGAAAAGGACCGCGAACGCCGCTACCAGTCCGCCGCGGAGATGAGCAAGGACCTGGCGAGAGTTCAGCGGCAAGTACAGCCATCTCGTCTCCGCTTGCGCAAATTGTTTGCGGCGGCTGTGCTGTTGGCGGTTGGCGCGCTCAGTGTCTGGCGCTACGAAGTTTACCGCCATCGCATCACTCTCGCTCCCACCGACACGATCGTGCTAGCCGACGTCGACAACCGAACGAATGACCCTGTTTTCGACGACGCTTTAAATACCGCATTGCGCTATGAAATGCAGCAGACGCCATACTTGAACGTGCTGGGATTGGATAAAGCGTACGCCTCAATGGGGCAACTGAAACTGGCGCCGACCACGAAGATCACTCCAGAGATCGCACGCCAGATTTGTAGGAAGACCAACAGCAAGATGGTGATCTCTGATTCCATCGCCGACGCCGGTAACCGATATCACCTGGAGATGAGGGCACTCGACTGCGAATCAGGAGCGACCCTGGCTGAGGAAAGGACCGACATTAGCGCTCGTAATCAGGTAGTCCATGAGTTGGGAGCCACGGCCGTGCGCCTTCGGAGGAAGCTCGGGGAGCCGGCCGAATCGCTGGCCCGGTTCAATCAGCCTCTGGAAAAAGCGACCAGCGCCTCCCTGGAAGCACTCCAGATCGGCACTGAGGGAACCAAGCTCTTGCTAGCTGGCAACCCGCAGGCAGCGCTCCCCCTGTACCAGAGGGGAATCGAACTTGACCCTGACCTTGCGCTCACGTACGAAGGGATTGGCGCGACCAACGGAGTTCTCAGACATTACGACCTCATGAAAGCTTCATACACGCGCGCCTACCAATTGCGCGACCGAATGACGGAAAAGGACAGGCTGAATATCGATTATCTCTATTACACTCACGTGACTGGCGAGCTCGACAAGGCCTACTCCGTTCTCGTTCGATCACTGGAACTCTTTCCTCGCGACGTATTCTTTCATAGTAATCTGGCGGACACGCTGCAAAAACTCGGCCAGCTCAAGCGCGGGGCCGACGTACGGGATGAGACGGCGCGGCTGGAGCCAAGTCCATTCTATTTTGGGTGGGCGATCGATGCCAACGCAATCGCTAGCAGGTTCAATGAGGCGAGGTCACGGCTGGCTCAGGCGGAGGCCCTTAACTTTGACAGCTTCGAGCTGAGGCGCCAAAGATTGCGACTGGCATTCATCGAAGGTGATCGGGGCGCTCTCGACCGAATCTTCGACGGCGAAGTGCATGGCCCTAATCGAGTCAGGTTTTTGCGCGAGCGATCGCAATTTGAAGCGCAGCAGGGTCGCCTTGATTCCGCAGATCGCCTACAACTGCAGGCATCGGCGCTGTCTTCGGACCCGGAGGATATTTCCTGGGCTCTGGTTATTTCGTCCCTTCGGAACGCAGAAGCGGGCAAGGCAATCCAGGCGCGCAAAACCGAGGACGAGGCCCTTCAGAGTAAATTGGAACGAGGCCGAAGAATGGTTTTGGCTCTCTCGCTCGCCCGGTCGGGGAGGACGGCCGAAGCCGAACGCCTCGCAGACGAAGTCAGCCAGGAAGCGCCATTGGACACGATTGTGCAGAGGTACCTTGTTCCCACCGTTCGCGCCGCGATCAAGCTCCAGAAACACGATCCCGCCGCCGCCATCGATCTGCTCCGCGAGACCGTCCAGTATGAGCTCGCATACACCCTGTCGTTCGATTACCTCTACCCGGCCTACATCCGTGGCCTGGCCTACCTGGAGTCAGGCGATGGCCGATCCGCAGCCGGCGAGTTCCAAAAGCTGATCGACAATCCCGGTTTGTGCTGGCGGTATATCACCGGTCCACTGGCCCGGCTTCAACTCGGTCGGGCACAGAGACTGATGGGCGATAGAGCATCCGCCCGCAAATCTTACGAAGAATTTCTTAGCATTTGGAAAGACGCCGACGCCGATCTTCCCATCTACCGCCAAGCCAAAGCCGAGTACGCCAGGCTGGAAAAAGAGACACCCACTGACTGATTCGTCTGGCGCTTGTTGATTTTCATCGCGTTGATCCTGTTATCCCTCGGTGGTGGAATTCCAAGACTGGCTGCCGCCCCCGCGCTTGGCAAGTGGAGGTTTGCGGAGGAGAGACCGAACTGATGTACGAGATAGTTAGACTGCCGTTCACTTAAGCTGCAGCCGCTGATCGATCTTTCGCTTCCACCAACGGCCTGGGCGTCACCGCTGTAAAAGTGGTCAACACAATGCTGCGCGACTGGAAAATTGTTTCCGTTTCTCTGCGTTCCTCTACGAAGACCTTGGCGTTCTCTGCGGTTAATAACAAAATCTAACCGCAGAGGATCACAAAAGGAACGCCCTGAGGCGCAGACAGGATTGAGATAGTGCAGTGGCTGGCTGAGTGCGCGAAGCTGAGCGGAGAGATACCTCGATCCGTGGTAAGATTTCCAGACGCAAACGTAAAGACAAACTGAAACTCTAAACGCGGAGAGCCTCACCGGCATGTTCAAAGGGTTGGTTGAGAGGTGTTCTGCTCATTGTCCAAGGATTCTGCCATCGCAAGTATACTTGGACGAGTATGCACCGGTTCGCCTGGGCTAAGCGCAACCCTACTAGTTTTCCTTCTTCTCTTGAGCGGCTGCCATTCCCGCAACGCAACAGGCGGTCCTTCGATCAAGTTGACCCGCGTCCCACAAGCCGTTCAGGGAAATTTCGATAAGCTGGACATCATTCAAGGTAACGTCACCGGTGCTCATCCAGGTCAGCAGATTGTGCTCTATGTCAAAACTGGAAACTGGTCGATTCAGCCGCTGTCTAACTTACCTTTCACGAATATCAGTCCGGACTCGACCTGGATTAATTCGACGCACTTGGGATCCGAGTATGCGGCAGTGCTCGTTGATTCCGGATACCATCCACCAGCGGAAATGAATCGTCTACCGGCATTGGGGAACGGCGTAGCGGCGATCGCGATGTCGAAGGATTATCCATCAGCAACTGTCGCCTCGGCCATGCTCCAATTCAGCGGATATGAATGGCGCGTGCGTAACGCTCCCAGCAACCGCGGTGATCGTGTCAATCAATACAGTCCGGCGAACGGGTGGACGGATAGGCAAGGCGCGCTGCATCTCCGAATCGCCAAGGAAGGCGACAAGTGGACCTGCGCCGAAGTTACCCTCACGCGTAGTTTTGGATATGGAACTTATTCGTTTGTCGTACGAGATACGTCAAAGCTCGGGCCCGGGGTCGCTTTAAGCATGTATACCTGGGATTACGCCAGCGGCGATCAGAACAACCGCGAAATGGCGATCGAAATCGGACACGCCAGCGATCCTGACAGTAAGAACGCTCAATACGTAATCCAGCCTTTTTATATCGCGGCGAACGTATCCAAATTTAGCTCGCCTTCGGGATTGGTCACACACTCGTTCCGTTGGGAGCCGGGAAGTTCATCGTTCAAAACCGTCGGCGGTTCGGTGGATGATCCTAAGGCGAAGATTCTCAGCGAACATGTCTTCAATTCCGGCGTCCCTTCTCCGGGCGTTGAATCCGTCCGCATGGCGCTGTACCTGTTCGGCCCGACGGAAAACCCATCACAAACTGGAGCCGAGGTAGTGATTGAAAAATTTCAGTATGTGCCTTAAGACCAACATCGTGTGCTGGTGGTTCAGACGTCTGGCGATAGGCTTGGCGATTATGTGCTTCAACAGCAGCAGCGTACAAGCATTAGATCCAAAGCGGGCCGTCTCTGAATACATACACAGCGCGTGGAATGTGCAGCAGGGGTTTCCGGGTGGATCGGTCTACGCGATCACGCAAACGCCTGACGGATACCTCTGGCTCGGAACAGAAAAAGGCCTAATTCGATTCGACGGGCTCAACTTTCAACTTTTCAATCAAACCAAATCACCGATGCTCGACGTTGGTTCAGTGATAGACCTCATGACCGATGGTGAGGGAAATGTCTGGATCCGGTCACAGAGCCGTAATTTGCTTCGCTACACAAACGGAGAGTTCCACAACGTGACGCCGGAAATCGAAATCGACCCGCAAAGCTGGGGAATCACCGCCATGTGCCGTGGAACTAATGGACAACCGTTTTTTGCCTTACGTACACGCGGCGTCTACACATACAGCGGCGGAAGATTTTCGCAGGTGATCTCGACGGCCGCAATGCCCACCATGATAATTTCAATGGCCCAAAGTGCGGACGGCAATTTCTGGATTGGTAGTAGAGACCTCGGGCTGTTCAACGCGACTGAGGGGAGATTGTCCGCGATGAAGGGACTCTCCGAAACAAAAATCAACAGTTTGCTGGTCAACAATTCTGAACTCTGGATCGGCACTGACAACGGCATGGCCCGTTACAACGGTAAGGAGATTAGCAAAGTTGATTCATCAAATTCTCTCAAACATGTTCAGGTCTTATCGTTGACCAAAGACTCAGGCGGCAATATTTGGGCCGGCACTTCGAACGGATTAGTACGGTTGAATGCTGATGCAGCCGGCCCTTTGGCAGAAACTGATCATTCATCATCAGAGGTCAACGCAATCTTTGAAGATCGCGAACGAAACCTTTGGATCGGAAACCAGCAAGGCGTTGAACGACTGCGCGACAGCCCGTTTATGACCTACTCCGTCTCCATAATACCTTCAGCTGAGAACAGCGGAACAGTTTATGTTGACTCTGAAGGCCGCCGGTGGTTTGCGCCCTCAGGTGGCGGCCTGTATTGGACAAAGGGCGCCGAAGTTCACGACGTGAAGAACGACGGTCTGGATCGTGACGTGGTGTATTCATTGACCGGTAATGGTGACGATCTGTGGATCGGGAGGCAAACCCGCGGGCTCACACATCTGAAAATCAAAGACGCGAGCATAACCGCCAGAACCTACACCCAGACAGATGGGCTGGTGCAGAATAGCATCTACACTGTCTATCAGAGCCGAGACGGAGCGGTATGGGCTGGCAGCATCAGCGGCGGAGTCAGCAAGTTTAAGGATGGAAAATTCACCAACTACACCGCTGCTACGGGTCTGCCTTCTAACACAATCACGGCCATCGTCGAAGGCTCTGATGACACCATCTGGTTTGCGACCGCAAATGGCCTGAGCTCCTTTTCCGGAGGTAACTGGAAGAGTTATGGCGGCGAGGATGGCTTACCTCCCGGTCGATTGAATTGTATGTTTGAAGATTCTGACGGAGTGCTTTGGATTGGCACTGACAATGGACTGACGTTATTTCGGTCGGGGCGAATTCAGGTGCCTCCGAGCGTCTCTGACGCATTGCGCGATCCGGTTTTCGGCGTCGCCAGAGATCAAATGGGAGGGATGTGGCTGGCGACTTCCAATCACGTGCTGCGGGTCAAGCGAGAAAAACTACTCGATGGCACCGCCAGTGATGCGGATGTCAGAGAGTTTGGTTTAGCTGACGGGCTGCGAAGTGTCCAGGGACTTAGGCGAGACAGAAGCGTCGTTGTCGATCAACTCGGCCAGATCTGGTTCTCTACTCACAGCGGAATTTCCGTCGTCGATCCCGCCCGGGTTTCGGCCGATTCAATTCCCGCCCTGGCTCATATTGAACAAGTGACGGTCGACGGGAGCCCGCTCAACGCGCAGGGGCCTATTCGCATTCGAGGATCTCGCCAGCGCATCACTTTCACGTATGCGGGCCTGAGTCTGTCGATTCCGGAACGGGTCAGATTCCGATACAAGTTGGAACCCTACGATCGGGATTGGAGCGAACCGCGCGCCGAACGCGAAGCTACGTACACCAATCTGGAAGCTGGCGCATATCGCTTCCACATAATGGTGAGTAACAGTGCCGGTGTCTGGAGCAACGTGGAGTCCACGGTTCAGCTCGATATCGAACCACTGTTCTGGCAGACATGGTGGTTTCGCGTGGCGCTGCTGACGGCATTCGCACTCACCATGATCTTGCTCTACCGATTAAGGCTGCTCCAATTAACGAGACAAATGAACATGCGCTTCGAAGAGCGACTGGCCGAGCGCACTCGCATCGCTCAAGATCTCCACGACACTTTGCTGCAGGGTTTTCTCAGCGCGTCGATGCAGTTGCATGTGGCGGCGCGACAACTTCCGGTAGACTCTCCGGCGAAACCACGAGTCACGAGAGTGCTCGAGTTGATGGGCCAGGTTATTGAGGAAGGCCGGACCACGCTGAAGGGCCTTCGATCGACCGACAGCAGTTCCCGCGATCTCGTGCAGTCCTTTTCCGCGATTCAGGCTGAACTTCCGGAGAGACGACACATTGATTATCGCGTTACTGTTGAAGGACAGTCGCTACCGTTGCACCCGGTCATCCGCGATGAAGTCTTTCATATCGGACGTGAAGCACTTTTGAATGCCTTTCGCCATTCTCAGGCGAAGACCATCGAACTAGAACTGGAATACGGGCAAAAGCAATTAAGAGTTCTCGTGCGCGATGATGGTCGAGGGATCGATCCGCAGATGCTCCATTCGGGACGTGAGGGTCACTGGGGAATCTCCGGCATGCGCGAGCGAGCTGAAGAGATTGGCGCTGGTCTGAAACTTTGGAGTCGCGAAGGCGCCGGAACCGAAGTAGAATTATCCATCCCCGCGCGAATGGCTTACGTATCAGATTCCTCGCGACGAGGCCGCCGCTGGTGGTCGAAATTGTATCCGCACCGGCCGCATCAGGATGGCAGGAAGTGAGCTAAACGAAATGAGCAAGCCAGCCCCGATCAGAGTCTTTAGCGTTGACGATCATCCTTTGCTGCGTGAGGGCATTGCGACCCTCATCAACAGTGAGCCGGACATGACTCTGGTTGCTGAGGCAGCGAATGGCCATGAAGCCATTCAGCAATTTCGCGAGCATCAGCCTGACGTCACGCTGATGGATCTCAGACTGCCCGACATCAGCGGTATCGATGCCATGATTGCCATCCGCACCGAGTTTCCGGAAGCCAGAATCATCATGCTGACTACCTTTGAGGGCGACGTTGAAATTCAGCGTGCCTTAGAAGCAGGCGCCCGGGGTTATCTCCTCAAGACCACCCCTCCCTGTGATCTGTTAGACATAATCCGCCACGTCCATGCTGGAAGGAAAAGAATTCCTGCGGAAGTCGCCTCGCAGCTCGCCGAACACATGGGTGAGGAGCTGCTAACTGAACGAGAGATCGAGGTGCTGCGGGCTGCGGCCGAGGGAAATCGCAACCGGGACATCGCTGAAAAGCTCCGGATTTCAGAAGAAACAGTGAAAGTGCACATCAAGCACATCATGGAGAAACTGGCAGCAAGTGATCGCACTGCGGCAGTTGCGATCGCGGTTCGCCGCGGAATCATCCATCTCTAATCTTCCACCTCAGAAGGCAATACCACTATAGAAGTATCTGCAGTTAACCTAATCTGCTGATTCGTTGGCAGTCGAAATCCACTAAAATCGGATGTGGTTTGTTCTGAAAAACATAGGTATTAGGGAGAGACGCCCTGCAAAGATCATTTTCCACTTTTCCCGCCGGGTTTCCGGGAGTAGGCCTGCTGCTTTTGAGAATTGTGGCCGGCTCGACGTTGTTGATGCAAGGCTCAGCATATCTCAGCGACTGGCACAAGCTGACATGGATTACATTGGTAGCCGTCGTGCTAGCGTTGTCCGGAGGTATTTGCCTTTTCGTAGGAATACTAACGCCGGCAACTAGCGTCATCGTGGTGCTTGGCACTATTGGATATGCTCTCTCATGGATTCCCGCGCCTCCTGCGGATCTTTTGGACAGCAAAGCAGCGATCATCGATCTCATTGCGATCACTACTGCGATTGCTTTCCTGGGACCGGGTGCCTTCTCGCTCGATGCGCGGCTGTTCGGTCGACGAGAGATCTTCATTCCCCAACAGCAGCCGCCACGAAATCACAACTTCGCAAACACTGAATTGCCTTAGGTTCGCTCACCGCGCGATGCTGGGCTGGGATACCCTCACGCCTTCAACGCCTCCACATCCAGGGATAATTGTAACTTCGTCACCAACGAGGATACCGCCTGTCTCAAGCGCTGGACGGGAGAGCGTACCAGGTATGCGCCGGAATTAGATTAAGAGCGGTTTGTAATTCTGCTCGAAGCGGTGGACGTCTCTGAGTGCTATCTACGAAGTCACCCATGATTTACTCTGGCTTATATCAAAACAAGATTATGGCTCACCTTGCGAAATGTCGATGCAGGTCAACATGCCTGGCATTGTACAACTCCATTTTGAGTGGTCAAAAACATCAGAGCGGTGCAAAGGCAGGTTAAGTTGACTATTCTTTTATGTTGGATTGGAAGCCTTGAAACGATTCTTGTCAATCTTGAGAGTTTTAATTTTTGAGTCCAAAGTAGATCGTGCAATACCAAGCTTGGCAGCTGCGCCCGAAGGACCAAAAACTTGGCCGCGGGACTCCGTGAGAGCTGCCTCAATCTCTTCTCTCTCACGATCGGCAACCCTTTGCCGAAGCTCATGCTGGCTCGTTGGCGATGTGCGCAACGGTTGGCGCGAGAGCCAACTCTCGTCAACCGAGAAACTCTCAGTCTCGCAGACGATGACTGAGCGTTCAATAACGTTACGCAGTTCCCGAATGTTACCCGGCCAGGGGTACGATTGAAACAAATCCAGCGTCTCTTTGCTTATATTCCGGATGTTCTTTCCCAATTCCCTGGCATAGCGATCGATGAAGTATTGGACCAGCATCGGAATGTCTTCCTTTCGCTTCCGCAATGGAGGGATCTCAATGGGGAACACGTTCAGGCGATAGAAAAGATCCTCGCGGAATGTGCCGGCAGCTATGGCGGCTGGCAAGTCGCGGTTCGTCGCGACTATCACTCTCACGTTTGTCTTGATCGACCTGTTTCCGCCGACGCGCTCGAATTCGTGTTCTTGAAGCACACGCAGGAGGGCGACCTGAGTCTCGGGTGGAAGCTCACCTACTTCATCAAGAAATATCGTGCCACCTTCAGCCAATTCGAAACGACCAAGCCGGCGCCCGGTTGCACCCGTGAACGCGCCTTTTTCATGACCGAATAGCTCCGAAGGAATTAGTGACGACGGAATGGCGGCGCAATTCACGCTCACGAATGCGCGATCGGAGCGTTTTGATGCCTTGTGAATAGCGCGCGCGATCAACTCCTTGCCCGTGCCTGTCTCGCCGGTGATTAGTACCGTGGAGTCTGTTGGCGCGACTTTTGCTACTCGATTAAGCACTTGCTGCAGAGGAGGCGAGTTGCCGACGATCTCTTCAAACATCGACGCCTTGATGATCTCTTCACGGAGTGCAATGTTCTCTTTTCGTATTTCTTCTTCAGCCCGTTTGCGATCTTCAATGTCGGTAGACGCAACGTACCAACGTTTAACCGCTCCCTTGTCGTCGTGCAGCGGATTGTAACGAACCAGAAACCAGCGATAACTCCCATCCGCTCCCTGCACCCGCAACTCCAACTCGTAACCGGAGCCACTGGAGCGAGAACCATCGGAATAAGCGCGAGCCGCCCGTTCCCGGTCGTCAGGATGAATGAACCAACCGGGGCGAAAAAAACCTCCGGCTGTTTGCTGCCACTCTTCAAGACTAAGGCCGACGTAATCGAGCGCAACGCGGTTGGCGTAAAGACGTTCGCTGTTGGGTCCAAATACGGCAGCCTGTTGAGGCGTGAGGTCCAGAATCTGCCGAAGCTCTGCTTCTTGTTCGCGGATTTTTTCCTCCGCAGTTTTGCGTTCCTGGATATCTATACTCGAGCCGTACCATTTGATGATCTGTCCGAGTTCGTTCCGCAGCGCTTCTTTGTGGTGCATAAACCAGCGATACTCGCCGTCAGCCCGCCGCACCCGCGACTCGGCAAGGAAAGGTTCCCCTGACCACACCGATGCTCGCCACCTGTCTACGAATGCTTCCACATCTTCAGGATGGATCTTCGAGGTCCAGCGCCATCCGAGCAAATCTGTTAGAGGAACGCCTACATATTCCAGCCAGCCGCGGTTTAGGAAGTCGAGTTCACCATTGGGTAAAGCGGTGTGAACAAACGCGGGAGTTGTATCTACCAGGTGGCGATATTTGCTCTCACTGGCGCGCAGCTCCTCCTCCGCCCGTTTGCGCTCGGTGATGTCGATCACCGTGCCCGTTAGTTCGATGAGGTCGCCGG
>WNGA01017652.1_pt1 | contig 10389 bp, 8 predicted proteins | sample 5400061 | NCBI WGS metagenome assembly WNGA01 (sample SAMN13153366, study PRJNA577476) | soil metagenome | isolation source: 100 cm soil or saprolite under grassland replicate 2 | place: USA:California | collected 2016-06-15
CCGGCGACGCGTTCATCGCCGCGCTGCCCGACGCCACGCCGGAGGACGCCCGCATGAAGCGGCTGGTGCGCAACAATTGCACCGGCTGCCACACCCCGAGCTACGTGCTGCAGCACCGATTCGACGAGGCCGGCTGGAGCGCGATCATCGATCTGATGAAGCGGGTGAACGTCTATGGCGTCGTGCAGGCCGAGCGCCCGCCGAACGGCATCCTCGACTTCCACCAGAAGGAATTGGCCGCCTATCTCGCCCGCGTGCGTGGGCCCGGCGAAAACGGCCTGCAGATCAAGCCGCGTCCACGCCCCAGCGGCGAGGCGGCGCGCGTGGTGTTCAAGGAATACGACGTTCCGATCGATCCCGATTCGACCTTTCCTGGCCGAGCGCCGACCAATGATGGCAGCGACTGGTCGCTCGGCACCCCGTCGGGGCTGATCAACGGCTACGGCGTGCATGACGCATGGCTCGATCTCGATGGCAATCTCTGGTTCACCTGCAACGTCCCCAACCGCCATCTGACGATGGGACGCATCGATCCCAAGAGCGGCGACGTGCGGATGCTGAAGATCGCCGCGCCGAACGGCTTTGCCGCTCCCACCCACGGCATGACCCGGGACGAAAAAGGCATCATCTGGTTCAACGTGAATCCCGGCCGCGGCGGCTTGGGCCGGCTCGATCCCAAGACCGAGAAGATCGACGTCTACCTGCCGCCCTCCGGCATGTCGCCGACCGGCGGCGCGGTGACCGTCGATTTCGACGGCAAGGGCAAGATCTGGTCCTCTGCGCCCGACGGGGCGCTGCGCTTCGATCCGGAAACCGAGAAGTTCACCGAGTTCAAGTCGCTGACCTTCAAGACCCCGAACGGCAACGGCGTCACCTACGGCATGGCCGCCGATCGCGACGGCAACGGCTGGTGGGCCGAGATGATCATCGACATCGTCGGAAAAGGCGATGGCCAGAGCGGCAAGTCGATGGAGGTCAAGCTGCCGCCGGTCAAGGCGGAGCTGGACCGGCTGCCGCCGGACGTGCGCAAGCACTACGAGGGCGTGTTCGCGCCCGACTTCAACACCCCGTTCCCGTGGTCGCAGGGGCCGCGCCGCATGGGCACCGACAAGAATGCCGATGTGCTTTGGGTCGGCAACTCCTGGGGCGGCAGTCTCGCCAGGATCAACACCCGCACCATGGAAACGACCTTCGTGCCGCTTCCCGACAACCTGCAGCCCTATCATGTGGCCGTCGACAAGAGCCACAATGCCTGGACCAACCTTTGGATGACGGACCAGGTGGCGAAATACGATCCGAGCGCCTCCAAGTGGACGGTCTTCGACCTGCCGACGCGGGGGAGCGAGGTGCGTTACGTGTCGCTCGAGGAGCGCGACGGCAGGATGCAGGTGGTCCTGCCCTACTATCGGACCAGGAAAGTCGCGGTCATGATGTTGCGCAGCGAGGCGGACCTTGCGGCGCTCAAGAGCCAAGCCGGGCGCTGACGCCGATTGCGCTCGGGGCTGGCCAGGCCCCGACCGCACAGCGGCCGCGACGCTACCCAAGCGCCGCGGCCGACATCGGCATCGCCCACGCCGCTGCAACCCGATCGCACCCCCACTCGTACCAATAGATATGCCGGACCTAGTTGCGTCGCCGCGCCGGGCCGGTAACCTTGGCGCCGGCCGGCCTTCGGCCCAACACAACGTGCTGAGACCAAAGCTTTGAGACCAAGGAAAGGGAAACCATGCTCGGGCTGATGCAGGACTGGCCGCTGCTGTGCCATCGCGTCATCCATACCACCACCTACGCCGAGGTGCGCGCGCGGGCGCTCAAGGTCGCGCAGCGCCTCGACAAGGATGGCGTCAAGCTCGGCGACCGGGTGGCGACGCTGGCCTGGAACACCTGGCGCCATCTCGAGGCGTGGTACGGCATCATGGGGATCGGCGCCATCTATCATACGGTCAATCCGCGGCTGTTTCCCGACCAGATCACGTGGATCGTCAATCACGCCGAAGACCGCGTGCTGATGACCGACCTGACCTTCCTGCCGATTGTCGAAAAGCTCGCCGACAAGATGCCTTCGATCGAACGCCACGTGCTGCTGACCGATGCGGCGCACATGCCGAAGACGCAGCTCAAGAACGCCGTGCCTTATGAGGAATGGATCGGCGAGGTCGACGGCGATTTCGCCTGGAAATCGTTCGACGAGAACACCGCCGCCGGCATGTGCTACACCTCCGGCACCACCGGCCATCCGAAAGGCGTGGTCTACTCCCACCGCTCGAACGTGCTGCATTCGATGATGGCCATGGCGCCCGATGCCATGGGGATCGCCTGCCGCGACGCGGTGCTGCCGGTCGTTCCGATGTTTCACGCCAATTGCTGGGGGCTTGCGCTCACCTCGCCGATGGTGGGCGCGACGATGGTGATGCCGGGTGCAAAGCTCGACGGCCCCTCGGTCTACGAGCTGCTGAACGACTACCGCGTGACCTTCTCGGCCGCCGTGCCGACGGTGTGGATGATGCTGCTGCAATATCTCGAGGCCAACAATGCCAAGCTTCCACATCTCAAGCGGGTGGTGATCGGAGGCTCCGCTTGCCCGCGCGCGATGACCAGGACCTTCCAGGACGTCTACGGCGTCGAGGTCTGCCACGCCTGGGGCATGACCGAGATGAGCCCGCTCGGCTCGCTCGGCTCGATGAAGCCGGAATATGCAAAATTGAGCGGCGAGGAACGGCTCGACATTCAAGTCAAGCAAGGGCATCCGCCGTTCGGGGTGGAGATGAAGATTGCCGACGATGCCGACCAGGAGCTCCCCCGCGACGGCAAGACCTTCGGCCGCCTCAAGGTGCGCGGACCGGCCGTGGCCAGGAGCTACTACAAGGGCGACGGCGGCGAGATCCTCGACCGGGACGGCTTCTTCGACACCGGCGACATGTCGACCATCGACCGCTACGGCTATATGCAGATCACCGATCGTGCCAAGGACGTCATCAAGTCGGGCGGCGAGTGGATTTCCTCGATCGACCTGGAGAACCTTGCGGTCGGCCATCCCAAGGTCGCGGAAGCCGCCGTGATCGGCGTGAAGCATCCGAAATGGGACGAGCGGCCTTTGCTCATCATCGTGCCGAAAAAGGACCAGTCGGCGACCAAGGATGAGATCTTGAAGTTCATGAAGGGCAAGATCGCCAATTGGTGGATGCCCGACGACGTCGTCTTCGTCGACGAGATCCCGCATACCGCGACCGGCAAGATCCAGAAGACCCTGCTGCGCGAGCGCTTCAAGGATTTCGTCCTACCGACCGCCGCGGTGGCCCGCTAGCCAAAAGCCATTCCCCTCGCAACGCCGCCGCCCGATAGGATATGGTGCGCTGCAGCACTCGCTCTTCTGCCATAAGGCCACTCATGACCACCTTCGATGCGGCCGTACCCGCGGCGCCGGCCGGGCTTGCCGCGCCAGCTGGCGGGGCGGTGCGCTTCGTCGGAAACGCCGGCGTCTTTTGGCGATTGCTGCTCCGCGGCGCCGTGCTGCTGATGTTCACGCTCGGCATCTACCGGTTCTGGCTGACGACCGATATCCGCCGCTTCCTGTGGTCCAACACCGAGCTGCTGGGCGAGACGTTGGAATATACCGGTACCGCCCGCGAGCTCCTGCTCGGCTTCCTGATTGCGATCGCGATCCTGGTGCCGCTCTACACCGCGTTCTTCGTCATCGCGCTGAGCTCCGGACCGATCGGCGAAATGTCGAGCGTGCTGAGCTTCGTGCTGCTGGCCGTGCTCGGCCAATACGCGGTCTATCGGGCGCGGCGCTATCGCCTGACCCGCACGATCTATCGCGGCGTGCGGTTCCACCAGGCCGGCTCGGCCTGGCGCTACGCGATCTGCGCCGTGTTCTGGTGGAGCACGATCATATTGACGTTGGGCCTGGCCTATCCGTTTGCGCAGTCGCAGCTCGAACGCTTCAAGATGCGCAATACCTTCTTCGGTGACCTGCCCGGCCGCTTCGAAGGTTCCGGATGGCGGCTGTTCGTACGCGGCATCCTGATGTGGTTTCTCGCCATCGTGCCGTTCGTGGCCGGCCTGCTGGCGACGCTGGGCGCCATCGATTGGACCACGTTGTTGGCGGCCGGCCGCAGCGACGACATCTCGAGCTGGTTCGAGGCAGCCGGCGTTGCCAACGCGATCGTCCATGCCGGGGTGACGGGCGTCTGGCTGGTGCTTTCGATCGCCATTCTCTATCCCATCTTCCAGGCGATGGTGCTGCGCTGGTGGGTCTCGGGGCTGCGCTTCGGCGGCGTGGTGGTGACGTCGCGGCTGCGCGTGGCGCAGGTCTATGGCGTCTACGCCCGCTTCCTCTGGTACGCGTTCCTGTTCTCGCTTGTCGTGGGCGTGCTCGTGGTCGCCGTCGCCTTCGCGGTTCCGACTCGGGACGAGCATTCGACGCTGAGCGAGATCATCGCCACCGCGGCGTTGGTGATCGCCTACGTCATTGCGGCGCTCGGCTATTCGACCATCTATCAGGCGACCGTCAGGCTCGGGCTCTGGCGCTGCGTCGCGGAATCGCTCGACATCTCGGGTGCGGAGGCGCTCGAACGCGTTCACGCGGCCGGCGAAGCGAGCTCGCCGGTCGGCGAAGGACTGGCCGACGCGCTGAACGTGGGTGGGATATGAACGAATCAGACTCTTGATGCGCCATGACGATTTCCGGCCCCGCCATTTTTTTCGACGGCAAGACCACCGCGCGCCACGACGTGACCGTGGAGCTCGCGCCCAAGGCGTTGCGCATCCGTGACGCCGACGCAACGGTTTTGGCGGAATGGGGCTATGACGAGCTCGAGACCCTGTCGGCGCCGGACGCGGTGCTGCGGGTCGGCAAGATGGGAAGTCCGGTGCTGGCGCGGCTCGAGGTGCACGACCCGAAATTGGCCGCCGCGATCGACGAGCTCTCCGTGCCGGTCGACCGCAGCGGCCACACCGAACGGCGCATGCGCCGGAAGATCATTTTCTGGACCCTTGCCGCCACCGTGTCGCTCGTCATCGTCGCCGTTCTGGGCGTGCCGGAAATCGCCACGCGCCTCACCCCCCTGGTTCCTTACGCGCTCGAACGCAAGCTCGGCGAGGCCATCGACGCCCAGGTGCGCGCCTCGCTCGACACCCGTCGTCTTGGAGCCGCATTCGAATGCGGAAATGCCGATGGCGAACAGAGCGGGCGCGCGGCGTTCGACAAGCTGATGAACCAACTCGAAACGTCTGCCGCCTTGCCGTTTCCGCTCAGGCCCGCCGTGATACGGCGGTCCGATGCCAATGCGGTCGCCCTGCCGGGAGGGCGCATCTACGTGTTCGAGGGCCTTATCGACAAGGCCGAGACGCCGGATGAACTGGCCGGGGTCATTGCCCACGAGATCGGTCACGTCGCCCACCGGGACAACACCCGATCGGTGCTGCAGGCGGCGGGGCTGTCGTTGTTGTTCGGGATGCTGCTCGGCGATTTCGTCGGCGGCGGTGCGGTCGTGATCGCGGCAACGACCATCCTGCAGACCAGTTATTCGCGTGAGGTCGAAGCCGCCGCCGACTTCTACGGCGTGATGCTGATGACCAAGATCGGGGGCGACGCGCGCGCGCTGGCAACGATCCTGCAGCGGATCGCGGGTGGCACCCATCCGGGGATCAAGATCCTGCTCGATCATCCGGAGACCCGGGAGCGCGTGATCAAGATCAATGCGGCGGCCGGGTCGGGGCCGAAGCGACCCCTGCTCGACAGCGCGGAATGGTCCGCGCTCAAGCGCATCTGCTCGGGACGGTGAGGCTCTGCGATGGCGCGCCGCTACGTCCATTCGGAGCCGACCTCGCGGCTCGCCATCTGGGCGCGCCGGATGGCCGGCTTCGCCTTTGCGGCCTCTTTCCTCGCGGTCATCATCGTGCGGTCGGGGCTGCTCGAGATCCAACCGGCGCTGGCGACCTTCGGCGGCGCGCTCGTCATCGCGGTGGTCGCGCTCATTCTCGCCTTGGCGGCGTTCGTGGTGATCTGGCTGGAGGGGTTGGGCGGCATGGGGGCGGCGTTGTCGGCGATGGTGATCTCGCTCGCGCTGCTGGCCTATCCGGCCTATCTCGGCCTCAAGGCCCACCGGCTGCCGTGGATCTACGACGTCACCACCGATCCGATCGATCCGCCGCGCTACGAGGCGCTCGCCCGTGTTCGCCCGCGCGACGCCAATCCGGTCGCCTATGCGGGCCTTTACGCCGCCGAGCAGCAGCGCGCCGCCTATCCCGACATCGGCCCGCTCGGCGCCGGCGCCACACCGCAAGCCGCCTATGACGCCGCGCTGGCGATCGTCACCAAGCGCCGGTGGCGGATCGTCGAGGCCCGCACGCCCCAGGCCGGTCGCCGCGATGGCCGCATCGAGGCGGTGGCGCGTACGCCGATCATGGGCTTCCGCGACGACGTGATCGTGCGCGTGCGGCCGGACGGCGATGGCTCGCGCATCGACGTGCGCTCCTCCTCGCGTTACGGCACGTTCGATTTCGGCGCCAATGCCTCGCGCATCCGCAGCCTGTTGGATGACGTCGAGGATGCGATCGCCGCGCAGAAGGCGGCGCGGCAGCCTGCTCCGCCCACCAGCAAGAAGGGCGCGCCGCCCGCCAAGAAAGACAAGAAGAAGTAAAAATCACCGCAGGTGGTAGCGGCCCTCGATCGAGGGCGGACCGTCGGTCTCGACCAGCCCGCGCGTCACCAGATCCTCGAGATGGGCGAGCACCGAACGGCCCGCTGCCTGCACCAGCCGCGGGTCGAGACCGATATAGATCGCGCGCACCAGGGTCGGGATATCGGCCTCGCCCTTGCCGAGCCGGTGCAGGATCGAGGCCTCGCGGCCCCGGCGATGGCGGATGTAGTGCTGCACGAAGCGCGGCGCGTCGCGCACGGCGCCGCCATGGCCCGGCAGGTAGATCGGCTCCGAGCGGCGCGCGAGCTTCTCGAGCGAGGCCATGTAGTCGCTCATGGCGCCGTCGGGCGGCGCCACCACCGGCGTCGACCACGCCATGACGTGATCGCCCGACAGCAGCAGGCTGGCCTCCTTGAACGCGAACGCCATGTGGTTGGCGGTGTGGCCGGGCGTGGCGACCGCCTCGATGGTCCAACCGGCGCCGGTGACGACCTCGCCGTCGGCCAGCGCCCGGTCGGGACGGAAATCCACGTCGTTGCTGGCTTCGAGCCGCGGCGCCTCGCCGACATTGAGCGGTCGCGCGGCGCGATGCGGCCCTTCGGCCAGCACGGTCGCGCCGGTCGCCGCCTTGATCCGCGGCACCGCCGGCGAATGATCGCGGTGGGTGTGGGTGACGAAGACGTGGGTCACGGTCTCGCCGCGCACGGCGTCGAGCAGCGCCGCGATATGGGCCTCGTCGAGCGGACCGGGATCGATGATGGCGACGCGGCCGCGGCCGATAATGTAGCTCACGGTGCCCTTGAACGTGAATGGGCTCGGATTGTTGGCAAGCAGCCTGCGCACGCCGGGCGCGACCTCCTCCACCTTGCCGGGCGCGAGGTCGAATGTCTTGTCGAACGGGATGTCGTCGCTCATGCGAGTCGCGCTTGAAATAGCGGCGCCGACACCACTCCGCCGGCGCGCGTTGAGATCAGGATAATAAGTCGAGCAATAGGGATCGTCGATCAGCCGAGCTTGCGCCCGATGACGTCTTCGCAGCGCTGATCGGATTGCTCCTCGCCGAGGTAGAGCGCGCCCGACATCGCGGCTCGCATCCGATTGGACGGCAAGCCGGCGGTGCCCCAGCGGTCCGGGATCGGGGTCACCTTCTGCCAGTATTCGGCATCCTGTGGCACGTGGGTGGCGTCATCGAGCTGGTCGAGCTCGGTCGTGTATTCGGCGACGAAGCCGTTCGGCTCGATGAAATAGGAGAACACGTTGTTGCCCGGCCCGTGGCGGCCGACGCCCCATTCGATATCGAAGCCGTTCTGCTTAAGGCGGCCGGTGCCGCGCATCAGCCCGTCGATGTTCGGCACCTCGTAGGCGACGTGATTGAGCGAGGATCCGTTGTTGCGGAAGATCGCGACGCTGTGATGGTCGGCGCTGCAGCGCAGGAACTCCATCATGTGCGAGCTGTCGGAAAGCTTGAAGCCGAGCACGTCGACGAAGAACGGCACCTGGTCGTCGGTGCGGGCGCTGTTGAGCACCACGTGGCTGATCTTGGTCGGGCGCGAACGGTCCAGCACCACGTTCGGATGCTGCACGCTGTCCGATGAAATGCTCATCGGCATGCCGTCGGGCGTGCGGAAGCGGAAGCCGTAGCCGCCGCCGGCGCCGCCGGCGAGCGGGGCCGGATCGCCCGCGACCTCGACGCCGTAGCCCTTCGCCTTGGCGCAGAGCTGGTCGACCGCCGCGCGATCGACGGCGGCGAAATGCACGCCCAGGAGGGCAGGCTTCGCCCGCTCGCGGATCGTCAGCACATGATGCTCGCCGCCGGTCGCCCGCAAGTGGATGCTGTCGGCTTCCGAGGCGACCTCTTCGAGACCCCAAACCTTACTGTAGAAGTCCGCCGATTGATGGAGATCGCGAACGCCGAGCTCGATGCTGCGAACTCCGGTGACCCTGCCGTTGATCATGGTGTTTCCTCTTGTCGTCGCAGGGCCGGGAATGTCGCACAGAAGCGTGGGGTGGGCAACGGCGGCACACCGACCCTACGTCGTGGGATTCACAGATGCGCGATCTTCGGCATCACTTCGGTCGAGAACAGCTGCAGCGAGCGCAGCGCCTCATTGAGCGACATCGTCCCCAGGAACAGGTAGGCGAGCATATAGTTCACGCCGAGCTCGGCGACCTGCCGCTCGATCTCAACCCGCACCGTCTCGGGGCTGCCGGCGATGGCCGTGCCATCCGCCAGGCAGGCCTCGAAATCGGCGCCGCGCGGCACGTTGAGGCGCGAGGTCAAGCCGGTCTGCCCGTGCTTGGCGCGCAGCCAATTGATGTTCTTGAGATGGATGTCCATCGAAGGCTTGCCGAAGCGGTGCGCTTCCGCGTCGGTGTCGGCCACGAAAATGTGCCGCTGCACGCCGATGGCGGCGCCGCCCGGGAACTCGGCCTTCGGCTGGGCGGCGCGGCCGCGCTTGGCGAACGCCGCCTTGAAGGCGTCGATATTCTCCTTGGCGGTCGGCATCGGTCCGAGCGTGACGAAGTGGAGCCCCTGCTCGCCCGCCCAGGTCGACCCGATCGTGTTGGAAGAACCGTACCAAAACGCCGGATGCGGCTTCTGCAGCGGCCGCAGCGCAATCGGCACGTTGGAATAGGTGAAGTGCGGCCCGGAATAGGTGAGCTGGTCCGTCGTCAGCCCGGCGCTGATGCAGTTATAGGCGTCGATGAAGATTTCGCGCGACTGGTCGTGCTCGACCTTGTGATAGCGAAGCTCGAACGGCGAGACCCCGCGGCCGACCCCGACTTCGAGCCGCCCGTAGCTCAGATGATCGAGCATGCAAATCTCTTCGATCAGCCGCAGCGGCGAATAAAGCGGCAGCAGATAAACCAGCGGGCCGAGCCGCAGGCGCTTGGTGGCGCGCGCGACCGCGCCGAGATAGACGCCGGGCACCGGCACCATGTTGAGCGGGGTGGCGTGATGCTCCGCCACGTGCAGGCAATAGATGCCGGCCTCGTCGGCCGCTTTGACGAAGGTCAGGCGCTCGTCGAACAGGGTGGCGAGCGGCCGCTCCCCGTCCTCGACGTGGTCGAACAGTCCGAATTTCATTTTTCGTCCAACCGTCCGATCTTGCGTATGACCGGGATGAGCCGCTTGGCGTCCGTCTCAACAAACGCCGCGAATTCCGGCTGGTCCATGTAGGCCGGAGGGCTGTTCGCCTTCACAAATACCGAGGTCACCTGCGGGTTGGCCATGACCTCGCGCATGGCGTCGCGCAGCCTTGTGATGACCGCCGCGGGCGTACCCTTGGGCGCGAACACGCCGGCCCAGATATAGTACTCGACGTCGCGATAGCCGAGCTCGATCATGGTCGGAATGTCGGCAAGTTCCGGGGTGCGCTTGCCGCCCCAGTTCGCCAGCAGCCGGGCTGCGCCGCTCTGCACATGGGGATGGATCGGGCCGGGTGCCTGCGCGGTGATATCGACCTGCGCGCCGATGAAGGCCGTGAGCGCCGGCCCGCCGCCGCGGTACGGCACGTGCAGAAGCTTGATGCCGGCGGCCTGCTAGAACATCTCGAACAGAACGTGCGCAACGCCGTAGTTGCCGGACAAGCTGAACGAAATCTGAGCCGGTCGTTTCCTGGCGTCGGCGACGAGATCGGCGAGGGACTTGTAAGGAGAGTCGTTGCGGACCGCCAGCACGCCCGGATCGGCCAGCACGCGCGCGATCGGCACGAGCTGGTCGTATTCGTAGGACGGCTTGCGG
>WNGA01017067.1_pt1 | contig 10388 bp, 13 predicted proteins | sample 5400061 | NCBI WGS metagenome assembly WNGA01 (sample SAMN13153366, study PRJNA577476) | soil metagenome | isolation source: 100 cm soil or saprolite under grassland replicate 2 | place: USA:California | collected 2016-06-15
CGCCGTCGTTCTCGATGATGTAGTCCGCCTGCCGGCGCCGCTCGGCGCGCGACATCAGACGCGCACTTCGCCGTTCCGCATCCTGGCGATTCATTCCCCGCCGCACCGCGCGATCGATCTGCACCGCGGGCTCGCTGTCGACGACCACGATCCGATCGCGGTCCGGAAATCTCTGCGCCTCGCCGGTAATGATCCGCTCCTCTTCATCGATGACCAGCGGATGAATCAGGGAATTCAACTTTTTCGCCGTTGCTTCGTCGACGAAGGCGATCGATGCGAGCTTCGGCCGGTCGATCTCCCCATCCTCCTTGAGGATCTCGCGGCCGTACGCGCGCACGAGCGCGTCGTGGCCTGCTTCGCCGGGGCGGTAGAGACGCGCGACCACGGCATCGGCATCGACCACCATGCAGCCGAGTCCCGCGAGCGTGCGCGCCACCGTCGACTTGCCCGACGCGATGCCGCCTGTCAGCCCAACGCGAAGAATCATCGCCGCCTCACGTGCGCCGCGGTCACTGTATTCCTCATTAACATAGCGATGGTCATCGGCCCGACACCGCCGGGCACCGGAGTGATCCAGGAGGCCACTTGGCGCACGTTCTGGAAATCGACATCGCCGGTGAGTTTGCCCTCGACGCGGTTGATTCCCACGTCGATCACCACGGCCCCCCGTTTCACCATGTCCGCGGTGACCAATCGCGGCTTGCCGATCGCGGCGACGAGGACGTCCGCCTCGCGCGCGACCGACGGCAGATCGCGCGTTCGCGAGTGGCAGATGGTCACCGTCGCATTCTGCTGCAGAAGCAGAGCGGCGACCGGTTTGCCCACGATGTCGCTTCTGCCGATCACGACCGCGCGCAATCCGGCGATCGCCGTCCCCGTCGAAGCGATCAGACGCATCACGCCGGCCGGCGTGCATGGTACGAGCGCGCGCTCGCCGAGATGGAGCAGGCCGACGTTGATGGGATGAAAACCGTCAACGTCTTTCCGCGGGTCGACGGCTTTGATGATCTTCTTCGCGTCGATCTGCGGAGGCAGGGGCAGTTGGACGAGAATGCCGTCGACCTCATCATCGCCATTCAGCCGATCGATCTCCGAGAGCAGTTCGGCCTCGCTCATTGCGGCGTCGAAAATCAGCTCCGTTCCGCGCAGGCCGAGCTCCTGCGCCTTGCGCGCTTTGTTCCGGACGTAGAGCTCCGAAGCAGGGTCGCTGCCGACGCGGACGGCGACGAGGCTCGGCGTGTATGCGAGCTTCGCCAGCGCGTCGCGAACCTCCGCCTCGACCTGCTTCGCGATCGCTTTGCCGTCGATGATCTGCGCGGGCACGTCGCGCGTTGTAGCACATGTGGAGACGGGCTTCAGCAAGTCGCGTCGGGCTAAAGCCCGACTCCACATCTGCTTGGGAATGAATGCCTTGACTGCTGCTGTTGGCCAGTGTTACCGTTTCACCCCTTTCCCCAGGAAAGGTGTGCGTTTTCTTTGATTTGAAGGAACTTAGGCGCCAACAGCTGTCCACGCCTGGTGCCGATTTCTCAGGAGTGTCATGCGTACGTATTTCCCCAAGAAGGGCGACATCGAACCGCACTGGTTCATCATCGACGCCGAAGGCAAAGTCCTCGGTCGTCTTTCAACGGCCATTGCGCGAATCCTTTCCGGAAAAAACAAGCCGGCCTACACACCGTTTCTCGACACGGGCGATCACGTGATCGTCATCAACGCCGAGAAGGTGGTCCTTACCGGAAAGAAAGAGAGCGACAAGATCTATCGCAGCCACTCGCAGTATCCGGGCGGGCTCAAGGAGCGCGCGGCGCGCTTTGTGCGTGCCGAAAAGCCGGAGACGATGATCGAAGAAGCGGTGTGGGGAATGCTGCCGAAGAATAAACTCGGTCGGAAGATGTTGAAAAAGTTGAAGGTTTATCGTGGCGCCAATCATCCGCACGAAGCCCAGAGGCCCGAGCGGATCGACGTCGCGGAGTAACGGAGGAACGAAATCTTGGCTCTGGTTGAATACTACGGCACGGGACGGCGGAAGACCTCGACCGCACGCGTGCATCTCCGGCAGGGAACAGGTCAGATCACAGTCAACAATCGGCCGCTCGAGGAGTACTTCGGCAACGACGTGCTGAAGATGATCATCAAGCAGCCGCTCTCGCTCACGGAGACCGCAGAGAAGTTCGACATCATCGTGGTGGTCGACGGCGGGGGTCCGAGCGGACAGGCGGGCGCGATCCGCCACGGCATCTCGCGCGCGCTGCAGGTCTATAACACCGAATTGCGCAAGCGGCTGAAGAAAGCCGGCCTGCTCACGCGCGATCCGCGAATGAAAGAGCGAAAGAAGTACGGCCAGCGCGGTGCTCGTGCGCGCTTCCAGTTCTCCAAGCGCTGAACCCGATGGTTTGGTTTTGCTCCAGGACTCAGATTCAAAGGCAGGAGCGCTTTTGCTCCTGTCTTTTTGTTTTTGAACGAACGTCAACAGGCAAAGGAGGGTTCACTTGGCGGTCTCTATTACGATGAAAGAGCTGTTGGAAGCTGGCGTGCACTTCGGTCATCAGACCAAGCGCTGGAATCCGAAGATGAAGAAGTACATCTTCGGCAAGCGCAATGGGATCTACATCATTGACCTGCAGAAAACGCTCAAGCTCTTCAAGGAAGCTTCCGCATTCATTTCCGATCTCGCCTCGCAGGGCAAGCGCATCCTGTTCGTGGGCACCAAGCGCCAGGCGCAGGACGCGATTCTCGAAGAAGCGAATCGCTGCGGCATGTTCTATGTGAACAACCGCTGGCTCGGCGGCACGCTGACGAATTTCACAACCGTCCGCAAGTCGATCGAGCGTCTCAAAGAGCTCGAGGCCATCCTCGCCGACACCGAGAAAGAGCTGTCGAAGAAGGAGCGCGCCGCGCTCGATCGCGAGCGTGAGAAGCTGCAGAAGAATCTGATCGGCATCCGCGAGATGGACTCGCTTCCCGATGCCCTCTTCGTGATCGATCCGAAGAAGGAGTACATCGCCGTCAAGGAAGCGAAAAAGCTCGGGATTCCGGTGGTGGCGATCGTGGACACGAACTGCGATCCGGAGGACATCGACTTCGTCATTCCGGGCAACGACGACGCGATCCGGGCAATCCGCTTGTTCACGCAGAAGATCGCCGACGGGGTCCTGGAGGGCTACAACCTCGCCGAGGAACGCTACGTGGGGACCGAGGACAAGGCCGCAGAGGCTCCTGCGCCGATGGCGGCCGAACCGGTCGCCGCGGAACCTGCTCCCGTCGCATCGTAATCGCATTCTTCTGGAGAACAACAATGGCTGAAGTCACCGCAGCGATGGTGAAAGAGCTGCGCGAACAAACCGGCGCGGGCATGATGGACGTCAAGCGCGCGCTCACCGAGGCCGGTGGAAACATGGAGGAGGCGCGCACCATCCTCCGCAAGAAAGGCCTCGCCGCGGCCACCAAGAAGGCCGGACGAGTCACGGCCGAAGGCGCAGTGCAGGCGTACACGAGCGGCAACGTCGGAGTGCTCGTGGAGATCAATTGCGAGACGGACTTCGTGGCGCGCACGGACCAGTTCCGCCAGTTCGCTGACGACATCGCCAAGCGGATCGCCAAGAGCAAAGCGAAAACTGTCGAGGAGCTCGCGAGCGAGCCGTGGAACGGAGAGACGGTCGCGCAGCAAACGCAGGCGATCATTGCGAAGATCGGCGAGAACGTCACCATCCGGCGCTTCGAGCGCTACGAAGCCGCGCCCGGCGCGACGATCGGAACGTACATCCACGCCGGGGGAAAGATCGGCGTGATGGTCGAGCTGGTGGCCAACAACAAGAACGACCGCGCAGGCGAAGTTGCGCGCGATGTGGCGATGCACGTCGCCGCCGCGGAGCCGCGCTTCGTCCGCCGCGAAGACGTCACGCAGAAGGACATCGACAGCGAGCGCGAGATCGCCCGAGACCAGGCAGCCAAATCGGGCAAGCCGGAGAACATCGTCGAGAAGATGGTCGCCGGAAAAATCGATAAGTTTTACGGTGAGGCCTGCCTGCTCGAACAGCCGTACATCCGCAACGACAAGCAGAGCGTTTCCGATTACCTCCAAACGGCCGGCAAAGAGGCCGGATGCGCGTACACGGTCACCCGCTTCGTGCGCTACAAGCTCGGCGAAGGGATCGACAAGAGGCCCGACGACTTCGCGGCTGAAGTGATGTCGTATATGAAGTGACGGCGAAGCCCGTCATCCTGAGCCGCGCAGACGGCGAAGGATCTCATCGAGCGACGCATGGTATAAATCGCTTCGGATGGCGGAGCCCAAGTACAAGCGCATCCTCCTCAAGCTCTCCGGCGAGGCGCTCATGGGCGGCCGTCGCACCGGCATCGACGCGGAGACGCTCGCCGCGATTGCCGATGAAATCGTCGCCGTTCGCAACGAGGGCGTGCAAATCACCATCGTCGTCGGCGGAGGAAACATCTTTCGCGGTGTCACCGCCGCCACCGAGGGCATCGATCGCGTCACCGGCGACAACATGGGCATGCTGGCCACGGTGATCAATGCGCTCGCGCTTCAGGACGCTCTGGAGCGCCGCGGCGCGAACACGCGCGTGACCACAGCGATCACCATGTCCGAGGTCGCCGAGCCATTCATTCGCCGTCGCGCGATCCGCCATCTCGAAAAAGGGCGCATTGTGATCTGCGCCGCCGGCACCGGCAATCCGTTTTTCACCACCGACTCCGCTGCGGCGCTGCGCGCGAGCGAGTTGAAGTGCGAAATCATTTTCAAGGCCACGAAAGTCGACGGTATCTACACTTCCGATCCGGAGAAGAACCCTTCTGCCGAAAGAATCCCGCACACCACCTATCAGCGCGTGCTGGCGGACCGGCTGCAGGTGATGGATGCCGCGGCAATCGATCTCGCGCGCGGAAGCTCGATTCCCATTTACATTTTTTCGCTACGGGAGCCCGGCAACATTCGCCGCGCGCTCCTCGGCGAAGATATCGGCTCCATCGTCACTGAAGAAATGCCCGTCGAGGTTGGACGATGATTCAAGACGTTGTCAGGGATGTTCAGCACCGGATGCATGGCGCGATCGAAGCGCTGCACCGCGAGTTCAAGACGCTACGCACCGGCCGCGCAAGCGCCGGCATGCTCGACGGCATCACCGTCGATTACTACGGCACGCCGACACCGATTGCCCAGGTGGCCAACCTGAAAGTTCCGGAGTCGTCGCTGATCGTCGCCGAGCCATGGGACAAATCGATCGTCGCCGCCGTTGAAAAGGCGATCCGCAACTCCGAGCTCGGGCTCAATCCATCGAGCGACGGCAAAGTCATCCGCATTCCAATTCCGCAGCTAACCGAGGATCGTCGCAAAGAGCTGGTGAAACGGGCGCATCACATCGCCGAGGAATCGCGCACCGCCATTCGCCAGGTGCGCCGCGATGGGAACGAAAAGTTGAAGAAGATGCTCAAGGACCATCAGATCTCCGAGGACGACGAGAAGCGCGGTCTCGATGAGATCCAGAAGATGACCGACAAGCACATCGACGAAGCGGGCACCATCCTCGAGAACAAAGAACAGGACATCATGGCTGTGTAAGGACTGAGGACTGAGGACTGAGGACTGAGTGGGCGGGTCTCAGTCCTCAGTCCTCAGTCCTCAGTCCTTTTCTCTCATGTCTGTACTCGTCATCATCCCTGCTGCAGGTTCGGGTACGCGCTTCGGCGGCGACATTCCGAAACAATTTCAACCTCTCGCCGGCAAACCGATCGTCCAATACGTCGTGGAGCGATTTCTTCTGAGCGGCCTTGTCGAGAAAATCGTCGTTTCGGTCACCGATGCATTGTTGACGACGATGAAGCAGGCGGCCGGCGATCACGTTCAGTTCGTCGCCGGGGGAGACACGCGGCAACGATCGGTGATCAATGCGTTGGATGCCGCGGGGGTTGAATACGATGTCGTCGCCGTGCACGACGCCGTGCGGCCGTTTTTCCGAATCGCAACCTTTGCCGATGTGCTCGACGCCGCGCGCGAAGACGGCGCTGCGCTGCCGGCGCTTCCGGTCAGCGACACGATTCATTCGACGCGCGACGACCACCTCGCCGGAACGATCGACCGATCGAACCTCGTCGCCGCGCAGACTCCGCAGTGCTTCCGCTACGACGTGCTGCGCGACGCACTCGATCGCGCGACGACGGACGGCTTCGATGCCACCGACGAAGCGGGTCTCGCGGCGCACTACGGGTACGAGGTGCGCGTCCTCGCCGGCGATCCGTTCAACATCAAGATCACCCATCCGGCAGATCTTGCGCTCGCCGAAGCGCATTTCGAAGAATGGAGCCGCGAGTGATTCGCATCGGGCAGGGCATCGACATCCATCCTTTCGAAGACTCGCGTCCGCTGATTCTCGGCGGCGTTCGCATCAGCGATCGTGGCGGACTTTCCGGCCACTCCGATGCCGACGCCGTCCTCCACGCCCTCACCGACGCACTCCTCGGCGCTGCAGGCGCGGGCGACATCGGACAGTACTTCCCGTCAGACGATCCGCAGTGGAAAGGCGCTGATTCGACGCGTTTTGTCGCAGAGGCGAAGCGGATCGTCGACGAGATGAATGCGGAAATCAACAACGTCGACATCACCATCATCGCCGAGAAGCCGAAGCTCGCACCGTTCCGCGATGCGATGGCGGCAAAAATCGCGAAACTTCTCGACATCCCATCCGGTCACATCAACGTGAAGGCAACGACAGCCGATCGTCTCGGCTTCATCGGGCGGGGGGAGGGGCTCTGCGCGATGGCTATAGTATTAATTGATATAGCTGGCGCGAGCGACCACTCGCCCATCGAAGGGGTGCTGTAAGTGCGTATCCGTGCACTGATCGCCTCCGTCTTCTTTATCGCTCCATTCGCGTACGCTGACGCTCTCACCGATCTGCGCGCCACCCTCACACAACTGGCGGCGACTTCGCCGGTCCACGGCTCGTTCGACGTCGTATCGACAAGCACGAACAGCGACGAAGGACAAGCCTTTCAAGGCAAAGCGAGCGTCGGATTCGACATCAGCGGCGCGGGGCTTCGCATCCTTTATCCCCAATCGACACTCGTTCAAGCGAACCAGGAGGCGCGCGCCGAGGCGATGGATCCCGATCGGCAGACGCCTGCGCGAAGCGGCATGAGCCGGGTCCGCGCGTTGGAGCTCGCGGAGCTCCTCGATGCCGCGGCAATGCTCAATGTCGAACTGCTAAACGCGCAGCTCATCGAGTCAAGAGTGACAACGTATCGCGGGAAAGCGTCACATCTCCAGGTCCTGAAGTTATCTCCGAAGGTTTCGAAAGGGTCGAGCAAACACATCAAGAAATTCGACGCCACTCTTTCAGTGTGGCTCGGCGACGATGGGATTCCAGTCGCGGGGGAACGGGTGTTGTCGGTCAAAGCGAGCTTCATGTTGATGTCCTTTCAGCAAGACCAGAAGGAGAACTGGGACTTCACACGGACCGGCGATCGCCTGGTGGCCACCCGGCACGAGCAGACGCAGAAGTCGGATGGAGTCGGACAACACGGCTCGTCACACATCGTCCAGGTGGTGCGGCTAGAGCCGTGAGCGTTCTGACGTGGTCTCGCGGTCTTGGGGTTGCGCCGTCTCGGAGTACGGCAGCGCGGTACTGACGCAACTGCGAGACTCCGCAACTGCGAGACTTCGCGACCGATGCCGTCGCTCGCGATAGACTCGAAAGATGTCCGTCCGCGTCCGCTTCGCGCCGTCGCCCACCGGCCACCTGCACGTCGGCGGCGCGCGCACTGCGATCTTCAACTGGCTTTTCGCCAGGCATCACCACGGCAAATTTATTTTGCGGGTCGAAGACACCGACGTCGCTCGCTCCACACGAGAATCGGAGCAGATGGTGCTCGACGATCTCCACTGGCTTGGCTTGCATTGGGATGAAGGACCGTTCCGGCAATCGGAACGCACGGAGCACTACGCCAGAGTGGCCCGCGAGCTGCTATCACGCGGCGTCGCATATCGCTGCTACTGCACGGAAGAGGAACTGGAGGCGAAGCGAAAACAGGCGGAGGCGGAGAATCGCCCGCCGCATTACGATCTGAAGTGCTGGTACAACCGGCGCGACGACGACGCGCCGCACGCGATCCGATTTCATGTCCCCGAGCAGGGCGACGTCACGATCAACGACTTGATTCGCGGCGAGGTCACCTGGAAGAAAGAATCGCTCGGCGATTTCATCGTCGTCCGCTCCGACGGCTTGCCGACGTACAACTTCTCAGTCGTGGTCGACGATCACGAGATGGAAATCACCCACGTCATTCGAGCCGAGGAGCACTTGACGAACACGCATCGCCAGGTGCTGATCTACCGATCGTTCGGCTGGAGCGTCCCCGAATTCGCGCACGTCTCCCTCATCCTCGGCCAGGACCGAACGAAATTGTCGAAGCGGCACGGCGCGACGTCCGTGTCCGCCTACGCAGACGAAGGATTTCTGCCGGGTGCGATGGTCAACTACTTGACCTTATTAGGATGGTCGGCGCCCGACGGCCGCGACATCTTCACGAGCGATTATGCGATCGAACATTTCTCGCTCGACCGGGTCAATCCCGCGCCCGCCGTGTTCGATCCCCAGAAGTTCGAGTGGCTCAACGCGCAGTACATTCACGCGATGACTGCGGATGACCTGCGGCCGCTCGTGGCGCCCTACTTCAACGCGCCGTGGCTGACGGAAGGAATCGACGTGGTGAAGACGAGCGTGCACAAGCTGACGCAATTTCGCGAGGCGCTCGGATTCGTCACCGACTACATTCGGCCACAGATTGACCGTGCGTTCGCAGAAAAAGTTCGGGACGAATTCCGGAGCAATGGCGCGCCGACGAATGGCGATCAGTTTCAGGCGATGGTCGAGCATCTGAATCGACGGGATCGAAGGGCAAAGCACTCTTTCAGCCGCTGCGGCTGATGGTGACCGGCATGGATCACGGCCCGGAGCTCGTTCGCGCGATTCCGCTTCTGCAGCACGCGAGCGAAATCGATTTGAACGTTCTCTCGCCGCTCGCGCGTGTGGAGCGATGTATTCGCTGATCCGCAATCTGCTGTTTCAGCTCGATGCGGAATCGGCGCACGAGTTCACCACGACACAGATGCGGCGTCTGCAGCAGATTCCGCTCGCGTTGTCGTTGATTGCGCGCGTCTGTTCGCCGCCGAGGGCGGCGGCGCTACAGCGGAAACTATTGGGACTCACATTTCCGAATCCGATCGGCATCGCTGCCGGCTTCGACAAGAATGCGCGGCTGCTGCCGTTTCTGGCCGCGCTCGGATTCGGATTCATCGAAGTGGGGACGGTGACGTTGCACGCGCAACCCGGGAATCCGAAGCCGCGGATGTTCCGCGACGCCGCGCACCGCGCGATCGTCAACCGCCTCGGATTCAACAACGACGGTGCCGACGCCGTTGCGCAGCGGCTGCAGCGCTTCAACGGGCGCGTGCCGGTTTTTGTGAACGTCGGCAAGAATCGCGATGTGCCGCTCGAAGGTGCAGCCGAAGCCTATGCCGCGTGTGCGGCTAAAGTCTCACCGTATGCTGATGTCGTGGTGATCAACGTCTCGTCGCCAAACACGCCCGGCTTACGCGATCTTCAGCGGCCCGAACACCTCGAGAAAGTGGTGCGCGCGGTCGGCCGCGCGAAACCGCTGCTGGTCAAGATTGCGCCCGACCTCGATCATGCGCAGATCGCGGAAATTTGTGATGTCTGCAAACGGCTCGCGGATGGAATGGTCTGCACGAACACGACGATCACCAGCGAAGGGGGACTCTCCGGCAAGCCGCTCTTCGGCCCGTCGACCGAGATCCTGAGCGAAGTGCGCGGGCGCGTCGGACCGAGCTATCCGCTCATCGGCGTCGGAGGCGTTTTCAATGCCGCTGATGCGCGCGCGAAATTCGAGGCCGGCGCGAATCTGATTCAGGTTTACACCGGGTTCGTATACGAAGGACCGTTGCTTCCTTCACGGCTTGTGCGGGAACTCGCAACGATGAACGATGAGCGATGAACGATGAACACTAGATCCGTTCATCGTTCATCGTTCCGCGTTCATCCTTCGTTATGATCATCTTCGGCCTCAATCCCGTTCTCGAAGCGATCCGCTCGCATCCGCAGCGTATTCATTACATCGCGGTCGCGAAGGGTGCACACACCAATCGGGTGTTCGACGCAGCCAAAAAAGCGGGAGTGCCGATGCGAGTGCTTCCTCCCGAACAGATCGATCGCCTCGCCGGCCGCGGCGTGCACAACGGCGTCGTCGCGGATATGTCGGAAGCGGCTTACGCAGACTTCGACGAGATCATCGCCCGCGACGAAAGCGATTTCGTTGTCATTCTGGATGGCGTCACCGATCCGCAGAACTTCGGTGCG
>WNGA01013600.1_pt1 | contig 10387 bp, 11 predicted proteins | sample 5400061 | NCBI WGS metagenome assembly WNGA01 (sample SAMN13153366, study PRJNA577476) | soil metagenome | isolation source: 100 cm soil or saprolite under grassland replicate 2 | place: USA:California | collected 2016-06-15
CTGCCATGTTTATGGCCATCGCCAACACATGCGTAATGCGTATGCGTGTAGTTGCCGTGCCGGTGCCGCAGCCTGCCGCAGGTTCTGGCCGAGACAGGCACAGACAACAGCGCCATAAGTGCTAATAAGATCAGCATTGCAAGTATTTTTCTCATAGGTTCTTCCTTTCGACGTCGCCGCCGTTACGGGAGAGAGTTGATTTTGGGGGGCCTGTAAGCCGATTCTATTGGCCTGTGTGGTGTTTGTCGAGCCAATGAAGTGTACAAAGCGTAAGTTAGCGATGTTGGGGCGATTGCGCTTCCGATTGAATAAGAGCCAAATGGTGCCGGAGGTCGGACGTAAACGCCGCAAAAGCTAACTCGTCTTGCCTCTTAACTTACACGGAATCAAGGGCATTCGATCCATCGCTGCTTCTAAGGACTAGGCGGATAACGAGGACAAACGGGATGCTGTTGGACTCAATTAGGACTCCAATGTTAGCAACTGACAGAATAAATTGAGCCGGCGACCAGTTCGATGATTTCCACCGACTCTTAATACAGTTGCTGGACATGCCGCGAATAAACGGAGATCACCGATGACGACTACGACTAAGTGTTTTAATGAACTGCTCTGCTGGTTGCGCGTTCGTTTCCGCCAGGATGAAGACCAGAAAAAGTCCCCTTGGATGTCAGAGCGTCAATTAGCTGCGTATTGGCAACTATATGATGAACAAGGTGAGCTGTCGCTAACTGAGATTCGGGAATGGTCCGCAAGCCTGGTGAAGAGCACCGGCTTCTATACGTGTATGGGTCCTCACAAACGGTACCATAAAGATGTTGCAGATGGGCGGGCTTGGAAGGCCTGTCAGCTTGATGATGCTACCCTATACCGTTATTTGGGCGATGCATTTCGGGTGCACATCGGGAAGATGCTTTTCTTGATGCCTTCGACCGGCGGGCTTCTATGAAATGGAGATCGTCAAGCGCGACGAGAAGCCCTGGCGCACAATACAGGATAGAGTTTCGCTCAATGACGGTTGTTGCCCACAAAGGAAAAGAAGGACCATGCCGGGAGTACTCTGGAGTCATTTCCTCGGCTCGGGGGGGTGATAGATGAACGCAGTGAAGAGTTGGCTCAGCGCGGGGCTTATTGCGGGGGCGCTTTGCGCGCTGTCATGGTTGGAACGCCGGCGGCCGCTGCGTCGTCACACGGTTGAGCCTAAATTTAAGCGAGAGGTTCGCAATCTTTCAGTTGCCGCCGTTGGCGCCTGCGCGTTGCTGTTGATTGAGCGGCCGGCGATCATTCGGCTCGCCCAATTTGTTGAAGGGCACAGATGGGGCCTGTTGAAACAGTTGCGATTGCCCCAGTGGCTGGAAGTTGCGCTCGCGGTAGTAATGTTGGATTACACGCTGTACGTTTGGCATTACCTCACGCATCGAGTTTCATTTCTTTGGCGATTTCACGTAGCTCATCATGTCGATCTCGACCTCGATGCTTCGACGGCCTTGAGGTTTCATTTCGGCGAGTTGGCGCTTTCAGTGCCGTGGCGAGCTGCTCAGGTGATCATCATCGGCGTATCGCCGATCTCATATTTGGCCTGGCAGATCTTTGTATTTCCGTCGATTATGTTTCATCACTCGAACGTCGAATTGCCTATTGGTGTGGAACGGTGGCTCAACCGGCTGATCGTCACTCCTCGTATGCATGGCATTCATCATTCGATCGTTGAAGAAGAGACAAACTCAAACTGGTCCAGCGGCTTGACAGTCTGGGATAGGCTGCACCGGACGCTCCGACTCAACGTGTCACAGGACGAAATCACAATCGGGGTTCCCGCGTACCGCGATCCAGAAGAGGTTGACCTTAAAGAAGTGCTCGCGCTTCCTTTCCGTAGACAAGCTCGAAGCTGGGAACTTCCTGATGACGGTAAACCTGTGCGCGATATTTCAAGCGTCGCAGAAGATCACTTGCTTCCGTAACGAAGATATTATTTCAGCCATGAGTTCAAGCCAGAAAAATCAGAGTCCAACGGTTTCCATTATCATTCCAACATTGAACGAGGAGAGTTCAATCGGTCAAACTCTCGATGCATTAACGAAGATTTCCAAACCGCTTGAAGTAATTGTGGTTGATGGAGGCAGCTCCGACAAGACTGTTCAGATAGTTCGCAAGTCGAATGTGAAATTGATCGCGGCCCGTCGCGGGCGCGGTGCGCAGTTGCATGCGGGAGCCTGCATAGCGCAGGGAGAGACGTTCTGGTTTTTGCACGCGGACACGATTGTTCCCACGGACGCGAGGCAGAGGATCGCTGATGCATTGCTTGACCCACAGGTGATAGCCGGAAATTTTGATGTCCGCTTCGACGGCCGAGGAGGAGCGGCACGATTTATGACCTGGTTGTACCCACAACTGCGCCGACTTGGACTCTCTTACGGGGACTCTGCGATCTTTGTGCGACGCGAAGCTTACAACCAAATCGGCGGTTTCCAGCCGTTTCCGATCTTTGAGGATCTCGATCTGATAAAGCGCTTGCGCAAGCAGGGTCGCGTGGCTCATTTGCCTGATTTGGTGGTGACATCGTCACGGCGCTTCGAAGGACGCAGCTTCGCAGTTACATTTGCGCGGTGGGCAAGCTTGCAGGTGCTTTATTGGCTGGGAGTAAAACCGTCCACGCTGGCGCGTTTTTATACGGCGATTCGCGAGGCGCCAGGGCAAGTGGAGAGGGTTGATCTCGGTTTGTCGGAAGGGAGGAAGCTGTGATGTCTTATTATGAAGAACTAGATCTTGATCGCTTCGCGGATATTGGCAAGCATCGGCCTGATCTGTTTGAGAAATTCATGGCCTGGTATCAGGCCTGTCAGGAAGAGGGGGCGCTCTCGCGGCGCGAAAAGGCGCTTATTGGTCTGGCGGTGGCGCACGCGTTACAGTGTCCTTACTGCATCGACGCCTTTTCGCAATCGTGTCTGGAAGCAGGCTCGAATATGGACCAGATGACCGAAGCGATTCACATGGCTTCAGCAATCCGCGGCGGAGCGGCACTCATTCATGGCTTGCAAGCTCATCACTCGGTCGAGAAGGTATCAATGTAATGTCAACGGTTTTGCCGGTCATTCAATCTGATCGAAACGGGCGGCCGCGCGTCGATGTTGATTTCGACAAGAAGTTGACCGCGCATGCCATCGAGCTGAAGTCAGCGACTATCGATACCTTGCAGGTCAACGTCGGCAAGCTCTGCAATCAGGCGTGCAAGCATTGCCACGTTGATGCCTCACCGACGCGCACAGAAATTATGACGCGAAAGACTGCCGAGGCCGTTATTGATGCAGTACGCCGCTGGCGGATCCCGATAGTCGACATCACAGGCGGCGCTCCTGAGCTCAATCCTTCTTTTCGTTATCTCGTTCGCGAAGCGCGAGTTGCGGGCGCGCGCGTGATGGTGCGGCATAACTTGACCGTCATGTTCGAAGAAGCTCAGGAGGATCTGCCTGAATTCTTTCGCGAGCAGGCGGTTGAGGTTGTCAGTTCGTTGCCTTACTTCCTGGAAGACCGGACAGATGCTCAGCGTGGCCACGGAGTATTTCAGAAATCGGTCATCGCGCTCCGTCGCTTGAACGCAGCCGGCTATGGAAAGGAAACAAGCGAGCTCACGCTGGACCTGGTCTACAACCCCGTGGGCGCGTTCCTGCCGCCGCCGCAGGCTTCAATCGAGGCAGACTTCAAGCGCGAGTTAATGAATCGCTATGGCATCATGTTCAACCATCTCTACACCATCACGAATATGCCGATCAAACGATTTCTCGATTACCTGCGTCGCTCGGGTAATGAAGAGCGCTACATGCACAAGCTGGTGGAAGCGTTCAACCCTGCGACAGTCGCTGGGCTGATGTGCCGAAACCTGGTGAGCGTGGATTGGACCGGCAGGCTTTACAATTGCGACTTCAATCAGATGCTGGGGTTAGGGGTTCCTTCTGAGTTGCCACAAACCATCACCGAATTTGAGCCAGGAAAGTTTGCTCGGCGGCGCATCATGACCGCGTCGCACTGTTTCGGATGTACCGCTGGGGCAGGCTCAAGCTGCGGGGGAGCAGTGGCATCCTGAAATGGAAACCTGGAGGTCACGTGAAACTGCTAGCTGGATTTCTTGCCGGCGTTCTCGGCGCGATCATTCTGATGGTCCTACTGTACTTGATGCAGGCCACTGGATTGAGCGGGCCGCCAGGATTCGTCAGTATTTGCAGAGCAATTGTTGGCGCGCGGCCACCTTTTGATCACATTCTGGGAGCGATTGGTTTCGCGCTTGCCGGTGGTATGTGGGGATCGATCTTCGCGGCGTTATTCCCGAATCCAACCATAGTTAAGGGTATGGCCTATGGAGTTGTGCCGACCCTTTTCCTATGGCTGGTAATCTCACCGGCTATGGGTCAGGGATTCTTCAATGGATTTACGGCGAAAGGTATATGCATGCCGCTCATTTTCAACGTTCTCATCTGGGGCGGTTTTATTGGATGGTACTGCGGCAGAAGCCGGTAAAAAGGCGTGAGATTTCGGCATGGATTTAGACCTAAGAGCGCGGATCACCTGTCCACAATGTGGATTTCAGAAGGAAGAGGAAATACCCACTGATGCTTGCTTGTTCTTTTATGAATGCGCGGGCTGCAACACTCGCCTTAGACCGCTGCCCGGAGATTGTTGCGTCTTCTGTTCTTATGGCACGGTAAAATGTCCCACCAGACAGCAGCAACAATCTTTGAAAGAACACCCTGAAAGAGGAAAATAATCGTGAAGCCGTTGACAGCACTTTTTCAAACAGTCGTTCTATTCAACATTAAGCCCCTTCGGAGCAGGTACCGCCTTGCAACCCATCAATGATGTCCCAGGCGTGCGTCGCCACCATCCGGAGGATCGAGAACTCCAGGACCGTTAGCGCCGAACCCTGAAGTAGTATGACAGCCCCTTCTTGTACATCGAAAGCCTCTTCAGTATGGCGTCAAGTCCTGCTTGCTGGTTAACCTGCGACAGCGTTGGGTAAACGTGAATCATGCTGCCTATCGCGGTGATTGAAAGTCGCATTTTCATCACCAACACGAGTTCGTGAATCAATTCGCCTGCACGCGCGCCGACGATGTGCGCTCCGACGATCTCGTTCTTTCGGCCGGTGCAAATGATCTTTGCAAAGCCCTTGGCCTCCTCTTCGGTCTGCGCTCGATCATTGTCTGCGAAGTAGGTTCGGTAAATATGAACATTTCTCGCTCCGAACTTCTTGTTCGCTTCGCTTTCCGTTAAACCGACCCGCGCAACTTCTGGGTCGGTGAATGTCGTCCAGGGAACGACACGAAAATCGGTCTTCTGCAATAGCGGCCAAAACAAGAGCGCGTTTCGAATTACGACCGACGCTTCATAAGCCGCCATGTGCGTGAAAGGAAAGTGCCCGGTCACGTCTCCAGCAGCGAAAATATGACTTGCGGATGTTCGCAGATATTCGTCGGTGATGATGCGCAGCTTGTCGTACTTCACCTCCGCCGCTTCAAGATTCAATCCTGCAATATTTGGGCGGCGTCCGGTAGCCACGAGAATCTCCTCAGCCTGTAATTCCGTTTGCTTACCATCTTGCTCAACCGTCAGTACCTTTTGCCCGTTTGCAGTATTCGCGCGTACGGCCTTGTGATTCAACAGAATCTTCAGACCTTCGGCGCGCACTATTTCTTCGATGGTTGCGGATACTTCTTCGTCCTCTTTCGGCACCAGGCGCTTGTCCATCTCAACAACCGTAACCTCGCTCCCGAAACGGGCAAACGATTGGCCCAATTCCAACCCGACGGGACCGCCACCTAAAATAATGAGAGTTTCCGGCAGCCTCTTGAGCTGGAAGACCTCTTCATTGGTAATGAAGCCCGTCTCTTTCAACCCTTCAACTGGAGGCACAGCAGGGCGTGAGCCCGTGGAGATGCAGAAGCGCTTGGCGTTGATAGATTTCTTCGTGCCATCGTGGCTGATTAGCTCCAGTTCATGCGCTGACAGGAACCGCGGACTGGCAAAGATTGGCTCGACGCCCAGTGCTTCAAAGCGCTCCGGTCTGTCGTGCTCGCCGACAGCTTCGATAACGCGCGCCACCCGGTCGGTAATCGAAGCGAAGACGCCGTCTTTGAAGTCAACAGAAGTGGGCGCAAAACCAAAGGCGTCTGCCCGCCGAACATCTGCGGCGAAGCGAGCCGAGCGAATAAAAGTTTTCGACGGTACGCAACCTGTATAGAGGCAATCGCCACCCAGGGCTTTCTTTTCGACCAGCGCCACGCGCGCGCCGAGTTGCGCGGCGCCACCGGCGACTACCAGTCCGGCGGAGCCACCACCTATTACGATGAGATCATATTCGCTCATGACCCTTGTCGAAGCTGGACAGTCACATCCTTATTGTCGCGCCGAGACTCAACGCTGCACGCGCCCGACATTCATGTCAGCACGCCAAGACGCGGCACAATGAGTCGCAATGATGTGGAGCGGTTGCTGCTCTCAGACATGACATTGTCTCGCCAGTTAGGTGTAGTGTCCACGCAGGTCAAACTAACGAGGCGGATAGTTTCCAGCGCCGTCAGGAACCCGCCAAGCGTCTTCTTATATATAAGATTGCGAATAGCCGAAACCGGATGTGTCCGCGCACGGCGCAGCACGGAATCTTCACGTAGTGACCCGACGCCTAACCCGACGATTAGCGACCCGAAGATGATGAGCGACAGAACTTTAGTGCCTCAATTTTTTGGACTTAAAATCAGACTAGCGGAGGCGGCGGCTAAGCACTAGACTTACAAACTAAAGGAACTATGGTGAGCCAAAGCCTGATTCATATTGGCATCGTAGGTTGCGGAAATATCAGCGAAACGCACGCACGCGCCTCGCGAGAGATTGACGGTGTCGAGATTGCCGCAATCTACGGACGCAACCGGGAAAGGTGTGAGCGGTTGGGCCAACTTTACGGCGGCGTGGTATACGAAGACTTCGGTGCTTTTCTTGAACACAGACCGATGGACGTGGTGGCTATCGGCAGTCCTTCAGGGTTACACGCAGAACAAGGCATCGCGGCCGCACGTCGTGGTCTCCATGTCCTAGTCGAAAAGCCGATTGACATTACAACCGCGCGGGCGGATGCGCTCATCGCTGAATGCGAACGAGCTGGAGTGAAACTCGGTGTCTTCTTTCAGGATCGGCTGGCGCCGGATCTGATCAGGCTCAAAGAGTTGATTGACGCAGGCCGATTAGGAAGGCCGATACTTATATCCGCGCGGGTGAAGTGGTACCGCCCACAGGATTATTATAGCGAGTCGCATTGGCGCGGCACGCGCGCCTTAGACGGCGGCGGCGCGCTTATCAATCAGGGTGTGCACACGGTCGACTTGCTGTTGTGGCTGATGGGAGGTGTAACGCATGTGCAGGCAAAAGCGAGCACTGCGCTTCACAAGATTGAAGTGGAAGATACAGTGGTTGCCACATTAGAGTTCGCGAATGGAGCCATAGGCACTCTGGAAGCTGCAACTTCTGTCTATCCGGGATACCCGCGTCGTCTTGAATTGACCGGCTCTGCAGGGACCATCATTGTCGAAGATGATCGAATAGTCGCTGCGGACTTGCGCGAACCGTTGGAAGAGCCGGCAGAGCGGCAAGCCGGAAGTTCAAACGCGAGCATTACATCGCCAGTGGTCTCCGATGTGCGTGGACACCGACGGATCCTGGAAGATTTTCTCCGCGCCATGGAGACAGGCGGAAAACCGCTTTGTGATGGACGTGAAGGTCGTCGAAGTGTGGAGTTGGTACAAGCTGTTTACCAATCATCGCGAACGGGGCACCAGGTCACGCTCACAGCCGACACGATGTCACGAGCGGTTTGAGTCCTCGGTGGCAAGGAGCTGTTTGGACGGCGGCTTGTTTAGCCAGGGCCTGGCCCCTCCTCGCTGAAGAAGCGAGAGAGGTGTGAATGAGGAGTCAAACAGTCGGCTTCGTAAGAAGTCGGAGGGAGTTAATCTATGTCGTGTTCATTATCTCGTCGTCAGTTCATCGTGAGTCTGGGTGCGGCTGCTGCCGCGTCGGCTCTTTCGGCTGAAACTCTCGGAGGAGCGCTCGAACCGGCTCTTTATCCGCCGACTGACCTCTCTTATTTTGATCGACCAATTACGCGCGCGCCTGCAGATATCCGTTTTGGATACGCGGCGATCACCTGGGCTGGAAACGACGTCCAGGCGATCAAGGACATATCCGACATCGGGTTTCGCGGCATTCAGTTACGCAACAATGTTCTGAAGGACTATGGTGATCGCCCGAAAGCGTTGCGCGATCTACTGGACCAGTACCATCTGGAAATGGTCGCGTTGTCGAGTGGTGGAGTAAGTATCGGTGCGGGAACCGAAACCGATGAAATCGCCAAACATGTCCGCAACGCGCGTTTCGTGCACGACGTAGGCGGTCATTACCTGCAGGTGACGGATTCGGCCCGGCCCAAAGGTCGTAAGCCGGAGGGCGCCGACTTTAAACAGCTTGGCCGGCTGTTAACTGAAATCGGCAAGCGAGCCGTCGACTTGGGTGTTCCTGTCGGTTACCACAATCACATGGGCAGCCTTGGTGAAGCGCCCGATGAAGTGGATCGCATCATGGAGGCGGCCGATCCGCGCTACGTCAAATTTGAACTCGATATCGCCCACTACCAGCAAGGCGGCGGCGATCCGGCTCATGCCATCCGGCAGTATCATGATCGGCTGCTCTTCTTACACATTAAGGATGTAGAGAGTCTATCGACTAGTGATGAACGCGGACGTGCTTATCGCTGGGTCGAGCTCGGTCGCGGCAGAGTCGATCTTCCGGCAGTTTTCGCAGCGCTAAAGGACATCAAGTTCCGCGGCTGGGCAGTGATCGAGTTGGATAGTGTGCCCGACAAATCGAGGACGCCCAAAGAGTGCGCACAGATCAGCAAGAAGTATGTTGAAGATAAGCTGGGGATGAAAGTCAGTTAGTTGTCAGTAGTCAGTAATCCGTAGTCAGTAGGTGCTATCCTGTTACTGTTATCTTTTGAGCTTTGTACTTTGTACTTTGTGCTTTGCAAAGGAACTACAGCACGCCATCAAACAGCAAAGTAACAAAGAACTAAAGTAACAAAGAACAAAGCTCTAATTACAAAGAACGACATCATTACAACTGATCACTGACCACTGATCACCTCTTTTATTTATGTTCAAACTATCAGTCATCAACGACGAGATCACGGCGGACTTTGGGCGGGCGGCTGAAGTAGCAGCGCAGGAGTTTGGCCTTCAGTTCATAGAGATCCGAGCGCTATGGGGCAAGAACATCATGAGGCTCGACGCGAAAGAAATTGCCGAAGCGCGAAAGATTCTGGAAAAGTATAGGCTGCGCGTTTCGTCGATTGCGTCGCCCATCTTCAAAACGGATTGGCCCGGCGCGCCAACCTCGAAGTTCAGTCCGAAACGCGATCAGTTCGGCGCGGACTTCACCTACGAGCAGCAGGAGGAATTATTAGAGCGCGGCTTTGAGCTGATGCCCGTCTTTCAGGTAGATCGGATTCGCATCTTTGATTTCTGGCGGCTCGATGATCAGCAGCCTTACCGCGCCGCAATGGATGAGAAACTGATCGAAGCATCAAAGAAAGCCGCGAAGCGCAGGATCACGTTGCTGCTTGAGAATGAGGCCAGTTGCAACACGGCCACGGGCGCTGAAGCCGCGCGAACTCTCGGCGCAGTTCGCTCACCTAACTTGAAACTGAATTGGGATCCGGGCAACGCGGCCAGTCGCGGTGAAATAGCTTATCCGGACGGTTATTCGCATCTGCCGAAAGATCGTATCGGCTACATGCACTGCAAAGATGTTGTGCGCGGAGCGGACGGCAAGTACGAATGGATGAAGATGGGTGGCGGAATCATCGATTACGTCGGACAATACCGCGCGCTCAAGAAGGATGGCTATCAAGGAGTGGTGAGTCTGGAGACGCACTGGCGCGGCGCGGGCACTCCGGAAGAATCCACGCGCCAAAGCATGGCGGGAATGAAGGATCTCTTGCGGCGCGCCGGCGCGCTTTGAGCGATGTCCGACAAACTTTAGTTTGTCGTGCAATGAGCCAAAAAGCTTTCAAGGCATACTTCAACGACAAACTAAAGTTTGTCGGACATTTTAAAGGAGAAGCATCATGCCTGATAACAAAAACTCGCGCAGAGATTTCATGAAGATCGCAACTCTCGGCGCCGCCTCGGTAGCGATCGGTTCGCGCGCGGCGAGCTACGCGAACATTCTCGGAGCTAACGACCGCGTGCGGGTTGGGATCGTCGGCTACTCAGATCGCTGCCGGCAGGCTTTGATCCCGTCATTCATGATGCACGCTAAGGAACTCAACTTTGATTTCGTGGCTGTCTCA
>WNGA01018089.1_pt1 | contig 10386 bp, 10 predicted proteins | sample 5400061 | NCBI WGS metagenome assembly WNGA01 (sample SAMN13153366, study PRJNA577476) | soil metagenome | isolation source: 100 cm soil or saprolite under grassland replicate 2 | place: USA:California | collected 2016-06-15
CAGGTCACAAGACATAGAGAGACTCAGACCTGGCCCAGACTACCCAATCGATTTTTGCGTGGAATGCGGGCCGTGGCCGCGTGCGGTGTTGTTGAGAAAGGACAAGCGCCGCTGCTGAGTACGAAATCCGCGAGTTCGGGGCATGCTGGTGCCCCCGGCTTTACACAATAAGAACCTTTCAGCAGCTGTTATGGCGGCCCTTCCTGCTCGCCCGCCGGTGCCATAGCAGAGATCCGATTGAGGTCAGCGATGGTGTGTATCTCGGCCGGAATGGCACCGGCGCCAAACCCTCCGTCCAGGTCTGAGCCGACGCCGACGTGCGCCCAACCTGCGACGCGGGCGATGTGCTCGGCGTGCCTGCGCACATGATCTTCGACGGTAACGACAATCGACCTGTCGCGTAGCCATCGTGGCTCCAGAAAGCCGTTGTAGAGAATGATTCCGATCACGCCTCCACGTGAGGCCAGCTCGCGGATGACACCATCGCTCAGGTGCCTGTCGGTGTGCGTGAGGGCACGCGCGTTGGCGTGCGATGCGCAGACGCGACTCGGACAAAAGTCGAGTCCCTCCCACACCCCTTCCTCCGTAAGGTGCGAGACGTCCCAGAAAAAGCCGATCTCCGCCATGAGTTCAAGTAGGGAGACCCCGGCGCGCGTCAGGCCGCCGCGCTTGAACGTCTCACTGCCCCCCGCAACGCCCGTGCCGTACTTCGTGTCGCCGTAAGTGAGGCCAATGCCGCGGAGGCCTCGGCTCCACCAGCGTGGCAGCTCCGCGACGTCGACGATCGGATCGGCACCTTCCATGACCAAGACCAAGCCAGCCTTGCCGTCCTCGCGCCATAGCGCTAGGTGTTCATCAAGGTCAGCGACTGATCGCACGATTCGAACGATTTCGTCCCGCTCCCAAGCCTCGTAACACGCGATCTGGCGGAGGGCCTGTGCCTCTGCCTCGGCCGCGGTTCGATAGAGGGCCGACTGCGGTTGGAAGCTCTCCCCGACGTCTGCGGCGAGGAAACCTGCCGTTACCGTGGCCAAGGCCACTGCCACTCCGCCTGCCTTCATGTCGGGCAGCGATACGGTGGCCTTGGGATGAAGCCGACGAGTCCTCGTGTCGGCCGCGCCTATGGTGAGGTCCCGGCCGAACAAGGTGCTGAGTTCGGCCAGATCGAGATGGCCGTCGACGATTGGGACTTCGGGCATCCGGGCCACTCTAGACAACGGTGCGCCTTCAGTCGATTGCGGCCACGGGAGCAAGATAGCGGCGGGTCGCGCCGATTGATCCCCACTGCGCTCGCTGGAGGACCGTGGAAAGCTGCCGCCGGACGAGATGGCGGCATGGCGAACGTGGCCCGCCCGCCTGGAGACAGCTATCAATCGGACCTGATGACCACAAGATGTTGTGGGAGTGCGCCTGGCAGGAATCGAACCTGCTGCCTTTCGGTCCGGAGCCGAACGCTCTGTCCGGTGAGCTACAGGCGCTCGAGCGCTTCAGTTTAAACTGCGGCCTCCGTGGGTCGGCTGACCGCCTTGATCGTGATGAGCGCGCTGCTGGCTGCATGTCAAACCGCATCGCAGCAGCCGGTTGCATCACCGACTCCCAGTCCCAGCAGCAGTACTTCAGGCGAGCGAGGTTCCGACCGGTCTCGCCGCATGCCCGGGCTCCGGTCCGGTCGACACCTACGTCTCCAGCCTTCAGACGACTAACGCCGTGCTTGCCATCCGCATCGCAGGCCAGTGGCAAGCGTTGCAATCCCTGGGTGCAGTCGAGGCGTCGATATCGCTCTTCACATCGGACCCAACCGCGTGCACCGCTGAGCTCGGTGCGGTCGCCAAGATCAAGTCCACCGCGAGCTTTGTGGCCAGGTTTGCGGACGACGGGCAGGCCGATCGAGCCTGGCAGGCCGGCGTCCTGGGATTTGCGCCTCCCGCGCCGGACCTGGTCGCACCGGGAATCAAGCGCGGCACGGACACTGGTCTCGGCTCGAGCTCGTGGACCTACGATCGGCAGCCAGTGCGGCTCGCGTGCTGGAGACGATCGGTGTTCGTTGCCCTGGTGGTGCTCACCAACCTCGATGCCAGCGCATTCAAGTCCGCGACGGGTGCCGTCGATGCTCGCTTAAACTGAGGCTCTGCGCGCCCGGCGCTGACACCTCGTAGCGCGCCTGTAGCTCACCGGATAGAGCGCTTGCCTGCGGAGCAAGAGGCAGCAAGTTCGATTCTTGCCAGGCGCACCACGCATGCCAAGGCGCCCGAGACGACGACGATCGCTACTTGATGCGCCCGTTCACCGCCGTCGCGATCTTCGTGCTCGTCGCCTGGTCGAAGTTGAGCACCGCAAGGATGCTCATGAACTTCTTGTTCTGCCAGACCGCAACGTAGAACGACTGGCCACCGAGCTCGAGGGTGAGCACGATCGAGTTCGCGCTCAGTCCGGTCTTGGTGCCTTCAGTCACAGGCACGCTTCCGGACGACTTGATCGTGGAGGGGCTGAATCCGAGGATCGATTCGCTTGTATAGCCCTTCGCCGCGGCCGCCTCGTCCTTGAACTCGATGACGAAGTTGACGACGAGCTTGAACGTCGCGGTGGTGATGTCACTGCTGTTGGATTGGAATGCCGCACAGTGGTCCGCCGTGTCCGCATACACCGCCACCTGACCTGCAGTTGCTCCGTGCGACTTGGCGTCGTCCCATTCCTGCTTGATCGTGGTGTAGTGGGTCGGGTCCTTGGCCTTGACCTTGGCGAGGTAAGCGTCGATGTCGCCGGAAACATCGCATTTCTGCATCCCGCTCGGCAGGTCAGAGGACTGCACTGCGACGCTCGCGGCAGTCACAGCGTTGCCACCGCCGGGAAGTGGGCCGCAAGCGACGACCACGAACGCTATTGCGAAGGTGCTCAGCGCTGCGCGCATGGGCCCCTACTGTACGGGATGGGCCGCGTGCTGCCTCCCAACTCAGGCGAGTATGTCAACATGCAGGCGGCCTCGATATGCCCCTCGACCTGCAGGCCGCTGCCACCGAATACCTGGGCTGGCTCCAACTTGAAGCCAATCGCAGCCCAAACACCGTGCGCGCGTACTCGTCGGAGCTGCGCAAGCTCATCTCATTCCTGGCCGCCAACGGCCACTCCCTCGTCCTCGATGGCGTGCGCCACGATGATCTGCGCGCGTACCAGCGTCATCTCGCCGAACGTCTCAAGAGTCCCGCGTCGCGTGCGCGGGCTTTGGTCGCGATCAGGTCGTGGCTGCGGTGGCTCGCGAAGGAGGGGCTTCTCGATCGCGACCTTTCAAACGGCATCACCCTCCCGAAGCTCGAGCAGCGGCTGCCCAAACCAATCGACCCGGATGAGCTGACACGCCTCCTCGGCGCATTACCGAGCGGAACGATGGCCGAGAAGCGCGACCGCGCGCTGGTCCAGTTTCTGATCAGCACCGGATGCCGGATCTCGGAAGCTCTTGCCCTCGACCGCACGGATTTCCCGCGCAGCGGCGATCGCCTGGTCGTGACGGGAAAGGGCTCAAAGCAGCGCTCCGTTTACCTGACCGCGGATGCACGCGCGGCACTCGAGGACTACCTGGGTGCGCGCGAGGACGCGTGCATGGCCTTGTTCGTCAACTACGACCGCTCGGTCCAGGACGACCGTGGCCGGCGCTTGACCTCCGCAGGCGCAAGGTTCATCGTCCGACGGTTGCGCAGGCAGCTCGGAGCATGGTCGTTCAAGTCGCCGCACGTGGCGCGTCATACAGCTGCGACCACGCTGCTCGAGGTCACCGGCGGCGACGTGCGCCTCGTGCAGGAAGTCCTCGGGCACGCGAACCTGAACACGCTCCAGGGCTACACAAAGGTCGTCGACAGCAGGAAGCAGGAGGCATACCGCCGCTACCAGCAGTTCCTGGATTCGAAAAAGGGCGCTAGCCGATCCTGATCGACAGGACCGCCGCGCCGCGTACCTCGCCGGATCGCAGCCTGGCCAGCGCCTCGCTCACGACGAGTTGTCTAGGGTGTGTGCACCAGCTGCTTGCGCAGCTGGACTTCGAGCTCCCCAGACGAGCCCTCGAACGTCGCGTGAAGGTGACCGGCGACGATTTTCTTCAAGGACGGCGGCAGCAGCCTCTCGATCTCAGCTCTCGCCTCCTCCGGTCCCGCAATGAACAGGCGCCGGTACGACACAGCGCTCACCTCCCGATCGATGAGGCGCACCGCAGCCGAAAGGTTGGCCTTGACGCGGTTCTCCTCCTTGCGCTGGAGGCTTGGGTTCTTGGTGCCGCCTGACCTGATGTGCTTCACGGGCGCGCCTTCGAGGCGATGCTGTGGTATCACATCGTCAAGCACGAAGGCGAACGTCTGCACCTTCTCTTTGTCGACGATGACGACCAGCGCCGGCGAGTAACGCTTGAGCAACAGGTCGATTGGCGCCAGCAGGGGCGGCCCCACCTCGAGACGGCTCTCAGTCTCCTCGGGCAGGCGAAGCAGGTCGAGCACGCGCTTGGACTCGTCCGAGAAAGCCGCCATCGACGGGCAGCCGGCAGGACGCACGACCGCCAATCTCGCCAGCACGCGCGGGAGCTCGCGATCCACGACCTCGCGGTCGTCGTCGCTCAGGCGGTGACGGTAGGCCTCGACCAGGCGCTTGAACTCGAACTCATAGAAGCTGGCCTGATAGCCCTGCGCGCGCACCGGGAAATAGACGCTCAGCGTGCGATCGGACGCGACGCGCAGGCTGGGATAGAAGGCCAGGAGATATGGAATCTCCGTCGGGCGCTTTCTCATCAATCCGACATTCGCACATAACCTCTCCTCCGTGCGAGCGGGAAACGCTTGTCCGGCGACCGCCGGTAGACTCCAGCCTCGCCTCGATGGTTGTCACCGACGACATCGCCCCACGCCGCGATCGCATCCTGCTGCCTCCACGCGCAATCGCCGCGATCGCCACGACCTTTCTGTTGATGGGGGTGCTCGTTGCCGCCTACGGACCGCTTCTCGAGCTGCTCAAGCAGAGATACGGGATCAGCCTGTCCGTCGCAGGCACCGTGCTGAGCGCCCACTTCGCGGGGGCGCTGTTGGGCGTCGTCGTGTCAATGCGTCGACTCGAGCGAACGTCCAGCCGTGCTTTTGTTTCAGCCGCGCTGGGCGCTCTTGGCGTCGGGTGCGCCGGGGTTGCGCTTGCACCCTCGTGGCCGCTTTTTCTGGCCGGTGTATTCGTGATCGGGGTCGGATTCGGCGCCCTCGACATCGGGCTGAATTCGCTGGTCGCGCACAGCGGTGGCGCGAGAAAGACAGCGGTGCTCAACGCGCTCAACGGCGCATTCGGCCTGGGGGCGGTGGCCGGCCCGATCCTGGTCTCGGCCCTCGGCGGAAAGAACCTGAGCGTCCTCTATGGGTGCTGCGCAGCTCTCGCACTTGGCATGGTTCCAATCGCCGGCGGAATCTCCGGCCGCCTTCCTGCGGCGGTGCAGGCGGCGCGCGGCGGCCGGCGAACATTGGTCTGGATCTTCGCAGGCGCCTTCGTGCTCTACGTCGCCACCGAGGTCGGCACCGGCGGCTGGATGACCTCGCACCTGGAATCGCTCGGCTTCCAGTCGGTGGCGGCCGCAACTCTGACGTCCGGCTTCTGGCTCGCCCTCGCGCTTGGACGCCTGCTGGTGGCTCTCGTGCCGGCCCGCGTGCCTGAGGCAGCGGTCGTCCTGGCCTGCTCAGCGGCCGGTGCGCTCGCGCTGTCGGCTGCGCTGATCGGCGCTGCAGCTCCTGTTGCATACATCGTGGCCGGGTTCGCGATCGCCCCGATCTTTCCTACCGGCATCGTCTGGCTCGCCAGGCTCCTGCCTGGCGATGCTCGCGCGACCTCATGGCTTTTCCCGGCCGCGATGGTCGGTGGCGCCATCGGGCCCGGCGCCATCGGCGCCATGGTCGCGCTCTACGGCATCGGCCGCGCGCCGGCCGTCCTGCTGTTGGTCGCGATCGGCACCCTCGCCGTCTTCTCCCTTGCCGCGAGGATCAGCCGCCCGGCCTCATAGGGATCTATGGCCAGACCAGGTGGCCCAGAACCATCCCGATCACGACAGCGAAAACGTATGTGAACCTTGGAAAGCGCCTCACGACCGCGCGTACCGCGTTGGTCATCGGGTCGCGGCCCTGCCGCAGCGCGATCGACTCCTCGAGCATGAGCAGAAAGGCGATCCCCACGAAAGCGGTGGCGATGATCGACAGGATCGCTTCGGCATTGAAGTTCACTTCGGCTCCTCCGGCTCGGGCGAGGTCCTGCCGCTCGCGGGCCCCCACAGAAAGTGGCCGAGGAGGATGCCGATGACGACGGCGATGACAAACGCGGAGCCTGGGTAGCTGTGCACGGCTGGCCGAACGTAGTCAGTGATCGGCGTGTTGTTCGTCAGCACCGCCCACGTTTCAAAAACAAGGAGCAGAAAGATCACACCGAACAGTGCTGTGACCAGCCAAGAAAACACGTCGCTGAGCCTGGCCATCATCCGCCGATCACCTCCTGGAAGTCCGGAAACCGCGACATCGTAACCATTCACCACCCCAATCCTGTTGAACCCCTTAGATGGTGGACGGGGCTGCCGGCTACGTCGGACAGCTGTCCGCTGATCGCAAGTGGCGTTGGGACGGCACGGCCTGGCGGCCGACTGAAGCCGACTCCCTGCAGTGGAAGCCCCCGCCGTGGGCAAGTTTCCAGGTGCGGCGTTCGGCGACGTGGTCGGCATTCGGCGGTGCCCTCCTTGTCGGCCTGGTCGCCGACCAGGCGATTCGATCGGGGGCCATCGGCCTGGCGGCCGCCCTCGCCCTGATGTGCGCGACGCTCGTGCTCGTGTTCGGCGGCGCCCTCGCTCGCCTTGAGTCGCGACTTGTGGCAGCGGCGGCCGCGGCGTTTGGGTTGTGCCTCGCATTGCGGGCCAGCCCGTGGCTGATCTGGCCCGACATCGCGGCTGCGCTGGTCTTGCTCGCGGTCGCCGCGTCGATCGCGGTTCGCGGGTCGCTGCTCGAGCTGGGAATGGCGGAATCGCTGGCGCGTGGCTTTCACGCCGTGCTGCACGGCCTGGCGGGCGCCCCGTTCGTGCTCAGGCCCATCCTCCGCACCCGCACCCGGCTTTCGGCGATCGTGCCCGTCGCCAGGGGCTTGCTGATTGCCGCCCCCATCGCCGTCCTGCTCGCCGCCTTGCTGGCGTCCGCCGATCCGATCTTTGCCTCATTCCTGAAGATCGACATCGATCTCGGCCGGCTCCTGCTGGACGTGGTCTATGTTGCGATCGGGGCGGCTGTGATCGCGGGTCTGCTTCGGCTCGCGGCGGCCGAGCCGCTGGATCGCGTCGACGGCCCTGCGTGGAGACTCGGCGCCGTCGAGGGCCTCGTCGTCCTGGGCGTGCTCGACGTGGTCTTCGGCGCTTTTGCCATTGCGCAGGCAATCGCAGCCAGCGGCACCGCCGGCAATACCCTCCGCGCCGCCGGAGTCACCTACTCCGATTACGCGCGCAACGGCTTCTTCCAGCTTCTGTGGGTAGCGGGCATCACGCTTGTGGTGCTTGTGCTGTTCAGCCGCGTGACGCGGTTGTACAGCCGGCGCGCTCGCCTGGCCTTTGTCGCGCTCACCGAGATCGCAATCGCGCTGACGCTCCTCATCGTCGTGGTAGCCTTCGTGCGGCTCGGCCTATACGAGAGTGCCTATGGCTTTACGATGCTTCGCCTTTACAGCCACATATTTGCGGGCTGGGTCGCGGTCGTATACGTCCTGCTGGCGGCAGACCTGGCCGGCGTGTTCCGCCGGCGACGGTGGTTCGTCGGCGCCACTGGATTGACCGCCCTGCTGCTGTTGCTGGCGTTGAATGTCATCAACCCAGAGGCAGTCATCGTGGGACTCAATGGCGATCGCGCGGCCGCAACCCACAAGATCGACGCCAAGTACCTTCAGGAGCTGTCGAGCGATGCCACGCCGGCCCTCCTTGCCGAGCGGCCTCGGCTCGACGCGGCGCTGCAGTCGGAGCTCACGCGTGTTGCGTGCGCAGGTCCGCGCAGCTACGCGCCAAGCCTCGCTGCCTATAACTGGGCGGACGCCGATGCCGCCGGCGCCCGGCGCAAATCCTGTTGAAAAAGAAGAGACCGGCCTCGCGAGCCGGTCTCTTTGATTGCCGAAACTGAAGGTAGGCCTACTCGTCCTCGATCTGGTTGTACAGCACATGGTCTGAAGAAAGGGCTTAGACGGCGCGATTCATATTGGCGTCCTCCATCTGGTTGCTCGAAGGGCCACCAGTGGACGACCTGACGACAACAGTGAAATTTCGTCGAAGATTGTGAGCTTCCGGAGGATCGAACCTTTGGCCGAGGAGCGCCGCGCAAGGCCGAGGCAACCGGATGATCAACCGCTCATCGCCTGTTCATGGAGGCTTGCCGGAAGTGCCCTCCCTTGACATTAAGCCTCAGATCAGCAGAGACTCAGGCTGGAACCACGCACGACGGTGGCGGGACCTGCAATCGACTGGGTCGCCCGGCATTCTCCAGGATGGAAGAATTTCAAGGAGGAGACCGCATGCGGTGGAGACTGGTGCTCATCCTTTCCCTCTCGGGACTCCTCGTGGCGACTGCGAGCGGGTCTGTCGAGGCCACCTATCCAGGTACGAACGACGGCAGGCTCGCCTTCGGGATGATCGTGGGCGGCAACGTCGACATATACAGCGTCCTTCCAAACGGCAACGATCTTCGCCGGCTGACGACAGATTCGAGCTTCGACGCCTGCGCCTCGTACTCACCCGACGGAAAGGAGATCGCCTTCTGCAGCACCCGTAGCGGCGTCAGCGAGATCTGGAAGATGAAGCAGAACGGCACGCAGCAGGAGCAGGTCACGCACCTGGGCGGCAACGTCACCTTCCCCGATTTCTCACCGGACGGAAGCAGGATCGCTTTCGGCGGGAGCGCCGGCGGCTCCAACCCCGATCTCTGGATCGTGAACAGCGACGGCAGCGGCGCCACCCGCCTGACCTCGGGCGCCGACGTGGACGTCTTCCCAGCCTGGTCGCCAGACGGAAGCAAGATCGTCTTCATCAGGAACGGCCAGGTCTGGACGATCAACGCTGATGGTGGCGGTGCGACTCAATTGACCTTCGACTCCGCGCTGAAGGGGCAGGTTCCGGACTGGTCGCCGGACGGCAGCAAGATCGCTTACAACAGCGGCGATGTCATCTGGATCATGAACGCGAACGGCAGCGACCAGCATCCCCTCTTCGTCGATCCGAGCACGATCGAGTTCGGGCCGGCCTGGTCGCCGGTCGGAGACCAGATCGCATTCGTCTCATTCCCGCTCGGCAACCTGGGCGGACGAACCATCTTCGTGATCAATGCGGACGGAAGCGGAAAGTACGCCGTGCATCCTGGGCCGGGGCCACAAATCGTGCCGGCCTGGCAGCCGCGCGGCGACCGGATCGACTAGGGCGGTCTTAGGGGTCTCGGGCCTGTCGGCGCCATCGAGTCCGCGGGTCGTAAGCGCTCGACACCAAGCCTGGATGCCTCGCGAGCGCACCATGAGCCGTTGTCCACTGCAATGAGGAAGCCAGCCGCCTCCAGGAAGTGGAACGAGTGGCCGGCTTTGTGTGCGAGCATCGAGAGGGCGATGTCCCCCGGCAGGAGGCAAATGAAGAGATACGCGCCCGCCTGGTGAAGTGAGGTAGTAATGGGCACCACCGAGGGCAAGCGAGTCGCGGTGATCCAGGCTGCACCCGTCGTCTTCGATTGCGCCGCCACGCTTGCCAGGGTTCAGAAGTTGGCTATCGACGCAGCTGCTGGGGGAGCAGGCCTCGTGCTGTTTCCCGAAGCCTTTATCTCCGGCTATCCCCGAGGCATTTCCTTCGGCACCGTGATCGGCGACCGTACTCCGGAAGGCCGTGATCACTTCCGCAGGTACTGGGAGAGCTCCATCGACGTTCCGGGACCAGTATTGGACCAGCTCGTCGTCCTCGCTGCCGACCTCGGGATCTACATGGTGATTGGCGTCATCGAGCGCGAGGGAGGCACTCTCTACTGCACCACGGCAATATTCGTCTCGCCGGACGGCTATCTGGGCAAACACCGAAAGGTCATGCCTACCGCGGCCGAACGTCTGGTCTGGGGTTTCGGTGACGCATCCACGCTCCCCGTCTTTGACACGCCGCTTGGGCGATTAGGGGCAGTTATTTGCTGGGAGAACTACATGCCGCTGCTGCGAATGGCCATGTACTCGCAGGGCATCCAGATCTATTGCATCCCGACCGCGGATGGGCGAGAGACCTGGCTATCTACAGTGCGCCATATCGCTCTGGAGGGCCGTTGCTTTGTCCTTTCCGCCAACCAGTTCACAAGGCTTTCCGACTTTCCCGCGGACATCAATAACGAGCTCGCCTCAAAGCCCGAC
>WNGA01019978.1_pt2 | contig 10386 bp, 9 predicted proteins | sample 5400061 | NCBI WGS metagenome assembly WNGA01 (sample SAMN13153366, study PRJNA577476) | soil metagenome | isolation source: 100 cm soil or saprolite under grassland replicate 2 | place: USA:California | collected 2016-06-15
CCCCGAATCTCGGGAAAAGGCTGACGCCCCGAAAGCATGGCGAGAAGGACCAGCCCCACGGCATAAAGGTCCGTTCTGGCATCCACGTCGAGTGATTGCGCCTGCTCGGGTGCGGCCCAGCGCGCCGTTCCGATGAATACGCCCTCTTCGGTGGGGTAGGCGAGCGGTCGGATCGGCTGACTCGTCTCCACCTCCGGGAGCACCTTGGAGAAATCGAAATCGAGGATCTTGATGAACTTGCCGTCGGGAGTGTCGCAGAGGAACAGGTTCTCGAGCTTGATATCCCGGTGCACGAGCCCCCTGGCATGCGCCGCGGCGAGCCCGTCGAGAACTTGCAGCGTGTACCTGATGGCCTCGCCGATTGGAAGCGGACCGCGCGACCTGAGCTCGTCGTGCAGCGTTCGCCCATATAGGCGCTCCATGACGATGTAGGAGCGGCCTTTTGGCGTTCGTCCGGAATCCAAGATCTCGACGATGTGTGGATGCGGGAGTCGCCGGAGGGCGTCCGCCCCGAGGCGCATCCTATCTTCGAAGGAAGGCCCCAGCTCGGGGGCGAGCAGCTTCACGACGACGGGCTCGCCAATCTGCGTGTCTTGCGCCGCGTACACGTCACCCGTCCCACCCTCGCCGAGCTTGTGCATCAATCGGTAGGGAGTTCCCGCCAGCAGATCCTCCGCGCCGGTCGACGCGCTGCTCGATGACGTTTCCCCAAGGTCGCTCGAGTCGGTGTTCGTCGACGAGGCGGCCGGTGAATGTGGCGGGACTCCGTAGACCTGTGTCACCGGCATCTGCGCGCGGTCGGGAGGACCTGATGCTTCTTGCGTGGGCGGATGTACATCCGCGTTGGCTTTGTACGACGCGCTTGCGTCCGCGGGTGGCGGGTCCTTGTAGAACTCCGTCGCTGCCAGGTACGCACCGGGCGGCGGCGTCGGCGCGTTATCGTCGATTTTGACGATGGGGCGCGGCTTTTCCTTCTTCATGGCGTGCCGTCGCGCAAAGCTAGCCACAGAATCGTGCGCCTGACGAGCGCCATCGGCAAAAGCCGCGTGACGCCCATCTCATCCCACCTTCGCGGAGCGCTTTCCGGGTCCCTGCGTTCGTCGCCGGAACGCGGATTTCGGGGGAGCTGCCGCAGAGCCCTCTCTGCGCCCGCCTGATTTGCCGCTCGTGGAGGACTCCTTTTCGATGTTCTGGCCGGCCGCACCCATGGTGCTCGCGCGTGAAGATGCTTCTGCGAGTTTCTCGCGGTTCTTCCATTCCCAGAACTTCGCGCTCATGTCGGCGAGCCACACCTCGGTGGGCCGGTCGACGGGCACCTGCCGCGCCTGCTCCTCGTAGGAATCGAGAAAACGCTTCGCGTACAGCTTGCCGTTGCGGTAGCTCGTCAGGATCGCGGAGAGAGAAGGCTGCGGATCGGGCGGAGGCGGCGGGGCCGGTTCCCTCTGGTGTTGGTACGCGATCGCCAGCCGCTCGAGCGCGAGATGCTCGAGCTGGGAGTACGTCATCCCCCAGTACTCTGCCATCGCCATCGCGAACGTTCCTCCCACGTTGCGGTGGCCGTCTTTGATGTTCGAGATGTGAGCGGCCGAAAAGCCGACCCGTTTGGAGATCTCGAACGCCCGGCCCCACGTGGTTTCGCATTCCTTAGCAAGTCGTTCGCGGACGTACTCACCCACAATCTTTCGCCGTTCGATTCGGTCATTCGTTGCCATCGGTGTCTCTCGTTTTAGCAACGGCTGTCGTGGATGTGAAGAAAAATTTGTTGACCAGCGAAATTGGTGGGGGACCACTTTTTCTGATCCATCAACATTCCGGGCCTCCAATCTAACAATATTACGACGATAAACCTCTCATTCGTTCGTCACGCGGCTAGCTCGGCAGAAGATTATTTGTCAAAGATAAAAATACTAGTTGACTGCGTTAAACTTTTATCAGATGATGACTCCGGTCGGCGCGGCGTGCGGCCGCAGCTGCGAAAGGAAAGAGCCATGGAGTCCCATCCGAAGCGGGGGCGTTACGCGTTGAGGAGGTTGTGGAAAGTTCTGTTGCTTGCGGTGCTCGCGTGCATGTTCGCCTGCACGGGTGGAAGCGATTCGACGTCCGGCAACACGCCTCAGCGGTCGGCGGGCTGCCCGCCAGGTCTGACGGGGCCCCAGTGCGACGTCCACGTCGTGCGCTGGGAACCGGCCCCGGTGATCTTGCATGCGGCGCGCGACTACCGAACCGATGAGGTCTCCGACGGCACGGCCACGGTCGACGCTCCGGTGGAATTCGAAGTGCCCAAGCATCTTCCTGTGAGTACGGGCAACGCTGGCAATGGCCTGCTCGAGTTCTCCTTTCGGAATAGGACCGGCCCAATCGTCAGGTGCACGTACCAGGGACACAGTCCCGTGGCGCACCCGGCGACCGATATCGAACGCGCCCGCGGTTGGAGCTACCGTCTGCTCTCGTGCGATGGATCCGCCACGGTGGGAGCAAGTGTTCGAGCAACGTGGTTTTCGCTACGCCTGCTCGGTGGCGACGACGCTCATCCGGCCCGCAAGACGGCCGTGGATCTCCATCTCGGAGGCGGTTGCAGCGGCAATCTTCCCGCGCCGATCCCACCCGACGTCCGCGGCAAATGCGGTCGGGTCGAGCACGCCTCGGATGGGCGAGGCATCGTCGTCTATGCGATCTTCCCTGCCAAGCTGTTCAATCTCCTGCGACACTATTCGGTCGCTGCGCAACGGGCCGGCAAACAGCTGCCCTTCCGGTTCGTGATTCCCAGCACGCCCAACGAGCCTGGCCATCCCGAGTACACGAACGAGGACGGCTCGCTTTCCTATAAGTTCCTGGCGTCCTCCAAGTACGGTCATTGGCTCGCGGCCCATCCACGCCAGAAGCCTTGGTTCGGCGAAGACATCGCCGATGCCGTCGGAGATGCCGTTTCCGCCGTCGCCGAGCCGGTCTCCGACGTGATCGGCTGGGTGGGCGACAATGTCGTCGACCCGCTCACTGGCTATGTCGAACCGCTCAACGTGTTCGGCGAAATCCTGTTCGACTACGGGAACAAGCTCTATGACGGGGCCATCGACTGGTTCGCGAACGCGCTGGACGACACCTGGGAAGCAATCCAGCGCGGACTCCAGGAGTTCGTCCTCGTCTTCCAAGACTCGGTCAACGTCTCGATCGACTTCAATATCGTCAACGCGGATCCCGCCTTTCCTCAGCTGAGCATCACATCAGGAGACACACTCTTTCAGCGCGCATGGGGGCCACCTGCGGCGGGCGGGGCTCGCCCGTTCGTGCGTCCGGCGGGTGTGCACGTGCGCATCAAGCAGTGGGGCTTCGGCTTCTTGCCGGTGGCGGACGAGGCCGAGATGGGCGACGACGGGCACGTCGATCTCGAAGCGATCAAAGGTGCGGGGGGGCGCGACGGCGACATCTGCGTCGAGCTCGAGTCGAACGACGGGATGATTACAACTGACCTGGTTCCCAACGAGGTGTGCGGGTTCTACGGCCTCAACTTCGATGGCATCGATCACGACTGGAGAGGTCAGTACCACATTAACGAATCGAACCTGCTCGCGCTGACGCAAATCAAGGACAGCGCAGACTACGCGCGTGCCGTGATTCATCACGAGCCACACAAGGCGGACGTGCTGACCGGATCGGTCGCGAACAACGCGACGAACATCCTCAACGGCGGAAACATCTTCAGCGGGGAAAAAGAGCGCGCGATGACCCTTTGCCTCGATTTCCCGAGCACAGGGGCGGGCCTCTTGACCCTTGCTGCGTCGGGTGTCGATGGGGGCACAGGAACGCCGCTCGGTCTCGCGGGTGTCGTCGTGGGCAATCTCACGGGCCTCTTCTCGGGCCCGATCCTCGAGAAAGACATCTGGTGGCCCGACGACGGTGCGGCTCAGGCAAACCTGACGTCACGCGGCGTCATGACGCATGAATACGGGCACTTCAACATGTGCGATCTCTTGTTTGACGAGGGAGGCTCGACGGCGCTGTCGGGGCTCATCATGCGCGTCTTCGATGGGCAGAACGATCAGCGCGACGATGAGACTGCGCTGATGACCGAAGCGATGGCCGACGAGTTTGCCATGCAGGTGGTGGGCGGGGCGAGCTACATCGCCGCAGACAAGGACTCGACACCTCCGTCGAGCTTCGTCGACGGCAAGATGCACTACTGCACAACCAACCCATGCATGGACCGCAACTACAATGGCAAGAATGACTATGCCCGGGACGATGAAAAGGATGGTCCCTTCTACGACGAACTGGCAAAGTACGAGGGCCTCGTGCACGACGCCTTCGACCGCTCCGATGCCGCCAATCGCCTCACGAACGAGCCCTGGAACGGCGATGTGTGGGCGCGGGCCAAGAGCAGCAGTGGCAAGACGCTCGTATTCTCGCCAACTGGTTACACTGCCAACGACGACGAGCCCGTGAGTCTTCCGGGCTCTGCCTGGCGGACCTGGATCAAAGCCTGGCTGACGCAAGGTAGCACGCCAACGAAACGAAATGTGCTTTATGGGCTTGGCGCAGCAATGGCCCGTGATGGCCGAACGGCGACAGGTGCGCCAGTGACCTGGTGCGACCGGTGCGAGGTGTTCGCGCCGCACTACCCGAGCACGCCTGATGCTGCCCGCATGAAGATGGCAACTGGCACCCGAACCATCGGTTTCCGCCTGCAGCGCTGGGCATCCTGCGCTTCGAACGGCGAGATGATGGCGGCACTCGGCCCCGCCCCTGAGCCGTACGCGAATCTCGACGGCAGCTGCCACGCCTGCCCGTCGCGCCAGTTCAGCAACAACGGCGTCTGCATGGCGTGCCCCGTTCACCAGGTTCCCCGCACGGACCACTGCGAAGCCTGCCCGAGCGGCACGGTCGCGAGCGAGCAGAACACGTGCGTGGCGTGCGGTTCGAACGAAATCACGGTCGGCGACACGTGCGTGGCTTGCCCCTTCGGTACGCAGGCGGATCGGTCGACCAACATGTGCGTGGACTGCCCGGCCGTTGCCACCATCGACTGGAACACGATGCCGCGGAGCTGCTCCGAAGCAAAGACCGTCAGTGTGCCAGCCAGTGCACAGACTCGGAGCTCCGCGCTCGGGTGCGCGGGGCAGGTCTGGGTCCAGGTAGACGGCCTCTCGAACATCGTCGCGCATGGCGGGATTTCGCTGAACGCTTCGATGCAGCCAGCGAAAACCCCGACTACTTGCACGAGCGCCCACGAAGTCGTGCAGGTCTACAAGCGCGCGCCGGATGGTGGATGGGCGCAGGTCAAGAGCTCCGATATCTATGGAAGGCCGCTCTGCGACCACCTCGCGCCGGGAGCGATTTGCGCGACGCCTTGCGCCGACAACGCGTCTCTCTCGTTCTCGCCGACAGAGCTCTCCAGCGGACCCTCGTCTCTGCGGTTTCTGGTTCGAAGCGAGACGGTACTCCAATCGTCGGCAATGAACGCGACGCCAACGGACGGAGCGTTCGCGCTCTCCGTTCCGGCATCCGGATATCCCGAGTGCCACGCGATCGTGAATTGACGAGCCGCTCGTCGGATACCGGCAAAGGAGACACGGGACATGGCCGCGGCGACACTCGCTCTTGGGATCTCTCGCTCTTTCCTTGAATCGAAGCGAATGGCGGGCGTCGCCGCCGTCCTGGTCATGATGCTGGTCTCATCGCTTGCATCCGCCACGCCCCCCGTTCGGACGTTGACGCCGGGCTCGATGGACCTTCCCGAAGGCATTTCGGTCGAAGCTTTCGCAACGAAACTCCGCGAAGCGGCCAACGCCTGGAGTTATCCGCAGGTGGCTTGCACGTCGGTTGAGCTTCAGGTCACAGAGCCCGAAGCACGGCGCCTCGCAGTTCAGGATGGGACGAGCCTCGTCGTGTTTCGATCGAACACGTGGTGCCACAACGAGCGGTGCGGCCACGACACGACGTTTCCACTGCGGGCCGCTGCAATGACAACAACCTACTCGGCGGAGGCGAGCCACGACGTCCCCGAGGCCGATATCGAGCTGAACGGCAGGTTCTACGGCTGGCCGCCGCTCGACGCTCGGGCTCAGCGCGATAGAGATCTCGAGAGCACGGGTTCGGATCGCGTGCGAACGGTTCCGCTCCGCGCCGTGCTCGTGCACGAAATCGGTCATGTCTTGGGATTCGATGATGCGTGCCCGCACGTCGGTACGCGCGACGAGAGGTCGACGAAGCGCTGCTCGCGCGACGCACCGCTCAGCGCGATGAACGAAGTGGCTCGACTCGAAGCGCCCAGCGCCGAGGATATCCGCACTCTCTGCGCACGCTTCCCTCGCGTTCAAGCCGCGCACGATGCGGATGACCAAGTCCCGGATGAACCTTCCGCGGCTCACCACACAGGATTGGTTCTGGGGCTCATGGGCCTCAGCGCAGGCTTTGGGCTGTTCGCTTCCTTCCGCCGGAGGCGTCTCGATGAATCAACGAGAAAGGAGATGGTGAAATGAAATTCGTCAGGCACACCTCCGAGGCTGGTCGCGAGCTGTGGTTCGCAAGCATGGACGCCAATGAGGCACGTTCCCTCTGCGAGCTGGCGCTGCTCGGCGCGACGCTTCCCGAGGAGCTCCAGTTCCTGTCGTCGTGGGAGCATCCTTTTCTCCTCGAACTGGCCGTCGCCATCGGCCGCTCGACGCTCGAAGCCGAAGTCCGCGCGCGGCTGGGAATCACGCCATGAGCGGCGGGCTACGTTTCCAGCGCCCTGATCAGGCGCAGTACTTGTTCGAGTTGCTGGGACGATCGGTCCCGCAACAGGGTGAGCACGGTGGCGATCCGCGGATCATCGGACGGCAGCACGACTCCCGACCCGAGCTCCCGCGCCCCCTCTTGGATGTGTTTCAGATCCGACTCCCGCGCCCCCTTGTCCAGGTCAGGCCGACTGAGAGCTGCAGCGATGGCGGCCAGCAAACTGAGCAGCGTGCCTCGCTTCACCGGAGGTACGGACTGGGCGATGATGATGAGCTGCTTCAACCACGCATCGCCCACGGGCTCCTCGCCGAGCAGCTCGCCGGGGCTGAGCTCAAGGCTCTGGGCGACCGCTTCGACCGTGTCCAGACCCGGAACCTTCTCAGCCCGCTCCATGATCCCGACATAATTCGCAGACATGCCAATCCGCTCCGCGAGGTCGGCTTGACTCCAGCCCCGGGCCAAGCGGGCGGCACGCAGGCGGGCGCCGAATCTCTTGGCGAGCGTCGTTTGCTTCAACCTGGTTCGAGGAGATCGCCGATTCCGGCGCCGCTTGCGACCAATCTTCGACATATGGTCAACAACTATAGCGTTGCAACCGAGCGTCCTAAAGGGTATACATCGATTGAGCGACGAAAGGATTGCAGGGCATGCTTTCCGACGGATGTGGCAATGGAATCGATGGCTTGGCCACCAAGTCGTTCGCCTGGCCATCTGTCGGGCCAGAAGCCGGCGAGGGGGGCCTGCGAGCTCCTTCCTCATATGGGCGGCCAGAACCCGAGAGGAGCAGGGGGATGAGCACCAACGAATGCCGGCGAGACGCGGACTTCAGCGTAGGAACCCCGGCCTACCGGTCAGACACACCTGATTCCTGTACGGTTCCCATCCAACCGGGAGCAGCGTCGCGGGAACTCGCCTGGCTCGATGCCCCGGGCCGCCCTCCGGCGGCGGCCACGGGTACTGGTGTTCCTGCAAAAGACACCGGAGCCCCAGCAAGCGGCGCCCACAAGAGTGCCCGAGGCGAAACGGAAACTCTCGGGCGCTTTGACGCGCTCACGGCCGCCGAGGTTCTGGAGAAGTTCGCCCAACTCACTTTGGACCGCTTCGCGAGCAATGCCGTCCTGGAAGCGGCGTGCGAGCCGATCTTGGTTGCCGGGGCGCTGCTCCTTCGAGACGCTAAGCAGTGGCTCGACCAGCACTTGACTCCCTACGACTGCTTCGCCGGCGATGCAGTTCTCGACGCCCACGCAACGGAATCCGCCGTTCACGTCGAGAACTTCGTATCTGCGCTGCGTTCGACAGCGATTGAGCTGATCCAGGTGCGAAAGCTCCTCGAGTATCGAATGCACTCAACCCGTCGGCCATGGATTTGAGCAGGAGAGGAATTGCAATGAAGCCGAATGGTCCTAGTGCTGAAAACGTGTCCGACGAGGCTTCCGAACCTCGCCCGCCCAGCATCCGCACGATCGCACTCGGTCTGGATGACGTCGCCTACTACCTAGGACAGGTCGACAGCCGCGCGATGGAAATGGATTCAGGCTTTCTCGAACGAGCGCGCGCGTTCACCGAGGAATATCTCGTGCGTGCCCAAGCGTGGGTGGACCGGCGTTCGCACCAGACTGACGATCCCTCGGGAGCGTACGTTCAAGCGCACCACCGCGGCAAGGTCGCAGCCCTCCTTCATCGGGTGCGTGATCCGAGCCTCACGCTCCGTTCGCTCCACGAAATCGCCGAAGCCGCTCGGGAGCTCGTGCACCTGTTGTCGCTGGCGAGTGGCTGAGCTGCCACTTTGGAACGTTCTCATCCTACGAAGAAAAGAAATCACGCAACTCGAACCGACGATGGCCGATCAGACGGTTAGGTGTTTCGGCTCTGAAACAGACGCTCTGCGCGCCCACATCAATGACTTAGGCTTCGGAGGTTATTCGATGGATGTTCTTCAAGAATCGGCTCGATTTCTCTGCTTCCACCACCGCGCTCGCTTCCAGGAGACGAATATCGTATTGCGCGATGCCAGGCTCGGAGGATTGTCCAATCCTCGAGAAACGGCTCGCAGGGGTGGTCATATTCGTGACCTCCACAACAGAATCGGTGATGAATGTGCCTACGCAATCGAGGAACGGGTACTCACTGGCCTATCCGGGCACGACAGAGGCGTGAGCCAGGGCGCCGCAGCGCGTCAATGGATGGGCACGATTGCCACAGAGCATCGGAACAAGCCCTGATGCGCTCGTCGCACAACCACCATATCGCGCCAGATGCGGGCCGACACTCGCGTACGACAAGACGGTTTCGGAGTCCTGGGTCTGACCAGCTCTCGCAGCTTTGCGTTCGGCTCCTTGTCCACGAGAAGTCGTGCCATGCGGACCCGGTGAAGCAGCGGAAAAGAACGCGCTCTCTCTGTGGAAAGTTTCCTTCCGTGACCCTTGACAGCCAGCGTCCAAAGTTGTTGAGTGAAACTTTCAATCTCGATAAGTGTCAGTTGGGGGAGCCTCGTGCAGTTTCTCTTATTCCGGCTCTCCGCCCACCTCGGCGTGGTGAGTCCGAGGTGCGGCCATGAAGACCCGACAGCATGGAAGTTCGACATATCGCATCAGAGCGTGCCTGACGATCGTCGTGGCACTGGTTCTCGTCGGATGGCTCGCCGGGTGCGGCAATCAGACGGATCGTGCCAACCACGAGTCGATTGGCAGTGCACGCCAGGCGCTCAGCTGCACGTCGTACCCCGAGTGGACGATCACGACGTACGTCGGTGGCGATCGGGTAAAACACGTCGGCAATGCGTACGAATGCAAGCCATTTCCATATAATGGTTGGTGCGGACAGTCGGGTTACGAGCCTGGTGTCACCCTCTACTGGCAGGATGCGTGGATCCCTCTCGGGGCGTGTGACGGACCGACGGACGCGTCGAGCGATGGGTTAGCCGACGCTGGCGATGCAACGGGGTCGGGAGGTAGTTCGAGCGATGCCGAAAGCTCTAGTTGCCCAGCCCCCGTCCCGCCGCCCCTGCCCGACCCCACGTGCGTGGACGGCAACTGTTGTCCACAGGGTTCTCAGGTCATCACGCTGAGCCCCAACCCCGATACGTTCAGCAATAACACGGCGGGGGTCTGCGTGGTCGCGTTAGGTGGCAACGACACCCTGTCTTCGGCGGCGCCGGGGGTCACCATCGTGGCGGGCGATGGCAATGACACCATCTCGGCCGGTCAACTTCCAGCCGGAACCGAGCCCGTCCGGATCTATGCGGGTGGCGGCAACGACACGGTGAACGGCTGGTTCGACCATGCCGAGATTTTTGCCGGCCCCGGCGACGATGTGATCGCGGCAGGTCCCGGCCCCGTCTTGCTGGCGCCGGGCAGCGGGGCAGATGTCGTCTCCAGCGGAGATGGGGACGATACATACATCCTCTACGCCGAATGCGAGGCCACGCCGAACAAGAACCTCGATGCGCAGGGGGGCTACGACACGCTCATCTCGCCGCTCACCATCGACGAGCTGCGGGCCCGCAACATCACGGTGAACGGTTTCGAAAATGTCATCATTAACCGATCCCCCGGCAGAGCCGGGGGAATTCCAGACGTGAGCCGCTCAAAGCGGCTTGATTTGTGGGCCGCTCACGAGCGGCCCGGTGAGCCACCTGAAGGTGGCGGCGCGTAGCTACAACAGACGGAGTTG
>WNGA01020563.1_pt1 | contig 10385 bp, 9 predicted proteins | sample 5400061 | NCBI WGS metagenome assembly WNGA01 (sample SAMN13153366, study PRJNA577476) | soil metagenome | isolation source: 100 cm soil or saprolite under grassland replicate 2 | place: USA:California | collected 2016-06-15
CGATGTAGATCGCACTCTCGCCTAGCGCCAGCGCGGTGACCGTGCCGAGCGCGCCGGGGTTCCAGGGCGTGGCCAGCCCGCTGGCCGCATCCAGCGCCGCAATGCCATCGCGCGGCTGCCCGCCGATCGCGCTGAAGCCGCCGCCAGCGTACACAGTTTCCCCGCGTATTGCGAGCGTATAGACAGTGTGATCCGTGCCGAGGTCATTCGCGCCGGGGTTCCAGGGCGTGGCCAAGCCGCTGGTCGCGTCGAGCGCCGCGATACTCGCGCGCGGCTGCCCGCCGATCGCCTCGAACTGACCGCCAGCATAGACCCTCGTCCCATGCACTGCCAACGCGTCAACTGCGGCGCTAAATTGTCCGCTGGCACTCGGGTTCCAAGCGGTGGCGTTGTCGCTGTCCACAGCGATATCCAACGCGGCGATCCCCGAGCGCGGCTGACCGCCGATCGCCGTAAACACGCCGCCGGCATACAGCAGCGTGCCGCTGAGCGCGAGCGTATAGACCGCGTCGTTGCTCACCGGATTCCATGCGGTAACACTGCTGGTGTTGGTCGTTGTATCGAGCGCGGCCAAGCTAGGGCGGAACTGGCCACCGATATGACCGAAGCTTCCACCGGCATACAGCGTTGTACCATGTGGCAGCAGTGCATAGACTGCGTCGTCGGCGCCGGGGTTCCAGGACGTGGCCAGCCCGCTGGACGAATCGAGTGCGGCGATGCGGCTGCGCGGCTGCCCGCCGATGTCGGCGAACATCCCGCCAGCGTACACACTGGTGCCGCTGACTGCCAGAGTGGAGACGACGTTATCGGCATTGGGATCCCAGGGCGTGAGCGCGCCAGTGGCGAGATCCAGCGCGGCGATGTTGTTGCGCGGCTGGCCGCCCATGCCGGTGAACGATCCGCCGGCAAACACAGTCGCGCCGCTGGTGCCGAGCAGACTAACACGCTTGTTGAGGTTCGGGTTCCAGGCCGCGCTGGCCAGGCCGGTGTCGGCATTCAGCGCCGCGACGTGACCGCGCGGCTGGCCGCCGATCTGCGTGAAATCGCCGCCGGCGTAGACGGTGCCGCCGCTGACTGCCAGCGCGCGCACCGCGTCGTCGGCGCCGGGGTTCCAGGCGCTAGCCAGGCCGGTGCTGGCATCCAACGCGGCGATGTGGCTGCGCGCCTGCCCGCCGATGCTGCTGAACGCCCCACCGACGTAGATCGTCGATCCGTGCGGGAGGATCGCGTCGACCTCGCCGTCGGCCTGCGGGTTCCAGCTAGTGACCTGGCCAGTGGTCGCATCCACCGCCGCGAACCCTGGGCGCGGCTGGCCGCCGATCTGCTGGAAGCTGCCGCCCAGATACACCAGATCGCCGCTGACCACCATTGTGTTCACCGAGCCATTGCTGGGAGCAGGATTCCAGCTGGTGGCCTGGCCGCTGGTGGCATCCAGTGCCGCGATTCCCCCACTGGGCTTTCCACCGATCATGCTGAAGCTCCCGCTGACGTACACCGTTGTGTCGCTGGCGGCCAGCGCGCCGATATATCCACTTGAAGCGGGATTCCAAGGCTTCAGCTGGCCGGTAACCGCATCCACTGCCGCCAGGTTGACCCGTGGCTGCCCATTGACGCTCTGAAACTGCCCGCCGATGTAGACCGTCGAGCTATTCGCGGCCAGGGCAAAGATAATCAGATCTGATCCTTCCAGGGTTGGATGCCAGTTTGGATCGAGCGACTTATCGGCGCGAATATGTGTGAGATACACGCGCGACAGCCCGCCGACACCGAGCGCTTCCGTGCCGATGTACCAGCCGCCCTGACCATCCGGCGCGGCGGCGGAGATCGGCGTCCCCACCGCAGGCACGGCCCGGTCGCGGCTGCCATCACTGGCCGCCAGCCCCACAAAGCTGCCGGTAGGTGGGCTGACCTCGGTGAAATCGCCGCCGATATACAGCGTCGTGCCAGCCGCAGCCACACTATAGACCCGGCCATTGGACCCACAGATCGCCGCGGACGCTGGTGGCGGCGGTTGGCCGCGCGGGAGCAAGGCCGGCAAGCAGGAGCAGCAGCATGAATACGGCCGGTACAGAACGAGCGATGGTGATGCGGTGCATGGTGGTAGCTCCTTTTGATTGAACGATGGCAATAGGCAATGTTGGGCGGGGATTGCGCATCGCACGGATTTTCACTGCCTGTGGGTCGTTTTTCGCCCACCGGGGCGAAAAACGACCCATAAAAGAAGAAAAGTACCATGCTGCCGCAGGCGAAAGCTGCGTTTTGGATAAGTTCTAGTTGTGTAAGCTCAGCCACATGATCACCGCTGCGTGAGCGGCAGATACTCACGCGTATTCGCAAGCAGCTGGCCTGTCTGCGTCACGAAGAAATAGACCACGTTCGAACGATCGCTGCCGGGCGTGACCGCGCGCACCGATATCGGCCCGACCGTCGCCAGATCGGCGGCTTCGATCGGCACGTTGATCCGCCGGTCGTTCACAAACGTAGCCGGCCGGATCTGCCCATTCCACTCGACCGACGTGCCCGGCACGAAGTTCGCGCCATCGATCGCCAGTAGAAAGCCATCGCTGCCGGCCGGCACATCGCCGCGCACCAGGCGCTGGATGGTGATGCCGCCGCTCGCGGCCAGATCGGCCACATACAGCGAGCACGTCCCCCCACTCTGGTACGGGCCAGCCCGAAAGAGCGCGTGCCGGCTGTCGGGCAGCGCAAAGAAGTCGGGATAGTAATAATCAAGATTATACGGGTAGCCAGCCACAAACAGGGCCGGGTCGCTCAGCAAGCGCGCCGAACTGCTGCCGTCGGTTGGCGTCGCCAGTAGGTCGTAATGAAAGCCAGAGCTGGCAGGGCTGACTTCGCCGCGGTACAGCACATAGCGGCCATCGGGCGTGAACTGGAGAAACGATTCCTCCAGGTTCGTGCCCGGCGGTCGCGGGCCTTCAATCGGGATGGGCACGCTGCCGCCGGCGATTGGGACACTGTACATACGTCCCTGGCCCTGGTCGGATCCGAAAAACACCACCCGCCGGCTATCGGGGCTGACATAGATTGTGTCATCGATATATGGCCCGCCGCTTTCCGGTGGCACGTTCAGCTGCGTGGGCGGGCCACCGCCGATCGGCACGCTATACAGTGCGTACCCAGCGCTGGCTGGGAGCTCCATTGCGTACACCACCCACTGGCCATCATCACTGATCGTGATGCGGGGGATAAAGCCAGTCTGAGCCGTTCCACTAATCAGCTCCACCGGCGCGCCCGATCCATCGAGGCGGACGCTCAAGAGCGTGTAGGTGAAGCCAGGCATATACGGGTTTGTTGTCGTCTTCACCACCGCCCACCTACTGTCGGCGCTGACGCCTAGCAGCTCGACGGTGGTGTTCGGCGGCAGCCCTGGAACAAGCTCATGGGGCGGGCCGCCATCGAGCGGAACCACGTCGACGGTGGCGATACTTGCCGATTGTTGTTGCCGGATGAAGATCAGGCGGCTATCCGCTGTGGTATAGGGCGGGCCGCTATAGACGGGCGGAACTGGACCAAATAGGCGCACCGGCGCGCCGCCGTCCAACGGCGCGGCATAGGTGGTTACCAGCGTGTCGGTGCCCTGCCAAAAGACAACATACCGGCTATCGGGCGTGATGAATCGCGGCCTGATTGCTTCACCTGCCGGCACCGGCGGTGTCAGGCGGGCGACCGTGCGCGTGTCCAGCGCGATGCTGTAGATTTCGGTCATATTATTGTAATCGGGGCCGACGTGGTACACCACGTAGCGCCGATTCGGGCTGGCATATGCGATCGGGAAGATATTGGGCGGCGGCACGGGCGCGTTCAGCGTGACCGACTCGCCGCCGCTGATCGGCGCGAGGTACACTCCCGCTGAAGGCGTGTTCCCACTGACGAGGTAGACCACCGATTGGCTATCGTCGGTGGTCGTCACTAGGCCGGCTGACACGCCAGGCGGGCTCAGCGGGGTCGGCGCGCCGCCGCCGATCGGCACGCTGTATACCTGCGTCGGCCCAGCGTAGCTCTGGCTGCGGTGAAACACGGCAAACGCCCCATCCGGCGTCGCCTCGAACGACCCAACATGCGGCCCCGACAGCAGCGTGGCCGTCTGCGCCGCCTGCACGCGCGGGGCGATGCCGCCAACTAGCAGGCTTGCAAGGAGCAGCAGGAGCAGGAGAACTGGTGGTGTGCGGGACATAGCGCGCTCCTTCAGTGCGTGTTGCGGTGCGTGTCATTGGATGTCTGCGCGGCCGCTTGAATTCGCTTGTGCGATGGGTGTCGGTCGCCCACGCGGCGCGCGGTTGCAGCGACCCCAAGTGCCGTTCGCCTACACGGCGCGGCGGGCAGGGGCCACCCGGCTCCCGCCACCCCCGGCCCGTGGCGTGCGCCCCTTGGACCCCCGATCTGATGCTCACGTATGCCAAGCACCGGGCGTGCATGCCTGCGGGCAGATGTGCGCAGCAAACAATCATTCAGGTCTCGGCACAACCGAGGCATGCGCCGGTGCATCAATCAGGCGGCCGGCCCGCCCGCCCAGCCGAGGGTGTGGGGGCGGCACGCCAACGCATGGTCGACACGGTGCGGCTTCGTGCGATTCACTTCATCTGAACAGGACAGACCTCCAGTATAATCGAGGAGTGCGCAGTGTGTAAATGGGGGAATCCCGCCAATATCAGTAGGGATTCCCCGCGCAACCGGCTAGGGGAATCGCTAGGCCAAATCCTCGCGTACAGCCTGGCTTCGCGCAGATCGCACTGACCAGCCGCTCGATCGCCTTTTCATCTAGGCCAAACGATTGCCCGATCTGGCGGTTACTCTGACCCGCCCTGATCAGGCGCAGCGCCGTGCGCGCGCCGTCGGCGTCGTAGGCGTAGGTCTCGCTGCCGCTGACGCGCGCGATGCTGGTTGGGCGGTTCTCGGCGTCCCAGGTGGTGGTCATGCCGCCGGTGCTGGTCATGTTGCCGTTGGCGTCGTAGCCAAAGCCGAACGCGCCGGCCGAGGTGACGGCGTGCGGGTGGGCGGCGCTGTAGCGCTAGGCGCCCACGCCGGTTTTAAAGATGATGTTGCCGATCTGGTCGTAGGTGTAGAACTCCTCGCCCGGCTGCGCGCCGCCGTCGTCATCCAGAATGGTCATGGTCGCGGTTGCCGTGCCGAGCGTCGCGTTGCTCGGGCTGCTCAGCGTCAGGTTAATCGTCTCGCTGCTCTCGATTGCGATATCGGTTTGGATGTCGCAGCCGCATAGTGGCCGCATTCGATCAGGGCGTCAGCCGTTCACTGGCATGCGCCTGCGCGGCGTGCGGCAGGGGCTCACGCCGCCCCTGCACCCCGCGCCGGGGCTTCGCCCCTGGACCCCAATGTGATGCTGTCGTATGCGAATGTTTGCGGCGGATGCCTTGTGGCGGGCGGAACGTGATGACGTTGGGGAAATGCACTCTTGACCCACTTCCGTCGCCGCCCCGCAAAAACATAGCGCCCTCTCGCGCGTATGGGAGAGGGGTTGGGGGTCTTCATCTGGTGCATATAGCAATCCTATCTGATTCGTAAACTCCATGTAGTGCCGCCTTCAAGCGGTGGAGCGGACCCCGCCTGAAGGCGGCACTACAATTCACGTAGAATTGCTATACCTCCTGACGAGCGCAACGTAAGGCTACTTTCTTCGATCTCAGATGTCGTTGACTTGCATCTGAGCACATAGATACATAATTGGCATATTTCCTCCGCATTATTCTTCAGCCAGTTCAACCTCATCTTGAGGAATTGCGATGAGCGCGATTGTAATACCATTCTTATCGGAGAACTCAACCTCATATGCTTCATCTCCGTATATTTCGATTATGAAGCCGATTGCTCCAGTCGAGACGCCTTCAGACTGATATTTATCGGTCAATAATCGCACTCTCGAATATATTGGGAGGACCATCTTCATTCTCCTTATTTACAGCACTTACGCAGTGGACGCGACCATCGGACCACCACGGATTTTTCTTCTTTGTATCGAACGTTTTTTCGTTCTGCGAACGAAAAAACGTTTTCCCAGCAGCCTCCCTGATTCCAGGGAGCTCGATTTCAATATCGATACGCTGTCCCCACTTATCGAGTTTACCGTATGTGTAAGCGCCCTGAGCAAACTTAACTGCAGCTTGCTCCTGGTACATCTTCACGAGTTGCGCCGAATCTCCGATATCATAGCCGAGAGATTCGAAAACATGACGTTTATCCTCAGGCCCCCCTTCGCGAAATAAATAATCCGCGAATTTAGCTAGAGGAGCAGCAGCTGTCGTTGTTGTAGCAGTCGTGGTCAGACCAGAACCTGCAATTGCTACAGCACCAAGGCCAAACGTCCCAGCTGTCAGCAGAGCAACAGCCGCAGAGGGTCCGACAGCTGCAAATGCGCCAAGTGCCCAGTCACCCGGCGTCCGGGCATGCGCCATGATAAACATGCCTTTTTGGAAGCAGGTGCCATTGAAGATACTGACGAAATTGTTCCAGGCACTTCCACCTGAGCAATGACCACTTGGATCGTTCTTCGAGACGGGATTATTCTCAACATAGCTATACCGATTGAGACTTTGTGGATTCGCCGGCGCGGTCGGCTTGCCATCTTTATCCTTCGGTCCCTGTGCGAACAATGGTGACGCCGTTGCATCGCTCGGCCATACCGCGAGCGCCCCTGCCCCGGCACCACGCTGTCCGCACTCACGAACCGGCCCAAGTTCGGGTCATAATAACGCGCATGATACGATGGCAGCGCGCCGCAGTTGAACCAGCATGAATGAGATTTGTCGCTTCAGTATGCCTATCTATGACATATCACGCAGCAGCAGCAACGTGGTATACTGACATTAGCTATCATCGCGAGGGCAGAGATTGCCTGATTGTGACAGCTATCTCCGCCAAGAGCGCTCAGTTCCTGGGACGCGAACATTATACTCGCTATGGCTTGACGGCTACTCCAAGGAGACCTCAATGAGTCAAATTATCACAGCAGTGTACGAGAACGGTGTTCTCAAACCATTAACACCACTGACACTGCCAGAGCATGCTCAGGTCGAACTCGATGTTCGAGCGATCGCGGCACCCGCAGACGCTACCGCACAGCGTGAGCAGGTGCGGCAGGCGCTTGCCGACGCCGGTGTGTTAGCCAATCTTCTGCCGTTGCCCAGTGATCCGCAACCGATGAGCACTCAGGAACGCGCAGCGCTGGCACAGCGGTTGGCGGATGCTGGCGTCTCGCCGTTATCCACGATCATTCTGGACGAACGCGAGGGACGCTGATGTCCGATTACTACGTCGACAGCAGTGTGCTGGTCAAGCGCCACGTCCGCGAGAGCGGCACTGACTGGTTCACGGCGGTCGCAGATCCTGCGACGGGCAACACGATTCTCACCGCACTGGTAAGCATGGTCGAGGTGATCAGCGCATTGCAGCGACGTGTGCGTGAAGGGGTATTGGATGCCGGGGATGCGGCTCGGCTCAGCAGTGATTTTCAAGCGCTCTGTGTGACAGAATATCGCGTGATTGCGCTCACGACGCCAGTCATTGAGCGTGCCTGCCAACTTCTAGTGCGCCATCCGCTGCGTGCCTACGACGCAGTGCAGCTGGCCGCCGCACTGATTGCGCGTGATGCGCTCGTTATGGCCGGCGCTGCGGCGATGACCTTTCTCAGCGCTGACCGGCGTCTGCTTAATGCCGCAGCGGCTGAGGGATTATTGTTGACTGACCCGAGTACTTTTCCATGAAATCTGCCTGCTACTGAGCATCGCTCAGCTGGTGAAACGCCTCACAGTACTCCTTCTATGCCGAGAGATGTTCAAATTCCAAGCGTTGCTGGCCTGCCACCGCCCCGCTAGTGACACTGACACTGCCCAGGTGGTCGCCATGGATGTAGCTCACACCGATCGTGCTATCGCGCACAGCGGCGACCGTGCCATTGAAGGTGTAGTATTGCTTGACCGCGCCGGCGCTCGTCTCCTCCCACAGCCCACCGAGATACACAGTCGTGCTGCCGCCGCTGGCGCGATTAATGCGCTCGCCGTCAGCGTCGTAGCTGAAGGTCTCGGTCACGCCGCTATTGGTGATACTGGTCGGGCGATTCTCGGCGTCCCAGAGCATATTGGTGCGCGTGCCGCCGCTGCGCATGTTGCCGTTCTGATCGTAGCAGTAGCTGGCGGCACCGGCGCTCACGGCAGCATGCGGCTTGCTCAATGCGCCGTCGGGGCAGCTTACGCTCTGGGCGCTGTAACTATAGGCGCCCACGCCGGTCTTGCTGGTCAGGTTGCCGATCAGATCGTAGGTGTAGAGCTCGTCGCCAGTAGGCGGCGGGGTCTCGTCGTCGATGATCGTGAGTGTGGCCGGGTTGGGCGCGCCCAGCGTGGCGTTGCTGGAGCTGCTCAGCGTCAGGTTGATGGTCTCACTCGATTCGGCCGCGCTGTCGTTGCGGATCGGGACGCTGACGGTGCGGCTGCTGACGCCGGGCTTGCTGGTCAGGTTGCCGATCGGGTCGTAGGTGTAGGTCTCGCTGCCAAGGCTGGAGGTCCAACTCGTCACTCGGTCGCGGTCGTCGTAGGCGAAGGTCTGGCTGCCCAGCGGCGTGGAGAACGTGGTATCGGTCAGGCTGGTGAGGTTCCCCGCATTGTCGCAGCCATAGTTACGGCTGAGGATGGTGGTGGCGCCGGCACTCACGCTCAGCGTGCTCAGGCGCGCCATCGGGCTGCTGTAGCTGGCGTCGCGGGTGAGGCTGCCCACACGTCCGGCTGGGAGAGTGCGGCGTAGGTCGCCGGGGGATCCTCGAATCGCCGATGGCGCCAACCCCAGGCGGACTGTGCATGCTCCATCAGCTCGGCGGCGTTGTTGGTCGGGTCGACCGCCGGCTCGATTAACCAGACGACCAGATCATCGAGATATTTTTTGATTCGTTCCGCCAGTTGTTGACATTGCCAGGTACCCCAATGGTCAGAAGCAAACCGCCAGAGCTTGGTGCGCATCTCGTTGTAGACCCGTCCCCGGCCGCCTTGATCAGCCTGCACCTGGTCGAGCGCGATGCCCATCTCCAGAAACAGCGTGTGCAGGCTTCGATGGAAGTGCAGGCGCTCGCTGTCGGCGTCCTGCCGCTTGGCATAGTCGAAGCTGTCGCGCAGCAGATGCGCCCAGCATTTCGCTTTTGCGACATCCAGCGGCGAGTAGGCGCTGAAGAAGTCGCTGATGACGACCCCGTCGAAGTCCGGCCCCAACAGCGCCTGCGGCACCTTGCTGCCACGACTGCGGCTGACCACATACAACGCCACCACATCGTTCACGCATACCCACAGCCAGTGCGGCACGCCATCGACGCGCCAACTGGTCTCATCAATGTGGATGGCGGCTTGATGGCGCATCAGTTCAAGCAAGCGCGCGTAGGCTGGCCCGAATACAGCGGCGATCTCCGCCACCATGCCGGGCAGTTCTCCGGCACTGACCGTCAGACCAAAATACGTCCGCAGCTCATGCCGAATCTTGCCGTAGCTCAGGCCCAAGGCGACCTTCTGGTAGACCACGAACAGCAGGACGTGCAACCCCAGCCGATGGCGTGGCAGCGCGGCGGTGAGGGCATCCTCATGATAGGTGCGACACTGCGGGCACCAGCGGCGCTCGATCACATATTTCGTGATCAGGGTGGGGCGCACCAGGTCGATATCCTCGATCACGCGTTCGCGCGTCGTGCCGGTGCCGCTGAACGGCGTGCCACAATCCGGGCAGCTGTCGCCCACGGGAATCGCTTGGATGTGATCAATCCGGGTGGGACGCCGGCGACTGCTGCCGGGGTGGCCGGCTGCTCGACCGCGCGGTTTGGCTGGCGTGGGGTCGTCGGAACGCGCCCGTGCGGTGAAGGGTTTGCGCTTCAGGTCGATCAATTCCTGGTGCGTCGCCTGCCGTTCGGCCTCGATGGCGGCAAGCTGGGCCTGGGTATCGGCGAGCCGCGCCCGCACCTGCGCAAGGTCAGCCAGCACGTGGTGAGGACGCCGCGCAGTTGATCGCGCTCGGCGCGCACCGTGGCCAGTTCCCCGCGTACGACCGTCAGGTCGGCGTCGAGTCGAACGACCGGTGGGGCAGGCGCAGCGGGCGCAGCGCTGGGATCGGTTGTGGCGTCAGAATGCATAGCCAGCATGCTACCATACGCGGTATTAGCGGCGCATTGGAGCAACACTAGCGTTTCATTTGCGTGTCGCTGTGCAACCAACATCCCTACCTGCTCACAAAACTAAAGAGGTACCTATCGGGAAACTCCTCGATTCTGAGGAGGATACTGTCGTTCTCTACGGAGAACTGAAATTCATACTCAATCGGCTCAGTGTTCCAGCGAACCGCGATCTGTATGGTATGGGCGACCAGCACCGTAATCAATGCGGTAA
>WNGA01021012.1_pt1 | contig 10385 bp, 10 predicted proteins | sample 5400061 | NCBI WGS metagenome assembly WNGA01 (sample SAMN13153366, study PRJNA577476) | soil metagenome | isolation source: 100 cm soil or saprolite under grassland replicate 2 | place: USA:California | collected 2016-06-15
AGCGCGCGCGGCTACGGCGAGGGCATCACGGTCAAACGAGGCGCCATGCTGCGGCCGCTACTCTTGCCCGATGTCACAATCGCCGCGGACGACATCCTCGGCTAGCCGCCCCTGCGTTCCCCCTCCCCAACGGGGAGAGGGGGTCAGGGGGTGAGGGCTCCTCCCTCGACGGGGTGAGGGGTCAGGACGTTAGGGCTACTGCCTCACCACCACAATGATCGCAATTGTACTCGCCACGATCTGCGCAATCGCCCCAAACAGCGACACGTAGTCTGTCTTCTTCGCATTCGGATCCTCGAACGGCACGAACACCTCGGACCCCGGCCCTGGGGTCGGGTCGCTCCCGAACAGGCCGCCACGGCGCGTGCGCACCTCGCCGTTCGCGAACCGGACGCTGACCTCGCCCTTTTGTGCCTGCTGCATGAATCCGCCCGCGGCGCTGACGTAGTACGACAAACCCGCGCCCTGCCGCCACAACACGCTCCCCGGCGAGTTCACCGCCCCCGACACCTTCACACTCGGCGTGTACTCGGGGATGTGCATCGAATCGCCCGGCTGCAACACGATGTTGAAGCGCGACCCCGTATCGGCGAGCGCTCGGCGCACGTCCACGTTGATCCGGCCGACGTTGTTCAAGCTGCGGTAGAACCGAATCCCCTCAGGGACCGCCGCGGCCGAAGAGACTCGACAAGCGATCGCTCTTCGTCCGCAGCGAGTAGGTGCCCGGGAACCGCACCTCGCCCGAGATCGTGACGGTACGCTGGAAGTCGAAGTCGGGCTGCCGCAGAATCAGCGCGTTGTCATACGGCTCGAGCACCACCTCGGCCGCGCCGCTCGCAGGGAAGGCGAGCCCCGGCGGCCCGAAATAGCGTCCCGCCGAGTCGCGCTCGAACAGGTAGGTCGAGTCGAGGGGGACTCGCAGTGTGGTCGCCAGCTGACCGTGGGACCGATCTGTCGGCATCCGTGCGATCTCGGCCTCGCGCAGATCGGCGCCGACAACCGGCCCGCGCGCCAGGACAACGAGATCGCGCAGCGTCATCCCCTGACGCCACGGATACGCCCCTGGCTTCTTCACCATCCCCGCGATCGCGACGTAGTACTGGCCGCCCAGCGCCGAGACCGCATCCACGACGACGGAGTCGCCGTCCAAAAGCGACAACGGCGGTACCACCACCCCACCCAACCCCGCCCCCGGCGGTCCCGCACCCCGCTCACCCCCGCCCGGCGGTCGCGGCGTCAGGGCGACATCTACGACCGCCCGAGCCGGCGTCCCGGGGCTGCGTTCCCCGGCGGGCAGGAGTCGGTGGACGGCGATGCGCTTGAACTGCGCATCGGGCCTGAACCCGCCGGCTGCGTTGAGGAGATCCGACAGCGTCTCGCCGCTGCGCAGCTCGTAGATCGCCGGCCGAGTCACGGCGCCACTGATCTCGGCGCGAATCCCGTGCACCGGCACGAACACCACGTCGCCCGTCTGCAGCCGGACATCGTCGTGCACGTCGCCGCGCAGCAGGTAGTCGTACAAATCGAGCGTCGCCACCGACGTATCGCCGCGCCGTACCTCGACCGTCCGCAAATTGGCGCGATCGGTCACACCCCCGGCGGCGTACAACGCCGTCAGCACCGTGCCGAGCGAGCTGATCTGATAGGCCCCGGGCTGCGCCACTTCGCCCACGACGTAGATCTGATTGGCGCGCACGTTGGCGACCGAGAGGTCGAAGCGCGTCGTGGGATTGCTGCGCCGCACCCCCGAATAGACCCGCCCCAGTCTGTCATACAGAACATTTCTAAGCTGCTCGAGCGTCAGGTTCGACACGAACACCTGGCCCACCTGCGGGATCAGGATGAACCCCTCGCGCGTGACCGAGAGCGTGTGCGCCAGCTCGACGTCGCCCGTCAGGATCAAGACGAGATTGTCGCCCGGGCCGAGCTTGTAGTCGGCCGGCACGGGCCCGGAGAGGAGCGGCAAGAACTGCGTCGTCGTGCGCCGGAACACGTCCACCCCGAACACTCGGCTCGGCGTATAGCCGGACCGCGACCGCATCAACCCGGTGTCAACGGGAAGGAGCGGCGTCTCAAACAGCGGTAACCCCAGCGCCGAGATCGCCTGCAGCTCGAGCGCGCCGGGAGCCGTCTGCACCCCCCCGGACGCCGCGCCGCCCAGGTACGAGTCGAGCAGGGTGGGGGAGTAGCCGCTCGCCGAGAGCCGCGCGCGAATCTGATCGGGGGTGAGGCCAGAGGACTGGATGCGCTGGCGCAGCTGGTCGGCGATGCCGGGCTGCTGGAGAGCTTGTTGCACTTGGGCCTGGGTGGGTTGCTGAGCGCTCGCCGAGACCGCAGCCAGGGTGAGACCGAGGGCTGTTGGGAGAGCACGGAGCACGGAGCACGGAGCAGTAAACATCGGGCCGCAAAGATGCGAGCTAACTGCTGCGATGTCAACGAGAAAGGGGCTTTGGCGCGCGAAAACGACACGTTCGGCGGTCGTTCGGTTAGGGTCACTGCGCGACCCTTTCCACGTTTGCTCGAATGAACGAGTCCCGATCAGCCAAGCTTAGGTCCCAGTGACCACCGAGCACTCCGTCGCCGTCGCGCAGTTGATCGTGACCGTCCGGGGCCTCAAGGTCATCCTGTCCGCTGATCTCGCTCGCATCTATGCCGTCGAGCCCAGGGTGCTCAATCAAGCGGTCAAACGCAACGCGGAGCGATTTCCCTCTGATTTTGTTATCCGCTTGACGCGGGAGGAGGTCGCGGACCTGCGGCGTTTAAGATCACAATCTGTGATCTTAAAGAGGGGAGCTCATTTGAAATACGCGCCGCTCGCTTTCACAGAACACGGTGCCATCATGGCGGCTGCCGTTCTCAACAGCCGGCGCGCCGTCCAGATGAGCATCTTCGTGGTGCGAGCGTTCCTAAGGCTGCGGGAATGGGTGGCGGGCCAAGCCCAGTTGTCTGCACGGCTCACGCAACTCGAGCGACGAGTTGGTGAACATGACCATGAACTGCGAGGGATCATTCGGGCGGTGCGGCAACTACTCCAGTCGCCCGCACCCGTGCGTCGACGTAGAATCGGATTCGAGACCGCCCCATAGCGCCAGACGCTACGCCACCGCCATCAGGAGTCCGGGAACTGATATCAAGCGATGATTCACGGGATCGGCGGCCAGCCGGAAGCCCGCGAGCGTAAACGCTCCGAGCCGGGGCTCTGTCCCCGGGTCGCCGAACACGACGATCGTCGGCCGCGTGTGGCCTTGGAGCTTGACCTGGATCCATGCGACCGGGTATTGCACCTCGCGTCCTTCGGCCAGCACGAACGGCCATTCCTCTTCACCGACGACGCCAAGTGTCTCCAACACGTCACGGGGGATCCACGTGAACATGGCGCCGGTGTCCACCAGCGCGTCGAGAGGCACGAATCGATTGCCATCCCGGTTGCCCGCCTGGATTGGCACACGGAAAATACCCATGCCAGAACTTGCCGTGCTTCCACCTGGAACCGGTAACCGCATTGTCGCACCCTCGGCGCTGAATCACGCATCATACGCTCGGCTGACCCCGGGCGGCAGCCCGGGGTGAACGAACCCCAACCCGGGAGTCTCGGGTTTCGTTTACCCCGGGGCGCCGCCCCGGGGTCAGCCGCGTCCCAGGAGCTGCTTGTACACAGTAGCGGTGGCCTCGGCCGTCTTCTGCCACGTGAACTGCCTCGCCCGCGCCCACCCCTTGTCGATCATCTCCTCACGATGATCCGCATCCTCCGACAGGGCCTCCAGCGCTTCGACGTACGCAGCGGGATCGCGCCCCTCCACCACCAGCGCCGCGTCGCCGCCGACTTCCTTCAACCCACCGGCCCCCGACGTGACCACCGGCAAGCCCGCGGCAAAAGCCTCGAGGACTGGGAATCCGAAACCCTCGTACAGGGACGGAAACAAGAGGACGTCCGCGCTGCGATAGGCGCGCCGCAGCGTCGTCTCGTCGGCCGCGTTGACGCTGCGCACCGCGCGCCGCAGGTCGAGCCGGTCGATCAGCTGCTCCTGCTCGCCGGTGAAGCGGCCCCCCACCTGCAACAGATACACGTCGGCGTGCTGGCGCAGCCGCGCCACCGTGTTGATGACGAGCGGGACATTCTTGCGGTCGACGGTGCTCCCCACGTGCAGCACGACGAACGCTTCTTCGGGGATGCGCCAGTCGCGGCGGCCGCGCTCGCGCGCGCTCGTGGACTCGCCGAAGAAGGCGCGGTCTACGCCAAACGGGACGACGCGGATGCGCTTGTCGTCGCCCAGCCACGTCGCCAGCTCGCCCTTCAGCCACTCGGTGCCCACGATGTACGCGTCGGCCTGACGCAGCGCCTTGAGCGCCGTTCGCAAAAACCGATTGCGGACGCCCTCGCGCCACCCGTCGGTGGGGGAGCGCAGCACGATCACCGGCATCAAGTCGTGTACCGTGACGACCACGGGACGTTTGCGCGCGCTCGTGAGCATGTGCGCGTAGCTGTGATCGAGAATGTGAACCAGATCGGCGCGCTTCGCCTCGCGCTTCACGCGCCACGGATAGAAGAAATGACGCGCGGCATACTGGTGCGGCCCGTGCAGCGGGCCCGGGAGCACGATGCGCGACGGATCGACCGGCTGCGTCCACCAGCGCACGAACGCTCCCGAGGTACGCCGGCCGCCGTCCTGGACTTCTTCCGTCAGCGCGCCGATGTGCGCCGCGAGGCGAACGTCGAACCCGGGATTGGAGCTTTCGAGCCAATCAAACAGACGATGGGCGTACTTGTCCATCGAAGGCCAGCGTTCCAACGGGAGATCGGGGACAAGTAGAACGCGTGGCATCAGTACACCGACATCAGTAAGACGCCAAGACGCTAAGACGCCAAGCGGTCATCAGCGGCACGTCGCCAGTTATGCATGTCTGGCACTGGTCATCTGGCAACCACTTGGCGTCTTGGCGTCTTGGCGTCTTCACTGTCCCCTCGTCACTGGCCGACTAGGCTCTTCCAGAACTCCAACGTTCTCTCCGCCACCGCATCGTCGGAATACAACCGCATCGCTCTCGCTCGGCCTGCCGCCGCCAACGGTCTGCGCACCGCCTCATCGCTCAGTCGCAGCAACTCCGCCGCCAATCCCGCCGGATCGCCCGCGGGCACCACCACGCCCGCATCCCCGATGATCTCGGGGATCACGCCGCTCGCGGAGCCGAGCACGGCGACTTCGTTCAGCATCGCCTCGACGAGCACGTGGCCGTTGGGCTCCTGCCAATCGGGAAGCGTGCGGGATGGCAGCACCAGCACGTCGTGATCGGTCCACAGCCGCGTCAGCTGCTGGGCGGGGAGTCCGCCCATCCAGCGAATCCGCGCGGCGAGGCGCAGCTCGCTCGCCAATCGTTCCAGCCGTTCGCGCTCGGGTCCGTCACCCACGATCGACAGGTGCCACGCCACGCCGCGGTTGAGCGCGAGCGCCTGCAGCAAGTTATCGAGTCCCTTCCGGGCCACCAAGCGTCCGACGCATGCGATCGCGAGACCCTCGTGGGGCGCGTGCAACGGGTCGTGCGGCACGCCGGCGCCGAGCTGCGGGATCACCACCACCGGGAGGGTCGTCACCTCGCGCCGCACCAGCTCGGCACCCGCCTCGCTCCCCGCGACGAGTCCCTTCAAGCGGCGCAGCGTGCGGCGGCGGCTCCAGCGCTCGAGCAGCGGCAGCCGCGGGTCGACGTTTTGATGGGTGAACAGCACGACGGGAATGTCCAGGCGCCGGGCCGCCTTGATGACCTGCCGCGCGGCGGCCGAGGCTGGCTCTTCCTCTATCTGTACCACATCCGGGCGCTTGTCCCGCAGCAGCGCTCTGAGAGCGCGGCGACCATACCGGTCAGCCTTGGCGGGAATCGGGAAGACCTCGAGGCCGGCCTGCCGTTCCCAGGTGGTCTCGATGCGTTCACCCAGGGCCGGATCGCGCCAGCGCTGCGGCACGCCGACGGTGACCTCGAGACCGCGGGCAGCGAGCGCGCGCAGTTTCCCGCGATGCGCGGGTTGGACGTAGGTGTGGGAGATGACGAGGACTCTGCGCATTCAGGCTGGTCAGTGGGCGGCACAGGACTCGAACCTGTGACCTCCGGTATGTGAGACCGGCGCTCTAACCAGCTGAGCTAGCCACCCGCAGAAACTCCAAGATACAATGGGCCCTCCAGGATTTGAACCTGGGACCTACGGATTATGAGTCCGCTGCTCTAACCGCTGAGCTAAGGGCCCGTTTCTACAACAAGCCTCCGCGCCGAAACTTCCCCAGCTGATCGTAATTGGCCTCGTGCATCGCCAGCACCTCGGCGGGCGACACGGTCGCGACGCCGGCCTTCGAGACCTCGATCCCTGCAGCAAAGTTGGCGACATCGGCGGCCTCGCGCACGCCCGCCCCGGCCGCCAACGCCGTCCCCACCCAGGCCGTGACCGTGTCACCGGCGCCGGAGACGTCGTACACCTCGCGCGCCATCGTGGGAATGCGCGCGATCTCGCCGCCCTTCGTCACCAGAATCATCCCCTCGGCGCCGAGCGTGAGCAGCAGGTTGTCCACCGCCAGCTTACCGAGGGCGCTCGGCAGGGCGTCGGGGTGGGCGAGGTCGAGCGCCGCCCCCATCGCCTGCTCCAGCTCCTTGCGGTTCGGCTTGAACACCGTCGCCCCGCGGAAGGCGAAGAAGTTCTTGAACTTGGGATCGACGACGACGGGCACGCCGCGCTTCTTGGCCAGCGCCAGCCCCCGCTCGATCACCTGCGGGACCACGGTCCCCTTGTTGTAATCCTCTATAAGGAGGGCGTCGGCGTCCGCCATGGCGCGCTCCAGCTCCCCGGCGACGATTTCCATGGTGCGCGCCGGGATCGGCTCGTCGACCTCCTCGTCGATGCGCAGCATCTGCTGGCCGCGCGCCACGACGCGGGTCTTGGACGTCGTGGGCCGAGCGGCGGCCACCGTGAGGTAGCTGTCGGCGAGCCGCGCCTGGGCCAGCTCGGCGCGCACCGAGTCGCCGCGCGCGTCGTCGCCAATCACCGCGACGAGCCGGCACTCCGCACCGATCGCCGCGACGTTCGCCGCCACGTTCGCGGCGCCGCCCAGCGCGTGGCGCCGGCCGTGCACCGTGACGACGGGGACGGGCGCTTCGGGCGAGATGCGATCGACTTCGCCCGTGAGATAGACGTCGAGCATCGCGTCGCCCAGTACCACGATGCGCGCGCCCGCCATCTTCTTGAGGAGCTTCTCGATTTGCTCGCGGGTCATAACGGCAAGAACGTGCGGAGTGGGGCGTGCGGAGTGCGAGGTTGCACGGAGAGGTCGCTCGGTCCGCGACGCCCACCATTACACTTCGCACTCCGCACCCCGCACTCCGCACCAGTCATGGTAGCAGGCTCTCTCTTCGGTACCGCCACTCGACTCCCACCCTCCCCACCCACCGCGTCTCGTTCGCTCCCGTAACGTGCCCGGCATTCGAAACCAAGTGGACGCCACCGTCTCCCGCCAACCTCAGGGAGCCCACGGAAAGCTGATAGCGGACCGCGAATCTCACCGTTTTTTCCACGACACCGGATAGGAATGCAGGCGTCGAATCGTATGCTGCGACGGGCGGATGAGCTAGGTGAAGGTCGCCTTCGCCTTGACGCAACAAGGTGATCTCCGGAGTGAGTAGGGCGTGGGGCGTGGTGAGTAGTGAACCCCGCAACGTCAATTGATCATAGTCCGAGAAATTGCGACCGGTGCCGAGGCCGAAGTAGAGCGGCGCCTGAAAGTCGTCTTCGTTGCGGTACGCGAGGTTCGAGATGCGCGTGTAGAACAGCGTCCACGCGCCGCTCACGGGCGCCAGGTTCCCCTGCGCGCCGACGCTGAGGCCGTAGCTGTCGGGCTTGCGGTCGGTCGCGGTTTGGCGATCGACCTGGATGTCGTCGAGCATCCCCTGCGCGAACAGGGTCACCCGGCCACGGCGCTGCGCGTCGAACCCGACGAAGCTATTGACGTCCGTGTTGGTATTGACCTGCGCCAAGACGCCGAGGCCCATCAGGTTCAGATACCAGGGCTCGAGCTGCCGGCCGACGCCTTCCAGCACGGAGCCTTCCCACAGCGCCACCGTCCAGCGGCCGGGGGGACGCAGCCACAAGCGGTGCTGCACCATGTAGCGATTGTGGATCGCGCCGGCCGTGTCGGGGAGGCTGTTCAATTGCGCGGCGATTCCCTCGAGTCGCACCGCGGCGGTGCCGAGGGACAGGCCCGCGTGCTCCATCCCGTACGGCGAGTCCGACAGCAGGATCCCCTGGACGGCACTCGGCCCCCAATTACGGTCGAGCGTTCCGAAGGTGGCCCGCGCCTGCCTCGCGCAGCGCGTCGCGGCGCGCGTGCGAGCTGGCGGCGATGCCGGCATGCAGATCGAGCCGCGCGACGGGCCCGCGCTCGCGGCGTTGCAGCTCGTTCTTGAGCTGCGCGACCACGCGCCACTCGGCACGGGTGAGGCGCGCGCTGTCGGCGCCCTCGAGCGCTCGCAGCAGGTCGGCTTCGCGGAAGGGACGCGTCAGCGGCGTGGGATCGACGAGCCGGCCGCGCGCGATCAGATGCTCGACGTACGCGGTCCCCCACCACTGCAGCGGCACGTAGGGCGAGGCGTCTTGAGCATGAGCAGGACGCCAAGACGCCAAGACGCCAAGAAGCAACAACAGAGCCGTGCGCATTGAGCGCGCAATCTGGTCTGGCCACTCGGCACTGGCAACCACTTGGCGTCTTGGCGTCTTGGCGTCTATCCTTGGCGTCTCATGTCTCCTCTCGTCGTCCTCATCCTCGCGGTCCTCGCGACCACCTACGCCGGTCCAATCGTGCGCCTGGCGGCGGCTCCGGCGTTGGCGATCGCGTTCTGGCGACTGACGCTGGTGCTCCCGGTTACAGGGGGACTGGCGGTGTGGCAACGGAGCAGGGAGCACGGAGCAACGGACCGCAGCGTACTGCTCCGTGCTCCGTCCGTGTGGCTCATGGTAGCGTCGGGATTGCTCTTGGCTCTCCACTTCTGGACCTGGATCGCCTCGCTGCGCTTCACGACCGTGGCGAGCTCGGTAGTCCTGGTGTCGCTCAAGCCGATCTTCGTGTGGGCACTCGCGGCGGTGTGGCTGCACGAGCATCCCAGCCGGCGCGAGGGATGGGGGATCGCGGTCGCCGTCGTCGGCGCGACGCTCATCGGCATCGGCGACGCGCGCCTCTCCCTCGGCGCCCTGGGCGGCGACCTGCTGGCGCTCGCAGGGGCGCTCACGGCCGCGGGCTACTACGTCATCGGCCGGCGCGTGCGCGCCACCGTCGGCGTCTGGACCTACGCGACCGTCGTCTACGCCGTCGCTGCCGTCACACTCGCGGCCGTTGGCCTGCTGCGGCATGTGCCGCTCATTGGGTTCGCGGGGCGCGACTGGGCCGTGTTCGGCGCCCTGGCGGCGGGTCCGATGCTGGTGGGGCACACCGGAATGAACTACGCCTTGAAGCACTATCGCGCGACGACCGTCAACGTCGCGGCGCTGGGCGAGCCGGTGGGCGCGACGTTGATCGCGTGGCTTGCACTGCATGAAGTCCCCGGGGGCTTGGCGCTCGTGGGAGCAGCGGTTGTGCTAATGGGGATCGGACTCACGTTGGGTGGTGCGGGGTTCGGAGTGCGCGGTGCGGCGTCTCAGGGGGAGGGTCATGGTGCGAATAACCCTTCATAGCAATGCCGCACTCCGCACGCCGCACTCCGCACCTGGCGGCGGGGGAAAGGATGGCCACGGTGCAAGTTGAGTTGCGCCGGGGTAGCGTCGTCGAGTCGCGTCACCGCGTGCACGTCGCGGTCGTGAACGCCGACACGACGCTCGTCGCCCAGGCCGGCGATCCCGAGCTCGTCACGTTCTGGCGCTCGGCGGCCAAGCCGTTTCAGGCGATGCCGCTCATCGACGACGGCGCCGCTGAGCGATTCCAGCTCACGAGCGTAGATCTGGCGCTCATCTGTGCGTCGCATTCGAGCGAGCCGTCGCAGGTGGCGCGCGCCCGCGATCTGCTGCAAAGAATCGGTTGCACGGAGCGCGATCTGCTGTGCGGACCACACCGCCCGTTGTCTGAAGCAGTCGCCAAGGACTACGAGACGCGCGGCGTGCGGCTCACCGCCGTCTACTCGAACTGTTCGGGCAAGCACGCGGGGATGTTGGCGCTGGCGAAGCACCACGGCTGGCCGACCGAGTTCTACACGCGGCTCGAGCACCCCGTGCAGCAACGCTGCCTCGCCGAGGTGAGCAGCTGGACGGGAATGCCCGCGGAGGAGATCGGCGTGGGCGTGGACGGCTGCGGGGTCGCGTGCTTTGCGATGCCGCTCGTCAGCATGGCCCTCGCGTATGCGCGGCTCGAAGGCCCGATCCGTGA
>WNGA01033512.1_pt1 | contig 10383 bp, 8 predicted proteins | sample 5400061 | NCBI WGS metagenome assembly WNGA01 (sample SAMN13153366, study PRJNA577476) | soil metagenome | isolation source: 100 cm soil or saprolite under grassland replicate 2 | place: USA:California | collected 2016-06-15
CAGATAGTCAGCGAGAAATATTCCTTGAGGTTGCGCGTGGTATAAGGCCAGTGGACCAGCTTTTGTTGGCGCAGGAGCCAACAGAAAGCCCCACACTGTCGACAGGGATTGTGACCTTTCTCTTCACCGATATCGAAGACAGTACCAAACTCTGGGAAAACGCTCCGGTGCAGATGAAGGTCGCTTTGCAGCGCCATCATGTCATCCTGCAAGAAGCGATTACGTCTAATGGTGGCAACGTGTTTCAGATCATCGGTGATGCGTTTTGCGCGGCGTTTCCCACCGCTGCCTCTGCCGTTTCCGCGGCCGCCACGGCTCAACGCGGACTCCATCAGGAGCCATGGGATTTGCCTTTCCCAATCCGTGCGCGCATGGGGATTCATACAGGCGAGGCAGAGCCAGTCTCAAATGACTCTCCCTCCAGGGGTTATGCCTCCAACCAGACGCTAAATCGCGTCGCGCGCATCCTCAAGGCTGGGCATGGCGGACAAGTTCTGCTTTCCAGCCCCACAAAAGAGTTGCTCAACGATTTGCCACCCAAGAACACCGGCCTGCGAGATATGGGTGAGCATCATCTTAAGAACCTCGCCCGCCCGGAGCATCTCTATCAGCTGAATATTCAAGGTCTGCCATCGGATTTCCCGCCGCTCGATACCCTCAATTCCTATCGTCATAACCTTCCCTTCCAATTGACCAGTTTTATCGGACGCGAGAAGGAGATTGCCGATGTAAGGCGGGCATTGGAGAAGCATCGCCTGGTCACACTCACAGGGGCAGGCGGCACAGGGAAGACACGCCTTTCGTTACAAATTGCCGCGGATTTGCTTGATCAATTCCCCAATGGTGTCTGGTTCATCGAACTCGCACCTATCACCGATCCCAATCTGATTCCACAAACAATTCATACCACGATGGGGCTAGTGGAACAGCCAGGCAAAAGCCTCGTACAAATGCTCATGGACTTCCTTCGCGACAAAAAGGTGCTCATCATCCTTGATAACTGTGAACATCTTATCGAAGCCTGCGCCAAACTGACAGATGCATTTCTGAGCCATTCCCCTAGATTGAAGATTCTGGCATCCAGCCGCGAAGCGCTGGGAGTTAAAGGAGAAGTGGCGTGGCGCGTGCCGTCGCTTTCGATGCCAGACCCGAAGAAAATCCCGGTGCTTGATCAATTGGCTCAATACGAAGCCATACGGTTATTTATGGATCGCGCTTCGCTCGCCAATCCACACTTCGCGCTGACGAAAGACAACGCCTCTGTCGTCGCCCAAATCTGTCACCGTCTCGATGGCATTCCTCTCGCTCTCGAACTTGCGGCGGCGCGGGTCAAAGTCCTTAGCGTTGACCAGATTTCCGCACGTCTCGATGACCGCTTCCATTTATTGACAGGGGGTGTGCGCACTGCCCTGCCGCGTCAACAAACTTTACGCGCCCTTATAGATTGGAGTTACAACCTACTCTCTGAGAAAGAAAAGTCTCTGTTTCGGAGATTGGCTGTCTTTATCGGTGGCTGGATATTGGAAGCTGCGGAAACAATTTGCGCGGGCGGCATCCTTGAACCTTACGAAATACTTGATCTGCTCGCGAATCTGGAGGAGAAGTCTCTGATCATCCCTGATGAAGTCGCCGGAACTGTTCGCTATCGCCGCTTGGAGACGATCCGCCAGTATGCCCGCGAGAAATTTCTAGAGACCGATGAAGTGGAGACCCTACGTAACAAGCATCTTGCTTGGGTACTCGAGTGGGCAGAAAGGATCGAACCAGAATTGCGCGGGCGCAATCAGGTCGTCCAGTTGAAGCAGGTGAAGGTGGAATTGGATAATATACGTGCGGCCGTCGAATGGGGATTGGCTATAGGCCAAATTGAGAATAGCATGAGAATTGTGCTTGCGTTGGAGAAGTTTTGGGATGGCAAACACCCTTACCAGGAAAGCCGCCACTGGCTAGAGAAGGGTCTTTCATTCCGCGAACATTTGACCAAACGCACATTGGCAAAAATATTGTCGGATGCCGCCTGGTTAGCCTATCGTCAGAATGACCTAGAAGCAATGGCTCGCTACATTGAAGAAAGTCTGACCTTAGCACGGGCATTAAACGACAAGCCCCTCATCGCTCGCGCACTCCGCATTGCTTCAACGGTGCATATGGCGCACGGGCAATTTTTGGAATGGAAACGATGGAATGAGGAAGCCCATTCGATTTATCAGGAATTAGAGGATAAAGCAGGTCTTGTCTTGCTGGCTCAAGACGAGGCATTAGCTCAGACTTTTTTTCAAAGAGATGTAAACCGAGCGATTGAAATTCTTGAAAGTCACCTAAGTTTCGTAGAAGCGTTAGGTGATATATCAACGTCTGCTTGGTTCCAATATGCTTTAGGTAGTTTCAACCTCATGCGAGGCGAATTCGAAAAGGCAAGAGTGCTGATAAAAAACGCCCTGCTGATATTTCGTCAAATTAACTATGTCTATTTCGTCGGTAACTGCCTGGTTGCATTTGCCAGCCTGGCGAACGGTCTCGGCAACCCTGTTCGGGCAGCACGATTATTCGGTGCAAGAGATTCGATCAATGAGTCAATTGGTGCAGCGGACAATCAACAAATTCAACGCACCTTTGGGCCCATCCTTGAGCGGACCAAGGCTATGCTCAATGAGGCAACCTTTCAATCTGCTTGGACGGAAGGCAAAGGAATGTCGATGGATCAAGCCATTGAATATGCATTATTAGAAGAAAGCGCATAATGGAGGCAAATATGAAAAATTCATCCCTATTCCGTCTTCGTCAACTCACACCGGAAGACAGCGCAGCGTATGGAACATTGATTACCAATAGTCCTGATACCGGTGCCATTCATGCCGCCTTGCATTTCGAGATCGATCCTTATACAGCCGTCATGAGTGCGCATCCCAATAGCGTTGGGGTCGTCGCAGAAACATCGGAATACGAGGGTCTCATCGGCAGTGGTCTGCTTCGCTTTGGTCAATGTCAATGGCAAGACACTGTCCGTCCATATGCACTGCTCAACACACTGGTGGTGCATCCCGATTTCCGCCGCCGGGGAGTTGCTGCCCAGTTGGCAAAGTGGCGTGAAGAATATGCCTATCAACGCTTTGGGGAGGATGGTGTCACCTTTGCGATGATTCAGAAAAATAACATCGGATCGGAGTTGACCGCCAAGAAATGGTACAAGCAATTTCTACCCGATCGCCTCATGATCATTCCCATGAAGTTACGCGCTGCCCCTCCGACACAAATGAATGAATTCATCGTGCGCGCGATAGAAGCATCCAAGTTTGACGCGGTCGCGGTGCAACAAAATCAGTTTTACAAAAACTACAATCTATACACTCCTGAAACAGCGGAACGTCTGGCGCATTGGTGTGCGGAAACTCCTTTTGAAACACCGTTTCATCATTACTTTGTAGTCACTGATCGATCCAATAATATTTTGGCAGGGCTAGGTCTCAGTGAGAATTGTCGCTTGCGAAAATTAATCATTACCCATGTCCCAAAGACATTGGAAATCATGAACAAATTTCTGAAGGCCGTTCCTGCCGATGGAATCATACGTGAGCTAAATCTAAGCCGCATATGGTTTGCACCGGGCCAACTCAAAGCGGCTCAATATCTTTTTGAAACCGTCCGCTGGGAATGGCGGGACAAAGGAACCTCACTCGTCGTGTTTTCCGATACGCGTAGCCCGGCGATACAAATTTACGGACTACGTCCCTGGCCCATCAAATCATTGGGAGGCGTTGCGCTCCGTTGTCCAACGAATGTTTCCGAAGATCGGCTGGTCTATTATGCATGACCTATTGAATAGCTAACTGGATTAATGCTCGTGGACACAAAACATTTCGAGGAGGGCGCTTTACAAAAGATGGTGTGCGGGATCTCCTCCAGAATCCGTTTTACATGGGATACGTCCGATACCGTGGTGTATTGGTAAAGGGCAAGAAATATCGCGGCACAGGCGAAATGGTCAAAGGGCGGCATGAGCCTTTGATCAGTGAGGAACTTTTCGAGGCCTGTGAAAAGGTACGGTCTCAGCGAAGAAGCGCGGCGGATAGAAATCAAATCACCAGACGCGTCTATCTCTTGAGCGGAATAATCTACTGCGCACATTGTGGCCGACGCATGCGAGCACAAAGTCAGCGAAATGGCTGGCGATATTGCCGTGAATCTTCGCGTTTTTCAGGGATGGAATGTGACTATGATGGCAGAGGCGTGCGAGCAGAAGAGGTCGAGTCACTCATCGGAAATTTGATTCGTGATTTGAAGTTTCCTGCGGGTTGGCAAGCTGCTGTTCAGGACATGTTGAAACACGACAATATGACCGAAGAGAATGAACGTGAAAGCCTTCGTCTCAAAGCCGAAATACGCAGAATGCGCGAAGGATACAAACACGGATTATATGAAGGCGAAGAGTTTGTTTTCTGGCGCGAAATCGAAAGTATGCAGGCAAAGCTCAAGGTGCTAGAGTAGGTTGAACCCACTGACATTTCAAAAGCTGCCGACTCATTAATTGAAATTGCGGGGGCTTGGCAAAGTGCAACGCTTGAAGAGCAACAGGAGTTGGTAAAAATTGTTTTCCAAGACATAAGATACGATTTCGAACAGAATCGACTAGTAACTATACGTCCGAAACCAGAGTATGACGTGCTCTTTCAATTCGTAGACACACTAAGAAAGGGCGCAGACAGCTTATATCATCTTCGATAACTAGCCAGGATACTTCTCCTCCGAGGGGAAACCCTCTGAATTTAGCATGGATGTACAGGCCTCTGGAGTAAGCTAAGCTTGCAAAAACCAGGGGCCGTTTTTTCAGAACGATGTAGAGGGAAATCGATCAGGTCGTTTCTCGCCCGGAACAGGTAGAATTGCTAACTACACAGTCCACACCAAAACTTCTCATTAGGATGAACCCTATGACAGAGATAACTTGGGGTCTGCGGTTTAATGAATATCCGAATTACCAACGCCTTCGCAAAGGGCAAAAACCAGAGGGATGTCCCGATTGGCTCGAATCACGTCAAATTCCCACTTGGCAGGAACAGGGATTAATCGTCTGGAATTCCATCGACAAAAAAATAGAAGTTCTGCATGGAGCCGAATCACTCCGATTACTTGCCGAGCTTAATTCGCAAGACGGCTGGAAATCGGATGGTGTTTCCATTGCTCGTTTGGGGCATCGGTTCGAGATAAGCCTTTCACGTGGCAGAAAACGCAAGAAAGGCGAACCAGAATCAGAACCAGAAACTGAAAAGCCAAAAGGTGAGCTCCACTCCTCAACGATGGGCTGCTTGCATGAGCACAAAAGGAAATAATTATAGTAGAACAAAATTTTGAAGTGCGTTTATGAGGAATGGAAATCACTTCGGTTGCCTACACTCGCCTACCTGCTTCGGAATATATTTCAAGAAACACTGTCAAGCATTTCCTTACAACCATAGACAATTGGCAAAATGTCTCTTTCCAAAATATTCCTCTCACCTCATTTCACCTCTATCTTAGGAATATTCCTCTCACCTCATTTCACCTCTATCTTAGGTACTCTCTACCTTCTACTTGAGCAATTACGAATTGTCTTAATGCTATGATATGTATCAGCTGACAAACATGCGAACTATTATGGCAATGTAAAAAGGAGCGACGACAATGGATCTAAATTTACGAGATAAAGTTGCAGTTGTGACCGGAGGGAGCGTCGGAATCGGGTTGGCGATCGCCCAAGGCTTGGCAAGGGAAGGTGTCCATCTAGTCTTGTGCGCCAGGCAAGAAGAGCGAGTGAAAACCATTGCCCAGTCCATTCAGAATCAGAACGGCGTACGGGCAATTGGTATTCGGGCAGATTTAAGCCGGGAACAAGATATCCATCATTTTGTCAATGAAGTACAAAAGGAATTCCAGGGAATAGACATCCTTATTAATAATGCCGGTACAGGCAGCGAAGAAACGATCATGGAAGCCTCGGATGAAAAGTGGCAATACTATTGGGACTTGCATGTGATGGCTGCCGTTCGCCTTTCCAGAGAGTTAGTGCCCCTTTTACGAGCTCAAGGTGGAGGCATCATCTTAAATAATGCCTCTATTTGCGCCACTCAGCCATTAGGCTATGAACCCATTTACAACACCACGAAAGCCGCCCTTGTGATGTTTTCGAAATGTCTCGCGAATGAACTGATTAAGGAGAATATCCGCGTCAATACGGTAAACCCAGGATTAGTGCAGACGCCAGATTGGGAAAAAACCGCAAAACTGCTCACCGAAGGGAAGGAGATTGGTTGGGAAGCCTATCTTGACAAAATCGCGAAAGATAATGCTCCCATCGGCCGGTTCGCAACGCCAGAAGAAGTCGCCAATTTGTTTGTATTTCTATGTTCTCCGCGCGCTAGCTATTGTGTCGGATCCACTTACTATGTAGACGGCGGCTGGCTTAATGTCATTAAATAACCATGTGGGCCGTTGGCAGACTGTGGTCTACTTTGGGGCATCGACGCAGGATCATTATGGTAGGTTGGTGTCCTTATTAATCATGCCCACAGGCGGCGTGGATGCAACTGAAGCCAGTATCAGAAAATGGATCAAAGCAGACGCGGCAGCACTTGGAATGGGCAGTAAACTTATCACTGCACAGGCTGTCAAAGACCAGGATTATGACGGTATTGCAACGAAGGTATCCGAATGTATCGAGCGGATCAAGAAGGCGCGGGAAAAGTAAAGGGAGATGGTGCATCTAATACATTTTATTTAAGAGAGGATGTGTAATATGGAATATCGTATGCTAGGTCGTTCTGGAGTGCTGGTTTCACCGCTATGTCTGGGGACAATGAATTTTGGCGGCCCAACGAATGAAAAAGAGTCCTTTGATATCATGCGCAGAGCCGTAGAAGGAGGGATCAATTTTTTTGATACTGCGAATGTCTATAACAATGGAGAGAGTGAGAGAATCACAGGAAAGTTTTTGAAAGAGAGTAATTTACGGGAACAAGTTGTTCTAGCTACCAAGGTTCATGGAAAAGTGGGAAATTTGCCCAACGAAGGTGGCACAACTCGATACCATATCATCAAAGCCTGTGAAGATTCACTTCAACGCTTGCAAACGGATCATATTGACCTTTATCAACTTCATCGCCCACCTTTGTCTCATCCGCAGGACGAAACCTTGCGTGCATTTGATGATCTGATACATGCTGGAAAAGTCCGTTACATTGGTTGCTCGACGCATCCAGCCTGGATGGTGATGGAATCCTTGGCCATCAGTGAGCGCTATAGGTTGAATCGCTACATTAGCGAACAACCCCCCTATAACTTGTTGGATCGCCGAATTGAGAATGAACTTGTCCCCTTATGCCAAAAATATACTCTGGCGATCATCCCATGGTCGCCATTGGCGATGGGTGTTTTGGCAGGTCGCTATACTCAGGCTGGCCACTACCCAGATGGTTCGCGTGCTCAGCATTGGGACGAAAAATTTAGTCAAGCGCGAATTACTCAGCGCGGAATAGAGGTGGGCCAGGCAGTGAGCAAGATGGCCCAGGAGCGTGGACTGACGGGTTCGCAATTGTCTTTGCTATGGATCAAAGATCAACCAGCTGTCACCGCGCCTATCATTGGTCCGCGCACTCTTGCACATCTCGAAGATGCTCTGGTCATTATAGATAAGAGTCTGAATGAGGCTGACCGGCCACTATTCGATGAACTTGTACATCCTGGCACAGCGGTGGCTGATTTTCATAATTCAAACGATTGGATGAAGGCCCGCATCATTGTTTGATCTGGTGAAGGTATAATCTAATTTCACAGAGACATCAATTTCATTCAGCTGATTAGACGAAAATGACAAATTCCACGATCATAACGGCTTTGCCTATTGGGGAAATTGACACAGATGTCATAAGAAGTGAATTCGAATCTATCATCGGGGTCTTCAAGGGTTTGGGAATAGACCTCTTTGTCGCTGATCCCGTATCGGATGTGGAAAGCACCCGGCAATCCGTTCAGGAATTATCGAAAAAGAAGCCTGATCTCTTTCTCCTCATCCCATTGCGAGGGCTCAGTGCACAGATAATAGAGACAGCCATCTTGACAAGTCATTCACCCTGCTTGATCTGTCCTGCACAGGGAAGATTCGCGCTTCCCAGTAGCACGCTGGCTGTTGGAGCATTACAGGAATCAAAAGTCCCCGTTGAATTGCTCTATGCCCCACCTGATCATCCTGATTTCATCAAAAGACTCCGCTGCATAATAAGAACATCAAGAGCGTTTTCACGGATACAACGTAGCCGCATCGGAGTTATCGGGGGCCTTTTTCCGAATCTTATCTCCTGTCGTTATGATCCAAACATAGTGAGCTCCAGGTTGGGAACTACTTTAGTTCCCATTTCTTTTAAAGAAATCCGCAATGTTATTCAATCCAGAGCAGATGGTATGAATAACGTTGAGCAATTACAGCGGGACATCACTGTTTCATACAAAATTGATGCCGGGGATTTGAACGCACTTGATGCAGGCATCCAACTTCATCGGGCGCTGAAGCAGGTGGCTCTAGAGCAAAAGATAGATGGGTTCGCCACCGAATGCTGGTCAGGATTTCCGAGGGATCTTGGATTGAACCCTTGCATGGGATTTATAGAGGACGCGTATACACTTGCTTGCGAAGGTGACGTGATGCTGTGTATCGCGCTGCTGCTGGTCCGGTATCTTATCGGCACCGGCGCCTATGTTGGAGATCTCTATGATCTAGACCTGGATGGAACCCTTACTCTAATCCATTGTGGCGCTCCAGCTTCGCTTGCCTCAAACAGAGAAGAAACCATCGTGTCAAAATCTCAATTAGCTCTGGAGCGTGGGTTTGAAACCCTAACCTGCCGTCCCCGCTTAGAGAGCGGTACCGTCACGCTCTTCAGATTTTATGGAAGGGAATGCGACAAGTTACATGTAGCTTCTGGGGAATTATTGGGCAGTGAATTATCACCGAACTTGACAGTACAGGTAAAGCTCAAGGGAAACCGCTGGGATTTTCTTGAGCAATGTTTTGGTAATCACTATATCGTGGTTGCAGGAGATATTCGAAGTGAATTGAAACTGCTTGGAAAATGGCTGGGCATCATGATACTTGAAACTTAGGATGGTGTGAAAAGAAGGAAGAATCAATGGTGCAATTGGCTGCATTTCCCAAATGCTATCTGGATGACATCATCATTCACAAGTCTATGACACTCTTCGATTGGATTGAGCAGGCCGGACATCTCGGCGTAGATGGCCTGGAGATGTATAGTCTCTTCTTCGATGATCAGGGAGATGTGTATCTGGATGAGGTGAGAAACAAATGCGAAGAGTTTGGTCTGGCACTGCCCATGATGTGTTTCTCCCCTGACTTTACAAATCCCGATCCGAAAAAACGGGTGGAAGAGCTTGCAAAACAGAAGGAAGCCATCGATTTGACAGCTAAAGTAGGTGGCAAATTTTGTAGGACCCTATCTGGGCAGAATCGACCTGGGTTGGATCGGAAAAAAGCTGTGCGCTGGTGTGTGGAAATGATCCAAGAAGCAGTTGCTTATGCTGAAGAAAAAGGAATCATCGTCAACATCGAAAATCATTACAAAGACGGCTATTGGGAATATCCTGAATTTGCCCTCAGGTCTGAAGTCTTTTTAGAGATTATCGAACAAATTGACTCTCCCTATTTCGGTATCAATTTCGATCCATCTAACACGATTGTGGCCGGAGAAGATCCAATAGAGTTGCTAGAGAAGATTAAGAGCCGTGTTGTCACTATGCATGCAAGTGACCGTTATCTCATGGGTGGGAGCCTTGAAGATTTACGGAAAATAGAAATGGATCCTCTCCATGGTTATGCTAAAACCACCCAACACGGCATCATTGGAAGAGGCTTGAACGATTATGATGCCATCTTAAGTATTCTGAAAGGCGCAGGTTTCGATGGATGGATTTCAATTGAGGATGGCATGAACGGGATGGAAGAGCTTCGTCAATCAGCGGAATTCTTGCGGGGCAAAATCGATCAATATTTCGGGGGATAGCCTCATAGGTTCATATTTCTTATCTCATCTTGAGAGACCAAAACCAGCGGTCTCAGAGTAAACCCACCATCGAGAACGATGTTTGCTCCTGTAGCAAATGAAGCCTTATCGGAGGCAAGAAATGCATAGGCAGCACCCACATCCTTCGGCAGCCCGAGGCGACCCAGCGGAATATTGCCCATAAATCCTTCGCCAGTTTGGGGATCATTTGCTGCCTTCTGCAAAACACCCTGGGCCCAATTGGGTGAGTTAATAAGCCCTGGAGAGATTGTATTAACCCGAATTCCATAAGGAGCAAGCTCAATCGCGGCCGTCTCAGCAAACACCTGGACACCTG
>WNGA01013609.1_pt1 | contig 10381 bp, 11 predicted proteins | sample 5400061 | NCBI WGS metagenome assembly WNGA01 (sample SAMN13153366, study PRJNA577476) | soil metagenome | isolation source: 100 cm soil or saprolite under grassland replicate 2 | place: USA:California | collected 2016-06-15
AGGAATACCTGTGGGAGCCGGCGCCCGGCGCCTGGTCGATCCGGCGCCGCGGCCACGCCGCCTCGCCACGGCCGTACAGCCCTGGCGAATGGATGCTCGACAACGGCGCCTCGGGGATCCCAGCGGCCGAGTACGCCCAGATCGACCGGCAGGTCCGTGGCGGCATGACCGTGGCCAAAGTCGCCGCCGACTGGGGCGTGAGCAGCCAGCGGGTCGAGGAGATCCTCAACCGGGTCGGCCCGCCGGAGCCCGATCTGACGCCGGTCACCACTATCGCCTGGCGGCTGGGGCACCTGCACTCCGACTTCGCTGGGCGCTGGGAATGGACCTTCGGCGCCCGGCAGCGGCAGCCTGACCTGCTGGTCGACTTCAGCCCCTCCGCCGCGGCGGCGCTGGAGCGGTTCTGGGCACTGATGGACCGCTGGCACGCCAGCGTCGCGGCGATGACCCCCGAGCAGTTGGACACGCCCGGCTTCGGCCAGTACCCCAACGGCTCGGACCCCGACGAGCCTTTCGCCACCGTCCTGTGGGGGGCCAACCTCGAGTTCATCCACCACATGGCCGAGATCGCGCTCCTCCGCGACCTCTGGCGCGCCCGCTCGATGAGCCCCTGACAGTTTCAGGACGGTCCGGGCGCAGCGCTCTCGGAGCGGAGCCGACGGTGAACTCCGATCCGCTGCAGCCTCAGTCAGTGGGCGGTCACAGGCTCAAGCGCCTGGAGAAGGGTAAACCACGTGACGTTCACCCCTAGCCTGTCAAACAATTCGACAAGCCGAGACGACGGGTCGCCGTACACCGCCATCTTGTGATCGTAGGCGAATTCGGCAAATAGGGTCTCCCGAGCCTCGCGAACATTCATCGCATGCTCCATAAAAGCATCCGAATCGACGTAGGCTTCGCGGACCTCGCACTCCGTCCCGTCTTTGCTCAGGAACCAGTCATAGCGGAGCGTCCCGGTGTCCTTCTCCCGGGCCTGCCTCATTATCTCAGCCGCTTGCTTCTTGAACCCCTCCAGCTTCCCATCGCGAACCTTCAGCCGGGCGCGTACTTCTAACTGGCTCATCGTCCCCTCCTATAGCTCGGGTTATCGCCAGCTCCTCTCCAAGAGCCCTGCTCCTCGTGGTACTTCCTCCTTCTCGTCCGGGGGACCACCGCCTGCCCAGGGCCGGTCGCTGCCTCCGAGTCGGGACCTTTGGCCCTTCCTCGGCCGGATGGGGGTGCTGAAATGGCTGTCGCACTGGCCCTCCGGCGGTGGATCGGCGGTGCCGGCCGGGGAGGAGCAAGGGAACAAGAAGGGGGGGAGCCATGCAGGGCATCAAGGAGGCGGCATCTGCGTTCCTGGCCAATAGGCGAGTGGCGGTCACGGGGGTGTCCCGCACGCCCAAGGGGCACGGGAGCAACCTCGTGTACCAGCGGCTGCGCGAGCGCGGCTATGAGGTCTTCGCGGTCAACCCGAACGCCCACGAGGTCGAAGGGGATATCTGCTATCGAGATCTCCAATCGATCCCCGGCGGAGTCCAGGCAGTGGTGATCGGAACACGGCCCGAGATCGCTGAGGACACCATGCACGAGTGCGCCGAGCTCGGCATCAAGCACGTCTGGATGCACCGGGGCCCCGGCGCGGGCAGCGTCTCGGCAGCTGCCACCGACTACGGCCGGCAGCACGGCATCACCGTGATCGATGGAGGCTGCCCCCTGATGTTTGGGCACACTGCCGATTTCGGGCACAAGATCATGCGCTTCGTGCTCGCCGGGCACGTGCCGAAGCAGGTGTGAACCAGCGCGCCGTCAGTCATGGTGACCTTCGAGCGCGACGTCAAGAGGACGGAGAAGACGATGGGTGCCAGCAGGCAACTCCTGGATCGCTACGTCGAGTCGTACAACGCGGGTGATCGCGACGCGGTCATGGACCTGTACGCCGAGGACGCCGTCCAAACCACCTCGAAGGTCAGCAGTCCGGCGTACTTGCTGACGCGCGACGGCTGACCCCAGGCCGCCGGCTTCTTCGCGGGTGGCCGCGGGTCAGGTCATGGGTTGTGGCGCCGGTTGGCGGATGGGCGCCAGCCCAAGGGAGAGCACGGCGGCGCCCAGCGCCACAGCACTGAGGATGAGGCCGATCTCGTGGAAGCTGGTGACAGGGCCGGTCACTGGGGTGCGGGCGGCGAACAGGGAGGCGAGCATGCTCACGCCGAGGGAGCCGCCGAGGCGTTGGGCGATGTTGAACACGGTATTGCCGTCGGCGAGTTGGGCGTCGCTGAGGGGTTCGAGCATCGCGAACAGCAGCGGGGTGATGCCGAACCCGATCGCGATGGCGCGCCCGGACAGGATCGTTGCGGTGACCCACAACGGTGTGGTGGTGGTGAGCAGGAGGAGGCCGGCACTGGTTGCGGCGAGGATGACGAATCCGGCGGTTACGAGGGTGCGGACGGTGACCCGCGTAGCGAGGCGTTGTCCGAGCGCGACGCCCAGCCCGGTTATGACTCCTTGGGGCAGTAGGGCAAGACCGGTGGCAAGCGCGCTGTGGTGTTGCACGGTCTGGGTGAATACCGGCAGGAGGAACACCGCGGCGAACGCGACCACCGAGGACAGCACGCTCAGGGTCAGAGCCAGTGCGGACTGACCGTACCGGAGCAGGGTGAGGTCGACGGCGGGCTGTTGTCGGCGGAGGGCCCAGCCGGTGTATGCGGCCAGCAGTACCACCCCCGACCCAAGTGGGAGCACGACGGGGAGGCTGCCCCAGCCGGTGATGGTGGCCCGGCTCGCGCCGTACAGCGCAAGGGTGAGCCCTACGGCCAGTAGCACGAGCCCGATGGGGTCGAACCGGGCTCGGGGGTCGGGGTCGAGGGCCGCGGTGGCTGGGACGCGCCGCAGGCCGAGCAGGCCGGCCAGGCCGACGGGGACGTTGACCAGGAAGATCCACGGCCAGCCGCCGGCGGCGATGAGCAGGCCGCCCAGGGTGGGGCCGAGCGCTGGACCGAGGAAGAACAACAGTCCGGCGGCGACGGGGATGCGGCGACCCGCGCCCTGCTTGGCCAGCAGCAGGCTCATCGCCAGCGGCACCAGGGGGGCGCCGACCAGGCCCTGCACGGCGCGGGCGGCGATGAGCGCGGACACGTTCGGCGCCGCGGCGCATAGCGCGGAGGCGATGATGAAGCCGATCAGGCTGGCCGTGTACACCCGCAGCGTGCCGAACCGGCGCGCGAGGAACGCCGAGGCGGCCAGTCCCGCGGCCAGCGCCAGCAGGTAGCCGCTGACCACCCATTGCACGCGGTCCAGGCTGGCGTGCAACTCGCCGGCGATGTCGGCGACCGCGACGTTGACGATGCCGGAGTCGACCATCGTCAGCAGCGGCCCGATCATCAATCCGAGCTGAGCCAAGCCGCCGACCCGTATCGCGTCCTCGGCGGTGCTCCTTGTGCTCGGGGAGGCGGCCGGCGGCCCACTCGCTGGGTCGCCGCCGCCGCGCCGGTCGCCGAGCGTGGTCATTTCGACTCTCCGGCCTGCCGCATCAGGTCTTCTATCCATGCACGCTCCCGCTGCGCCCGGCCGATGAGCTCGGCGGTAACCAGACCACCCCACCTGCGGTTCCGCGGGCTGGCGTCGGCACGTGCGGCGAGGTCCTTCAGATGCCGGATGCGGGCGGACAGCGCCTCATCCCGGGTGGCCAGCACGCCGCGACGCTCGGCCGGGGTGAGCTGGTCGAACATGCCCACGCGGGTGAGGAACTCCTCCTCGCTGCCGGCCAGCTCGCCGGGGAGCTCGGCCAGCATGTCGTGCAACAGTTCCTGGCCTACGTCGGTCAGTTCGTAGATGTGCCGGGGTGGGCGGCCTTCCTGTTGGACGGCGGTCTTGCGCACCGCACCGGCGTCCTCGAACCGGCGCAGCGCCGGGTACAGGGTGTTATTGTGCAGCGCGAACGCCGTGGTGGCGGCGACCTTGCGCTTGAGCTCGTAACCGTGCACCGGTGCAGTGCGGAGATGACTCAAAATCAGGATGTCCAGATACATGGCGTCCAGCCTAACATAGGTCACGCTAGACGAACTCCAGAGGCGCGCAGGCGATGCCGCGATCAACCGCGCCCATCGCGCACCCGGTTGTTCGGGCATGTCACCGCGGCCTGTCGTTGTCTGCCTGCAGTTCGGTGCGCAGGCTGGCCAGTGGCACCAATCCCAGCCCCAGGAGCGTGTCGTGGAAGCCGCGGACCTGCCCGCCCCGGGCGACCCACTGCTGGCGGAGGCCCTGGATCTCGAGCTGGCCCAGCTTGTAGGTCAACGCTTGCCCGGGGATCGCGGCGTAGCGGTCGGTCTCGCTGGCGGCCGACCACTCGTCGCAGCCGCTGGCACGCAGCGTCGCGATCGACTGCTCACGGGTCCATCCGAGGGCGTGGATGCCGGTGTCAGCCACCAGCCGCGCGGCGCGCAACGCCTGCAGGCCGAGCATCCCCAAGCGTTCGACGTCGTTGGCGTACAGGCCCATCTCGTCGGCGAGGCGTTCGCTGTACAGCCCCCAGCCCTCCACGTAGGCCGCGGCCTGCAGCTCGTTGGCGTTGCGGCGCAGCGCATGGCGGCCCGCTGCCTCCAACTCCAGCGCGGTCTGCAGATGATGACCTGGGTTGGCTTCGTGGAAGCTGGTCGCGGCCAGCTCGTGCGCCGGTCGCGGTGCCCGCGTGTTGACGAAGTACGTGCCGGCCCGCTCGGCGATGCCCGCCAGGTAGTAGTCGCCAAGGTCGTCCTCGTGTGCGGCGTCGACCGGCACCACCGCGCAGTTACGGGTGGGCAGGCGGCCGAACCACCCGGGCAGCGCGTCCCAGGCGCGGGTGACCTGGTCGCGGGCCAGCGCCAGGATCTCCGCCCGCGAGTCCAGCCGCCCGCCCTGGCCCTCGAGCGCGGCGAGCGCCTCGGCCGGATCGGCGTGCCCGAGCCGGCGCGCCAGCGCCATCCGCTCGTCCTGGACCTGTTGCAGGTGCTCGCGGCCGACCTGGTGCACGGCGTCGGGCTCAAGCGGCATGGTCGTCCAGCCGAGGATCTCGCTGCGGTAGATCTCCTCACCGCCGGGCAGCTGGTGCAGTCCCAGCGGCTCCTGGGCCCCCGGCAGGTAGCCGCGCAGCACCTCAAGGAAGCGGGCGTAGGCCGGATAGACCTTCCCGCCAAGGACCTCCGCCCCGCGCGCCCGCTCCTGGTCGCTGCCGCTGGCCAGCGGCACCAGCGCGGGGCTGTCGGCCACCGCTGTCGCCAGCAACCGTTGGACCTGCCCGATCGTGCGTGCGACCACCGCTTTGGGCGCGACCACGCCGCTGGCCAGCCCCTCACGAGCGTTGCCCGCCAGGGCTTGGAGGTAGGCTGGGAATGCGGCCAGCCGGCGCAGATAGGCGGCACGCTGCACGGCGGTGTCACCTGGTTGCTGGAACGCCACGACACCAAGCAGCAGCCCCGGTCCGTAGCGGTAGCCGATCGGCATGTGCCCCACCGCCCACAACCGGTCCATGTGCTGCTCCAGGCAGCCAAGCTCACGGCGCGCCAACGCCACCGCCAGCCCCAACGTCCGCCGCTGCTCAGCATCAAGACGCGAAGGGTCGATCCCGGCGGCAGCCGCCAGCAGCCCCGCATGCACCCGGTGCCGCTCCGCACGGCCGTCCTCACCCGGGTCGGGCAGAACGTCATCGAAGCGGGCGTCGCCCACCGCCGTCGCAAACACCGGTTCGATCGCCAGGAAGCGGTCCCAGTATGTGTCGACGCCCCGCACGGCCTCGCTCATCACCCTCCACCTCCTAAAGAATTTAGTCTGCGCCATGGGGCCTGACCTCTGGCAAGCCAACGCCCCCGGTCGGAGCCGAGGGCGTTGGCAGCGTCGAAGGTGGCTCAGAACGGTTCCTCTGTATGTCAACCACTGGGGCCAGTTCCCGTGAGGATCTGCTCGACCAGGTCAAGGCAGCCTGCGACGGCCCGCCTTCGTCGGCCTGGCGTGGATCCGGCCGGTCCAGGCTCCAGTGCCGGGCGACCGGCGATGACCGAATTCCGTCGGAGGCTGCGCTACCACCAGGCGCAGTGGCGTGAGGCCAACGGGCACCCCATCGGTTCGCAGCCGATCGCACCGCGACCTGACGTGGGCCGACCTGCTGTCGTCGGCGGCGATGTCCTGCAACCTCTTCGGCGACCTGGCCGCCGACCTCGGGCTCGCCGACCGGGCCGTCCACACCTGGTGGCCGGACGCGCCTGGCACCGTGTGCGACGTCCGCTTCGCGCACTCGCCGGGCCGTTTCGATCGCGGCTACCTCGGAAGCCTCCGCGCGTTCGATGTGGCGTTCGTGCTCGACCTCGACGACGGGACGCATGGGATCGTCGGCCTCGACACCAAGTACCACGAGCGAATCAAACGCGAGATCCCGAAGCCGAGCGGCCTCCCGCGATATCTGGAGGTCTTCGAGAGGTCGGGCGACTTCGGGCCGGGGGCGATCGACGCGGTCAACGGGACCGACCTGGCGCGGGCCACCCCGGCCGTCAAGACAGCCACCCTTGCCCCGAACCTGTTGCGTGGAAATCCGCGAAGGTCTCCTGGACCAAACCGAAATCGGCGGCGCGAGCCTGCCCGCCGACCAGCTCCCGGCACCGGCCGCAGCGCTCGAGGCGATCGGTGTGCCCTCCTGGGTCCCGGTCGACACTCCCGGGATCACTGCCCGACTGACACCGCTTGGAACCTGGGCGGTGCGACGAGCCCTGCCGTCCGAGGGCCGCACGCGCCAGCCACGAAGGCCCACGCGTAACTCGGCGCTACGGAATGACGCCGACGGCTCCTTCATGAATCTGTATAATTCGGGAGGTTCGGGCGCTTCGCGGGAACTGCAGGGCCTGGGCTGTACCGGCACGCTGGTTGTCGACCGGCGGTCGAGCGCCACGAACTCATAGCACTATTGGGTGCGGCAGGCGGCAGCGGGCAGAGGCGAGGATCTGTCTGCCCGTCCCTTGACACGAATCTCGTGTAACACGAGAATCATGTCATGAAGAACGTCACCATCACCCTCGACGAGGAGACCGCCCACTGGGCCCGCGTCGAAGCCGCCCACCGGGACATGAGCGTCTCCCGCCTCATCAGCGAGCTCCTGCACCAGCGCATGCGCGCCCAGACCACCTACCAGGACGCCATGCAGCGCTACCTCGCCCGCACCCCCACCGCGCTCAAGGACACCGGCCGGTACCCTGCCCGTGAGGAGCTGCACGACCGTGCCGGTCTTCGTTGACACCAACCTGCTCGTCTACGCCAGAGACGCCTCAGAACCCGACAAGCAACCACAGGCCCTGGCGTGGATCGAGCACCTGTGGCGAACCCAGACGGCGCGGCTCAGCTTCCAAGTCCTCCACGAGTACTACGCGGCCACCACCCGCAAGCTCAAGCCAGGCCTGAGCCCCGAAGCGGCCCGTGCCGACATCCGCGACCTGCTCGCCTGGCGGCCCCTACCCGTCGGCGCCGAGGTGCTCGAGGCGGCCTGGCTGGTTGAGGACCGCTTCGGGCTGTCCCGCTGGGACGCGCTCATCGTGGCCGCGGCACGCATCGCCGGCTGCGAGCACCTGCTGACCGAGGACCTCCAACACGGATCGGACCTGGACGGGCTGCAAGTGGTCAACCCCTTCCGCACCCCACCCGGCTCGCTCGACTGACCGGCCTGGACCCCGCAACGGCGAGATGGCACGCTCGGCCACGCACCTGGCCACAAACGGCAAGCCCAGCCGGTCCTCGAGGGAGTAGTACCAGCCCATCGCCTGCTCCTCGGGGCCGTAGGCGTCCACGACGATCTCCATCGAGATACGCCGCTCCCGCTCCTCATCGCGTGCCGATCCCATTGGTCCTCCTGTCAGCGTCGATTCCCGCCTCTGTTCGGCCGGGGCGGTGACTGGTGGTGGTCGGACAGCGCCCGGCTGATCGGGGTAACACTGGGAAGCACCGGCCGCTCGAACCAGCTCGCCTTGTACTGCCGCAGCAGCGCCTCGCCGTCCCGCTCCCAGGAGAATCCGGGCCGTTTCAGCACCCGCCTGAACACCCGGCTCGCCCGCTCAGGATCCGGCTCGGCCAGCCGGCGAAACGCCAACGGCGAGATGGTCGGCGACTCCAGGTACCCCAGCACCGCCTCCCGGTGCCGCCGGCGTGCGGCAAGCGCCGGGTCGGCGAACGTCTCCTGGACCACGCCGAAATCAGTCCAGAAATAGTTCCCCTCAACCTCGTCGTAGACCACCCCGACCGTGTCCGCCTCGCTCAGGTCGGCTGGCAGATCGGCCTCCGGCAGCTGGGCCGCCGCGCCGTAGCGCTCCCTGAGGTGGTCGGCGGCCGACCTGCCCTTGGCGTCACGCACCTCGTGCATGCGAAAGCGCCAGTACGCCGCCATACGCGCAGCCAGCTCATCCCCGGAGAGCACCACCAAGTCGGAGCCGAAGAAGGCGATGAAATGGCCGCGCTCCTCCCGCTGCCGCTCCCGGCCCTGCGCCAGCCGCTCCGGATTGCGGAACACCAACGCCGGGTGCTTTGCGGCCAACTCCGCCGCCAACCGGTACGCCTCGCCGCGGCTGGCCGCGGGCAGCACCGTGGAGGCCCCGCTCAGCAGCCACTCCCGGCCGATCGGGACCAGCCGGGCGATCACAAACGTCCCACGCCGCATCGACGCAAGCGCGGCGGGCCCTCGGTTGGAGCGCATCCGGTAGGTCAGCTCATCCACCAGGTTGACCGCCACGAGCGCATCGCCGTCGCGCCGCTGGACCCGGAAGACCCCCTCCACCACCTCCCGCCAGCCCAGCAGCATCGCCCGCTCCTCCTCGGGCAACCCAGGGTGCTCGGCCACGAAGTGCTCCACCACCGTGCGGCCGTCGGGCAGGCGATGCTGCAGCACAAAGAAGTCGAGGAAATTGATGAACCGCTCCTCGTCCACCTCCGGCGCCTCACCAAAGCGGCACGCGAACGCCTCCCGCAAGGCACGATCGAATCGCCGCCGGCGGGAGAACTCCACCAGCTCGCGTTTGCGATCACCGCTGCGCCACACCAGCTCCGCACTGACCACCATCGATCCACTCCCCACCTCGCGCTGCTGCACCCTGCCAGCGACTCCTGGACTATCTTCCACGAGTTCCGGCCGCAGTCTCCCAGTTCCTACCGGTCGAGAAGAACCCACCACCGCAGACGGCGACCGCGATCATCTCGCAGACCTCACAGGGAGGGTTCGCCTGAACCCGTGCCGTCGGGCTAGCATTTCCTGCCATGCCGACCGGACGGATGAACCGCGAGCAGTTCTTCGGCCAGCTGGCCACCTTCGACGAGCAGCGCCTGAAGAAGGCCCCTATGGAACCTGTACTGGCGAGGCTCAGCGGCCGTGCGCGAGCGCATCGAAGCCGAGATCGATCCCGACCAGCACGACCGCGGCAAGCGCCCCTCGAAGGAGCCCGTTGACCCACAGCAGGTGCTGGGCGAGGTAGAGGACTTCGTCGCGCTGGCACGCTCGGGTGCGTACATGGCCGGTGACCGGCGCGTGTCGCCAAAAGAACGCACCCGCTGGCGATTGACGTTCAAGCGTCTGGTCACCGACGCGCGGGACGGCCTGCGCGCCGAGGACGCCGCTGCCGCAGCAGCCGCCCTGGAGCAGCTCATCGATCTGGCCTGCGAGACGCGTGACTACGACTACTTCCGCTCCGAGGACCCCATGGAGGCGGCAAGGTTCGTCGTGTCGGACGCGGTGGCGCTGCTGTGGGCCAAGCTGCAAGCCCACTACGGGTTTGCTGGCTTCGCGCAACGCGCGGCGCCCCAGCTCATCCGGTGGGAGTCCCGCTACGGCTGGACCCGCAGCGGCTGGGGGCGGATCAGCGAGAAGGAGACCTCGCTGGCCAGCGTGCTGGCGCAGATGCTGCAAGCCCCCGATGCGTGGGTCGGGTTCGCCGACCGCTACCTCGACGCGCTGGACCGCCTCACCCGCAATGCCCCCGCCAGGCAGGAACGCGTCTGGCTATCCACGGGCCGCGACCGTGACCAACGAGCTGCGGATCTGGCGGAATGGCACCGCCTGCTGCTCGACCGGCTGATCGGCTCCGAGGCCGAGGACCGCCTCGACCGGCTGGCCCGCCACCCCGCGCTTGGTGGGCCGGAGCTCGAGTTCCTCAAGGCCCGGCTGGCGCACCAGCGTAGCGATGTCGGCAGCGCCCGCAGCCTGGTACAGGCGGCCCTGCAGCAACTCCCCGGCCACGAAGGCTTCCTCGAATTCGCAACCGAGATCGGCGCGCCCCTGCCGCCTCGCGCCAAGCAGATCATCAAGGAACGCTCGCCCTGACCCACCGGCACAGGCCTACCGACCTCCTGTCAGCTTCGCATCACGACTCGGGTCCGCCGACGCGGCGGCCGGTAACGACATCGG
>WNGA01015102.1_pt1 | contig 10381 bp, 6 predicted proteins | sample 5400061 | NCBI WGS metagenome assembly WNGA01 (sample SAMN13153366, study PRJNA577476) | soil metagenome | isolation source: 100 cm soil or saprolite under grassland replicate 2 | place: USA:California | collected 2016-06-15
GGCCGGGCAGGGGTTTAATCAAGTCTTAAATTGACTTCTGCCTCATCGTCCCAATAGGTTCGGCCGATCTGTAAAGGTTGTGTACTAAGACCGGCGGGCAGACCTCGCCGAAGGACACCCAGATGAAGCTGAGAGCGTCAACTCGGGGCCGGCTCCGGCCCGGGGTGGTCGTAGTTATCGCCACGGCCGCCGTCGGCCTCACGCTCGGCATCGTGGGCTTTACCAGGGCCCTGGCCGCGACGAGTGGTGCGATCATCGGCTACGGCGGCAAATGCGTTGACGTCGCGGGCGCCAGCAGCGCCAACGGTACCCGGGTCCAGCTGTACACCTGCAACGGCACCAACGCCCAGCAATGGACCGTCGGCGCCGACAACACCATCCGTGCGCTGGGCAGGTGTCTTGACGTGGCGGCCGCCGGGATCGCCAACGGCACCAGGGTGCAGCTGTGGGACTGCAATGGCACCGGTGCCCAGCGGTGGACCGCCACCGCCGGCCAACTGATCAACCCCAACGCCAACAAGTGCCTTGACGCTACCGGGCCCAGCTCAGCCGACGGCACCCCACTGCAGATCTGGACCTGCACCGGCGGCGCCAACCAGATATGGACGCTGCCGACCGGGTCCGGCACGCCGTCGCCGACAGCGACCACTCCGCGGTCCGGCGCACCCGGGTCCGGTACGCCGTCGCCGACACCCACACCCACCGCTCCGCCGGCCGGCGCCCCCGACCTCGGGCCCAACGTGTTCGTGTTCGACCCGTCGATGTCCAACGCCACTATCCAGAGCCGGCTGAACTCGGTGTTCAGCCAGCAGCAAAGCAACCAGTTCGGCACGAACCGGTACGCGCTGTTGTTCAAGCCCGGCTCGTACAACGTCGATGTCAATGTTGGCTTCTACACGCAGGTGCTCGGTCTGGGCCGGCTGCCCGACGACGTCACCATCAGCGGCGCCGTCCACGCCGAGGCGGACTGGTTCCAGGGCAACGCAACCCAGAACTTCTGGCGATCGGCCGAGAACCTGTCGGTCAACCCGCTCTCGGGTACCGACCGGTGGGCGGTCTCCCAGGCGGCGCCGTACCGCCGGATGCATGTGCGCGGCTCACTACAGCTCGATGATGGTGGGTGGTCCAGCGGGGGCTTCATCGCCGACTCCAAGATCGATGGCCAGGTGCGGTCAGGCTCGCAGCAGCAGTGGCTCTCCCGCAACACGCAGTGGGGTGGCTGGACCGGCTCGAACTGGAACATGGTCTTCGTCGGCGACGTCAACGCACCGTCGAACAGCTTCCCCAACCCGCCGTACACGACCGTCAACCAGACCCCCGTTGTCCGGGAGAAGCCGTTCCTGTACGTCGACCAGACGGGCAACTACAACGTGTTCGTACCGGCGCTGCGGTCGAACTCGCAGGGCACCACGTGGACCGGTGGCGCGCCCGCCGGGTCGTCGCTGCCGATTGGGCAGTTCTTCATCGTCAAGCCGGGCGCGTCGGCTGGCACCATCAACGCGGCGCTCGCGCAGGGCAAAGACCTGCTGTTCACCCCGGGCGTGTACCACCTCAGCGAGACGATCCGGGTCACCCGCGCCAACACCGTGGTGCTCGGCCTCGGCCTGGCCACGCTCGTACCGGACAACGGCGTCATGGCCCTCTCGGTGGCCGACGTGGACGGGGTGAAGATCGCCGGGCTCCTGCTCGACGCCGGGTTCGTGAACTCGCCGTTGCTCATGCAGGTCGGCCCGGCCGGCTCGACGGCGGACCACGCGGCCAACCCCACCTCGCTGCACGACGTCTTCGTCCGCATCGGCGGCGCTGGCGTCGGCAAGGCCACGCAGAGCCTGCAGGTCAACAGCAACAACGTCATCGGCGATCATCTTTGGCTCTGGCGAGCCGACCACACGTACGGGGTCGGCTGGACCACGAACACCGCCGCCAACGGGCTTATCGTCAATGGCGACAACGTCACGATGTACGGGTTGTTCGTCGAGCACTACCAGCAGTACCAGACCATCTGGAACGGCAACGGCGGACGGACGTACTTCTACCAGAATGAGCTGCCCTACGACCCGCCCAACCAGGCGAGCTGGATGAACGGCTCGACGCAGGGCTATGCCGCGTACAAGGTGGCGAACTCGGTCACCAGCCACGAGGCGTGGGGTCTGGGCAGCTACTGCTACTTCAGGGCCAACCCGAGCGTCGTGCTCGCGCACTCCTTCGAGGTACCGAACGCCTTGGGGGTGCGGTTTCACGACATGGTGACCGTCTCTCTCGGCGGGGTCGGCACGATCAACCACGTCATCAACAACGCCGGAGGGCCGTCGAACGCAAGCAGCAACGTCGCGAACCTCATCAACTACCCGTAAGCACCTGGGGAACCACACGCAGGCCGTCACGTGGTGGGCGGCGGACGCCGTGTAGCCGACCTGCCCGCGTGACCGTATCCATTGTGGACGGTGATGAGACCGTCCAGGTACCGCGGCCGCCGCGCCGTGGGTTCACGATGAGCCCAAGGCGGGTGATACCTCTCTCAAGTTTCGCCGTCCCCCTTGAAAGGATCGCGATGTCAGCAAGCCTTTCCCCGCGGCGCTCACGATGGTCTGCGGCCGCGCTGGCCTTGGCTACGGTCGCCGGCGCGCTGGCGACCTTGGTCGCGGCGAACTCAGCGGACGCCGTCGCGTTGCCCAACAACTTCAAGAGCGTCGGCTACCTGCCCTCGTGGTCGGGCAGCGTCAACAGCATCCAGTATGGCAAGCTGACCCACATCAACTACGCCTTCGTGCTGCCCAACGGCAACGGCACGCTGCGCGCCGTGGATAACCCGTCGAAGCTCTCATCACTGGTGTCCCTCGGCCACGCCAACAACGTCAAGGTGTCGATCGCCGTGGGCGGGTGGAACAACGGCGACGACTCCGCCTTCGAAGCCCTGGCCGCCAACGGAACCGGCCGCACCACGTTCGTGAACAGCATCGTCAACCTCATCAACCAGTACAGTCTTGACGGCGTGGACATCGACTGGGAGTACCCAGACCCCGGCACGTCTGGCAACAACTTCAGCCTGTTGATGCAACAGCTCAGCTCGGCCATGCACAGCCGAGGCAAGCTACTGACCGCCGCCGTGGTCTCCGATGGCTACACGGCGGGCGGCGTGCAGCCCGCCGTCTTCGGCTACGTCGACTGGCTCAACATCATGGCGTATGACGGCGGGAGCCCACACGCCAACTACGACTGGGCCGTCAACAGCGTCAACTTCTGGAAGTCCCGCGGGCTGCCCGCCAGCAAAGCCGTGTTCGGGGTGCCCTTCTACAGCCGGCCCAACTACTACACCTACGCGCAGCTCGTCGCGATGGACCCGGCCAACGCCAACCGCGACTGCACCTGGGTAAGCGGTGCGCAGCAGTGTTACAACGGCGTCCCGACCATCAAGCGCAAAACCCAATGGGCGATGACCAACGCGGGCGGGATGATGAACTGGGAACTCTCGCAGGACACGACCGGTTCCACCTCGTTGGTCACAGCCATCTACGACACCGCCACGGCCGGGGCGGGTGCACGCGTTGGACCGATCACCGGCATCGGCGGTAAATGCGTCGACGTCCAGTGGGCCGGTACCGCCAACGGGACACCCATCCAGCTGTGGACCTGCAACGGCACCGATGCGCAGCGCTGGACGGTGGGTACCGACGCGACGTTGCGGGCGCTCGGAAAGTGCCTTGACGTCTCTGGCGGCGGTACCGCCAACGGCACGCTCATCCAGCTGTGGGACTGCAACGGTACCGGCGCCCAGGTGTGGCAGGCCCAGAGCAACGGCACGCTGCACAACCCGCAGTCAGGCAAGTGCCTCGACGCCAAGGACGTGAGCTCCGCCGACGGCACCCGGCTGCAGATCTGGGACTGCTTTGGCGGCAGCAACCAGGTGTGGCGGTTGCCCTAGACCGTCCCCTGACGTGGATCCGCACCGCCGGCGGCCGTTGGCGGGGTCAGGGCTGGAGTAGACGGACTTCGGCGCTGGGCATCTCCTTGGCCCACCAGTGGGCGTAGCGGCCGTAGACGGTTCGGTCGCGAGCATGTCCTCGATCTCGGCGCCGGTGCGCGGGCGGGCCGCGAACCTGGTGAGGTGGGGAAGCAGGGCATCGGCGTCGGCGATGGACAGCCCGCTCGATTTGAAGCGGAGGTCGTGCAACCGCGAGGCCCGTAGGAGAGGCATCATCGCGTTGTGAAAAACCGGCCAGTCCTGGGCGTGCACGGCGTGCAACGTGATGCGGATCAGCGTCGCCTTGACCACGGCACCGTTGGCGAATGCGGTGTCGAGGTCGGCGGGATCGAAGTCGGCCAGTCGGTTCCACAGCGCGAGGTAGGGCGACGCGTTTTCCTGCGCCTGTAAGGCGACAATACGGCGGACGGCCTCGACCACGTCCAGCGATTCACGGTGCCAGCAGTATCTGCCGGTCCAGCGTGGCTCGGTTGAGCTGCGGCAATACTCATGCGGCGGCCCCTGTGCGCCTCTGCATCGGTCGTAGCTCGCTCACCAACCAGCTTTCGGCCTCAGCGTCCACCGCGAGTGCCGGCAGAACCGGGCAGCATGCGCGAGCAACGGCGGGAACCACGGCACTCACCGGTCGACGGTGACGTGGTCGACCTCGACACCGCGTTCGGCCAGCAGCTCCTCCACGCCCCGATACAGATGCCTTGATCTACCGACCCACCAACGCAACAGCGCCGGCCAACGCACACCCGCAGCGCCGGCCTAGCCAAGCCGGGCCGGCGCTGCGAAAACCGTGCGGCACATCGAAAGACCTGCAACCTGCCATGGCGACACAACAGATCCAGATCCACTTGCTGGGTTAGCTGAGGGTCAGCCTGTCGAGGTTTGGTCCGCCATCAGACGTCGTGGCGGTGAGGCGGATGGAGTGCGCGCCCGCAGCAAGCGACAACGGGACCGTGACGGTGGCCCAGGTCGTCCAGGCGCCGGTACCAGGGAAGCTCATCGTGCCCGCAGCGGCGCCGTCGACCGTCAACGCCATCGGCCTGGTGGTCGTCGTGCCATTGGCGAAACGGACCGCCAGCGAGGTGGCCGGGCCGGTCAGGGTCACTGCGCAGTCGATGAAGGGTCCGACCAGGTTGTCGGTGTTGACATATCTCATGAGAGGTCCTTCTTCCGTCACGCGACGCGAAACAGATCGGACGTATCGTGTTTCGGTTGCGTTTTCCGAGCCCTAAGGTGGCACGATGATCAACTAAAACCCCATGATTGGTCGGATCTGTGATCGCGGATCGTGTCGCGCCGTGGTCGTCGCATGCCCCGCTCGCTTGGTGACTCACGGTGCTGACCGGCCGCACCCGACGCCGAGCACGCGACCACAGCCGACCGTCGCGGTGGCCCGCCGAGAAGGTGCCGGGTCGCCAACGCGATCTGGTTCGGCACCAGCAACGCCGACAACAGCGGCGGCAAGCCGGACAGTTCGGACCGGATCTACCAGGCCAACCTCCGCTGACAAATGTGTCGCGAGGTGTCCCTGCCTTGCCGTCCCGGCCGGCACGGGTAGATCGTCGAGCCGCGGTCGCCGACCGTTCCCGCGAAGTCCGGCCCGTCGTCGTACCAGCCGCCGGTTGGGTCGTTGACGCCGGCCAGGTCCAAGGCGGCGGCGCCCGGGTAATCGCGGCCGGCTGTTGAGCAGGAGGTTGCCGCCCCAGCCGCGCAGCGCGTCGAGCCGGTTGGACAGATCGCCGGTGTAGTACTCGTGGTTGGCGGTGACGAAGTACGTGCGTGCGTGGAGCGCGGGCCCCGCAGCGGCTGGCATGCCATACCCAGCTCATCGACGCTGCCGTCAGCCGGGTCGCCCGGTGATGGCGACCGGGGCCGCACGGAGGTCGTGGTCGATGCTCGGGCGGCCAGCCACACCGACTGGATGTGGGCAGGCCCGAAGCAAGGCGGTTCAGCACGGTCCACTGCGTCGGGGACTTCAGTTTAGGTCAACGCGCGGCGAGCTCCCGGAACCGGTCGACAGCCCGGCCGGTCACCGCCCTGCCGTGGCCGAACACGGCAACCTCGAACTCCAGTTCGGCAAGTCGCGCGACGCTCGTCGCCGCGCTGGCCATGTCGTCGGTGAACATCCGCGGCGTTCTGCGAACCTTGCCACCACGCCCCCCGGCGGCCGCATCGCCGACGAAGAGCATCCCGCCAGCCCGGTCGAGCAGATATGACACATGTCCCGCGGTGTGGCCCGGGGTATGCACGGCGCTGAACCCGGGCACCGAGATGGGTCCGTCAACGCTTAGCAAGTCGTCGACCGGCACCGGCCCCGGCGCCTTCGTCAGCGTTGCGATCACCCTCATGAAGCCCTTTGCGACCATGGGTTCCTCGCCGGTGATGGTTGGTGCGTCGGCCACATGCGCCACCACACGGGCACCCGAGCGGCGCCGCAGTTCAGGCACGCCACCAACATGGTCGGGGTGTCGATGAGTGAGCAGGATGGTGTGCACCTCGCCGACCTTCTTGCGCGCCTCACGCAAGGCGTGCTCCACCTTGGCCGCCCTGCCGGGCAGTCCAGTGTCGACAAGCACAACGCCGTCGTCGACCACGATCACATGGACGTTGACAAAACCCATGTGAACTTCGAAGACTCCGTCCACCAGTTCACGCACACACCCATCGTGCCACCTCGTCATCGCACGTCTATGCGAGCTACCTCCGGCTCCGCTGGGGACGTACTGGCGGGCGGGTCAGTGGTTGAACTGGAACCAGTTGACGTTCGTGAAGTCTGCTCCCGCGGTGCCGGTGAAGGTGAGATAGATCCGGTGCGGCCCGGTGGCCGTACCGGAGAGCGCGGTGACCGCACTGGTCCAGGACTGCCAGCCGCCGGTCGAGCTTACGGGCACACTGGCGATGATCGTGCCGGTCGTGCTGTCCAGCCGGTACTGGATGGTGCCACTCACCGTGGCGCCGGAGGCGATCCGGGTCGTCACCGACGCGGGCGACGTCGCGCCGAAGTCGACGTTGTCGTAGGCGAGCCAGTCGCCCGGCGCGATCCAGCCGACGTTCTGTCCGCCGCCGATGTCGGTCGTCGCCTCCAGCTGCGTTCCGGACTGGCTGTCGAAGCTTTCCGCCTGGCGGACCGTGTAGGCGTTGCCCGATCCGCTGGCCTGGAACTGCAACCAGTTCACGTTCACGAAGTCGACGCCGGGCGTGCCGGTGAAGGTGACGTAGACCCGGTGCACACCGGTGGCCGCGGCGCTCAGCGTGCTGGTCGCGCTGACCCAGGTCTGCCAGCCCCCGGTGGGGGACACCCCGGTCGTGGCGATGACCGTGCCGGTCGTGCTGTCCAGCCGGTACTGGATGGTGCCACTCACCGTGGCGCCGGAGGCGATCCGGGTCGTCACCGACGCGGGCGACGTCGCGCCGAAGTCGAGGTCGTAGGCGAGCCAGTCGCCCGGCGCGATCCAGCCGACGTTCTGTCCGCCGCCGATGTCGGTGGTGGTCTCGTTCTGCGTGCCGGACTGCGCGTTGTACGCCTCGGCCTGTACCACCGAGTACGCGCTCGGCGTGGTGGGCGTCGAGTAGCTTAGCCCGAACCCGTATGGGAACAGCGGCACCTGGCCGTCGCCGTTGTTGATCGGCTGCTGGCTGGCGCTGGACATCCACGTCATCGGCAGCTTGCCCGTGGGCTGAACCACCCCGAACAGCACGTCGGCGACGCCCTGGCCCTCGGTGCCCGGCAACCAGGCGGCCACCAGCGCGTTCCAGTCGGGTAGCTGCGCGGCGATGTCCATGGGGCGCCCCGAGACCAGTACCACGATCACGGGGACCCCAGCCGCCCGCAGGGTCGAGATGGTGTTGAGGTCCGTCGTGTCCAGGCCCATGCCCGACGGCCGGTCGCCGGCGCCTTCTGCGTACGGAGTCTCGCCGACGACCGCGATCGCGGCCCGGTAGGAGCTGTCGATGCCGGCGCCGGTCGCGTTGTAGGTCACCGTGGTCGAGGCCGCGACGGTGTTCCGGATGCCCTGCAGGATCGATGTGCCGGGCGTGATCGCGCCGCTGCCGCCCTGCCATGAGATGGTCCACCCGCCGCTCTGGTAGCCGATGTTGTCGGCGCTCTTGCCGGCCACGAAGATCCTGTTGTTCGCGGTGGCGAGCGGTAGGACGCTGCCCGAGTTCTTCAGGACTACCTGCGACTTCTGCACCGCCTGACGCGCCAGCGCCCGGTGCTCCGCACTGCCCACAGTGGACGTATAGGCGCGGTCGGTCAGCGGTCGCTCGAAGAGGCCGAGCTCGAACTTCTTGGTCAGGATTCGCCGGTTCGCGTCGTCGATGCGGGCCACCGTCACGCGGCCGGCCTCGACCTCGGTGCGCAGCAGGTTGATGAAGTTCTGCCAGTCGTTGGGCACCATCACCTTGTCGATGCCCGCGTTGATGGCGGTGCGCACCTCGGTCGCGGTGAAGCCCGGCGCGCCGTCGATCTGGTCGATGCCGTTCCAGTCCGAGACCACGAATCCGGAGAAGCCCAACTCTCCCTTGAGGACGGTCGTGATGAGGTACTGGTTGCTGTGCATCTTCACACCGTTCCAGGAGCTGTACGAAATCATCACCGAGCCGACGTTGCGGCGTACCGCCTCCTGGAACGGGGGCAGGTGGATTGCCCGCAGGTCGGCCTCGCTCAGCTCCGTGTTGCCCTGGTCGGTGCCGTTGGTGGTGCCGCCGTCGCCGACGTAGTGCTTGGCCGTTGCGAGGACGGACGCGGGGCCGTTCAGTGTGGTGCCCTGCAGCCCGGTGATCAGAGTGGCCATCTGCGTGGGCAGGTCCGGCGTCTCGCCGAACGACTCATACGTGCGGCCCCACCGGTCGTTGCGGGCCACGCACAGGCACGGCGCGAAGTCCCAGTCGATCCCGGTGCCCGAGACCTCCTCGGCAACCGCCCGGCCGATGTCCTGCACCAGGGCCGGGTCGCGGGTGGCGCCGAGGCCGATATTGTGCGGGAAGATCGTGGCGCCGTTGACGTTGTTGTGCCCGTGCACCGCGTCCGCGCCGTAGATCAGCGGGATCCCCAACGGGGTGGCGAGTGCGGCGTTCTGGAAGCTGTCGTACATGTTCGCCCAGGAGGTGGCGTTGTTGGGCGATGGGGCCGAACCGCCGCCAGACAGCAGCGAACCAAGGCGGAACTGCGTGATCTGTGCGTTGGTGACCGCGAGCCGCTCGGCCTGGGTCATCTGGCCGAGCTTCTCGTCCAGGCTCATCCGGGACAGCAGGTCGTTCACCCGGGTCGCGACCGGCAGGCTCGGGTCCTGGTACGGCAGGACCGCCGCACCCGCCGAACCGGTGCGCAGCCACACACCGACCACTGTGGAGGCGATAAGGACCAGGACGGTACCGGCACGGAACAGCGTCAGGACGTTGCGTCGCACGGGACTTCCCTTCTCAAGCCCCCGTTGGTGGTCGCGGTGCCGACGGCGGGCCGCACTGTTGGCAGATAGATAACAGCCAGGGTCGACAACTGTCAACATTCCTAACTATGAGCGCGGGGGCGGGTCGCCGAGTGGCTCACCAGCCGACAGCGACGAGCAGGTACTGGGGGTTTGCGTGGGAGATGAAGGAGGACTGGCCGGCAACGTCGTCATAGGGAAAGCCGTAGGCGAGGTGGTTGATGGCGTGGTTGTGCCAGAACCTGGCGTAGTAACCTGGCGTAGTAGTTTGCCGGTGCTGCCTGGTAGTACAGGCTGGGATCCGACCACTGTGACTGGGGCAGCGTGGCGACGTGCCGGTTGAGGGCGGCGCACATGTTCGGGTTGTTGGCCAGGCTGGCCGCGCACCCGAAGATGTCTGAGGTCGCATCGGTGACGCCGACCGACGACGCATAGGCGGTGAAGTAGTTGGCGTTCACGCCGCCCGATCGGAAGCTGGGGTCGTTGCCGGGCGCCGGGATCCGGAACGGAGCCTGGGTCTGTGCTAGCACCTTGAACTCGGCGGGGACCTCGTTGACGAACTTCTGGAAGGTAACCGAGCGGTCCTCCTGGAAGGTGGCGAGGTCTTCGCCTACCGAGACGTCGTACCCGTCGTGGGCGTGGAGTCGCATGGCCAGCTTGATGCTGAACGCGTCGACTCGGGTGGTGTTGCCGTTGAACACCGACGACCCGACCGTGAACTCGATGAAGTCGGCGTACTGGCTGGTCGGGGAACCAAGGTAGAAGTACATCCGCCCGGCGGAGTTGACCGGCATGTCGAGGTACGGCTGCTCGGCGATCGAGTGCACCTGCCCGTTGAAGCTCCAGTACACCTGGCTGTCGGGGTAGTGGCCGTTCGTCCGGTTCAGGATCTTGACCATGAGCACGTTCTGGGCAGGCGGGATGCTGCTCGGGTCACCCCAGAACGAGCCGGGGTCCTGGGTAGGTGTCGGGCTCG
>WNGA01018562.1_pt1 | contig 10381 bp, 9 predicted proteins | sample 5400061 | NCBI WGS metagenome assembly WNGA01 (sample SAMN13153366, study PRJNA577476) | soil metagenome | isolation source: 100 cm soil or saprolite under grassland replicate 2 | place: USA:California | collected 2016-06-15
TGCTGGCCAGTGTCGGACAGGTGCACGAGTTTCAGACGCGTGCGGCACCGGCGGAGCGCCTCGGCAAGAGCCTCGTGGATGAAATGCCCGTTGGCGACGTCATAGACCACCCCGATATGATCATTGCCGTAGCGTTCGAGTTCATCCATCACCTCGTTCATGCTCGGCAGAAACGCGAACGGCATGTTCTCGACCCATACCTGCGTTCCAACTTTTCGCGCGAGCGGCACCAGCGCGTCCAGCGCAGCGTAGAAATGATCGATGAGGTGCCGGCGCGGGGCGGGAAACAGCGGGTTTGCCTTGCCAGGGCCGATCACCACTCCCGCGACACCAAGGTCGCCGGCAAGCGCCAAGACGCCACTGAGCAGATCGAGGCTATAGCGCCGCATCTCGGCTGATGCGCCCGCGATGTTGATGTCGATGTTGGGCATGTTCAGCGAAACGATCCGAAGCCCGCTCTCCTCCGTAAAGCGGCGCAGTGCCGCCCGTTCCCCCGCGCTTGCGGCTGGGGGCCAAAGATGTCCCGGATAGATCATCAGTTCGAATTCGCGGAAGCCGAGATCGGCGAGATGCGCAACGCAGGACCGGGCATCGTGCGAAAGCGTGTATGCGTAGCTGTTGCAGGCGAAGGATGCGGCGGCCCTCATCTTGCTTTCCTGGTCCTTGCTGGCGGCCTGAGACACAATGCGGTCGAGCTTCGTGCGCTGCGGTATCCGAGGCCGAAGGACCCCGGCCGGGTCTCGCCGGCGTGCATGGCCCCCCAGCCGGCAGCGCATTCAGCATGGTGAGTTGACATTTTACAATACGAAATATGTAATGGTCGACCCGCGGAGAGGGGCCCTGGGCATGGCCATGAGAACGACAGCCAAGCGGATCGAATCCGCCAAGCCGGCCCGTCCATCACGCGCTGAAGCCGCCAAGCCGGCGTTTAGTATCGAAGCTGTCGATCATAACCTTGAGCCACAACGTGGTGGCGTCCAGTCGATCGGGCGCGCGTTTGCCATTCTGGAGGAGGTGGCGCGCAACCGCGACGGGATCGCGCTTGCCGACTTGAGCAAGCGGGTCGGGCTCCACAACAGCACGACCTTCCACCTGGTCAGGACCATGGTTTCGCTCGGCTACATCCGCCAGATGAAAGATACCAAGCGGTACCGGATCGGCTCCCCCTTGTTCCTGCTTGCGGCGGCCTGCCTGGACGAAATCGAGATGGTGAGCCTCGCAACTCCGGTGCTTGAACGCCTCTCCCGTGAGACGGGAGAAAGCGGCCATTTCGCAATCCGTATGGGCGATTCGGTTGTTGTCGTCGCCCGCACGTCCGGGCCCGGCGCGTTTCAGTTGGCTGACCGCGTCGGGGTCATTCGCCCGGCACATTGCACGGCGCTCGGCAAGGTCCTCCTTGCTGCGCTGCGCCCGGAGCAACTCGATCATCATCTCGCACGCAGCGAGCTCAAACCATTCACTGCCAAATCGGTTATCGAACCCGATCGCTTACGCCGTGAGATCGAGGAGGTCCGCCGCACCGGTGTCGCCTTTGATGATGGCGAGTTCGATGCCGAAGTGCGTTGCGCGGCGGTGCCCGTGCGCGATTTCACCGGACAGGTGGTCGGCGCGATTGGAATATCCGGCCCTGTCTGGCGCCTCTCGCTCCAGGCGCTGCAAGGCCGGGCTCGTTCTGTGCGCGAAGCCGCTACGAAACTGTCAGCTGAGTTCGGATATCGGGCAGCTATGCCGTGAGCTAGCCGGGGCAGAGGACTGGGGGCTGCCGGCTGTCCGAGGACGGAAACTGCTGAACCAAGTCGACTTCTGAGGGAGACGAGTGCGTGGCACTTTTGGTAACCGGAGCGATGGGCCATGTCGGCCTTGAGATCGTCCGGCAAGCGGCTGCCGCTGGCGAACCAGTCGTTGCACAGTACCGAACGACGTTTCGCGACGCGGACACGCGCGGCGTGGAGGGAGATGTCAGCTGGGTGAGTTGTGACCTGTCGGATCCGGCGGCCGCCGAGGCCCTGTGCTTTCAGCATCCGATCCGCGGCTGCATCCATTCGGCGGCTGTCTCCAATGAGAAATATGCCCGGCCACAGCCGCTGCGGGCCACCCAATCCAACGTGGGAGCGACCTCGAACTTGCTCGACGTGGCGCGGCGCTCTGCTTGGCGTCGCTTTCTGTTCGTCAGCACCGGTTCGGTGTTCCAGAACGCTACTGATATTTCCAAGCCGATCTTGGAGGACGCGCAGCCGTCGGTCAGCAACATCTACAGCACAACCAAATACTGCGGAGAGCTGCTGACGCGTATGTATCGGTCGCAGTTCGGCTTGTCGGCCGCAATCGTGCGCATTTCCTGGGTCTATGGGCCGCCTTTGGTAACTGAGGATCCGCCGCGCGGTCCGGTGCCTGCCTTGCTCAAGGCGGCGGTGAGCGGCAAGCCGATCCGGTTGCCGAGCGGTGCCGATTTCGCCGCCAGTTTCACTTACGTCAACGACGTGGCGGCCGGATTGGTGGCGGCATGGCGTGCACCGGAGCTTCGTCACGACGTCTATCATCTTGGTCCTGGTGTGAACTACACGGGGAGACAGGTGGTGGACGCGGTGCGTGCCGCCGTGCCAGGCGCTTCGCTCGAGCTTGGACCGGGTACCGAACCCTGGACGATCCACACACGCATGCGTGGGCCGCTCGCGGGCGATCGATTGCGACGCGATGTCGGCTTCACGGTCGGGCATTCGCTTGAACAGGGCGTTCGGGCTTATGCCGATTGGATGCGCGCGCATCCGGAGCTGGCGCGATGAACGACACGGCTGCACATCCTCCGCAACTGGTTCAACACGCACCGCTGGTGCAAGCGGCGATTCATGCACCGGGAGCGCTTTATCTCCTCGCAGTCATGGGCGTGATCCTGACGCTCGGGACGCCGGGGTTCTTTACTGCGGCTAACCTGACGAATGTCGCGTTGCAGGTGGCGGTCCTGACGATCGTTGCCCTTGGCATGACGCTGATCATTCTCACCGAAGGAATCGACCTCAGCCTCGGTCCGGTGCTGGGGTTGTGTGGGGTGGCAGCGAGCCTGATGATCGTCGCGGGTTATCCGCTTGCTGTCGGCATCGGCCTCGCCGTCATGATCGGGATATGTTTCGGGCTATTGAACGGGAGTTTGATTGCCGTCGTCGGCATGCCGCCATTCATTGTGACGCTCGGCTCCTTCGGCATCGCCCAAAGCATCGCTACGGTCCTCACGCAAGGAGATTCGGTCGTCAATCTTCCGGCCTATTTCCGCTGGTTCAACGACGGCATATTCCTCGATGTCCCGGTGCCGATTTGGGCGACCTTTGCGGCATTCGTGGTCACGGCGGTACTTCTGTACCGCACCAAGTTCGGTCGTTATGTCTTCGCCATCGGCGGCAATCGCCAAGCCCTGCTTCTTGCCGGCACGCGGGTGCGGCTCTACCACGTCGCTGTCTACGTCTACGCCGGCATTCTGACCGCGCTCGCCTCGTTCATCATGACCGCGCGCATGAATGCCGCGCACCCGACTATCGGCGTCGGCCTTGAATTCGACGCCATCGCCGCCGTCATTCTCGGCGGCACGTCGTTCGAGAAGGGTCGCGGCGGGATCGCCGGTACCGTTCTGGGCGCTCTGGCGGTCGGCGTGCTGCGCAACGGACTCAACCTGCTGGGTGTCGGCACCGAATGGCAGGTTGCGATCGTCGGGATGGTCATCATTGCGACCGTCGGGCTCGATTCGCTGCGGAGACTGAATGCATGAGCGCCGACGCGAACCAGCTTGCCGCGCGGATCGGCACCATACCGTCCGATCGTATTTTTTTGATCGTCTCTCGGCTCGTAGCCTTGATCCTGCTGATAACCGTGCTGTCGATTCTGAGTCCATATTTTCTGACCGTGGGCAACTTCATCAATGTGATACGGCAGGCGGCGCTGCAATTCATGATGGCAGCCGGATTGACGATCGTGGTGCTGACCGGCGGCATCGACCTTGCCGTTGGAGCGATTCTCGGGCTTGCGGCCTGCCTATCCGCGTCGCTGATCAGCCAAGGTTATTTGATGCTCGGCGCAGCCTCCGCGCTGCTTTGCGGTCTTGCGTGCGGCCTAGTCAATGGTGTGCTGGTCAGCTACGGCCGCATTCCGGCTTTCATCGCCACTTACGGCATGCTCTGGATCGCCCATGGCCTTGGCTACGTCTTCATGAAGGGCGAAGTCATCTACGGCCTACCCGACGGATTCCGCTTTATTGGCGCCGGCTTTCTGTGGGGCATCCCGGCCCCCGTCCTGATCGCAACGGCACTCCTCGTCGTCCTGCACGTCCTGCTGCACATGACCGTGCTCGGTCGCGCGATCTATGCGATCGGCGGCAATGCAACCGCTGCCCGGCTGTCGGGCATGCCGGTGTCGCGCCGCCTGGTCATGGTCTATGCGCTGAGCGGATTTCTATCGGGTCTTGCCGCCCTGGTGGTGATCGCGCGCGTCAATGCGGCGGATTCCAGCCTGGGGGAGGATCTCCTGTTGCCGGCGATCGCTGCGGTCTGCCTCGGCGGCACCTCGCTGTTCGGCGGCGTTGGCGGCATCGCCGGCACGGCAATTGGCTCGATCATCCTCGCGCTCATAATCAACGGCCTAAACCTGCTCGGCGTCCAGACGTTCTGGCAGAATGCCGTCATGGGCGCGATTATTTTGCTGTCGGTTCTTGCGGATCAGCTCGGGGGAGCGCGGCTGATCCGGCAATAGAAATACCGTTCCCGAACCTCAGAGGAGGAAGCTCATGGATCGCAGAACTTTCCTGAAGACTTCGCTCGCCGCGACGACCTCGTTCGCTGCGATCGGAGCCCTAGCTGAACTTGCAAACGCGCAGGCCGCCAAGCCGGCGACCGTCGCTTTCTTCATCAAGAATGTGACCAATCCGTTCTGGAAAGCCTGCCGGATTGGCGCCGAGAAGGCCGGCAAGGAATTGGGCGTCACCATCGAGACGGTGGCTCCGACCAAACCTGACAACATCGAGGAGCAGACGCGCCTCGTCGAAGACTGGATCGTCAAGAAACCAGACGCATTCGTGTTCGTTCCGGTCGACTACAAGGCCCTCGTGCCATCGATTCAGAAGGTGAACAAGGCTGGCATCCCGGTGATCGGTTATGTCAACCGCATGACCGACGTCGATCTCGTCAGCTATGTCGGTTCGGATGACGAAACGCTGCAGTACGAGCTGTGCAAGTACCTGTTCAAGGCCATGAACGGGAAGGGCAAAGTCGTGCACATCGATGGAGTGCCTGCAGCCATAACCGCCCAAAACCGCAAGAAAGGCTTCGAGCGAGCGACGAAGGAAACAGCAGGCATCGAAGTCTTGGCCTCGCAGCCCGGCAATTACCGGCGGCTGCCTGCGGTGCAGGTGTTCGAGAACCTGATGCAACGGTTCCCGGTGATCGACGCGGTTGTCTGCGCCAATGACGATATGGCGGTTGGCATCGCCGAGGCGCTGATTGCAGCCGGCCGTGGCGGTCAGACCAAGGTCGTCGGCATTGACGGTATTCCGGATGCAACGGCTGCGATCGCCGCTGGCAAGATGTTCGCGACCGCCGATTTCAGCGGCCACGATCAGGCTTACCTCGCGGTCACCGCCGCTGTCCGTCATCTCCGCCGGCAGCCGGTGCCAAAGGATGTCGCGTTGCCGGTCGTGATCATTGACAAGGCCAACGTGCAAAACTTCATGAAAACGCCAGAAGAGCGCGCAGTCCCCAATTGGGAAAAAACCGTTAGCGGCCAGAAGGCCTGACACGCGTTGTCGTGCGGGAGGCGGGGACATCCGCCTCCCGCGATAAAGCTACCCACCACGGATGCTCTGGCCGGATCATGGCTGACGATATGAAACCTCTCGTCGAGATGCGCGGCATCTCGAAATGCTATGGCGGCGTGCAGGCGCTGCAGGGCGTCGACCTCGATATCTTTCTGGGCGAGGTGCATGCGCTCGTCGGTGACAATGCGGCCGGCAAGTCGACGCTCGTCAAGACGCTCGCCGGCGCCGTGATCAAGGACGAAGGCACGATTACCTTCGATGGACAGCCGGTGCACATCGCCGCGCCGCGCGATGCCAAGGCGCTCGGCATCGAGACCGTTTACCAGGATCTCGCCCTTGCGGACAATCTCGACGTGCCGGCTAACGTTTTCCTCGGCCGTGAGGCGACCAAGGGAGGGCTGCTCGCATGGTTTCTCGATAAGCGGCACATGGAAGAGGAATCGCGCAAGCTTCTGAGCAAGCTCAAAATCAACATCCCGAGAATCCGACAACAGGTTCGGTTCATGTCAGGCGGACAACGGCAATCGATCGCGCTGGCCCGCTGCGTCTGTTTCAATGCGCGTGTGGTGATCCTGGACGAACCGACGGCGGCGCTCGGGGTCGAAGAAACCCGCAAAGTCTTTGGGCTTATCCGCGACATGCGCGAGCACCGGCTGGCGGTGCTGCTGATCTGCCACAATCTCAATCATGTCTTCGAGAATTGCGACCGTATCACGGTGCTCAAGACCGGACGGCTGGTCGGTTCGCGCCGGGTCAAAGACACGACCCAAGAGGAAATTCTACGCATGATCGTCAGCGGGAGCACCGGTAGTGGCGTGCAGGCGCTGCCGAACCCGGTGCGCATGGCCGCGGAATAGCGCCAGCGTCCATCAGCACATCCGTGGCAATGTGCGCTGTAATTTGCATCGGAAAATGAGATTCGAACGGGTTCTGATTACCGGAGCGGGCGGACAGCTTGGCAGCTATGTCGCCGCCGAGATTGACGGGCATTGCCAGATCTCGGGTTTCGACCTCGTGCCGGCGCGGGCGCAAATCCCGCATCGCATCGGCGATATCACCGACGCGGCCGCCCTCACCGAAGCCTGCCGCGGCATGGATGCCGTCGTCCACATCGCGGCGCGACCGAACATCTGGAGCGGCAGCAGCGGCGACATCTTGCGCATCAACACTGTCGGCGTGTGGAACGTGCTGAGCGCTGCCGAAGCAGAGGACGTCAAGCGCGTCGTGCTTTGCTCAAGCGATTCGGTGGTCGGCTTTACGGTCGCGTCCGGCTCTCTGCGGCCGCCGGACTACCTGCCGATCGATGCTGCGCATCCGCTGCGGCCCACGGAGGCGTATGGGATCAGCAAGCTGCTCGGAGAAGAGATCGGCCGGGGCTTCGCCAATCGCGGCAAGGTCGAGATTGTCGTGCTGCGTCCCGTTTTCGTACTCTATCCGCAAATGCAAGGCGAGGTGCGGGCGCGCGCCGCCGACCCGGAAGCCTATCGGGGTCCACAAGCGGGCGGTCCGAATCCGGCGGGCGGCGGGCCGCTGTGGCATTACGTCGATCCGCGCGACGCCGCACGGGCATTTCGCTTGGCGCTCGAGATCCAACGCCCGCGCTTTGCCTGCTACTTCATCAGCAGCCGGACCACGCTGGCACCCGCGCCTACGCTTGAACGGTTGCGCCATTATCTTGGCCGAGAGACGCCCGTGCAGCGGCCGCAAGTTTACCAGCGCAATCCGTTTGCGCCGCTCTATGACATCGAGTCGGCGCGTCACGATCTCGGTTACGAAGCGCAGCATGATTTCCGACCGCTGCTTTACCCCGACACATCAGCCGCGGCAGCTTCGGAGAGGTAAAGAGCATGACGATCTTTCACACTGCCCATCTCCGTGTGCGGCCTGACATCGTCGAGTCTTTTCGTGAACGCGTTTTGCGCCATGCCCGAACCTGTCTTGCGACAGAGCCGGGCTGTCACCAATTCGACATTCATCAGGAGACCAGCGATCCGACGTTGTTCCTGCTCATTGAGATCTATGCTGACGGCGACGCCTTGAAGACGCATCGTGCATCGCCCACCTATCTTCAGTGGCGGGAAGACACAAAGGACTGGATCGTGGACCGGACTTGGTGGATCTGGAGTAAGATGGGGCCGAACGGCACGAAATGACTGGCTACCCCCGGACTCAAAATGGGCACCAGCGACGGGTTGCCAAATTTCCGCTCCGGGTCAATCGCTTCGTTTCGAGTATGCGTCAGTCGCTTCCGGTGCAGCCTCGGGATTCCGATCACGGGAGTTTGCGTTTCACTCAAGATAGCTCGGCGCGTCACTAGAGAGGTGGGCTGAGCCACTGCTCAATTTGTCCCGTCGACTGCCCCCACAGGCGAGCATTGCATCGCGCTCGACGAGGGTGCATCATTCGTCTGCTCGCAACCCAGGAGCAGCTTCCATGCACGACATGGTCATTCGCGGCGGCACCATCATCGATGGCACCGGCCAGGCGGCCTTTACCGGCGACGTAGCGATCGCGGGTCAGCGCATCGCGGGCGTCGGCGGCAAGCAAGGTCCCGCTCGTCGCGAGATCGACGCAATGGGCCTGCTGGTCACGCCCGGCGAAGGCGTCGAGGAGATCCCGGGCGTCGTGCTGGCCGACGGATTGACCTGGGATTGGGAGAGCTTTGCCGATTTCCTCGATGCGCTGGAGCGCCGGCCGCGCGCGATCGACATCGCCGCCCAGATCGCGCATCTGCCGTTGCGCGTTTACGTCATGGGCGACCGCGCCATTCGGCTCGAACCGGCCAAGCCCGAGGACATCGCCGAGATGCGCCGCCTGACGATCGACGCGTTGCGGGCCGGCGCCTTCGGGTTCACCACCTCGCGCACCGACTCCCACAAGACGCCGGTCGGCGACATGGTGCCGTCGCGGCATGCCGGGAGCGACGAGCTGTTGGGCATCGGCTCCGCGCTCGGCGCGGTCGGCGCCGGCGCCTTCGGCATGAACAGCGATTTCGACGACGAAGAAGCGGAGCTCGCGTGGATGACGCAGCTCGCCCGGGAGACCGGCCGGCCGGTCTGGTTCCTGCTGACCGACCGCTACGAGGACCCGGCCCGCTGGCGGCGCCTGCTGGCGGCGGTGCACGCCGCCCGCGCCGAGGGTGTGCAGTTGACGGCGCAGATCGCCGGCCGGCCGATCGGGGTCATGCTCGGCATCGGCACCGCGCTCAACCCGTTCTCGGTGCGGCCGAGCTACCGCCAGCTCGACGGCCTGAGCATCGCCGCGACGCGCGAGCGTTTGCGCGACCCGGCGCTGCGGCGTCAGATTCTGTCCGAGAAGCCGTCCGAGGCGGAAGTGAGCAAGCTGGCGCAGTTCCGCCAGCTCATCACCACGCGTTGGGACAAGTTCTTCGTCATGGGCGACCCGCCGGACTACGAGCCGCCGGACGAGATGAGCATTGCGGCGATCGCCGCCCGCGAGGGACGCACGCCGGACGAGGTCGCCTACGACTACCTGACCGAGGCCGAGAACCGGTTCCTGTTCTTCCCGGTGGTGAACTACGTTCACGGCGACCACGGGACGATCCACGAGATGCTGACCGATCCGACGACGCTGCTCGGATTGAGCGACGGCGGTGCGCACTGCGCATCGATCGTCGACGCGGGCGTGCCGAGCTACATGCTGATGCATTGGGGCCGCGACCGGCGGCGCGGGCCGCGGCTACCGCTCGAGCTCTTGGTCAAGCGCCAGACCAGCGAGACCGCCGAGTTCTTCGGCTTGCACGACCGCGGCCGGCTGGCGCCGGGCCTGCGCGCCGATGTCAACCTGATCGATTTCGACCGCCTGCGGCTCTACCAGCCCGAACTGGTCAACGACATGCCGGCCGGCGGCCGGCGTTTCGTGCAGCGGGTCGACGGCTACGAGGCCACGCTAGTCGCCGGCACGCCGATCTTCGAGCGCGGCGAGCACACCGGCGCGATGCCGGGTCGCCTGGTGCGTGCCGGCCGCGCGTAGGAACGGATCTCGAAAGCGTAAAGCCCGGCCATGCGCCGGGCCGAGCAGCTCAAGCCACTGCTATACGAACACGAGCCTCCAGAGCAGGGCGGCAAATATCCCGGTCAACGCGGTCGCCGCCACGACCAGAATGTTGGTCACGGTGGTACGCCATAGCCTGAACGAAACGGCCTGTGCTGGCTTCATTGGTTAGTAGGTATAGGCAATAGGCAGGGAAAGATAGCCCCCGCAAGAGTTGCAGAGCAGGTCGGCTGCCTCTCGGCACCACCTAGAGCGGCTCAACGATTACTGTAGCCACCGGCCTTCGAGTGATCGAGCGAGACCGCCGCACGCTGACCGCTGCCGCTTGCGCCCTCTCCCGAGCCGAAGTCGGATTTATCCGACTTCGGCCACTTAAAAATGCCGAACTCGGGTAAACCCGAGTTCGGATGGGAGAGGGCACAGGCAGCGACAGCGCCTGCAAGGCGAGACCGTCTCCTCGTGGGCGGCCGGCTTTTTCGACGCGCGTGAATGCGTTAGCATCCGCGCCAGCCGCCTCGACGCAATTGCTGCGATAACGAGGCGCGGTCTCGGGAGGACACCATGACCGAATGG
>WNGA01013613.1_pt1 | contig 10380 bp, 12 predicted proteins | sample 5400061 | NCBI WGS metagenome assembly WNGA01 (sample SAMN13153366, study PRJNA577476) | soil metagenome | isolation source: 100 cm soil or saprolite under grassland replicate 2 | place: USA:California | collected 2016-06-15
CTGGTGTCGTCGCCACCAGGAGGAGGAAGACACCATGGGCAAGCTCATCGTGACCGAGTTCGTGACGCTGGACGGGGTGGCGCAGGCGCCTGGAGGGCCCGACGAGGACCGCGACAGCGGCTTCACGCACGGCGGATGGCAGGCGCCGTTACTGGATCAGGAGTCCGGGAGGGTCGTCTTCGAGCAAGCGAGGAGCATGGATGCCCTGCTTCTGGGCCGAAAGACCTACGAGATCTTCGCCAACTACTGGCCGACAGCTCCAGACGAGATCCCGTTCACGGGCCTGCTCAACGGCGTCCCCAAGTACGTCGCCAGTCGCTCGCTCGCTGACCCTTTGGCCTGGCAAGGCTCGACCCTCGTCGCCGAGGACCTCGCCCAGGGCGTCACCTCTCTCAAGGAGCACCACGATGAAGTCCACGTCATTGGCAGTCTCGACCTTGTGCAGTCACTGCTGCGCTTCGGCCTCGTCGACCGGCTGAACCTGTGGCTGTACCCGCTGTTGCTCGGCACCGGCAAGCAGGTGTTCGCCGACGGGACCGTGCCCACCGCGCTCCGCCTGACCGAATCGGTCACCTACCCCAACGGCACACTGCAGCTCGCCTACGAGACTGCCGGAGCGCCCACATACGGCAACATGTGAGAGCAGGACTTACAACGCCTCGCCGGAGATGACGAGCGAGCAAAGCCGACCCAGCAGCGCTGCCGCAGAAGATCCGATCGGGTGCCCGGAACACCGCGCCAGAACTGCCGATCGGCGCGCCAAAACCGGGAGCTCCCTGTCACGAGTTCAATGGCCCAGCGCGTCCGACCGAGTAGACCGCGCGCCCATTCCGAACCGAACCGTCAGCCCTCACCGCGTCCGTCCGCGCGCATCCCAACTTCCCGCGATGCGATCCCACGCTCGAATCCGGTGCCACTTCCGTGCCGCAACTGCGCGGTTCTCGCGTGCACTTGGCGTCGCTCATACATCGGTGAGATGTACCAACGACGCCAAACGGCGGGACCCGGCAAACGGCGAGGTCAGTCCGCGAACGAAGGGTCGGCGGCGTGGACGGTCTCCCCTCGGCTCTTCGGCTCCTCCCACTCTTCCTGCCGCCCGAGGGCGGTGAGGTCGAGGTAGTAGTAGGAGCCGCCGAGGGACTCCACACCCCGGGCGTACGTCGAGTACGTGTGGCACACATTGTCGCCGACGCGTAGGAAGCAGCTCAGGCCGTGGAGCTCGAAGGGCTGCTCCCACTGCGGGTAGCCGCGGGCGGCGGCGTCGCGCGCCAGCTCCTCGGCCGTCTTGTAGTTGTACTCGACGGGCAGGACCGACTCGTCGAGCGTGACGTGGAAGTCGTAGTTGAAATCGCTGCCGTACGACGAGTACCAGGGGAACGTCCACCCCTTCTTCGCCTTGTAGCGCTCGATCTTCTCCAGCGGCGCCCGCGACACATGGACGAACCGGGTGTCGCGGCGGTCGAGATGCTCGTACAGGCCGTCGGACCTCTCGTCGGCGCTGGCGGAGCAGCTCGGGCAGCCGTCCTCCCATGACGGGTCGAACATGAAATGCCAGATCATGAGCTGCCGCCGGCCGTCGAAGAGCTCGAGCAGCGTCCGCTTCCCCTCGGGCCCGTCGAACACGTAATCCTTCTCGATGCGCACCATCGGGAGGCGACGTCGCTCGGCATTGAGGGCGTCGCGCTCTCGGGTGAGGCGCTTCTCCTTGACGAGCAGCTGCTTGCGGGCAGCCTCCCAGTGGTCACGCGAGACGATCTCAGGAAAGGTCATGTCACGCTCCTTTCGTCGGATACGTGTGCGCTCTTCGAGTGCAGTCGTGCCAGGACGAGCCGCGCCGAGACGAAGAGCGCGCCGCCGGCCGTGAGCAGCGGGAGCGCGAGCTCCTCGACCGGTGCGCCGCCGTAGTGGGCGATCACCAGCATTGGGGGGCTCCTCTCGGTGGAGGTCTGAGGTGAGACCCCCGGGACGCCCGGAACTCATCGGCCCGAGAAGTCTCGGGGGTCTGCTCCGGTGGGCCGTATACAACGCCTCCCAGCCGCGGCGGCGGGCGTGATGCGCGTCAACCCGCCGCCGCCGTGCTTCACGTGAGCCGGGGTCAGCCTGAGCTGTACATCAGCGATCCCGGCGTTGTGAGCTCCTGACCCGTCTCGAGCCAGGTCTTCAGGCCGGAGAGGATCATCGGCCAGCCGCCGTACAGCTGGTCGTTCGCGCCCTCGCGCAGCTGGTCGTGCGTGATCGTGAGACGGCACGAGTCGCCCACCGGTTCGATCTCCCAGGTGACGCGCGACTCGCCCTCGCTCTTCACATCGTCGCCCCAGAGCGCGGTCATGGTGTGGACGAGCCGGCGCGGTGGGTCGGCCTCGACGACCTCACCTTCCGCCAAGAGCCCGCCGGCCGGATGGCTCAGCTCGTAACGCGACCCGGCCTTCCAGTCCGACGCGACCCGGGCGCCGAAGTTGAATTTCGTCCTCGCCTCGCTGTCGGTGATGGCCTCCCAGAGGCGCTCCGGCGTGGTCTTGATGTAGATCTCGAACACCTTCTCCATCGGATTCTCCAGTCTGCGCTTGAGGTCGCTGAGCCCCGCGGCCCACGGCTCGGCGTACTTGCTCACCCACCGGTCGTGGACGAGCTGGATCGGGACCGGGTTCAGGAAGTGGAGCTTCTCCCGCCCCTGCCGCTTGGTGACCACGAGGCCGGCCTCCTCGAGCTGCTTCAGGTGCTTCATCACGCCGAAGCGGGTCATGGGAAGCCGCTCCTCGAGCGCATGCAGCGTCTGCCCGTCCTCGCGGAAGAGCTCGTCGAGCAGGCCGCGCCGGGTCGGGTCGGCGAGGGCCCTGAACACCGTGTCCATGCCTGGGACAATAGGTGACCCTATGGTCACATGTCAATCGGCCACGGACGCGGTAACCGTTGGAGCGAGGCGACGGAGGCCGCATGCCAATCTCGAGGTACATCGCGAGGTTCAACACGCGAGTGACGAACCACGTCACCCGCCCGTTCGCCGCGTTGCTGCCTGGCTTCGGGATCGTGCGGCACGTAGGTCGGCGGTCCGGGCGCACCTACGAGACCCCGGTGAACCTCTTCCGCTCCGGGAAGAACTACGTCGTTGCGCTCACGTACGGCACGGACAGCGAATGGGTCAAGAACGTCATCGCAGCTGGCGGGTGTGAGGTCCGCACGCGCGGGAACACAGTCCGGATGAGCGGCCCGCGGGTCTTCTCCGATCCGACGCGCCGAGTCGTGCCGGCTGCTGTCCGGTTGCCGCTGCGGCTCCTGGAAGTCACCGACTTCATGTCGCTGCGTTCCGCCGAGACGGAAGCCGGGGCTTCCCGTCCCCTCGTCGTGGTCATGGGGGTCGAGGGGGTCGGCAAGTCGACCGTCGGGCGCCGGCTCGCCGACACGCTCGGAGTCGACTTCGTCGACGGCGATGACGCGCACTCTGCGGAGGCAAAGGCCCAGATGGCCGCGGGCATCCCGCTCGACGACGCCGCGCGCGCGCCATGGCTCGACCGTCTCGACGCCATCCTCCGAGAGCACGTCTCCAGCGGCCTCGTCCTCGCGTGCTCGGCCCTGACGCACGCGTACCGCACGCGCCTCACCCGCGGCGTCCCCCGCGTCGCGTTCGTCGCGCTCGTGGCTCCACGCGAGGTGCTCGAAGACCGGATCGCCGAGAGGAAAGGTCACTACGCCGGCCCCGCGCTCCTGGACTCGCAGCTCGACACGCTCGAGCTCGGCAATGACGTGGTCACCGTGGACGCGACACAACCGGTCGACGACATCCTGGCGGCCGCCGTTCGCGCGGTGGGCTAGCGCGTCGGGCGTTACTTGGCGATGATCGCCGCGAGCGCCGCGACCATCACGACGAACCCGAGCACGAGGTAGGTGACCGTCCGCGTCAGCGGCGCTTCGGGAAGCGTGTCGCGGCGTCGGGTGGCGGCGACTTTCCCGCGCACGGGGCTACCCGGGCGGCCGCGGGCGACTGAGCGTTGCGAGGCACGGCGACGGTCGGAGCGCCGGCGAACGAGCGCGATCAGGTTGCCGAAGAACAGCGCCGCACCGACGGCTGCGACGAGTTCGCGCAGCACGTCGTCGTAGAAGTTCACGCCGAAAGGGTACGCGCCGATCTCCCGACGCAACCGATCGGGCTAGAAGCGCGGACCCCAGACCATGAGCATCAGAATGAGGACGAGGTCCAGCGACAGCACCGCCCCCACGATCCCGGCGCGGCGGCCGCGCTCTTCGAGCTCGATGACCTGAGGCGGCGGTCCTCCGGAGGCGGCCCCGCCGGCCGGAGGGGGGCCCATCGCGACCAGTTGCTCCTGGAGGTTGATCATCCGCTGCGCGTTCGGGAACGCCGCTCCGTGCGCCAGCCCTATCCCCAGCACGTAGAGCACGATCGCGGCGACGATCCACGAATCACCGAAGCTCCAGGCCTTGTCGCTCAACACCACGAGCAAGATGCCGAACACGAACACGGCGTAGATGAAGAACATGCCGATCCTCGACACGAGGAAGTTGGCCTGGGAGATGGCCAGGCCCTCCGGGCCCTTGCGGCTCCGGGCCTGCTGGCCGTAGATCCCGTTGAGCAACACCGCGCCGAATCCGACGATCGCCGTCAGGATGTGCAGCACGAGGACGAGCTTGTAGATGCCGGTGTTGATGCCCACGATGCGCGCCCTCCTTCTGGACGTCGCGGCGGAGCCTAGGTCCGGGGCGCACGCGGCTGTGGTACAACGCGGCCCGTGCGGTTGGTCGTGGCGCGGTGCTCGGTCGAGTACGAGGGCCGCCTCGGCGCCCGGCTCCCGCCGGCGCAGCGGCTGATCCTGCTCAAGGCGGACGGCTCGATCGCCGTCCACGCCGACGCCAAGGCCTACAAGCCGCTGAACTGGATGAGCCCGCCGTGCACGATCCGTGAGGAACCCGGGTCGATCATCGCCACGAACGCGGGTGGTGAACGCCTCGCGATCGAGCTGCACGACGTGCTGCTCGACCACGATGTCGCGCTGGGCGACGACCCAGGGCTCGCCAAGGACGGCGTGGAGGCCGAGCTGCAGGAGCTGATCGCGGCGCGCGTGCGGGCACTGCGGGACGACCTGCGCATCGTGCGGCGCGAGTACCCGACCGACATCGGGCCCGTCGACCTGCTGTGCCGCGACGGCGACGACCGGGCAGTCGTCGTCGAGGTCAAGCGCATCGGCGAGATCGCCGGCGTCGAGCAGCTGCTTCGTTACCAAGAACGACTCGACCGCGACGCGATGCTTGCGCCGACGAGCGGGCTGTTCGTGGCCACCCGGATCAAGCCCCAGGCGCGTGTCTTCGCCGAGAGCCGCGGCGTCGAGTGCATCGAAGTCGACGTCGAACGGCTGCGGGCCGAGGCGCCGCCCGATCTGAAACTGTTCTGAGGGATCCGGAGTGCCCCGCCGGCTACTCGAAGCTCGGACGGCGCTTGTCGAGGAACGCCGTGAACGCCTCCTGGGCGTCGGGCGACTGGCTGGACCGGGCCATCACGTCCACCGCGCGCTCGTAGGCGGCGCGCTGGTCGAGGCCTATCTGCTCGTAGAACGTCTGCTTCCCGAGACCCTTCGACGATCGGCTCCCGCGCGTGGCGCGACCCAGGAGCTCGATCGTCGCGTGGTCGAGCTCACCGGGCGGGACGACCCGGTTGACGAGTCCCCACTCGAAGGCGGTACGGGCGTCGATGGTGCTGCCGGTCAAACCGAGCTCGAGCGCGCGCTTACGGGACACGTTGCGGCCCACGGCCACCAGAGGCGTGTGGCAGAACCAGCCGCCCTTGCCGCCGGGCGTCGCGAACTGCGCGTCGGTCGACGCGACCGCGAGGTCGGCGGTGGCGACGAGCTGGCAGCCGGCTGCCGTGGCCAGCCCGTGCACGCGGGCAACGACCGGCTGCGGAATCGACTGCATCGTGAGCATCAGCTCCGTGCAGACGTCCAGCAGCTCGCGGATCGACGCGAGATCGGCGCCGGCGAGGTCGCGGAAGTCGTGGCCGGACGAGAAGACGGGGCCGTTCGCCGCCAGGACGACGCCCCCGGCGTCGCTGTCGCCGGCGGCGCGGAACGCCGCCGTGAGCTGGTGGAGCAGGTCGAGCGACAACGCGTTGCGGCGCTCCGGGCGGTTCATCGTGATCGTCGTGAAGGCATCCTCGGTCTTCACGAGCACGTGGTCGGAGCTCACAGCGCCTCCTCGCTCCCGCGCAGCGAGGGTATCGCCTTCACGAATCCCTGATCTTCCCGCGGCACGAGCTTGCGTTGGTTGCGTCGACCGTTAGTCGCGGGCCATGTTGTCGAACTTGGTGAAGCGCTCGTTGAAGGCGAGCCGCGCGAGTCCGGTAGGGCCGTTGCGGTGCTTCGACACGATGATCTCGGCCTGGCCGCGCTGATCCGACTCGGGGTTGTACACCTCGTCGCGGTAGATGAAGGCGACGACGTCGGCGTCCTGCTCGAGACCACCGGATTCGCGCAGGTCGGCGAGCATGGGTCGCTTGTCCTGGCGGTACTCGACCTGCCGGTTCAGCTGCGACAGTGCCATCACCGGGCAGTCGAGCTCGCGGGCCAGGATCTTGAGGCCCCGTGACATCTCGGCCACCTCGATCTGACGGCTCTCGGCCGGCCGGGGAGAGCTCGTGCTCATCAGCTGGATGTAGTCGACCACGATGAGGCCGAGGTCACCGTGGCGGGCCCGCACCCGCCGGGCCTTGGCCCGCATCTCCATCACGGTGCAGTGCGGGTTGTCGTCGATGAACAACGGCGCCTCGGCCAGACGCCCGACGGCGTGACTCAAGCGCGTCCAATCCGACTCGGGGATGTTGCCGGTCCAGAGCCGCTTCGCCTCGACGCGCGCCTCGGCCGCGAGCAGGCGCTTGGTGAGCTCGAGGTTTCCCATCTCCATCGAGAAGAACATGACCGGCCGTTGCACGGCGACGGCGACGTTGGCGGCGGCGCCCAGTGCGAACGACGTGTTGTGCACGAACACGTCGCCCGCGACGAAGTTGTGCACGCCCGGCACCGTGAGGTCGTACACGTGGTCCTCGCCGTCGTAGGCGATCGAGACGACCTCGTCCCACCAGATGTCGGAGTTGCGGCGGGCCGCGAGCTGCCGGACGTCGACCACGTCGGCGAGCAGCGCCTTCGTCTCCCGCTGGTGCGAGCGCGTGCCGACCATCGAGGGGTGGCTCGACGGGTGCCCGGCCTCCTCCGACACCGAGCCCCACGTGCGGTCGCCCGTCGGTGTGAGCGCCGCCGACCACGTGGTGGCCGCGACCGTGTCGAGCGCGACGCCGTGACGGCGGCTGCAGCCCGCGGCGGCCGCGACACGGTCGACGGCGTCCTCCTTGCCGAGGATGCCGATCTCGGTCGCGAAGCGGTTGACGGACTCGGCGTGGAACACCTCGATCTCCCATGCCGTGAAGCGACAGCCGTTGTGTGTCGCGGTCCGGCGGTGGAGCTGCGCCACGACACCGAAGCGCAGCAGCAGGTGCTGGATCCCGCGGGCAAGCCGCTCCGACCGCGCGCCGAAGCCGATCGTCGGCCGTCCCGACCGGTAGACCGACGCCCATCCGTCGGCGGCGAAGAGGCGGTTGAGGAAGAGCGCCACCTGCGGGCGCGGCGCACGGAACACGGCGTCGGGGACGTGCTTTGCGACCGACTCCGTCCTCCAGAGGTGGTGCCGGCGGAGGAGATCGGCGACGCGGCTCGGCCGCGGCTGGCGCCACCGCGTGTACAGGCGGTGGTCGTGCGGCGAGCTGGACTTCACGGTGACGCCGAGCTCGTCCGCGCGGCGCTGCAGCTCCTCGAGCACGGCGGGTGAATCGGTGCTGACGAACGGCGCCGCATCCGTGAGGCACCCGCCGCCGAGGAGGAAGGCGAGCATCACCAGCTCGGCCTCGGGGAGCTCGTCGTTCCCGAAGGCGTCGATCTCCCGGGGAACGGCTACCCGCATGCCGGTTCGGACCTCCATCAGCGGCCGCCACCCCATCGGCGTGAGGAACGGGTGCGTGAGGGTGGTCCGGATGACCCGTCCGGTGCGCAGCGTCACCCGGTACACAGGCTTGAGGCCGTCGTCGACGAAGGCCGACGGCTGAACGCTTCCGACCCGGTGGTCGTCGTCGAGCGCGAGCACCCGCACCGCCTCGCCTTCGGAGCCGCGCCGGTAGACCTCCTGTGCAGTCCGGACCGCGCCGGTGTCGGGATCGACGATCGGGGTGTCCCAGGCGACGCACTTCCCCATCGCGGGCCTCGCGGCCACGATGACGAGGTTCGAGCGCTGCAGCCCGAGCAGCAGCGAGTCGAGCTCGTGGTAGCCGCTCGGCACGCCCACGACCTCGTTGTCCGTCCCGTACATCGACTCGAGCTGGTCGAGGGTCGTCTGGAGCGAGTCGGAGATGACCGCCAGCGACTCGCTCACGCGGCGCTCCGCGACCTCGAACACCATCGACTCGGCCCGGTCGAGCGTCTGGGTGACGTCGTCGGGCATGTCGTACCCCATCTCGGCGATGTCACCGGCGACGCCGATGAGGCGCCGCAGCAACGCGAGCTCGTTGACGATGCGCGCGTAGTGACCCGCGTTCGCCGAAGCCGGCGTGCCGGCCTGGATGTTCAGGAGCGCGGCCCGCCCTCCGACCGCGTCGAGCAGCTCGGCGCGTCGCAGCTCCTCGGCCACCGTGACCGGGTCGACGGGCTCGCCCTGGCCGTAGAGCGCCATCACCGCTTCGTGAACGTGGACGTGCGCGGGCTTGTAGTAGTCGCTGGCCTCGACGTGACCCTCGACGGCGGCGGTGATCGCGTCGCGCGACAGGAGCATCGCTCCCAGCAGCGACTCCTCGGCTTCGAGGTTGTGGGGCGGCACCCGCCCCGTCACCCGTCGCCGCGCGTCATCGATCGCCTGAACCATGCTGCTCCTTCCCCCTGCCGCCTCGACCGCCCGTAGCTCTCTGCCGCGGCCCGGCTTCCGCCGCTACCCCCCGGGCCACCGATCCCTCTGGCGAACCCCGGACTCGCATCGTCGTCCGTCTGGCCTGTGGATCGATAGAGCGATTTCCTTGTGGATACAGGGCTCCGGCCTCCACAACCCCTGGGGATGAATCGCTCTGATTCTCCGTGCGGGGTATGACAGCTACGCCGGCCGCGACGTCAGGGCGCGACGAACCCGCAGGTCGGAACGCATGTGTGCTCTCGGGAAGTGCAGGCGAGCGCGCGGCGCGCGCTATTCGGCAACGACGTCGACGGTGAGGGTGACCTCGACGTCGGGGTGCAGCTTCACGGGCACGTCGACGGCGCCGAGCTCCTTGAGCGGCTCGGCGAGCTGCGCCTTGCGCCGGTCGAGCTCGACGCCGGTCTGCTTGCGGACGGCGTCGACGACGTCGGCGGACGTGATCGATCCGAACAGTCGGCCGCCCTCGCCGGCGCGTGCGCGCAGCGCGATCCGGCGCCCTGTGAGCTGGTCGGCAAGCGCCTGCGCGGAATCGCGGTCGCGCGCCTCACGCGCCTCGCGGCTCCTACGCATCGCGTCCGCCTGGCGCACGACACCCTTGGTGGCCTTCATCGCGAGGCCGCGCGGCACGAGGTAGTTGCGCGCGAAGCCGTCGGTGACCTCGATGAGATCACCCTTGCGGCCGACGTTCTCGACGTCGTCGCGCAGGACGATCTTCACGACTGTCCCTCTCCGGTGTCGGCGGTCGCAGCGACTCCGGCGTCGGCCTCGACCTCGGGCGCGGGCTCGGACGCGGGACCCTGGACGGGCTCCGACGGCGGAGGCACGGCAGGGGGACCCGCCCCTTCACCCGCGGGCGCGGGGGCTGCGGCCTCGGGCATGCGGTCGCGATCACGATCACGATCACGATCGCCTCGCCGACCGCCCCGGCTCCGCTGCGTGACCTGACGGACGGCGTAGGGAAGGAGCGCCATCTCGCGGGCGATGCGAATCGCACGCGCGACGGCGCGCTGCTGCTGCGCGCTGTTCCCGGTGACGCGCCGGGCCCGGATCTTGGCCCGTTCCGACATGAAGCGGCGGAGCAGGTTGACGTCCTTGTAGTCGATCCAGTCGATGTTCTCCGAGGAGAGGATCGACACCTTTTTCTTGATCGGGCGGCGCCGGTCGGCCGCCTGGGACTTCTTCTTCTTGTCTCTCGCCATCGTCGGTCAGCTCATCTCGTCGGTGATCAGATGCAGAGATTCGGTTTCAGGAGCTCAGAACGGCTCTTCGCCGAGATCGTCGCCGCCGCCCGAGCCACCGGTGGTGGCGGGCTGGGGCTCTCGCCCCCACGCCCCCCGCCCCGTCCGCCGCCGGAGTCGCCCCCGCCCCCGAAGTCGCCGCCACCACGACGGTCATTCTTCGTGACCTGGGCGGTCGCGAACCGCAGGCTCG
>WNGA01013614.1_pt1 | contig 10380 bp, 14 predicted proteins | sample 5400061 | NCBI WGS metagenome assembly WNGA01 (sample SAMN13153366, study PRJNA577476) | soil metagenome | isolation source: 100 cm soil or saprolite under grassland replicate 2 | place: USA:California | collected 2016-06-15
TGCCTGCCAGGTATATTCCTGCGCATCGCGCACCGCCGCCGGCACGTCGAGGCCGCTCGCCAGCGCCGCCGCAATCGCTGAAGCGAGCGTGCAGCCCGAGCCGTGATAGCTGCCGGGCAGCCGCGGCCAGCGGTCCTCCCGCACCAGCCCTTGCGGGCCAAACAGCCGGTTGACCACCTCCGCGCCCGGTTCGTGCGTTCCGGTGACGAGCACGTAGCGGCAGCCGCGCTCGAGCAGCCGCTTCTCACCGCCGAGGCGGCGCGCTTCGAGGCTGTTCGGCGTGACGAGCGTGGCGCGCGGCACGATCAGCTCGAGCAGCGCTTCGATCATCGCTTCGCTCGCGAGCACGTCGCCGCGACCCGATGCGAGCACCGGGTCAAGCACCAGCGGCACGCGCGCATGCTCGGCGATGAGCTGAGCGATCGCGCGCACGTTCGCTTCCGAGCCGAGCACCCCGAGCTTGAACGCCGCGACGCGCGATTCCGCGAGCAGCCGGCTCGCCTGTCGCCTCACCAGCTCCGCGTCGACGGCTTCGAGCTGTTCGACGCCGCTGGTGTCCTGCACGGTGAGCGCGGTGACGACCGAAAGCGGATGACATCCCAGGCTCGCGAGCGTCAGGACGTCGGCTTGCAATCCCGCGCCGCCGGTTGGATCCGATGCGGCGAAGGTGAGCACGAGCGGCGGCGATGACGGCATTTGCTAATATCCGGGCCCATTCTACTGCCGCGGCCAATGACCGAAAATCAAGTTCAATTCAAGACCTGGATGTGCCTGATCTGCGGCTTCGTGTACGACGAAGCTGCCGGGCTGCCCGACGAGGGCATCGCGCCAGGCACGCGCTGGGAAGACCTGCCGATGAACTGGACCTGTCCCGAATGCGGCGCCCGCAAGGAAGATTTCGAGATGGTGGAAATCTAGAAAACTTTCGCGCCATGAAAAGCTCAAAGCTCCCTGCTGCGGTAAAATACGGGGTGGGAGCATGTCCTCGATCAACCTGACGCATCATTTCCTGATCGCCATGCCCAACATGGCCGATCCGTACTTCTCGAAGACCCTCACCTATATCTGCGAGCACAACGATCAGGGCGCGCTCGGCCTGGTGGTGAATCGTCCGATCGACATGACGCTGCAGGCCTTGTTCGAGCGACTGTCGCTCACGCTGCGCCAGGCCGACCTCGCGGGCGCGCCGATCTACTTCGGCGGGCCGGTGCAGACCGACCGCGGCTTCGTGCTGCACGCGCCGATGGGCAACTGGCAGTCGACGCTTCGCGTGCGCGACCTGATCGGGCTCACCACCTCGAAGGACATCCTCGAAGCGGTTGGGCGCGGCGAAGGCCCGGACAAGATGCTGGTCACCCTCGGCTACGCAGGATGGTCGCCTGGGCAGCTCGAACACGAGCTGTCGCAAAATGCCTGGCTCACCGTCGAGGCGCGCGACGGCATCATCTTCGACACGCCCGCCGAGGAGCGGCTGCCGGCGGCGATGGAGCTCCTCGGCCTCGACTACGCGAGGCTGCAGGACGAAGCGGGACATGCCTGAGCGCGCCGCGCGCACGGTCCTCGCCTTCGATTTCGGTTTAAAGCGCATTGGTGTCGCGGTCGGCGAGCCCGAATTGCGCACGGCGCATCCCTTGCCGGCCGTTGCGGGCTTCGCGCAGATCGAGAAGCTGGTCGCGGAGTGGAAGCCGGCACGCCTCGTCGTCGGGCTGCCGGTGCGCGAGGCGGGCGAGCACCCGCTCGCGCGGCGCGTCGAGCGCTTCGCGCGGCAGCTCCACGGCAGATTCCGCATTCCGGTCGAGCGCGTGGACGAGCGCTTCAGCTCGGTCGAGGCCGAGAGCCGGCTGCGCGGAGTCAGGCGAAAAGCCGTCGACTCGGTCGCGGCGCAGCTGATCCTCGAGCAGTTTTTCGATGACGAAACTGCCTGACGCCGAGCGCCTCTGCGCGGAATTGTTGAAGCCGTTGAAGCCGATGGTCGGCCCCAAGACGGCTATGATCGGCATCTACACGGGCGGCGCGTGGCTCGCGGAGCGGCTGCATGCCAGGCTTGGCATTGCGGCGCCCCTGGGGCTGATGGACATCGCGTTCTACCGCGACGACTATCACGCGCAAGGCCTGCATCACGACCCGAAGCGCACCAAGATCCCGTTCGACGTCAACGGCCGCGAGCTGCTGCTGGTCGACGACGTGCTCTTTACCGGTCGCACGGTGCGCGCGGCGATGAACGAGGTGTTCGATTATGGCCGCCCGGCCAGCATCTCGCTGGTCGTGCTCGCCGACCGCGGCGGGCGGCAGCTGCCGATCTGCGCGCAGCATTGCGGCGCGCGCGTCGAGGTGCCCTCGGGGATGCGCCTGCGACTGAAACGCGACGCTGCGGGAAACCTTGCCCTCGCCCTCGAGCCGGAACATGCAGCGTAACCCCCAGCTCAATGCGAAAGGGGAGCTGCAGCATCTGCTGTCCATCGAAGGTCTGCCGCGCGAGGTGCTGGTGCAAATCCTCGACACCGCCGAGTCGTTCGTCGGCGTCACCGAGCGCGAGGTGAAAAAGGTGCCGCTGTTGCGCGGCAAGAGCGTGTTCAATCTGTTCTTCGAGCCATCGACGCGCACCCGCACCACCTTCGAGATCGCCGCCAAGCGGCTCTCGGCCGACGTCATCAATCTCAACATCGCCGTGTCCTCGCAGTCGAAGGGCGAGTCGCTGCTCGACACGGTGGCGAATCTGTCGGCGATGCAAGCCGACATTTTCGTCGTTCGCCACAATTCGGCGGGGGCGCCGTATCTCATCGCGCGGCATGTCAAGCCGCACGAGCACGTGGTGAACGCGGGCGACGGCCGGCATGCGCACCCGACGCAGGGGCTGCTCGACCTGTTCACCATCCGGCATTACAAGAAGGATTTCAGCCGCCTGACGGTGGCGATCGTCGGCGACATCCTGCATTCGCGCGTCGCCCGCTCGCTGATCCACGGGCTCACCACGCTCGGCGCGCCCGAAGTGCGTGTGATCGGGCCGCAGACCTTGATGCCCGCCGGAGTCGAGGCGCTTGGCGTGCGGGTGTTCCACGACATGCGTGCCGGCCTCAGGGATTGCGATGTGGTGGTGATGCTGCGGCTGCAGAACGAGCGCATGCGCGGCGCGCTGCTGCCTTCGGCGCAGGAATTCAACAAGCATTACGGGCTGACCGGAGACAAGCTCGACCTCGCCAGGTCGGACGCCATCGTGATGCATCCCGGGCCGATGAATCGCGGCGTCGAGATCGATTCCACGGTCGCCGACGGGCCGCACTCGGTGATCCTGCCGCAGGTCACCTTCGGCATCGCGGTGCGCATGGCGGTGATGAGCATCGTCGCCGGAAATTGAAAATAGGGCACAACGGCAGATGAAGCTCCACATCAAGGGCGGACGCGTGGTCGACCCGGCAAGCGGACGTGACGCGATCGGCGACGTCTTCGTCTCGGAGGGAAGGATTTCAGATGGTTTTCAAAAAGCCGATCGCGTCATCGAAGCGAAGGGACTGGTGGTCGCGCCCGGCTTCATCGATCTGTCGGCGCGGCTGCGCGAGCCGGGCCTGGAGTACAAGGCGACGCTGGAGTCCGAAATGGACGCCGCGGTCGCAGGCGGGGTGACGAGCCTTGCCTGCCCGCCGGATACCGATCCGCCGCTCGACGAGCCGGGGCTCGTCGACATGCTGCGCCGGCGTGCCAAGGCGCTGATGCGCGCGCGCGTCTATCCGATCGGCGCGCTCACCGTGAAGCTCAAGGGCGAGACCCTCACCGAGATGGCCGAGCTCACCGAGGCAGGCTGCGTCGCTTTCTCGCAGGCGAACACGCCGCTCGCCGACACGCAGGTGCTGTGGCGCGCGCTGCAATACGCGGCGACCTTCGGCTTTCCGGTATGGCTGCGGGTCGAGGACGCCTGGCTCGCCAAAGGCGGTGTGTCGCACGACGGCGAGGTGGCAACTCGCCTCGGCCTGCCCGGCATCCCGGCCTTCGCCGAGACCATCGCGCTTGGCGCGTTGCTCGAGCTGGTTCGCGCCACCGGCGCGCGCGTGCACGTATGCCGGCTTTCGACTGCCGGCGCGATCGAGCTGATGCGCCGCGCGAAGCAAGAGAGATTGCCAATCAGCTGCGATGTCGCCATCCACCATGTGCACCTCTGCGACATGGACCTGGGCTATTTCGATTCGCAGTGCCGGCTCGTGCCGCCGCTCAGAAGCCAGCGCGACCGCGATGCGCTCGCTAGCGCGCTCGCCGACGGGGTAATCGACTGCCTGTGCTCCGATCACACGCCGGTCGACGAGGACGGCAAGCACCTGCCGTTCGACGAAGCCGAACCCGGGGCGACGGGCCTCGAGTTGCTGCTGCCGCTGACACTGAAATGGGGCGAGGCGAGAAAGCTGCCGCTCGCGGCGACGCTCGCCCGCATCACCTCCGAGCCGGCGCGCATCCTGGGCGTGGCTTCCGGCCGGCTCGCTGCCGATGCGCCCGGCGACCTCGCGATCTTCGACTCCAGGGCGTCGCTGCGCATCGCGCCCGAGTCCCTCAAGAGCCAGGGCAAGAACACGCCCTTCCTCGGCTACGAGCTCGCTGGCAAGGTGCGTTACACCATCGTCGCCGGCAACGTGGTCTACGAAGCGTGAGGACGGTTTTCATCGTCTGGCTGCTTTCCCTGCTCGGCGCTTGCGCCTCGGCTCCGGAGAGAAGCGGCGGGTATTACAAGGACGACGGTCCGGGTGACGCAGCGACGCTGAACCTGGCCGCGATTCCCGACGCGCAGCCGAAGGTGGAGCCGCTGCACCGCTTCGCCAACCGTCCGTACAAGGTCCTCGGCAAGGAATACGTACCGCTCGCCGCGTCTCAGCCCTATCAGCAGCGCGGCGTTGCCAGCTGGTACGGCAAGAAATTCCACGGCCAGGCCACTTCCAGCGGCGAGCGCTACGACATGTACGCGATGACCGCGGCGCACACGACGCTGCCGATTCCGAGCTATGCCCGTGTCACGCACCTGCGCAGCGGGCGCAGCGTCGTGGTGCGCATCAACGATCGCGGCCCGTTCCGTGGCAACCGCATCATCGATCTCTCCTATGCGGCGGCATACAAGCTCGGCATCACCAAGGCGGGGAGCGCCGAGGTCGAAGTCGAGAGCATCAATCAAAGATCCGGACCTCGGGCCTCGAGCTCCGCTAGCCGGGCCTTATAATCCGCTGCTTTTTCCGGCCCGATCCATGCGATTCAGCGTTCTCGCCCTATGTCTACTCTGCGCCGCGGCGCGCGCCGCGGCGCCGCTGCCGCCGTCGGTCATCGGCAGGGCCTGGCTGGTGGGCGATCTGTCGAGCGGCCAGATCCTCACCTCGCAGAAGCCCGATGAGCGCATCGAACCTGCTTCGCTCACCAAGCTGATGACGGCCTACCTGGTATTCGCCGCGCTGCGCGACAAGAAGCTGACGCTTGGCCAGCAGGCGCCGGTGTCGCAGCACGCCTGGCGCGCGCCCGGCTCGCGCATGTTCATCGAGCCACGCCGGCCGGTCAGCGTCGACGAGCTGATCCGCGGCATGGAGGTGCAGTCGGGCAACGATGCCTGCATCGCGCTCGCCGAGGCGGTGGCGGGCTCGGAAGAGGTGTTCGTCCAGATGATGAACCGGGAGGCGGCGCGCCTGGGCCTGAAGGACAGCCATTTCATGAACGCCACTGGCCTGCCCGATGCGCAGCACTACAGCACCGCCGCCGACCTGTACCGGCTCGCCGCAGCGCTGATCAGGGACTTTCCCGCCGAATACGCGCAGTACTACGCGCAGAAGGAGTTTCGCTACAACAACATCACGCAGCCGAACCGCAACCGCCTGCTGTGGCTCGACCCGACGGTGGACGGCGTCAAGACCGGGCACACCGAGGCCGCAGGCTTTTGCCTCATCGCGTCCTCGAAGCGCGGCGCGCGACGCCTGCTTTCCGTGCTGCTCGGCTCGACCTCGGAGGCGACGCGCGCGCAGGACTCGCTCAAGCTGCTCAACTGGGGCTTCCAGTTCTTCGACAGCGTCAGGCTCTACGGCGCCGGCGACGCGGTGAAATCCATCGACGTCTGGAAGGGCGCCGCGAGCGCGGTGAAAGTCGGCCCACAGGGCGATCTGTTCGTCACCGTGCCGAAAGGCGAGGCCGGGAAGCTGAAGGCCGAGCTGGTGTCGCAGCAGCCGCTGATCGCGCCGCTCGCCCGCGGCCAGCGCGTCGGCAGCCTGCGCGTCAGCTTCGAGGGCAAGCCGTACGCTGAACACCCGCTGGTCGCGCTGGAGAGCGTCGGGCCGGCAGGATTCTTCGGCCGCGCCTGGGATACACTGCGGCTGTGGGTAAAGTAGCGAGGCGCGTGATGGTTTTCCTGAACGGCAAATTCGTCCCGATCGATGAGGCCAGGGTCTCGGTGCTGGATCGCGGCTTCATCTTCGGCGATGGCGTCTACGAGCTGGTGCCGGTGTACTCACGCGTGCCGTTCCGGCTCGACGAGCACCTGGCGCGGCTCGAGCGCAGCCTTGCCGAAGCGAGAATCCGCAACCCGCACTCGCGCGCGCAGTGGCGCAAGATCATCTACCAGCTGATCGACGCGCAGCCCTTCGACGACCAGGGCGTGTACTTCCAGGTCACGCGCGGCGCGGCAAAGCGCGACCATGCGTTTCCGAAAAATGCCGAGCCGACCGTATTCATGATGTCGAACCCGCTGGTGAACCCGCCGCAGCCGCAGGTGGAGGGGGGCGCCGCCGCCGTCAGCGCGCAGGACAACCGCTGGCTGCGCTGCGACATCAAGTCGATCTCGCTCATCGGCAATGTACTGCTGCGCCAGCTCTCCGCCGAGGCGGACGCCGCCGAGACGATCCTGTTTCGCGACGGCAGGCTGACCGAGGCCTCGGCGTCGAACGTTTTCATCGTCGCGCGCGGCCTGATCCTGTCGCCGCCGAAGTCGAGCCTGATCCTGCCAGGGATCACCTATGACGTGGTGGCGGAGCTCGCGCGCGCAAGCGCCATGCCGCTCGAGTTCCGCGAGGTAACCGACGCCGAGGTGCGCGCCGCCGACGAGATCTGGGTCACCTCTTCCTCGAAGGAGGTGCTCGCGATCGTCTCGCTCGACGGCCGCAAGGTCGGCGAAGGCCGGCCGGGACCGGTGTTCCGGCGCATGTACGCGCTGTACCAGGAATTCAAGCAAAAGGTGATGCGTGCCGGCAAGCGGGAAGCATTATCGGCATAGATGCCGGAGGGCTTGCCGCTAGCCTACCCCTGCGATTTCCCCATCAAGGTGGTGGGGCGCAAGCACCCGGGCTTCGCGCAGACGGTGATGGAAATCGTGATGAAGCACGCACCGGATTTCGACCCGGCGAGCATCGAGATGCGACCCAGCCGGCAGGGACGCTATCTGAGCGTGACCTGCGTATTGCGCGCCACCTCGCGCGAGCAGCTCGACACGCTCTACCAGGAGCTGTGCGACCAGCCTTCGGTGGTGATGGTGCTATGACGCTCGTCGTAGACGCAGTCCTGAAAAGGCTCGGCCAGGTGCCGTACACCCCGACCGTCGAGGCAATGCGCGCTTTCACTGCACGACGCGACGACACGACGCCAGACGAGCTCTGGATTCTCGAGCACCCCCCGATTTACACGTTGGGGCAAGGTGCGGCGGAAGCCAAAATCTCCAATGAGATTGCTGTCGTACGTTCTGACCGCGGCGGCGAGATCACCTACCACGGCCCGGGGCAGGTGGTGCTCTACACGCTGGTCGATCTCGCGCGGCGCTCGATCAAGGTCAAGCGGTTCGTGTGGCTGCTCGAGCAGGCGGTGATCGACCTCATCGGCAACCGCGCCGAGCGCAAGCCGGGCGCGCCGGGCATCTACGTGGCGGGCGCGAAGCTCGCGGCGCTTGGGATCCGCGTCGTGCGCGGCAGGGCGTACCATGGCCTCGCGCTCAATGTCGACATGGACCTCGCGCCTTTCGCCGCTATCGATCCCTGCGGGTACCCGGGCCTCCAGGTCACGCAGACCAGCGACTTGGGCCTCTCCGAAACGCCTGCCAGGCTAGGGGATCGGCTGGCGAGAATCCTCGTCGAACGGCTAGACCATGCGTGAAGCGGGCGTCAAGGAAAAGGGGCACGCGAAAACCTCGCGCATCCCGATCAAGATCGTGCCGCGCGAGCGGCTGGCGAAGCCGGCGTGGATCCGCGTGCGCGCCGCGAGCCCGGGCTCCCGTTTTCACGAGATCAAGCAGATCCTGCGCGAGCAGAGGCTGCACACGGTGTGCGAGGAGGCGTCGTGCCCGAACATCGCCGAGTGCTTCGGCAAGGGCACCGCGACCTTCATGATCCTCGGCGACCTGTGCACGCGCCGCTGCCCGTTCTGCGACGTGGCGCACGGCCGGCCGCTCGAGCCCGACGCCGACGAGCCGCGCCACCTCGCGGAGACGATCGCACGCTTGAAACTGTCTTACGTGGTCATCACCAGCGTGGACCGCGATGACCTCAGGGACGGCGGCGCGCAGCATTTTGTGGACTGCATCCGCGCCGTTCGAGAGAAATCTTCAAATACGAGAATAGAAATTCTTGTGCCGGATTTCCGCGGCCGGCTGGAGCGCGCGCTCGGGATCCTCGCCGCAGCCCCGCCCGACGTGATGAACCACAACCTCGAGACCGTGCCGCGGCTCTACCGCCAGGCGCGTCCCGGCGGCGATTACCAGCACTCGCTTACCCTGTTGAAAGAATTCAAGCGCAAGCACGAAAAAATCCCCACCAAATCGGGCCTGATGGTCGGCCTGGGCGAGACCGACGACGAGATCCTCTGCGTGATGCGCGACCTGCGCGCGCACGAGGTCGACATGCTCACCATCGGGCAATACCTGCAGCCTTCGCCGCACCACCTGCCCGTGGAGCGCTACGTCGATCCGGCGATCTTCAAGCAATATGAAAATCAGGCCGGCCTGATGGGCTTCAGGCATGCCGCGATCGGCCCGCTGGTGCGCTCGTCCTATCACGCCGATCGCCAGGCGTATGAAGCCGGTGTCGGTTAGGGCGCGCGAAGCGCCGCCGCGCAAGAAGGCGTCGAATTATCCCGAGCCCTTCGCCTCGCGCATGGCCGCGCGCGAGAAGCGGCCGCTCGGCGATCTTTTCGGCCTCACGAACTTCGGTGTCAACCTCACGCGCCTTGCGCCGGGCGGCGTGTCGGCGCTGCGCCACGCGCATTCGCGCCAGGACGAGTTCGTCTACGTGCTCGAAGGCCGGCCGACGCTGATTACCGATTCGGCCGAGAGCGTGCTCGAGCCAGGCATGTGCGCAGGCTTCAAGGCCGGCACCGGCGACGCGCATCACCTTGTCAACCGCACGAAGTCGGATGTGCTGTACTTGGAAGTCGGCGACCGCAGCCCGGGCGACGAGGCGAGCTATCCGGACGATGATTTGAAAGCCGTGATGGGGGAGGACGGCAAGTGGCGCTACACGAAAAAGGACGGCACGCCTTACTAGCGATCGCCGTGGCGCTCTGCGCCGCGCCGGCGCTGGCGCAGCTCGAGCGCATCACCAACCAGGAGGCGATCGCCGGCCTGAAAGCCGCGCTCGAAAAAGGCTCGCAGGCAGCGGTGGCGCAGCTTGGCCGCACCGACGGCTTCTTCGGCAACCCGCAGGTGAAGATTCCGCTTCCCGAATCTGCCGCGCGCGCCGAGCGCACGCTGCGGCGCCTCGGCATGGGCAAGTACGCCGATGAGCTCATCCTCACCATGAACCGCGCCGCCGAAACCGCCGTGCCCGAGGCAAGACAGCTCTTCGTCGACTCGGTGCGCAAAATGTCGGTGCAGGACGCCAAGGGCATCCTCTCCGGCGGCGACACCGCGGCCACCGACTATTTCAAGCGCACCACGCGCGAGCCGCTGCACGGCCGCTTTCTGCCGATCGTGAAGAACGCCACCGAGAAGGTGAACCTGGCCCACAAGTACAACCAATTCGCCGAAAAAGGCGTGGCGGTGGGCCTGGTGAAGAAGGAGGACGCGGATCTCGACGAATACGTGACGCAGAAGGCGCTCGACGGCCTCTACTTCATGGTGGCCGAGGAGGAGAAGAAGATCCGCAAGGATCCGGCCGCCGCCGGCACCGCGATCATCAGGAAGGTGTTCGGCACATTGCAAAAGTAGGACTCAGTTCGCCCGGTTCTATGCAAGCGCGCGGCCCGGCGCGCAACCGGGCATCATCCTGTTCGTCCAGACTTTCGGTGAACTGGTCAATTTCAACCCGCACGAAGTGCACATCATGGGGGGAAAGACGAGTATAGGTAACGCTCGAACAGACTCGGGTTTATCTCTGGATGAACCTCGCGATCCACCCGGCTATTGCTGATCCGTCGGTTGGCTGGCTGAGGCTGGCCATCGCCTCCTGG
>WNGA01020169.1_pt1 | contig 10380 bp, 13 predicted proteins | sample 5400061 | NCBI WGS metagenome assembly WNGA01 (sample SAMN13153366, study PRJNA577476) | soil metagenome | isolation source: 100 cm soil or saprolite under grassland replicate 2 | place: USA:California | collected 2016-06-15
AATCTGATAGTCCTCCACCGCCGCTGGTCGCGGGGGCTCGGGCATGGGGCTGGGGGGAGCCAGTTCCAGGGAAACAGGCGTGGTAGCTTGTGCACGGATATACGCCTTGACCATCTCCACTCCCAGTGCGACACTCAGCATCATGAGGAACAGAGAAGCCAACAATATAGAGCGTTTCAGCAGAGCGAAATCGGACCACATAAACTGCATACCCTCCTGCTACTGAGTTGAGAGCCGTCACGGTGGTACAACCGGTCTTGGCGTCCATGCGTCTGGACACACATGCTGTCAAAACGTTTCTCGGGCAGATGCAGCGAGGCTTTCCCTTCCTCGGCTACCACTTCAGCCCGGGAGGACTGATGGTTGCGGCAAAGACGATCGACTATGTTGTCGAACATATGCACCAGCCTTATGAGCAAGAGTCGAGCACAGGCGCCCCCCTCCCGGCTCAGCAGGGACGTGCGGCAGTGGGTTTGGGAAGTCAATGCAAGGCGACCAACCCCGCTGCCGATGTAGCGTCCTGGCCTCAGCAGTGATGTGGCCGACGCCATGATCGAGGTCGAATCCTCCCTGGTTTGGGTTGCATGGCTGATGGTGTCTGTCATGGTCTGCTGAGAAGATACACCCCGCAGCAGCCCGAAGACTTGACGAAGACTTGACCATTTTCAGACCATTTTCAGACCATGCATGCCTGTCGATGGTGCTGCGGATGATAGTTTCCCTGGTCGTGCATCGGCGCACGCGCAACGCACCGGGCCAGGAACTCGTCGGATAAGACGCGGTATGCGGTATGATTGCCATACGAATCCTCCTTCCTGCACGGCCCTCTGTGGGGCAACTGCGGCCACCATGGCCTGACTGCAAGAGAATGTACGCCGCAGGGCACGTCCCTCACCTCGACAGAAATACTGATTTGGTGCGATGAGTAGCAAAAAGCCGCGGGCAGGGTGGAATTCACCATAAATGATGAGAGCTACGGGAGTGTCTTGCGCCCTTGCCCGCTGGTCCGCCTGCCACACCGGAAAAATTGCGGCTGCACTGTTGTGCCGTATAAACGCGGGGCTCTGCGACTGGGACAGATGGCCGCCACGGGAGGCCAGACACTCTCCCATGCGTGGACCATACCCCTGGGCACGGCAAGCCAGTCTTGTCTGGCTGATCGTAGACGGCTGGTTGTAAACACTCACGTGTGGGGCAGGGGAAAGAGGAGAGTCGGGATAGGGCCGCCTCTGTTGCCCCAAACAGGCTTTTTCGTGGGCCTCCTGGTAAGCTCTCCTGGGGCTCCCGCTCGCTCTCTGCCACAAATGCGTTTACAATTCTGGTGCCGCCGGACCATGGAGCAGGAACGGCGCGGGCGGCGGATCACGCGTGGGAGAGCCGGGGCAGGTCGACCTGGGTAAAACAGGGGATGGAAAGGCCTAGAGCGGATGGTAAGCCACGAGAGAAATAGGAGGTGCACGGTGCGAAAAGCGGCAAGGAAATTGGTCCATGAAATCGTCGGTGGTGAACCTTAGGACTATTATCCGCTGGGTGACGGCATTGTCTCTGCACCCGGCATTTGCGGGGGACGTCCAACCTTCAAGTATACCCGGATTGAAGTTGAAGTCGTTTTGGACCTCCTGGCGGCCGGGCAACCCCTGGAGCGGTTAGTAGAGAATTTCCAGGGGCGCGTTCCCAAGGAGGCTATTCAGGAAGCCCTGCGGCTTGCTGCATCGCTCCTGAAACGCGAGGCCCGCGTCACGGCATGATCATCCTCGATGAGAACTTGCTCGGTCTGCGCCTGGATATGCCCATTGCCCGATGGTATGCTGGACGCGTGTGATACCTGACAGACTTGCGCCCTGGGACAGTCATGAAAGACGAAGCCATTCCTCAGCTTCTGCGGCAATACAAAGGGACAACGTTTGTGACGACCAATGTCCCTGATTTCTGGCAGCGCATACTGGCACATGCGCGCTACAGCATCGTATGCTTATCTCTCCCCAATGAGCGATTGCACCAGCTCCCTGAATTGTTGCGGCACCTATTTCGAGTGCGGGAGTTCCGCACCAGAGCTGGACGAATGGGCAAGGTGATACGGGCGACCAGAGCACAGCTCCAGTACTACACTATTGGTGACAACCGTATCCACTGCCTGCCCTGGTTGGATTGAACCCATGTCACACGCTCAGGCGTGTTTGCCTACTCTGCGTACGTCGGTCTACTGCTCGGCATGAGCACATCTGATGTGGCCGATGTTCCATGGCAGCGGCTGCAACCGCTGCTTTTGTCCCGATACCCTGCGTGTCATGACTCAGGATGGAACTTGCTCTGAGGAGACCTTCCTGCACAATGTTGTGCGAGCAATGCACCGTCGCACACCGACGATTGGAGATCCTATACCAGCACTCCTGTGAGGTCGAGCAGGACTTCCTCGCGTGGGCAGGATGATCTGCAGACAGCGGCGGTTAAGGGAGGTGTGGGCTTGTCCCCAGGCTTTGACAACCATCTCTGGGGTGATCTCAGGACCATCCGAGCCATCGGTCTCCTCATCGCACATGGCGTCTATGCACGCCCAATCAGTCACGGAGGTGGGCAAAGTCGAGACGTTGCTCATACCGCGAGTACAGGCGACAGTCCACGGATAGCCCGTACCGGAAAAGTGCCACGCGATAGCTTGTCGCCTTGAGGATGATGACACTCATTCCTCCAGGCCCAGTTGACGCTTGACCTCCTCCAGGGGAACGGTGTGCGTTTGTTTGGCGCGTTCATCAAGCAAGGCCATGAATTTTGCGTTCTGCCGTGTCCGGGCGATCTCCTCGTCAAAGTCCTCGACGGCAACCAACATAAATTCACTGCCGTCGGCTGATTGTAAGAGGAGGTCTTCCTGCCGTGCCTGCTCCAGGAGGGCATTGATCTCCGCAGCGTGTTGCGGGACCGTGATCACTTTCATAACTCGTACTCCTCTATCACGGGGCGTACGAGGCCGTCATCGCACAGATGCCATGTGCCACTGATCAGCATAGACCCGGGCCAGCCTTTCACGGGGAATCAGGCGAGTAAAACGGCCATCATCTTCAGGATGGGCAGCGATGGCCATGCTCAGAACCGCTTCGGGGGTGTCAGCGACAAACAGCTTTTCGCCGGCAATACAAATGCATTTGCCACGGTGCGCGGCGTATGTCTCAGCAGCGTGTGCCTCAAACCACACCCAGTTGCGTGCAAACCGCTCGTCTTGTGCCTGCGCCTTTTGCAACTCAGCGGGATTGGTCACCTCTTCCATAACAATGGGGGTTTGCTTGACGGTCATGCGGGCTCCTCCGCGGGTTTTTGTAGAGATTCTACACTGGTTGGTTGACGAGTAACAGCCCATGCTTCCTCGGAGACGTCTGGGCAGGGAAGCAGTCAGGCTGTGGAAGACCTCATCCTGATTTGACCTCGGTGGAAGAGCCTGCTGTTCTGCGTACACTCGGGAGCTAGTCTTGCTTGGCCTGTTTGCGCTTCGCGTCCCTCTCAAGCATCGCTGCCACGACTGCAGCAGGGGGAAAGCGAAAGGTGGTTTGGGCGAGTCGTGCAAGCACTGCGGGGAAATCGAGGAATGCTCTTTCCGCAGCCTTATCCAAGAGGGCAAACGTGCCAAAGACGGTGATATTGTTTCTGTGCGCTTCCTTCGTTCCGTCTCTATCGTCCATCAAAACAGCATCTGCGTTGAGTGCCACAGCCAAGGCAATGACCTCGCGTTCTCCGTCGCCGAGTTCCCGCTGTGGAGTAAGCAAAGACAAACCCGCCTGTCGGACCTCAAGCCAGTTGGGGCATGCATCAATCCACGCTTTTACCTCTGTCGGTGTCTTCTCGTGCTGTAACTCACCAAGGACCGCTTGAGGGATGATGACACGCCCGAATAGCTCTTTGAGAATGTCTATTGCGCCAATCAGGACAGGGTAATTGACCGGCGAGGTGTCAGCAACGATGATCATTTATCTAACAGAGCGTCGAGTGCTGCCCGCTCTCTTACGAAGTCCTCAAGTGTGTATTCAAGAGCAACACCGTGCGCTTTCAGAAACCCGTCAACCTCCATGCGGGTATCAAAGCCTAGCATCTCACGCAGCTGATGGGCTGTGAGTTCTCCTGACTTGTAGCCCTCGAGTGCCGCCATTTCCAACAACCGGCGCGCCATGTCGCCGTTCGCCTGCAACTGCACGGCACTATCGTCAGGGATGTTCATCCTCACTTCCATAAAACGCCTCTTTGTTCAACCTATTTATGCTTGCTTCAGGATACTCTGTTCTGGGTAAGGTAGACAACAGAAAGCCTCGCTGGCATCATGCCTATTGCGCTATGCGTGCCTCAACTTCCGTCCAGATGTTGTCTGGAATGGGAAACAGGGGAAATTCTTTTGCGCTGCTCAAAGGATTGCCATGCCTTCTTCCTCTACGTGGTACCGCATCACACAGGCTTTACCACCCGCGTTGCCCCAGGGACTTGCCTGCGCCGCATTACAAACAGCCTCCTGGCCTTTCCCATAACGGTTCCTACCGGCGTGGGCACACAGGTCACTCGCTACGATGTCCGAAGCCTCGTTCCCCCGATCCAGATCGGGAGAGCACTGGACACTTTTTTCATCGACAATAGCTCCTTTGCTTCATGCCAGCTTGTCCAGCAGGGCCTTGGCCTCCTGGAGGTCGACGGTGTCAAAGCCCTCGGTGAACCAGCCGTAGACCGGCGCCAGCAGCTCGTAGGCCTCGCTGTACTTACCCTGCTGCTGCCACAGGCGAGCCAGGCTGGTGGCGGCCCGCAGCTCCCAGGATTTGGCTTGCTGGCGGCGGGCGAGATCGAGACCCTGATGCAAACCTTCTGCTTCACGTACGCCTCGCTGCCTCCACTACGAACGGAGCAAGGGCGACCAGCACACCCGTTTCCTCGAGGATGTCGGCACCAACCTCCGCCATCCGGTCGCCGGCCAGAAAGGTCTCTTCTTCGGTGCGATACCCTACCTCAACATAGATCACATTGTCTTCGCTACGAATCGCTTTTGGCGGACACACTGGCTCGGGGCTGACCTGCTCGAAGGCGCGTAAAAACCGGGCCAGGGCGTCGAGCGTCTTGGCGTCTCCAACAAGGCTGAGTTGTGTTTTCATGGTACTTCCAATACTCCTACGATAGTTGTCACCATTTCGACTGCTTTGCTGAGGCAACGCTCGGCCGTACGTGCGCTGATGGATTGAGCGGTATAGTCTGCAATGTGCCTTTGACCAATGAGATCATTGTGGATGGACTGCAGCGCAACCGGGAAGAGCTTGCGAGTACGAATGAGTCGGCGGTTGAATTCCTCCTGAACACGGTCATGTCCCCAACGCGCTTGACGGAACTCGGTGAGCTTGATGAGGGCAGCAATCTCCCCCTGGAATACGGCAAAATAGGCACGACTGGCACAGGAGTCGTCGTCCCCCTGGGCATAGGCACTTTGTGCGGTGCGCAGAGTATTTCTGGCCTTTGCTAAATATACCTGCCAAGCCATACGATGTCTGCCTGATGCTCCTGTGGTGCTCAGCCTGTGGATGGCCTTCTTTTCCGTGGGTGTGGTTGTCGAGCACACCCGTTTCTCAACTCGTCGAGTAATGCCTTGGCCTCCTGGAGGTCGGCGGTGTCAAAGCCCTCGGTGAACCAGCTGTAGACCGGCGCCAGGAACTCGTAGGCCTCGGTGTGCTTGCCCTGCTGCTGCCACAGGCGAGCCAGGATGGTGGCGGCCCGCAGCTCTAGCGCTTTCGCCTCCTGGCGGCGGGCCACGTCCAGGGCGCGCTGCAACCAGGCTTCCGCCTCTGCCTGCTGTGGCACCGTCTGCCGCAGGAGCAAGACACCCCGCAGGCGATAGATTTCCGCTTCCCACCAGCGTTCCTCCTGCTGCTCTACCAGGATGTGGGCCTCGGCCAGCGCCTGAAGGCCGTCTGCCGTGTGGCCCAGATGGTCACAGACGTCCGCTAGCACAGTGCACAAGTATGGGACGCCCAGTGCTGCCCCGGTGGCTCGCCAGGCGGCGATCCCCTGGCGGATCTGGGCCAGCCCCACCTCACCCTGGCCCTGCATGGCCAGGGCCCACCCACGGAAGCTTGTTCCCAGGGCCGCCCAGAGTGGAAAGCCCTGGGCGGTCGCGAGCGCGACGGCGGCCTCTGCGTGCTCGTGCACGGCCAGCACGTCCTGGCGACACTGCGAGACGATGGCCGCCATCGCCTGCGCATATGCCAGACTATAGGGATGCGACAGCTCCTGCGCCAATACCAGGGCATCCTGGAGGCGGGCCAGGGCTTGATCTGGGTACCCCAGCAACCAGAGGGGCCACGCGGTAAAGGCTCGGCAGGCAACACCCGGATCTTGGCCAATACGTGATACCGGAGAATGACGCTGCTCTGGCGTGTAGAGAGCGATGCCTTTCTCCAGGTGCAGGCGGGCAGCAGGCAACGCGCCAAGGCAGAACCCCGTCCATCCGAGGGCATAGTGGGCGACGACCGCGAGCGTGGGGTCATGCGCCTGTTGCGACAGGCGCAGCAACGTGTCCCCGAGTTCGCGCGCCGTGTGGAACTTTGCCCGCATACCATAAAACCGCCACAGGCCAAGCAGGACCGAGACAAGCTCTGGCGTCTCGCCCACCTGCTTACACAATGCATATGCCTGGCTATAGGCGTGCTCCACCTCGGGCGCTGCGTGCCCTTTCGCCATCTGTAGGGCTGCGCCGAGGGCGATCCACAAGGTCACGGCTTGCTGCGTATGCGTAGGCGTCTCTGGCAGGGTTTTGAGCAGCTCGATCCCGGTGGTCACGTGGTTGATGGCTTCCAGATAGGCCGAGTGATCGCTGGCGTGTTGGCCCGCCTGCTGCCAATAGGGAATGGCCTGCTCGGTGAGGCCCGCCTCGGTATAGTGCTGGGCCAGCAGTTCCGGCTGGGTGGCGGCCGTCTCGGGAAACTGCGCCTCCAGCACCTGGGCAATGCGCTGATGGTACTGCTGCCGTGTCCGCTTGAGAAGGGCATGATAGGCGGCATCCTGGATCAGGGCGTGCTTAAAGTGGTACGTCGCCTGTGCGGCCACCCCGCGTTGGTAGAGCAATTCGCTGTCCACCAACTGCCGCAGCCCGCGCTGTAAGATCTCCTCATCCCAGGGCGCCACGGCACGCAGCAGGTCGTAGGGACACTGGCGCCCAATGGTGGCTGCCAGTTGCGCCACGGCTTTACCTGGTGTGAGCCGATCCAACCGCGCCATCAGGGCGTCGTGCAGCGTGGTCGGAATGGCCAGCGCCGGGAGTGGCCCCGTCAGCTCGTAGCCTGTCTCCCCCTCCCGCAGCAGGCCTGCCTCCAGCACCATCTTGGTCATTTCCTCGACAAACAAGGGCACGCCATCGGTCTTGGTCAGAATCTGTTGCAAGACGGCGGCCGGCAGGGTTTTGCCTCCGGTGAGGTGCGCGACCATCTGTGCCACCTGGCTATGCCCGAGGCGGCCCAGGGTCAGGTGCGTCAGGTAGGAACGGGGAGACCAGGGCGGCTGAAACACCGGACGACACGTCAAGAGCATGAATAGCCGGGCCGTTGGCGCCTGCTCGATGCACAGGCTCACGAACTCCAGACTCGACGGGTCGGCCCAGTGCAGATCTTCCCATACGGCGAGGACGGGCTGGCGCTCGGCCTCTGCCAGAAGCCATGCCACCAACGCTTCCTCCGTCTTCTGTTTCTGCTGCTGCGGACTCCAGGGCAGGGGAGCATATCGATCCAGCACGGGGATCGACAGCAGCGCGGCCACGAGAGGCACCACCTCGTCCAGGGGCAGGCGCGCGGCCCGCACGCCCTGCTCCAGCTTGTCCAGTTGTTCCGCCGGAGCATCGTCGCGGTGCAGGCACAGCACCTGCTGCAGGTGAGCAATCACTGGCGCGAAGGCGCTGTGCTGATGATAGGGCGAGCCGCGAAAGACGATCGGGGTGTAAGCCGCGTGGGCGGCGTGGTCTTTGAGCACCTCCACCACGCGGGATTTGCCAATGCCGGCCTCGCCACTCAGCAGTACCACCTGCCCATCGCCGGCCTGCGCCTGCTCCCAGCGCTCTACCAGCAAGCGGACGTCCTGCGCCCGGCCCACCAGGGGTGTCAGGCCATGCGTTGCCCCGATCTCAAGCCGCGTCTGTGCGCCGCTCTCGTGCAGGACCCGGTATACTGCCAGGGGGGATGTCGCCTCGGGGATCTGGCGCTCTCCAAGGGCCTGCCACACAAAATACCCCTCGACAAGGCGGGCGGTCGCTGCACTGATGATCACCGTATCGGGCGCCGCCAGCGCGGCGAGGCGTGCTGCAACAGCGGACGCTTCGCCCAGCGCCACGGGGTCCTGCCGGGTGCTACCGCCCATCTCGCCAATGATCACCGGGCCCGTATGCATCCCAATCTGGACGGCGACCTGCCCCTCGGCGTACGGCGACAGGTCTGCGTTGAGGGTTGGGCAGGCCCGCCACCAGCTCTAGCCCCGCCCGCACGGCCCGCTCTGCGTCGTTTTCCTGCGCCTGGGGATAGCCAAAGTACACCAGGATGCCGTCCCAGAGATACTGCGCAATGAAGCCCTCCAAGCGTTGGACGACCTCCGTGCCCAGCGTATGCAGCCCCTGCATCACCACGTGGAGGTCTTCTGGATCGAGCTGCCTGACGAGACGGGAGGCGCCCACCAAGATACAGGACAGCACGGTCAACTGGCGGCGTGTGGCCACAGGCTGGGGGCGCACGGGCCCCGAGTGGGAGGCGGGGGGCGCGTCCGCAAGACGGACCGACAGCACGGACTCTGCGGCTGCTACTACGGAGCTGCCCATGGTGAGGGGCTTCTCTCGGGTCGGACGGGAGAGTGGGGCGGTGGCCGGATCCGGCTGCATTATGGCCTCAGGTGTGGTGACCGCGGCCACAAAGCGGTAGCCCTGTCGGTGGATCGTCTTGATGATAGGTGCCCCGGTGCGGCCTGGCTGCACGGCTTGGCGGACTTTTGCCAGGCAGCGGGTGAGGGCCGCTTCGCTGACAAACGTCTCCGGCTAGCACTGTTCGAGGAGTTCGTCTTTGGAGACGACGCGGTCGCGATGCCGGAGCAGGCACAGGAGCACCTGAAACACCTTCGGTTCAGTTGCTACCACCTGGCCGGCGCAGCGCAGTTCATGGCGGTCTGGATCGAGGGTGTAGTCAGCAAAGCAATAGATCATGGCCGCATCTCCTTAGAATTTCAGGCAACCTTCCGGGGCCTCGATTACCGTATCGGCCACTCCGGATGAAAATTTGAGTCCTCAAATGCCTTTTTCCTCTGGGGATGAGGTGCTTTGGCCTCGCCCAGAGGCAACTGGGGTGGCCGACACCATGATTAAAGCCCCTTCCGGCTCATCTGCTGACTGGCCTATAGAAAGGTGACAACAGCCTAGTTCCACATTCTATTGGCACACCGGGATAGGTCTTGCGCGAGGTAGTGTTAAGAGGGCCGAGCGCCGTGGTGGTTACAATAACTCGTCCAGCAACGCTTTGGCCTCTTGCAAGTCGGCCGTGTCAAAGCCCTCGGTGAACCAGTGGTAGATTTCCGCCAGGAGCTGCTGCGCTTCTGCCCACTTGCCCTGCTGCTGCCACAGCCGGCTCAGGCTGATCGCGGCCCGCAGCTCCCAGGATCTGGCCTGCTGGCGACGCGCGAGGGCGAGGGCTTGCTGATACAGAGCATGGGCCTCCGCATGCCGCCTTGGCGTGTGCGCCAGCACCAGGTCGCCTTGCAGGCGATAGAGCTCGGCCTCGTAGAAGCGTTCGCCGGTCTTGTGCACCAGCGTGAGCGCCTCCTCTAGCACGCGCAACCCCTCGGCCGTTTGCCCCGCCTCGACATAGGCCTGCGCCAGCAGGGCCAGAAAATAGGGCTGGATCAGCATCGCCCCGGTGGCCCGGTAGGCCTCCAGACCTGCCAGTATCTGCGCGCTTCCCTCCGCGCGCTGGCCCTGGACGACCAGGGCCCAGCCCCGTTGGACTGTGCCCATAGCCCCGTAGAGGGCAAAGTGCTGCTGGTGACTGAGGGCGAGCAAGGCCTCAGCCCGTGCGCGCACTGCGGCGCTTTCTCGGCGGAGCTGATGTATCATAGCGGCCGCGTTGAGCGCCACGGCCAGGTCAAAGGGGTGCGACCGGTCATGGACGAGCGTCAGGACTTCAAGGCTTCGGGAGAGCGCCTGCTCCGGATAGCCCTGGACCCACAGGACGCGGGGTAGAAAGGCCCAGCTGGCGATGCCGTGATCCTGGCCGTCGCGGAAGGTGGCGGTGGCGTGCTGCTGCGGATCATGCAGGGCGATGGCCTGTTCCAGGTGTGCCCGTGCCAGCCCGAACTCCCCCAGCCAGAACGCCGTATCCCCCAGAGCACGGTGGGCGTGGAGCC
>WNGA01021239.1_pt1 | contig 10379 bp, 9 predicted proteins | sample 5400061 | NCBI WGS metagenome assembly WNGA01 (sample SAMN13153366, study PRJNA577476) | soil metagenome | isolation source: 100 cm soil or saprolite under grassland replicate 2 | place: USA:California | collected 2016-06-15
GCCAGACGGACAGCGCGTTGCATTGTGTGATTATCTTCAGGGATACGAGCTGGTTCTACCGGGCGCAAGCAGGGACTTTGATGACATCTGGAAGCAACCTATGACCACGATAGATCTCGGCAGACGGCGACAAGGAGAAGCGATAGCTTATCGATTGGATGGGAGGGCCCTGTTGATGACAAGTGAAGGAGTGCACTCGCCGCTGATTCAGGTCGTGCGCCGTTGATTAGGATTTCTTCTTACTGTGGCCTCACCTGGGCCTGATGGGTTCGCTCGAAGTACCAGTAAAACGGGAGACCAATCGCAATAATGATTAAACCGATCGCTGACTGCACCGGCGCGTTCTTGATGGTGAAAAGAATCAGGCAGATCGTGACGAGTACAAACACAGCCGGAACCATGGGATAGCCCAACGTACGATACGGCCGGCGCTCGTCAGGCAAGCGGCGACGAAAAACAAAAACGGCCGCCGTGATCATTCCGTAAAAGAGCCAGAAGGCGAATATCGCAAAATCGGTGAGCTGATCGAATGAACCGGAGAGCACCAGGACTGACGCCCACACTGCCTGGACCACTAAAGAAATCACCGGCACGCAACTTCGCGCTGAAACCCGCGCCAAACTTTGAGGAGACAAGCCATCAAGAGCCATCGCGTATGGCACCCGAGCCGTTCCCAGGATTGAGGTTTGTAGCGACCCCCAAGATGAGATCATCATGATCCCAGCCATCAGGCTGACTGCGAGTGGACCAACCATCCGTCTCATGGCTTCCGCGGCAACAGAAGAGGCTAGAGATACGCTGGCCACCTCAGTCGGTGTCAGCACATAGTAGTAACCGACATTGGCAACGACGTAGAGGAGCATCACAATCAGCATTCCGCCAATCAACGCCAGCGGCAGATTGCGCTCGGGGTGCTTCACTTCACCGGCCATATACGAGACGTTATTCCAACCATCATAGGCCCAGAGAGCGCCCAACATAGCCGCAAAGAATCCAGAGAAACCGCCGCCAATAACACTGACCCCTTCGCACGTGCCGCCGGTATTTGTCATTCCCAGGTGCGCCCAACTGCCGCCCTGGAAAAAGAACGCGCCCACTCCAACACCCAGCACAAGAAGAACCTTAAGAATCGTTACGAACGACGCAACATGTCCGCTCATGCTGACTGCGGCACAATTGATCAATGTCGTGCAGGCGATAGTTACGAGAGCGACAATCTGCAAATTGCCGAAGGGGAGCTGAATTCCGTAAGGAAGTTTGACGGTAAAGAACACCTGGTTAAGGGCCCCACCCGTGAGATCGTTGAGAAAGATCGCAAAGCCAACCGCGAGTGCCGCGGCTGAGGCGGTGCGCGAAATCATGAACTGCGTCCAGCCATACAGAAAACCCCAACGGCGACCGTAAGCATCGCGCATGATGACGTACTCAGCACCGGCCTCGGGTCGCATCGTGGTCAGTTCGGCATAGGTCAACGCACCCGCGAGTGCCAGCAGACCAGCCGCGATCCAGACAAAGATCACTCGTCCCGGGGTGCCTACGTTGCACGTCATTATGCGGGCTTTGAGAAATACGCCGGTCCCAATGATGTTCCCAACATTTATCGAAATCGCAGCAACCGGACCAAGTCCCCGGACGAGTTCCGATCTTGGAGCCATGTTCATGACAGTTTCAGGTTTCAAGTTTCAGGTTGCTCGTGTCTTGGAATCCAACGGGTTACGAATTCGTCTTAAACTTAGTGCCCTTGATTCCCGAACCTCGCAAATAACTCATCAGTCCACTAAAGCATTCTGCTTATCTGAAGGGCGTCGCCACTGAGAGATTCGAAGACGGTACTGGTCAAATAGCCTTGATCAAGAGCAACGTATAGTTCTGACCTAACTTCTCCGGACAAACCTTTGGCTATCGAGAGAAATTGCTTAAATTCAGCTGTCCCACCTCTCTCGAAACCTTCAGCGATGTTAGACATCATTGAAACGCTCGCATCGCGAATCTGATCCTTGAGACCAAAATCTCTAGAGAACGCGCCCTGCGCTGTGATCTTGTAGATCTTATTCGTCAGCTCTCGAGCCTTTTGCCACACCTCGATTTGTTCAAATCTGTGAAAAGTTGCCATAGCGCACCTCAGTGAGGAAGGGATGAAAAAGCCGCTATTAATCTGACCGAAACCTCTAGACCCAAAAAGCAAAGCTGGGACCTAGAGGATATGAAATCTGAAACCTGAAACCTGAAACCTGAAACCTGAAACCTTACCAGACGTCACTAGTCAAAAGATCCTCATAAGTATCGCGTCTTCGGATTAAGGAAGCGGTGCCATCGTCTTTGATCATTACGGCGGCGGGGAGTGGCCGGCCGTTGTAGGGAAACATTTGCGCGAGTGAATAAGCGCCGCTATTGAGCAGGGCAAGAACTTCGCCGGGCACGACTTTGGCAGCGAGCTTTCGATAGTCCGGTAGGCGCCCGCCACGTTCAATATCAAAATAGACATCGCCTGAATCGCAGAGCGGTCCCGCAACTTTGTATTCCGTTTCCTGTGGTTCATCTGCTCGCGAGGCCGAAATCAGATGGTAGTACCACTTGTAATTATTCATCGAGAGCATCAGGTTGTAACCGGCGTCGGTGAGTAGCCAGACATCCCCTGTTTCCGGACGACGCTTGATGTTGCGGACGGTCGTGAGAACCAGCCCCGCATCGGCTATGACACTGCGACCCGGCTCCAGAAGAATTGTTATCTGATCCAGCAGATGTTCAGCCTGTGCGTCGCGAGCCGAGGCGCGCGCTACATGCAGAGCCGCAGACAGAACCGCGGATGGTTCCAAGTCTGCTCCAAGCATGTCGCGCTCATGTTCCGGCAGGTCATTGGCCTGTGAGCGATCCCGAAGATAATTTACGGGAATACCCCCACCAAGATTGATATGTTCGAGCGTATGGCCCGTCTCGCGATGAATTGTCACCAGGTGGTCCCACATGCTCTTGAAGGCTTCGGCAAACGGCTCGACATCGGGTGTTTGTGAGCCGACGTGAATGTGTATGCCGCAGACATGAATCAGGTGGGGATTCCGCAGACCTCGGTGAAATGCCTCGAGCACCTCCGATGACGAAATGCCAAACTTGGAGGTTAGCAAAGCCGTCTGCAGGCCGAGATGCGAGCGCGTTCCGATCTCGGGCACAAGTCGCAGTGCTATGCGCGCTGGTGTGGGCGGTTCACCTCGTCCAGCCGCTGCCCTCTTCACTGCTTCCTCAACTAATCCGATCTCATAAATTGAATCGACGTTTATCGCATAGATTCCTGCGCGCACTGCTTCGTCGAGTTCATCACTGCTCTTACTCGTGCCATTGAAAATGATTTGGTCGGGTCTGAAACCAACGCGCAGGGCCTTGAAGAGTTCGCCGCCGCTATTGACCTCAACATCAATGCCGCACTTACGAACCGTTTCTAGTACACCCATATTCGAGTTTGCTTTCGAGGCATAAAAGTAGCGAATCGGTCGCTCTACCGCCTCGGCAGCAAGTTGCAGTCGTTTAATATTCGAGCGGATGCGCGGCTCAGAAAAAACAAAAAGAGGTGAGTTGTAGTCTTGGACCAGGGCCAGAGCGTCAGTACCATTGATGCTCAGATGACCGTTACGGTGTTCGAGATAACCGGGGATAGTCCATGCGGGATTTGTGGCAATTGCCTGTGAACACATTCGATAATGCTCCGAACAACAAGAAGGGACTTAAATCAACGAATGCGAGCGAAGATAGACTGAGGATGCAGAGGCGTCAAGTGCAGCGACCTGTAAGAGCGGAGCAATTTTGCCGCACTCCAAGGAGAGCGTCGAGGCGACATCACCTCGATGATGTCGCCTCGATTTAAAAGGCGTCGGCAAGGTAAAGATGGTGCACTATCTGACCTACGCTCCACTCATTGTCAGTCGGACCGAGCGTGAACTGTCTTGAATCGATAGAGGTGACGAGATCGAGCAGCCTTTGATGAACGGAATCTAACCGCTGGATAATCTTCTTCACTTATTTTTGACCGGACTTTTAGAAATAGAGCGCCCAATGGAAATCTTGGGGTGTCCCACAAGACAAGATTGTCAGCGAACCACAACGCGCATTGCGGAAAACTCAGAAGAAGTACTGAACCGCTAAAATCACCGGACGAAGTTATATGTTATTACTCCGGTCACCTTTACCGGTTCACCCATCAAAGTGGTCGGCGAAAATCGGGCCTCGCGAGCTGCAGCGACAGCCGCAGCCTGCAGGAGCGGATGCCCTGAAACCGCGTGTGCTGAAAGGACGCCGCCCTGTTCATCGATAGTGACCTGCACCACGACAGTGCCGGATGCTTTAGCGCTTTGGGCCTCAGGCGGGTAATCTGGCTTTGGCAGGTAGAGAGCTCTGCCATTCAGGACGCCACCGCTGATGGGCGCCCGCTTTTGCCCGGGTTGCGCACTTTGGGCATCCGAGACCTCCGCGGGCTTTGTCTCACTGTTGGCCGCCTCGGCAGTAGGTTCAGTTTTTTGCCCCTCATTCGCCGGCTTGCTTACCGGAGGGGGGGTTGTTACGGTAGTCGGCGCTTCCGGCGGCTGTCTGGCGATTGTCGTCGGCGTTTCAATAACTCTTTCGGGTATTACAAACGAACCAAGGAAACGCTCCTGCAGCGCATCGTCTTTCTTAGCGTCGAGAACCACGGCGGCGTAGAAACGTTTCCTTGTTGCATACACCTGAACAGTGCCGCTGAGATCGGCAATCGATAGACGATATTCGCGGCCGGCGTTGCCATTCAGTGTCTTCTCAGCTACAAGAGTCAGCTTGACGATGGCCTCTTTGCTCCGCACCTTCGCTGGGAACCAGCTCTTAAAAGCGTCCACGTAAGAGTTCAGTCGTTGAAACTCTGAATACATCGCGGGATTTGATTTTATCCCGCTGATCGACGCGACCGCTAACACCGGTCCCGGCTTGGCCGCTGACAAGTAAAGACGAGTTTTCAGAACCATTTTGTGGTAGGTCTGCTCGCCCATTTCAGTCAAGGGGTCCTTGGGCATCAGGATAGAAAAGTCTTCGCCTTCCGGTGAGAGGACTACCCAATCGGGAGAACCTGAAGTTGCCTGAGCCGGCGCCAAAAACTGGGTGCCGGCTACCAGTAAAGTTGCGAGTGCCAGAACAATTGAGGTTCGGGAGAGCATAGGTTCTCCTTATATTAAGTACTTAAGTTCTCGGGTTGGCTTCGCTTATCAAGATCATGTCTGCAGCAGTCGGGCCGGGGAGATTGAAGCAAGTGCCACCAGTGTGGCCCGACTCTAGTCTCCCAAAAGCTAAGCTGTCAAGAGATTAATTGTAGAGATTGCTTCAAGAAGCGTTAGCCCGGGCTCTCTCGCGTTCTACCAAAACGCGGCGCAGGATCTTGCCGGAGGCGGATTTCGGGATCTGATCTGTAAACTCGATAAAACGGATTCTCTTATACGGCGCCACCTGCGCAGAAACAAAATCCATTATGTCCTGGGAATCGACCGGTGTCCGTAAGACGATGAATGCCTTCGGCAGTTCTCCAGCTTCGTCATCGGGACAAGGAATCACGGCCGCATCAGCCACGCAGGGATGAGTGAGCAGGATAGCCTCAAGCTCAGCAGGCGGCACCTGGAGGCCTTTGTACTTAATAAGTTCCTTGGCGCGATCCACGATAAAGAAGTGCCCCTCTTCGTCTGCGTAGGCAATGTCGCCAGTGTGCAACCACTTTTCATTGTCGATTGTTTGCGCCGTAGCATCGGGTCGGTTGAGGTAGCCTTTCATGATCTGTGGACCACGAACGCAAAGTTCACCTTCCTGCCGGGGTCCCAACGATACGCCACTCTCGAGGTCGATGATCTTGCACTCGGTATTGGGAGCCGGAACGCCCACCGAGCCAAACTTCGTTTGCCCCGGCGTCGCGGGCGAGGAATGAGTCACTGGGCTGGTCTCAGTCATTCCATAGCCCTGGCGTATCTGGCAGTTGAGCCGTTGCATGCACGCGCGTGTCAGCTCTTCCCCCAACGGCGCTGCGCCGGAAAAGATTGTCCTCAGTTTTGGCAATTGATAGTTGTCGACAATTGGGTCCTTGCTCAAGGCCAACACGATGGGCGGAACAAGGTGAGCGAGGCTAACTTCATAATCACGGACGGCGCGGAGAAAGGCTTCAAGCTCGAAGCGAGGCATCATCACAATCGTTGCCCCCATGTAAAGGCCCATATTAAGGACTACCATGAGACCATAAATATGAAAAAGAGGGAGCACGCAAATCAGTGTGTCGTTTTCAAAAAAATAATCCAGACCTTCCATCTGCCTCAGGTTTGACACCAGGTTGTGGTGGGTGAGCATTACTCCCTTGGGCAATCCTGTTGTGCCGCTCGAATAAGGCAACACGACGAGATCTTCCAGCGGATTGATTTTCACGTTGGGCGGCGGGCCATTGCCTTGAAGCAAGGAAGAAAAGGGAGTAGCGCCTTCAATTTCGCCGAAGACAAATATCTCTTCTACTCTTGACGCCTGAGCTGCTTCCCGAGCCTTATCAATCAAGGCAGGAATCGTTATCAGCAGACGGGCGCCGGCATCCTTTAGTTGCAAAGAGATTTCATGAGCAATGTAGAGAGGATTGATTGGCGTGACCACACCGCCTAGAGAAGCAACCGCATGGAAGGCAATGCAGTATTCCGGAATATTGGGACTCAGAATCCCCAGTACTTCTCGCTGCCGGAAGCCTCTTTGTGCCAGGCTCGCAGCGACACGATCGATCCTCTCTTTTAACTGGCCATAAGTAATCGTTCGTCCCGTGGAAGCTTCAATGAGCGCAGGTTTGTCACCGAGTTCAGCTGCGCGGTGCAGCACAAACGGCGTAAGTGGAACTTCGGGTATATCGACTGGAGGATAGGGACTACGAAAGATCATGATGGTTAAAGACTAGCGACTGTAGCAACGAGCCGAGCTACATTATCAGGTGACCCACGCGTCTGGGAAGGTTATAGTGAACAACTCTGATCGGCTATAGAGATCCATTCGTCAGAGAAAAGCGAATGCCCAAATCTGATTCAGCCCCATTGAACCTGGTCTGCCTGGCCACTTACTTCAAGGGCACCGACTTCATTCGCGAATGCAAAAGCCAAGGGTGTTACGTTGTTCTCGTCACTAAAGAAAAGATGCTCAACGAACCGTGGCCGCGCGACAGTCTTGACGACGTTATTGCTTTGCCAAATGACGCCGGGAGCGACCTTTTTATTCACCTGGCCGCTCACCTGGCCCGCAATAGGAAATTGGATCGGATTGTGGCCCTCGAAGAGTTCGACGTACTGACTGCGGCCGTGATTCGCGAACACCTGTTCTTGCCGGGCATGACCAGCTCAACGGCTCGCCGATTCCGCGACAAACTCCTGATGGCAGTCATGGCTCGCGAAGCCGGCGTTAAGGTTCCGGAATTCGTAGCCCTAATTAATCACGACGAAATCCGATCGTTTATGGAGCGGGTGCCGTGGCCGTGGATCATCAAACCGCGTTCTGATGTTTCGGCCATCGGCATCAGGAAGGTGTACGAGCCTGCCGTTGTTTGGCGAGTGATCGAGGAGCTTGACGGACGTGAGAGACTGCGCGAACGATCGCCTCACCATCTACTCGCGCAATTTGTTCACGGTATTCCACGTCGATTCTCTTGTCAACGAAGGCAAGGTCATATTTTCCGGCGCAAATCAATATGGCCGGCCGCCGATGGATGTCGCGCACCATGGTGGCGCTTACATTTCGAGCACGGTTCCCCGTGACGGAGAAGACGAAAAACAACTTTTTGCGGCAACCCGAAAACTGGTGAAGGCGCTCGGTTTGCAAAACGGGGCTACGCACGCCGAGTTCATCAAGAGCTCGGCTGATGGCCTTTTCTATTTCCTGGAAATTGCGGCGAGGGTCGGTGGCGCTTATATAGCTGAAGTTTTGGAAGCGGCATCGGGCGTGAATCTATGGCGCGAGTGGGCCAAGATCGAAATCTCTGATAAACCTGCAAAGAAGATTCGGCCCACGCGGAAGAACTATGCCGGCATTATTCTCTCGTTGGCGAAACAGGAATATCCTGACACCTCGGCGTATGCTGATACAGAGATCGTCTACCGCGTGAAGAAACGACATCATGCGGGTCTGATCGTCAGTTCGCCCGAGCTCGAGCGGGTGAGGGAATTGTTGGACCAATATGCGCAACGATTTGTTGATGATTTTGTGGCCGTTGAGCCACCCTTGGAACGAGCTGAGTAAAGAAGTTAGAATTTAGGATTTAGAAATTAGAAATTAGTAGAATTTAGAAATTAACCCGAAATCCATGCCCCGAAGGTTATAGTAAATTCTAATTTCGACTAATTTCTAAATTCTAAATTCTAACTTCTAAATTCATTCGCGACACTTTCCAACCGCCAGATGTCGACGCCTATCTCTTCACAGTAGTGCAGCAAGGGGTCACCGGTCCGAGTTAGTAAACCATGCGATTCAATCATGGTTGAGCTGAGTGAAGATAATGTCGCTTCTCGCAGGGGCCACGGCTCGTGGTGAATGCGTGCGCGATAAATCTCGCCTGCTCTCTCGCAGTACAGGCAGTAGCGCTCGGTCAGAAAAAAGTCAATCGAGCCGGGATGCGAATAGTTCAGACTCTCACCAATATTCCAGGACGCATGAAACTCAGCGGGAGGATCGTCGGTCCGAACTGACGAATAGTCGATCGTATCGTCTTCTTTCTCTAATTCCATCTCGGAGTGGTAATACGGCAAGAAGAAGAAAGTTCGTGCCGCCAGCACAGCCGCGGCACTATTGGCATCGAGCGAGAAAAACCAGACGCCGGGCACGCGGTCTTTGTGGACATAGGTGCGAACATTCAATTCGTGCATCGAGTTCAGACCAGGAATTGGAGGAATGAATGGGGGAAGCGCGCGAATGTCCCACATCGTGAACGGCGTGACCGCGATCCATGCCGAACCATCGAAGGTATCAATCTCGAGCCCTTTCGGAACCAGTGGGCGCAAGAGTTTTTCTTCGATGCGCCAGTGAATGAACAAGAGTTTGCCCCATTTTTGGTGCATGATGGGCTGACCTTTCGGCCGTTCACGCACCGCCAAACGATCTAGATCCGTTAGATTGCTCTTCATGATTTAAAAGTCTGAAGTCCTGAGTCTGGAAAGTCTGGGGAGTCTAGAAAGTCTTGGAGTCTAGAAGGTGAAGTCCCTTATACACCTACAAGACTCCGAGACTCCAAGACTTTCTAGACTCCAAGACTTTCTAGACTCCAGACTTTTATTTCAAATACTTATCCAACCAATCAAGCACCGTGTGGTACCAGAGTTGGGAATTTTGGGGCTTCAATACCCAGTGGCCTTCATCAGGGAAGACCAGTAGTTTTGAGTCGACGCCCATGCGCTGCGCCGCCGTGAACAATTGCAGGCCTTCGCCGATCGGGACGCGGTAATCGAGTTCGCTGTGAATGACGAGAATCGGCGTCTTAAAATTACTGACGAAGTTGCTCGGGGACCAGCGCTGATACATCGCCGGATTGGTCCATGGTGTTCCTTTGAATTCCCAGTCGGTGAACCAAAGTTCTTCCGTGGCGCCGTACATACTCGCCAGGTTAAAAACGCCATCATGTGACACGAGCACTTTGAACCGGAATCGGGGATCGTTATTGTGACCCTCGATCCAGTTGATCATGTAACCACCGTAGCTTGCGCCGGCAGCGCCGATATGATTCTTATCGATGAACGAATTGCGACGAATAACGTCGGCAACTCCATTCATAATGTCTGTGTAAGCTTTGCCGCCCCAGTCGCCGCTAATATCGTTTACAAACTGCTGGCCGTAGCCGGTTGACCCGCGCGGGTTTGGTGCGAACACCACGTATCCCGAGTTGGCAAAGACCTGGGGGTTCCAACGATAGCCCCAGTTGTCGTTCCAGGCGCTTTGCGGACCACCGTGAATCAAAACCACCAGCGGATACTTCTTGTTAGCGTCGAAGTTTGTTGGCTTAACAATAAAACCGTGGATCTTTTTACCAAGCGCGCCTGTCCATTCCACCTCCTCCGGCTCTTTCAAATTTGCTCGCGCCATCAGATCTCTGTTCGTTCGCGTCAGCGCAGTCAGGCCGCTGCCATCTTCGTTTATGCGATAGATCTCGGCCGGGGAAGCCATCGAACTATTCAGGAAAACGAGAACCTTGCCGTCCGGCGTGGTCTGCAGATTGGTGGCGAAAACGTCCGCTACAATTTTCTGTGCGGCGCCACCGGCCAGAGGCGCCTTGTAGATAGCGGAGCGTCCGCGGTCACCAGCGGTTAAGTAAACGTAATTGCCCTCGGGCGAGAGCACAAGCTCTTCAGCCTGGAGATCAAAGCCGCGGGTGATCTCAT
>WNGA01048634.1_pt1 | contig 10379 bp, 4 predicted proteins | sample 5400061 | NCBI WGS metagenome assembly WNGA01 (sample SAMN13153366, study PRJNA577476) | soil metagenome | isolation source: 100 cm soil or saprolite under grassland replicate 2 | place: USA:California | collected 2016-06-15
CCCTCGAGAATCTGAGTGCAGGAATGATCTGCGCGGCCACGGCGGTTGTGAGTGCAGCTGCCACTGCGAATGCCGCCACGCGTGCATCGACCCTCACGCCATAATCGAGGCCCATGTTTTCAAACGAGCTTCCCAACAACAGAATCGCCGAGCACAGTCGGGTCAACCAACCTGCGAGCAAGATAGCTGCCCCGCCTCCGAAAACCGAGAGCACGAGAACCTCGGAGAGCGCATGCCGGACCACGTCACTACGAGTAGCACCGAGCGCCATCCGGAGCGCGTACTCCGTCTGCCGGCTCAGCCCGCGCGACAGGAACAGACCCGCCAGATTCGAGCACATCGCCAGCGAAACCATGGCTGCCAAGACGAACAGCGCCATTGTAGCGCGAGCCAAACTGTTGTCTGTCCAGACAAGCCCGCGATTGCCGGGCAACACTCGAGCCTGCGCCCCCGCCGTGCGGGTCCATTCCTCCAGGCTCTGGCCCGGCGGGATCGTCTCGGCGAGAAGCCTCGGCCAAAGCGCGTCCAGCCGGTGCTGAACCTGCGCGAGAGTAATCCCCTTGATCATCCTCGCGGATGCGAACACGTTGTTCCGGAAAACCTTCTCCGGCGGCACGCTCTCGAGAAGCATCCCGATCCGGAACGGAACCACCATGTCACTCTTCAAGAACCGCCACAATTCATGAGCGTTCGCGGGCACGACGCCCACGATCGTGAGTGGCACCGATCCCGCTCGAATGGTTTTGCCGATGACGGCTGGATCCTTGCCGAGACGGCGCCAGTAGGCGTCGCTGATCACTGCTACCGGTCCGTCGTCAGCAGACGTGAGTGTTCGGCCCAGGAGGGGCCGAGCCCCCATTGTTCGATAATAATCGCCGGCCGCGAACAGCGTGAAGACCGTCATGCTCTGGCCGTCGTAAGTGACAGGGACAAAATTGTTGCTTGTGGCGCACAGCGAATCTGCGATGGTGAGATTCTCCCCAAGCCGCTCGAAGAGGGCATAGGGAAGCGGAGATTCCCGGCCTTCCCTCATGGCGACGATATATAAGAGTGAATCGGGGTCGGGAACGTCCAGCTTGCGCAGGGTCACCGCGTCCACAAGCGCGAACATGGCGGTCAGGAGACCCGCACCGAGCCCGATAAGGAAGATGGCGAACGCAGCGAAGGCGCGCTCGCGGCTCAAGGCGCGCACTGCAGATCGGATATCTCGCCACAGCTGGTTCCACGATAGTGCGCGGCGAGCGGCTCCCCAGGCTTCTTCCTGCGGGAGGCCATGGGCGTGGAACTGGTCCCCAGTGTGGCGCTTGCGTCCGAACAATGACTCAGGGCTCCGTTCCCTTCCGAGCCACGAGGGTGGCCAATGGCCACGATCTCAGGTTGGTGAGGGCTACCCTTGCTTGCCTTGTTGCCGGAAACTTCCTACGAACCGAGACCGGCGGGCCGCGCATCTTGGCCTAGGTTCCATACCCTCTTAACCTTCGGCATTAACCTAAAGTCGATTTAACCACAGCTGACTTTTCGAAACAAATTGAATAACAAAGCGCTCGGTCGACGTATTGCCGGAAAATCCTTATAGGTGGTCTGCGGTGTTCTGTGTCTGTTCCGGGTCGACTGCATTTTCTTATCAGTTTTAAAGAAGGAATAAAGAGCTTTTTCCTTTTTCTTCCCTCTTCTTTAATTCTTCTCCCCCCTTCTTCCCGATCAGCAAAATAAGCGCCATCGTAGGCAAAGCCCGCAGAATATTGCGACTTGGTGGACGCTGTGAGATAGCAGTGTCATCGCCTGTGAAGGTGGGGGCCCAGGAAGCACCCCGGACCCCCTGGGACATCGCGGTGACTCGAACGATGCTCCATCTAGAGCATTGCTCATCCCCGTGTGCCTGTAAAGCCCCTTCCTGGGCGCTTACAGGTGACTCTACAAGACTGCCGGGTTTTCAACTGCGCGCGTTGTCTTCGTCCCGTATTCATCTGCCGCCGCTGCGATCGTGGCAACCGATACTGCACGTCCTGTGCGCCGTTGGCACGTGCGGAAAAGCTGCGTGCAGCGGGGGCGCGGTATCAGAAGAAGAAAGCCGGCAGACTGAACCACAAAGTGCGTCAGGAGCGGTATCGAGACGGGCTTCAAAAAAAGGTGACGCATCAGGGTGACTCAGGGATCGCGAGGAAGCGAAAATCGGCAAGCGCCACGCGATGTGGCAGTGAGATCCGCAATGAGCGCCGAAAGGAGCCGCCCCACGCATCATGCAGACCAGGATGCTGCCACTTTTGCGGTCGCCCGTGCAGGTGCCCCGGGCGCACCGGACCACTCCCCCGGCATCGACGCGCGTATCGACGCGGGCCGCGCCTTCCTGGCCGTGCCCGGCAGGCAGCGCGAATAGGCAGCAACGATCGTCAGGGCGTGCCGCAAGGGGGGGAATGGGAATGAGATGGAGGGACGGCAGAGAGAGAGTTGCAGTCCGTGTAGGGAGAGCTACGCAAACTGTCGGAACTGGGCACGACCCAAAGCCGGAGATCACCCCTGCAACGCCTTCTGCTCCAAAGAGTGACAGCAGGCCCCAGAACGGGTCTGGGAGCGGGAACGGCGATGGGAGGAGCTCCGGGTACGGTTCATGCACGGCGGAAACGAGCCCACAACGATCCGTTTAAAGTTAGCTTTTTGGAGGTGAACATGCTCAAGAAAAGACCTCAGCCACCGCGCCCCGATCGTGTGCGCTCCATCCATGGTTCGTTCAGTTGGATCGATCACCGGTTCCTTCGGCAAGGATTCGACCAAGGATTAACACGTGTGGAAAAACTTCTCTATTTCGTTCTCATCGCCGTTTCCAATTCTGATGGGGTGAGCTTCTATTATCAGGTTCTGGAGCTCCCCCCCGGACCGCAGAGATCCTGATCAATGGAGTAGCTGTGGAACTCGCCCCAGGAGCAGTCAACATGGTTTTGCACAGCATAAAACTGAGGCACGCGTGTCTCGCGACGAATTCCGTCCTGGCAACCCCTTGATGGCGGGCACCGAAGCTAGCGCGGAACGATGTGCTTTGGTCCGGCAATGCATTCTCAGATGTCGTCCCGTCAGAGGACTCTTCTATAAGGATTGCGCCGGACCCTGCGTGCTCGCACAACAACAAAGGAGTGGAGACGTGGAACACGAAAGAGTTGATTATGCAGCATGGATTGGTCTGGATTGGGGAAGTTATAAACACGCACTTTGCCTCAAACCTGCCGATTCCAGTTCGGTAGAACGCTGCACCCTGGAACAAAAACCAGAGGCTTTGCACCAATGGTTTATGAATCTGCGAGCCCGCTTTGGCGAACGAAAGGTGGCCGTCGCCATCGAGCAAACCAGAGGGGCTGTCATTAATTTCTTGCTTGGCTTTGATTTCGTACACGTTTTTCGCATCCATCCGAAGTCTCTAAAGAACTACCGCGATGCCTTGCACCCCAGCGGAGCCAAGGATGACCCTACCGATGCGGAACTTCTGTTGCAATTTGTCACGCTTCATCAGGACAAGCTCAAACCCTGGGTGCCAGGTGAGCCGGAGATCCGCATGCTCCTCAGGCTGGTCGAGTTCCGTCGTAAAATCGTCGGTAAGCGCGTCCGTCTTACCAATGAGCTCACCCAAGTGCTCAAAGAGTACTTTCCCGGGGCGCTGGACTGGGCTGGTGAGCTTGACAAAGTTATGGCGTGCGACTTCTTGTTGAAGTGGCCGACGCTGGAAAAACTGCAGAAGAGCAAGCCGGAGGCCATTCGCAGGTTTTACCAAGAGCATGGCTCGCGGCGCAGCAAGGTGATAGAGGACAGACTCAGGCAAATCCGTTCGGCCCTGCCTCTGACTCGGGATGAGCCTGTCATTGAAACTTCGGTCTTGATGGTAAAGAGCCTCGCTCCCCAACTGCATTCAGTGTTTGACGCCATCGCGCAATTCGATGAAAGGATCAAGCAAGTTTTTCAGAAACATCCGGATGCGCAGATTTTCAGCAGCTTTCCTGGGGCTGGTCCCTCCCTAGCTCCGCGCCTCCTGGCGGCTATGGGATCCGATCGGAGCCGCTTCAATTCCTCCGCAGAGGTTGCCGAATACTCTGGAATTGCACCGGTTACCGAACGCAGCGGAAAAGCAAACTGGGTACATCGTCGCTTCGCCTGCTCACGGTTTGTTAGGCAAAGCTTCCATGAGTTTGCCGGACAATCGATCCTGCAATGTGGCTGGGCCCGTGCCTATTACGACCAGAAGAGAACTGATGGTAAGCGGCATCATGCAGCTCTCCGGGCCCTTGCTTACCGGTGGATCCGAATCATCTATCGTTGTTGGAAAGATCGTGTTCCATACAACGAGCAAACGTACATGGAATCGCTGCGACGGAAGCGGCCAAGCTGGCTGGCGCCCCTGGTGGCCGTCAGCGAATCTTTAAAGACTTAAGATATAAGGGCACCCATCGTCCCGCTACGAATCGGAAAATCCCACCGCTTGACGGTTCAATCAAGACGTTCGAGCGGGGCGACGCGCTTTGGTCCGATGATGCATACTCAGATGTCGTCCCGTCAGAGGACTCTTCTATAAGGCTCGCCCTGGACCAAAGCCCGCGTGCTCACTCGCCAACAAAGCCAGTCAAAACATGCAACCCGAAACAATCGACTACATGGCCCTGCATCGGACTACACTCGAAGGCCTGGGGCCGGGCCGGTTACGACCAGAAAAAAGACGAAGGGGCAGAGTAATCATGGGGCAAACTTGCCCATCTGCGACATTAAGATTATTAACAGACAACCTCAGATGTCTTGATTGTCTCGGCCTCCCTTCCAGACCGCCTCCGCTTGCCCCCGCCGCACCCGAAGAAGACAGCCTCTGCAGCCTGTGACACCTTCTGCTGCTGCCAGTCGCGGCCGGCAGTCTCGGCTGGAGGTGTGCCGAATTGCTGTCCGCTCGCGACAAAAATTCTATATCCTTCGGCAGTTCTTGCGGTAAAATCCTCACTCGACCAAGAAAAGCGGGCAGTGAGCCAGCGACGGCTGCCGATATCCGCGCCCCCCTCGCAACCTACAAGATGCCTGCGGCAACCGCGGCGTAGGCGACAGGAAGCAGTGTTGAAATGGAGGGCAGTGGGGTAATAGTGTGTTGTTTTCAAAGTAGCTGGTGAAAAATCGCAGCCTATTCTCATCAGCAACACGTTATTACCCCACTACCCTATCCTGGTAATGCTGCACCTAAGGATGAAGACCATGCCCCAATGAATAAAGATAGCTTTATGGTTCTGGCCTTCGTGCAGTTGGCCGAAGGCGACGGGTAGGCGGAGCAAGCCGTGAGCGGAGAATGCAATGAATTCATCGAGGCGATGGAGCGGGATATCTCGCGGCGCTCAGCGCTGAAGCGGTTGGGCTGCGGGCTGGCCGGTGTGTCCCTCGCATCCGCCTTCGTTTCGTGCAGGAGCACTTCGGTAATTTCCACCGGAAAGGGAACACACATGAGTTTGACAGCAACCGACGTCATCAACATGCTCGGCCTCAAGCCGCACCCGACGTGCGGTTTCGTCACCGAGACTTTCCGCAGCACGCAGCGCATCCCCGCCGAGGCGTTGCCCGGCTTCGGTGGCGACCGCCCCCGCGGCTCGGTGCTCTACTTCATGGTCACGCCCGAGGCGCAAATCCGCCTGCACCGCATCCGCTCTGATCAGATGTATCACCACTACATGGGCGACCCGCTCGAAGTGTTGCTGCTCTACCCCGACGGGAGCGGCGAGGTGAAGGCGGTCGGCACTGATTTAACTACCGGGATGCGTCCGCAATTGTTCATTCCGGGCAATACGTTTCACATTTCGCGGCTGCGCGAGGGTGCGAACTTCACGCTGCTCGGGACGACCGAGTGGCCGGGCGTCGAGCCGCCGGACGTCGAACTGGGCGACGCCGAGAAGTTGACGGCTAGCTACTCGGCTTTCCGCGAGCAGATCAACGCATTCTTGAAATCACATTCGGTTGCTGCGCGATGACGAGGAGGGCGGTACACAGCCGAGAAGATCGATGGATGCTCACTCCTTTTAAGTCGACCCACCATCGGCAGTGAGCTGTGACGTCTGCGCCCTCTAGCATTAGGAACGTCGTTACAGAAGCGAGACTTTCGAACCCCAGTGCAATCTAAGCACCTTCACTTCGTAGTGGATTAACCAATTAAGGAGTAGAACCATGCACCCTAAAAAATTCTTCACCCACGCATTTAACCACCTGTGGCTCGTTTGTTCATTGAGCCTTAGCTATGTTTTGATCCTCTCCTTAGTCGGCGTGCCCGTGTTCGCGCAAACCGGGGGGAGCGAAAGTAAACTTTACCGTCGGCGAGTCGTTCAACCTCTTCGACTTCTCCTTCGACACGGACTTAAATTTCACACAGTTCGGCCAGTTCAACGAGTTGAATCCCTTCAACTCACAGTTGCAGGTGGTCGCCGCCGCCGGGCGCATCCTCTCCCCCGACAAAGACCAGGTCGTGTACGCGTGGCGGGATGACTACAACGCGCTGGTGATCGTCGAGATTCAGCCATACGGAGGTGCATCGCTTACCGGCATCGGCCTTCCGCGTCTGGTAGATCGTCCTTTCACCGCCGGCTTTACGGATCCGCTCGACATCGCGGTCGCCGACTTGGACAAGCGGCCCGACGCTTCGGGCAACAACCACGACGAGGTGGTTGTCGCCTACGCGAGTCCGACGGCGAACGCCAACCGGTGGGCGGTGAACGTGGCGGTGCTGGACTACACTTCCGACGCGGCGAACAACTACGCGCATCCGGTGGCCGTTACGAAGACGAACTCGGCGGCTTTCGGACAGATTGACGCGAGCGTGATCAACAACACCAGTCAAAGCAACGTGCTGCTCCCGGTCGAGAGCATATTGAAGACGGCGGTCGGAGATTTCGACGGCGACGGGGTGAGCGAGATCGCGGTGGTCTTCTTCGCGGATCAGAACACGCTGGTGGTGAGAACCTTCCATTACGAGGTTGACGCATCGGGCAACCGCAGCGTCGTCGAATTGAACTATACCCCGTACAATCCGACAGCCACGAATATGTCGTTCGCCGGGACGGTGGACGTGGCCGCAGGCGACTTCAACGGGGATGGCGTAGATGAACTCGTCATCAGCACGCTGGAGTGGAGGATCAATGGAACGGATTTTTTAACCGGGGAGCCGACGATCTCGACCATGATGAACTTCGTCGTGGCCGCCGCGAATCCCGATTTTTCGATGAACTTTCTGGGCCGGACGAGTCTTTCGCCGAGCAGCATTTTGGGCGACGTCGCACCCCCTTACGCCCGGTTCGGAGATTTACCCTCACGCACCCGTATCGAGGTTGTTCCGGGGCTTTTCAAATTCGACCCAACCATCGGCTACGACCTCAATCGCCGCCAGTTCGCCGCCGTCTGGAACCCCCCGAAGTTCGACGGTCTCGGCGTGGCAACGTTCGACATCTCAGATGATCTTAGTACGATTTCAACTGGTGATAACGACCCGATGACGCTGCCGGGCAGGGCCGGCCAGCAGTTCAGCGTCGCGGCGGGCGCGTTCAAGGGCAACGCGAGCATCCAAAGCCCTGAATGGTCACTCGCCCTGAGCAGTTGGTCGCAAGACAAAGGCTTCTTCATACAGATGATCGGCATCAGCGGCCTCGGTACAAGCTTCGGCCCGGTGTACGACGGATACGCCGGCGCGGGTCAGCCTTACCAGAACCTGCCGCTCGTCGCCTACGACGCCGACGGCGACTCGCTCTACCTCGGCGCGCCCGTTCACATAATGGTCGAGGGAACAGTCAATACAGACTTCGTCCTCCAGGAGCCGCCGAAGCACGCCTTTTATGACAACCGTGCGACGATCCTCGTGAACAATCAGCCGGTCACCAACACGGCTTACGGGAAGGTCGTCAACGTCAGCCGTTTTGACGAAACAAACGTCGCGCTGAAAACAAGCACCAGCACGACCTTCTCCGGCAAGAGCACGGACAGATCGAACTGGAGCATCGGCGGGTCGGTCGAAGCCTCCGCCGGGTCGACGGCCCAAGAAAACACCGGTATCGAGAGCGCCAAACTCTCTGTCGATCTCACGGCCAAGGTCAGCTACGACTACAACCGCGACAAGGACAACTACAACTCGAACTATAGCAGTCGTACAGTCTCGCTGACCGAGCAGACAGACCACGACGACAAGCTGATCGGGCGGCTTCAGACTTACGACATCTGGCGCTACCGCGTCTACGGCGGTTCGCCCATAGACCAGCCGAGCAATCACGCCTTCTACGACATCATCCTGCCGGGCCCCATCCTACCTTTCGACGCCGGCGGGTTGGATTTCGATTGGTATCAGCCGACGTATGAAAACGGCAACATTCTCTCGTATCCGCAGATCATCGGCGGCAAGTTCGCGCCCCCGGACATCGGGTCACATAAAGTCCCATGTCCAGCCACTCCGCCTTCAGGCCAAACCTGCAACGACGACGGCACACTGACCGTCAGCGGGGCGTTGAGGGAGATAGGGTTCATCCTCGTCGACGGCACGAGCGGCACGGTACCCTACGACTACTCCAACAAGCTGGGTTCGGGTAACTCCGTCAGCTACTCGCACACTCTGGCCGAGAGCCTCGACGTCAAAGTTGCTTACAAGGCATCCGTCTCCGACGGCGTCACCAGCGGGCAAAACAGAGGTTCGGTCGATGTCGGCTTTCACAACAGCAACAGTTGGGGCAATACCACGACGAGCGATTATGACACGACAAGCGACATCGGCATCACGCTCAGTCGCGCGTCGGGCGACTCGACGCAGGCTTATGGTTTCATCCCCGTCTTCTACACGGCGAAGGACGGCACGATCAAAGTCTCACACGGGGTGGACGTGCTCGGCAGTGGCCTCGGAAAACAGTTCTGGTCCGGCCTCTACGGCGGAAAGGCCGACCCGGCGCTGAATCTGCCGTCGCGCTTCACACCAGTCTATGGGCCGTATAAGCTGACGGGGTGGAAGCCGAACATCAGTCCGTCGCGCAAGCGGATGCGCGGTTTCTTTCTGCGCAAAGCCGAGCTTAACCCGGTGACGAACGACTACGATTACATCAGCCAGACGCTGCAAGCCAGCGGCCCGTCCCCCCCGCCCGGCACGCCCGCCGGCGACATGGTGCGCGTCGAGGCGCGCGTCTACAACTATTCGACGGCGGTGGGGACCGGCTCGTTCAATGTGCGCTTTCAAGTCATCGGCTACAAGTCCGGTAACGACACCGAGACTCCGCTGACCGCTTGCCCGGGGGGCGCGACACCCGTCGAAGGCAGGTGCACGATTGGCGAAGCCACAATTATCGCGCTCAATCCGCTCGATCAAACGGTTGCTGCAATCGTGTGGGACACCACGGGATACGGTCCGTCCACGGCAGGCGCCTCCGCCGAGTATCGCGTCTACGTGGTGCTCGATCCTCCTGACGATCAACACCCGAACGGATACGTTGATGAGATTTACGAGACGGAGAATCTGGACGTCACCTACCAGTGCCAGAACGACGACAGGTCGCCGTGCTCTCTGCCCGCGGGCGTGGACCCGGGGCAGAACAACGAGGGTTACGGCTACGCCACGGTCACCGCCCCTCCGGGCTTTGGCGCGACCCCCAATGCCGCGCTCGGTGCGGACGTTTCGTTGCGCGAAGACTCGCTCGCGGCAAGTAATCACCTCGGCAGCATCATATATAACAACATCCTTGCTGAAATTTTCCGCCCGCTCCGCCTGCGCGTCAAAGTTCACAGCGACAGAGGGCATTCGGAGTTCGCCCACCTGCTCGTCTATGACGGCGACCCGGAACAAGGCGGGCGGATGATTGCCGCCAAACTCGTCCACAGCGGTAACGCCGCCGGCTCACACGTCTGGTTCGAGTGGATACCCCGCAGCTTAGGACAGCACACGCGCTACGCGAAACTGGTCGAGAAGTTCGGCGATTCTAAACCGGGCAACAACGTCGCTACGATAACGGTCAACGTCGTGCCCGCCGACAACACGCCCCCTCAGTTACTGGTCAACGTGTCGCCTGATCGTTTGTTCCCGCCGAACGGACAGATGATACCCGTCACCGCGCAGGTCACGGTTTCGGACAATGAGGATTCGCGGCCCGACGTGCGCTTAGAAGCCATCACGCATAACGAAGCGAACGACGCGGCGGTGGATGTTTCGGGGGCGGACTTCGGCGCGGATGATCGCGGCTTCTCACTGCGCGCGGCACGCTCAGGCAAGAGCAAACAGGGGCGCATCTATGAAGTGGTCTACTCGGCGACGGATTGGGCGGGCAACAAGACGTATGCTAAAGCTTACGTTACCGTGCCGCACGATCAAGGTAAGTAACGCTGACGGGCTAAAGTCCTAGCGACTTCACTCGACGGTA
>WNGA01023973.1_pt1 | contig 10376 bp, 9 predicted proteins | sample 5400061 | NCBI WGS metagenome assembly WNGA01 (sample SAMN13153366, study PRJNA577476) | soil metagenome | isolation source: 100 cm soil or saprolite under grassland replicate 2 | place: USA:California | collected 2016-06-15
CATCGTGCTCAGCTCCTCGCGTCCGCAGGCTTTGAGGTACAGGAACAGCTGCGTGCGGTATGCCGCGTGGCCGTTGAGCACGAGCGTGACGACCAGCAGTCCGCGCGACGACGTCCGGCCGAACATGTCGACTTCCTTTCTGAAGTCTGCGTCGGTCCACGCGCCCAGGCGCCGCGCGTACTCGTCCGACTGCTGCCCGATAGCGGCAACCGCCTGATCGAATGACATCTTTGCCGCCTCGGCTTCCGCCGGCCTCCACGTGGCGCTGAGCGTCGGCCGATCGAAGATGCCATGCTCGATGACCGTGAGCTGAGTCGGTCCCATGATCGCCATGTACTGCAGGAGCTCGAGCGTGCTGCGCTGCTTTGGCGCCGGCCGGTAACTGAGCATCGAGCCCTCGACCTTGCCCGCGAGGTGAAGAAGGATGCGGACTTCCAGCTGCAGCGTTGCAATCAACTCGAATGTGGTCAGGATCATGGACTCGTCGAATGCGAAGCTACGTGTGCGGATGCGGAAGTCCAGCCTGCCAAGCGGAAGGTCCGCCTTCGCGCTGCGCGCCTCAGCGTGACAGCCATCATGACGTGGCTTGCCAAGCCGAAGCTTGCTCATGAGCCACGCAAGCGAAGGCTGGAGCGGGCTACGGGGATCGAACCCGTGTCCGAGGCTTGGGAAGCCTCTGTACTACCATTGTACTAAGCCCGCGACGACGCGAAGACGCTCGGCTCAGAGCCTTCGCAGTACGTGGGATTTTACCTCACGAGCGGATGAGCGCAGCCACCTCGTCGCGCTTTGCGGCCATCATCTCCGGCGTCGTCGCCTCCAGGTTCAGCCGCAGCAGCGGTTCGGTGTTCGACGGCCGGACATTGAAATGCCAGTCGGAGTATTCCACCGAAATGCCATCGAGCTTGTACTGACGCGCGTCGGCGTAGCGTGCCGCGATCTGGTCGATCTTCGCCGGCACCAGATCCATGCTGGCGAGCTTCGTGTTGATTTCGCCCGAGATGAAGTAGCGGCGCGCGAGCGGCTGCAGCAGCTCGTGCAGGCTCTGGCCCTTCTTGGACATCAGCTCGAGCATCAGCAGCGCGGGAATGAAGCCGTTGTCCGCGAAGAAGTTGTCGCGGAAGTAATAGTGGCCGGTCACCTCGCCGCCGAAGATCGCGTTCGACTCGCGCATTCGCTGTTTGATGAACGCATGGCCGACGCGGTTCATCAGCGCCTTGCCGCCGTAGCGCGCGACGGTGTCCTTCACCGCATGACTGGCGCGGAGGTCGTAGATGACCGATGCGCCGGGATGTTTCATGAGAAACGCCTCGGCGAGCAGCGCCGTCACGAAATCGCCCGACACGAACGCGCCCGTGCCGTCGATGAAGAAGCACCGGTCGGCGTCGCCGTCCCAGGCGATCCCGATGTCGGCTTTCTCCGCGATCACGCGCTCGACGATGTCGCGGCGGTTCTCCTCGATGAGCGGGTTGGCTTCGTGGTTCGGGAAGCGGCCGTCGATCTCGAAGCACAGCCGCGTCGTCTTGCACGGCAGCCGCTCGAACAACTTCGGCGCCACGAGCCCGGCCATGCCGCTGCCGGCGTCGAGCACCACGTTGAAGGGACGGATGATCGACGCGTCGATGAACGACATCACGTGGGCGACGTATGCGTCGAGGACGTCCTTCGTCGAGACCTGGCCGCGGCTGGGCGCGGGAGCGGGAATGCGGTCCGTGGCGATCATGTCGCGGATGTCCCCGATGCCCGCTTCGCCGCTGAGCGGGAACGCTTCCTGCCGCACCATCTTCATGCCGTTGTACTGCTTCGGGTTGTGCGACGCCGTAATCTGCGCGCCGCCCTCGAGGCCGTCGCTGGCCACGGCGAAATACAGCATGTCGGTCGGGGCCAGCCCGTAGTCGACCACGTCGGCGCCCTGCGAGGTGACGCCGTCGATGAACGCCGCCGCGAGGGCGGGCGACGACAGCCGCATGTCGCGGCTCACGGCGATGCGTGCGGCCTTCAGGTAGGCGATGAACGCCGCTCCAATCGCGCGCGCGGCGTCTTCGTTCAGTTCGCCGGGGTAGACGCCGCGAACGTCGTAGGCTTTGAAAATCGATGGGTTGACATGCATCTCAGTAGCTGTCGGCTTTCGGCTATCAGCTATAGCTTTCGATTCGGTCATCGGTAGACATTGTTCCAGCCGATAGCCGACAGCGGATAGCTGAAAGCTTCTAGAGTCGACTGTAATCCGTGAGCACCGACTTGTCGCCGAGCACGACACCGTTCTCGACGGTTGCGCTGCGGCCAATGTGACAATGGCGGCCCACAATCGATCGGCGGACCGCGGCCTCCTGACTGATGCGGCTGTTGGCCCAGACGATGGCGTTCTCGATGACGGCGTGCTCTTCGATGTGGCACTGGCGTCCGATCACGCTGTAGGGACCGATGCGCGCTCCCGCCTTGATGATGGCGCCCTCGTCGACGAAGCAGGGGCCTTCGATGATCGCGCCCTCTTCAACCCGCGCGTCGGGCGACATCCAGACGCGTTGTGCCGCCCGGTCGTCTCCATCGGCGACTGCCGCGAATGGCAACTCGCGGTAGCGTCCGTCCATGATGTCGCGATGGACTTGCATGTACTTCTCCGGAGTGCCGATGTCGATCCAGTACCCGCGGTACACATAAGCGACGAAGGTTTCGCCGCGCTCGATGAGCGACGGGAAAAAGCTGCGCTCGATCGACCACGGCATGTCCTTCGGAATCCGATCGAACGTCTCGGGTTCGAGGACGTAGATGCCGGCGTTGATCGTGTCGCAGGTGATCTCGTCGGCCTTCGGCTTTTCCAGGAAACGCCGGATGTTGCCGGCCTCGTCGGTCTCGACCAGACCGTACGCCGACGGATTCTCGACCGGCGTCAGCACGATCGTGGCCTTTGCCTTCCGCTGCTGGTGCAGCGCGATGACCGCCGCCAGATCCACCTGCGTGAGCACGTCGCCGTTGAAGACGACGACGGATTCGTGAAGGGATTCGCCGGCGTATCGAACGGCGCCGGCCGTGCCGAGCGGCGCCGGCTCGACGACGTAGCGGATCGCGAGACCGGACTCGCCGCCGTCGCCGAAGATCTCTTCGATGCGGCGCGGCTGATAATTCAGGCTGAGGACGACTTCATCGATCGCGGGCACCTGCTTCAGCAGGTCGAGCTGATAGTGAAGGAACGGCCGGTTGAAGATCGGCACGATCGGTTTCGGCGTGTGGATCGTCAGCGGACGCAGCCGCGTGCCTTTGCCCCCCGCCAGCAGAATCGCCTTCATCGCAACCACCGATGATATCATGTGCCCACAGCGCGCCATGAACCTGCCGAACTCGCTGACGGTCACGCGAATCTTTCTGGTGCCGTTGCTCGTGGTCGTGCTGCTCACGAAGTTCGAAGGCCGGCAAATCTTCGGCGTACCGAAGGAGTTCGTGGGCGCCGCCATCTTCGCGCTCGCCTCGCTCACCGACTGGGCCGATGGGTATTTCGCACGGCGCCGCAAGCAGGTCACGCCGCTCGGTCAGGTGATCGATCCGCTCGCCGACAAGCTGCTCACCTCGGCTGCGCTGATCTCCCTCGTGCAGATGGATCTCGCGCAGTCGTGGATGGTCGCGGTGATCATCGGCCGCGAGTTCGCGGTCACCACACTGCGCAGCCTCGCGTACGCGCGCGGCATCGCGATGCCCGCTTCGCCGCTCGGCAAAATCAAGATGGTCGCGCAGGTCGTGGCCATCCTGGCGTTGATCCTCGCCCATGGGCAGGCACGCGAGTTCCTGTTGATCGGGCAAGCCGCGCTGTGGGTGGTGGTAGTGACCGCGCTCGTGTCGGCCGCAGACTACTTCCGGCGGTTCAATTTGTTCCCGTCGCCCCGCGTCTGACGACGAACAACGCAGAACCCGCGGAACACGCAGAGACGAACACGACTGAGAACGTGTTTTTCGGCGAGTTCTGCGAATTCTGCGTTGAATGTCGTCGTCTGTCTTATCTCCGGATCGCCACGTAGTCGCCGCTGAGCACGGCGTCGCGCGCTCTCGTGATCCGCGTCAGCGCCGAGGTCGGGCCGACGCTGACTACGACCGCCTCGCCGACGCTTGCCAGAGGCATGTGCGGCGATCGCGTATCGCGATACACCGCCACACGCGTTCCCGGCGCCATGCCTTGCTCGGTGCCCCGATCGATCAGCATGAAATCGCCCGCACCGGCCGTCTGACGATCCTCGTTGGCGGCGACAAAGTGCGCAAGCTTCGTAAAGTCCGGCTCACCCGGCGCGTCGTCCCGCTCCGCTCCTGCCGGTACGATCGGGGCGGTAAACGGCTCGAGGTAGTCGTGCTGGATGATCCCGCCGCAGATGTGCTGAACGGCCGCGATTGCCGTCGTATCGTTGAGGGCGACAACCCGCAGCCATCCGAGCGTGCGCACGCCACGCGAATGCTGGCCCGATGGCGTGCCGAACCGGTTCTCGCGCCGGACGAAGAACTGCTGGCCAAGCTGCAATCCGCTGGCGGTGCCGGCGTCGATGACGAGCAGATCGTGCTCGCCGAACAGGCGGCGGGGAACCGTGTCCTGCGCACCAATGATCCGCGGCGCGCCGGCGGGCGGACCCGTGAACGACGGGGGCGGCGCGCAGGCCACCGACGTTTGCAGCACCGACAGCGGGGCGTCGTTTTGCGCGTCAACGACTCCGGCCATCAGCAGCGCGGCCGCGGTGGCGGCGAGGGTTCGAACGAATCGCATGATTACGCTCCTGATGGCTTGATCTGGGCCTGCGCCTTGAGCTCGCCGATACGTTTCTGCGCGTCCGCGAGGTATTCGCTGCGCTCGAATTCCTTCACGAGCCTCTCCAGGTACGGCAGCGCTTCGGCTTCGCGCTTGAGCTTCACGAGCGATTCCGCGAGGTAAAAGTACACGGCGTCGCGCCCGGTAAAGGCCGGATCCTGGATCACGAGATCACGGAGCCGGTCGATCGCCCCTGGATACCAGCGCTGACGGAAGTAGAAGTATCCCACCAGGTAATCGGATTCGCTCAGCCGATCGCGCGCTTCGCGCAGCTTCGCCTGCGCTTCGGGCATCAGCTTGCTGTTCGGGTACCGGTCGACGAACGCCTGGAATTCGTGGACGGCCTCGCGCGTTTCCGTCTGGTCGCGCTGTGCGCCGCGCATCTGGCGGATGTGCGCCATGCCGACCTTGTACTGCGCGTAATCGGCGCGCGGGTTCGTCGGGTAATAGGACAGGAACTCCTTGAACTCGTTGATCGCGAGCACGAGCGCTTCAGAGGAGCCTTCGCCCAGATACGTGTCGCCGATACCGAGCTTGGCGTCCGGCCTGTACGGACTTTGTGTGTAGGTTTCGGTGATCTGCTTGAAGAACTCCCGCGCGGTGAGCCACTTTTTCGCGTTGAGCGCTTCGGTGCCTTTATCGAACAGGAACTTGTCCGGTTCCGCCGTGCCAGGCGGGACCATGCCGCGCGAGTGCGCCGCGCAGGCGGCCGCCAGCGTGGCGAGCGCCACGAGCACGATCACGGCGGCGGAGCGGAATGCACGAATGGTCATCACAGGTTTCCAGCGAGCCACTGATACTCGGCCGCGAGCCCGTCTTCGAGACCCACGGTCGGCGCGAAGCCCAGGTCGGCTTTTGCGAGCGACGTGTCGGCATACGTGTGCCGCATGTCGCCCTTCTGTGCCGAATCGACGGTCACGAGAGGGCGGCGGCCGGCGACACGGCCGATCATGTCGAGCACCTCGTTGATCGAGACGCGCGATCCCCCTCCAATATTGTATACACGCCCCGGAACCCCCCGTCTGGCCGCCGCCACGGTCGCGCTCACGGCGTCGGCTACGAAGGTGAAATCGCGCGTTTGTTCGCCGTCCCCGTAGATCGTGATCGGCTCGTGACGCAGCGTCGCCCGCAGAAACCGATTGAACCCCATGTCCGGGCGCTGGCGTGGCCCATACACGGTGAAATAGCGGAGCGAGACGGTCGGCACGCCATAGTTCGCATAGTAGAGATAACAGAGCTGTTCGGCGGCGAGCTTCGTGACGCCGTACGGCGACACCGGCTGGGGCAGGGCATCCTCGCGCATCGGCATCGGCACATGGTCGCCGTACACCGACGAGCTCGACGCGTAGACGAGACGCTCCAGCTTCGCCTGCACGCAGGCCTCGAGCAGCACCTGCGTCGCCTCGACGTTATTGACCGTGTACACGGAAAAATCGCGGCCCCAGCTTTTCCGTACGCCTGCCTGCGCGGCGAGATGAAAGACATGGGTGCGGTCGGCGAGCAGCGATGCGAGGTCGGCGTCCTGAAGCCGTGTCTCGAGAAACCGGAACTTCGGATGACCGGTGAGCGCACCGAGATTCCGCTCCTTGATCGGTCGCGGGTAGTAATCGGTGAAGCAATCGATGCCGACGACGTCGGCGTCCTGCGACAGAAGACGCTCGGCGAGCGTCGATCCGATGAATCCGGCTGTGCCGGTGACGAGGGCTCTCATGCAAATAATACCCGCGCATGTTCCGGCAGCCGGCATGGCCGTCCGTTTCGATCGAGTGTCGCGTGTACGGTCGTTCCACTGGCGAGGACTGCGCCGTCGGCCACCCGCACGATTTCGTAGGTGAACCGCACGCGAACCGGCGAGATCAGCGTTCCCATTGTCCGCACCTCGAGCTCATCGTCGTACTTCGCGGATTCATGGTACGTGCAGCTGGCCTCGATGACCGGCAGCCCGAATCCGTCCGCCTCCATCTCGCGATAACTCAAGCCGCCCTCACGGAGCAGGTCGGTTCGCCCCACTTCGAACCATACGAGGTAGTTCGCGTAGTACACAACGCCCATCTGGTCGGTTTCAGCGTACCGCACGCGAATCCGGGAAACGGACTGTGGAGGGCTCATGCCGGCGAGGTGACGGCGCCGAGCGCGGCCGCCTTCAGCTCGCGAGTGGCCCGCTCCGGATCGGGAGTATGAAAAATTGCCGATCCGGCGACGATGATCCGCGCCCCGGCCGCGACGACGCTTAGACTCGCTGCGGGGGATGAAAGTCTGGCCGCCGAACCCCGGGTTCACCGACATGACGAGCACGAAGTCCACGTCGGCGGCGATTTCCTCGAGCGCACCGACGGGCGTCGACGGGTTCACTACCACGCCGGCCTTCGCGCCGAGCGCCTGGATCGCGTGGACCGTCCGGTGCAGGTGCGGCAGTACCTCGACGTGGACCGAGATCATGGCCGCGCCGGCCTCCGCAAACGCGTCGATGTAGCGATCGGGTTCCTCGATCATGAGGTGCACGTCGAGCGGCACCTGCGCGATCCGGCGGATCGATTTGACGACCGGTGGTCCGATGGTGATATTCGGGACGAAATGGCCGTCCATGACATCCACGTGTATGAGATCGGCCCCGCCGCGTTCCGCTGCCCCGATGGCCAGGCCGAGCGCCTCGAAATCGGCCGACAGAATCGAGGGAGCAATGAGGGCGCTCATCGGCTCACCTCGACCGAAATCGGCTCGCCCGGGCCCACTTGAAATCCTGCCTGGGGACTCTGCCGGATCACGATGCCGGCGGCGACGCCCGGGTAAGGCACCGATCCGACCACGGCGACGCGGAAGCCGCGGTTCCGCAGAATCTCGGCCGCCCGGTCCCCGTTGGCGCCAATCAGATCCGGCATCACGTAGCTCGCGCCGCGATCGCCTCGATTGACGAGCAGTGCCACCGTTCCGGCGTTCGCCTTCGCGGTCGATCCCGCGGGCGGCTCCTGCGCCAGCACGCGCCCCGCGGCAATCTTGGCATCGGGCCGGCGGAGGTCGTCGACCTTCAACGTCAGTCCGAGCGCGCTCGCAATCGCCGTCGCCTCGTTCGCCGTGTGATTCGTCAGGTTCGGTATCTGCACCTCACGCGATCGGAGCGCAATACGCATCGACGCCGCGGCAAAGATCACGTACGTCGCGAATAGCCCGCTGACAAGCAGCACCAGTTTGCCCGCGCTCCACACGCGGGTTCTCAAGGCCATGGGATGATCGAGATCGTATCACGGGGTCAGATCTCGATCTTCTACTGACCAAACCGTCAGGTAGAAAATCGAGATCTGACCCCATTCCGCTCGAAGACCGCGCCGAAGAACGCTTCGAGGCCGTGGCGATGCGGCTCGGTGCGGAGATGGCCGCGCGCGTCGATCACCTCCCCCGGGAGACTCGGCGCCGCGTAATGGGCGTGCAGCGGCAGGAAGCCCTGCGTCGAAGCGAGAAACGCATGAGCGACGCCTTCGTTCTCCTCGGGCTCGCTGGAACACGTGGCGTACACGAGACGACCACCGATCGCGACCGCATCGGCGGCATGCTGCAACATCGTGAGCTCCGCGGCGGCAAGCCGAGTCAGGTCGGATTCTCGTCGTCGCCACCGGATATCGGGATCGCGGCGCAGGGTCCCCAGGCCGGAACACGGCGCGTCGACGATGACGACATCGAACGGCCGGGAAAACGGCAACGGCTCGAGCAGATCTGCCTGAACGATCCGCACATTCGCGGCGCCGGTCACGGCCACCGTTCTGCGCAGCAAGTCGATGCGCCGGCTGCGAACGTCGCACGCGACGAGCAGGTCGCCAGGATCCATGGCCGCGGCGATCGCCGTCGATTTGCCGCCGGGCGAGGCGCACGTGTCGAGCACCCGCGCGCCGGGGCGCGGCGTCGCCAGCAGCGCGACAAGTTGAGACGCCTCGTCCTGCACGACAAACCACCCCGCATCGAGGCCGGAGCCGCGCAGTGGATGGCCTTCTTCGACGACGAGGGCATCGGGCGCGAACCGGCCGGGCCGGACACGCACATCCTCGGCTGCCAGACGGTTCGTCAGATTCTCCGGTGTCATCCGAATGCGGTTGGCTCGCAGCGTCAGCGGCGCGGCCTCGTCGTTGAATCGCATCCACGCTTCGGCCGCGTCGAACCCCAGACGCTCGTACCAGCGGGCGGCGAGCCACCGCGGATGGGACAGAGTGATAGCAAAGTACGCCAACGCGGCTTCGCGATCGGCTGGGTCCGCCGGACGCGGCGGCAGCGGCAGCGACTTCCGTTTCCGCGAGATCGTGCGGAGAACGGCATTCACGAACCCAGCGGCGCTCCGCTTTCCCGCCCGCCGCGCGAGCTCGACGCCATCGTCGACCACCGCCGAGGCGGGTACGCGCGTCAGATGGAGGAGCTGGTAGATGCTCAATCGGAGGATCTCGACGATCTCGGAGTCGAGACGATCGATTGCGCGCTTGGCGAACGCGACGATCAGGTGATCGAGGGCGGCGCGCCAGCGCTGCACTCCAGCGGCGATGTCGGCGGCGAGCGCGCGGTCGCGATCGTCGTGCAGGCGGCCGCGTGCGCCGGCGATAGCCGACGGCAGGTCGGCGGCACCAGCCGAGACTGCCATGAGAATCTCGTACGCGGCCACTCGCGCCGGAGCAATCATTCCTTGGCAGGCGCCGCGTCGAAGCGATCGCCGGACGCCACTGGATGACCGGCGAGAAAGTCGCGCGGCGTCATCGGTCGCTTGCCTTCAGGCTGGACGAGCGTGAGCCGGATCCTCCCGGCACCAGTGGCCACCACCAGGCGGTCTCCGTCTGTTCCGACGATCGTGCCAGGCGCTGTATTGGTAGCGGCCGACCGATGTGCCGGCCCGGCGCGGTCCGACGGCTCCGCCCCTGCAGGCGACGGCGAGGAACGCAACAGGATGAGCCGTGTGCCGTGCAGGAACGTGTAGGCGTGCGGCCAGGGGTGCAGCCCGCGAATCAGGTTGTGGATCCGCTCGGCAGGCCAGGACCAGTCGATTGCACCGTCACTTTTCGTCAACCGTGGCGCATATGTCGCGGCGCCGTCGTCTTGCGGCGTCTCATGGATACGGCCGGCGGCGATCTGTTCGACGCTGGCGATCAGCAACCGCGCTCCAAGGTGCGCCAGATCGCGCTCGACCTCGACGCTCGTTTCCTCGGGTTCAATCAGCCGGCCGACCTTCGCGAGCATCGGGCCCGCGTCGAGCGCCTTCACCACGCGCATGATCGTGACCCCGGTCTCACGCTCGCCCGCCATGATCGCGCGATGCACGGGTGCCGCGCCGCGATAGCGTGGCAGCAGCGACGCGTGGACGTTGATCAGTCCGAGCCGCGGGGCAGCGAGCACTGCATCGGTGAGTATCTTGCCGTACGCGACGACGACACCGAGATCGGCGCGAAGCATCTGGAGGGTCTCGAGCAATGCGGGATCTTTCAGGCGCTCAGGCTGCAGGACTGGAAGCCCGGCGAGCAGGGCGCGTGCTTTCACCGGCGCGTCGGTCAGCTTCTGTCCGCGTCCGCGAGGCCGATCGGGCTGCGTGATCACCGCGACGACCGCATGTCGTGAGGCGAGCAGC
>WNGA01016008.1_pt1 | contig 10374 bp, 8 predicted proteins | sample 5400061 | NCBI WGS metagenome assembly WNGA01 (sample SAMN13153366, study PRJNA577476) | soil metagenome | isolation source: 100 cm soil or saprolite under grassland replicate 2 | place: USA:California | collected 2016-06-15
TCGAACTCCGCGTCCTTGACCAGCCGGGAGAGCCGGCTCGCCGCGAGGACCGAGCCGAAGATGAGCCCGAGCGCCGCGGCCAGCTCCTCGGGCTCATCGTGATCCAGTCCTTCGAGAGCGAGGCAGCCGTGGATCTCTCCCTCCGCGTCGAGCGGCACCCAGAGGAGACCGGCGTCAAACGCGGCCGCCTCGGGAAACGACGGCGGGGGCTCGATCGGAGCCGAGTCTTCCGCCGAGTCGAAAGCGAGGATCCAGCGGTCCCCATTGCGAAGATACACGGCCGCGCGGCGCGCCCCCGCGACCGCGAGCGCCGCTTCGGCGATTCGGGCGGGGAGCGGCTTCTCGGTCTCTCGGCGGAGGAGGGCGAACGCCTTCGCGAGCTCGTCGATCTGACCGGGTGCGCGAACGGAAGTCTCGCTCACGCCCCCGGGACGAGTTGGCCAGCTCGGCATCCGGCTGTCCCGATGGTCAGGCGGGAGCGCTGACCGCCCGGAGGGCTTCGTTCTCGGTCGGGTAGATCGCGGCGTACTGCGCGAGCCCCATGATGCGGAAAGTCTTGTCGATCGTGGGCGTCAACCCGCAGAACGCGAGGACCGCCTTGCGCTCCATCACCTTTTCCAAGACCTCGATCAGGATCGAGATGCCGATCGAGTTGACGATGCGCGTCTTCTCCAGGTTCATCACGAGCGCCCTCGCGCCGCGATCCAGCTCGGAGTAAGCCTCTCGCGCGATCTCTTCTCCCCCCTGGTTGTTGATGTAGCCATCGGTCCAGAAAACGGCCACGTCCCCCCGCCTCTCGACCGAGACCTTGCAGGTTTCGCTCACTTGTACTTCCTCATGAGAATTCGGGTCCCCCAATCTCCGGACGCGATCTCCACCTCGTCCATCAAGCTCTTGATGATGTGGAGGCCCCATCCGCGGCGCCGCCTCTCCTCGAACGTCTTCTGCGGGCTCGGCGACTCTACCCCCTCCGCGTCGAAGCCCCGACCCCGGTCGCGAACCTCGATCTCCAGCCAATCGCCGGTGGAGCCTCCGACACGGAACGTGATGTGGACCTGGTTATCCTCCGTGTGCGCGTGCTCGAACGCGTTGATGCAGGCCTCGACGAGCGCGAGCTTGACCTCGTCGATCTTGTCGCGGGGCATGTCCATGTACTCACCGAGCGCGTCCGCCTGAGCCGTCGCCACGATCTCCATTTCCGGCGCCACGGGAATCGTCAGCGAGACCTCCGGTGCTCCGGCGGTCGCGGGCTCGGTCGGTGCCGGTCCATGTTGCGCCATCAGTTCTGTTTCCGGCTCGCGGCGTCTCTCCTTCGCCGGGAGGATACCCTCTCGGCGAAAACACCGCGGAAGCGCGCCCGCGTGTCACGGGCGACCCTCGACCCGAGGGCCTCGGAGGATCCCAACCGGTTCATGGGAACGCTAAAAGCGAAGAAACAGCTGAAGCGAACGCAGAAGACCCGGCGGGACCCTCCCGGACGTGAGAAGGGAGATCGCCGCAAGGAACTCTCCGGCGAGCGCCGCCCACAGAAGAGCGGAGGCGTCGAAGCGTTCGCGGGCGATTGCGACTGCGTTTCTCACGGCGACCATCGGGACAGAGCGCAAGGGATCTGCCATTCGCAGGAAACCCGCCGACTGGATCCAAGTCACTCCAACGGCGTGACTTGCTGAGGTAAGACCTGCCGAACCGGTGGGAAAGAGAGTGTGACGGGCCGGCGCAAACCGATCCGAGGATCTCGGACTTATGCTTCCAAGTATCAGACAGACCGGAGCTTATCGGATGGGTGCGACAGGAATATACAGTGACTCCCTGTCACATAATCCCCGCCTACCGACCGAGGTATTTCTTCCGATAGAGAGTGCGTCGGCTGATCCCGAGAAGACGTGCGGCCCGGCTCTTGTTCCCCCCCGCCAGCTTCAGAACCCTCTGAACGTGAAGTTCCTCCAGATCGCGAAGGTTGGCCGGCGCGGTGTCGCCGTCGAATACGACCTTGCCGGGTCCGGAGCCGAGGGAGGGAAGCCACTGGAGATCCTCCCGGTGGATCACGCCGGCCTGAGAGAGCGCGGCGGCGCCTTCGAGCACGTTCTCGAGCTCTCGAATGTTGCCCGGGTAATCGTGGGCGAGAAGGGACGCGAACGCATCGCGGTCCACGTGGGGCACCTCGCGGCTGTCGCGCGCCGCAAAACGCTCGAGGAAGTGGCGCACCAGTTTCGGGATGTCTTCCCGCCTCTCTCTCAGAGGCGGGAGCGGGATCTCGACCACCCGGAGCCGGTAGTAGAGGTCCTCCCGGAATTCTCCCCGGGAGATCCGCTCGAGCAGTCGCGCGTGCGTCGCGGCGAGGACGCGCACGTCGATCGGGATGCGGCGCCGCCCGCCAACGCGCTCGATTTCGCGTTCCTGGAGGACGCGGAGCAGCTTGGCCTGAAGGGGAAGGGGCATGTCGCCGATCTCGTCCAAGAACAGCGTTCCGCCGTTGGCGACCTCGAACTTCCCCAGCCTCGCCTCGACGCCCGTCGCGACCCCGCGCTCGATCCCGAAGAGCTCGGACTCGAGCAGCGGCTCCGGGAGCGCGGCGCAGTTGATCGGAACGAACGGCTTTTCCACCCGGTCGCTGCGCGCGTGGATCATCCGGGCGACGAGCTCTTTGCCCGTGCCGCTCTCTCCCGTCAGGAGAACGGAAATGCGGGAATTCGCGACGCGGCCGACGAGGTCGAGCACCCGCTTCGCTGCTGGCGAGTCGCCGATGAAGAGTCGTCCCGCCGCGGAGCGCCCGGTCTCGTCCAGCAGCCGGCGGTTCTCCTCCTCAAGGCGCTCGCGCTCGCGCGTCAATCTCTCGAGATGGCGGCGGTTCTCGATCGCCATTCCGGAGAGGCCCGCGAGCGAAGTCAGGAACCGGGCGTCGTCTTCATCGAAGGAAACGCGTCCTCCGCGGCGCTGCTCCTTGTCTGCGAGCACGAGCGCTCCGACGGTCCGCCCTCCGGCGCGGATCGCGACGCCGACCGCCGCCGAGACGGGCGTGCGCAGGAACCGGAATCGCTCGCGGGACAAGGCGCTCGGCGAGCGCATGACGTCGCGCAGGAACTCGTCCTCGGCGACGACAGACTCCGGCTGGCGCCGCGGAAATCCGACCCGAGCTTCCACCGTTCGCGCCCCTCCGTCGCCGAAGGTGGCCAGATAGCCGCGGGAAGCATCGAGAACTCCGACGGCACGACCGAGGACGTCCTCCACCAGCGCATCCTCGCTCGGCAGAGAGCCGAGCGAGAGCCCGGCGTCATAGAGGGTTTCGAGGAGAAGGAGCTTGTGCTGTGTCTCGAAAGGCGAGGTCGCCCGGTCCATTACTTCGCCGAGGCGAGCACCCTCTCGCGCCGAAGGTGCGCGACCGTCTGCTCCGCCGGGCGGGTCGGGGCCCACGTCGGGTTCCATTTGTGGTTTTCCTCCAGGAGCTTCTCCGCTCGGTCGAGCTCGCGATTCTTCGCGAGTACTGCCGCCAGTTGTGCTCTCGCCTCGTACACCATCAGCCGACCCTCGAAACGCTGCCATCCGTTGGGCGGATTGATCATTTCCTGGAGGAGCGGGATCGCCTCCTGCTCTTTTCCGAGCGCGAGCTTCGTGCGGACCATGACCCAGTTCCAGTCGGACCAGTAGGGCTTGTAGTCCGCTCGTTTCGCCATTTTGCGGAGATATTCGTCCGCTCGGGGTTTCACTTCCGCGAGACGCTTCTCGGCGTCCGCCGGATGCCCTTCCAGGAGGTCGTAGGCGGCGAGAACGAGAGGCCGTCCGATCTCGGTGTGCTCGTCCTTCGGGAGCTTCTCGAATCCGGGCAGGAGGGTCCGTGCCGCAGCGACGTCTCCCGAAAGGAGCGTGGTGCGCAGAGCCCGGACGAGAAAATACCCTTTCTCGGAGTCGGGCGGAACGAGCTGGGAAGCCTTGACATAGCTTTCGAAGGCCTTCGAGTAATCGCCCTTGCCCTCGTAAGCGATCCCGAGATGGTCGTATGCGGGAGCGAAGTCCGGCTTGATCTTGAGAGCGTGGTTCAGGTTGGAGATCGCCTCGTCGTAGTGGCCGGAATAGGCCTGGATCTCTCCGATGCTGTCGTGCGGGTTGGCCTGATCGGGAGCCATGAACTGGTACTTCTTGAGGTTTTCGATTGCCTTCTCGTAGTCGCCGCGATAGCCGTAGTGGTAGCCGATCATGTTGTAGGCGTCGGCGCTGTTGGGGTCCGCCTCGAGTAGCTTCGTGAAGACCTTGACGGCCTCTTCATTCCGGCCCTTCGAGGCCTCGTACATCGCGACCATCGTGGTCGCCCGGAAGTCATCCGGATATCGCTCGAGAATTTCGTGCGCGATCTTCTGCCGCTCCTCCGGGCCCTTCTCGTAGATCGCGAGATGCAAGTCGATGTAGCGGCGCTCCCGGTCGGTGAGCCGGCTCTTCAGGCGCGCCGCCCTCCGGACGAGGGAGAGCCCCTGTTCCCGCTCCGACATGCGCGCGAGACCGAGCATCGCCATGGCGAAATCGGGATCGAGCTCGAGCGCGCGCGCGAAGCCCACGCGGGCTTCCTTGGTGTAGAACCGCCGCTCGTTCTCCGTCGCCTCCCGGTAGACCCGGTAGGCTTCGTCGGAGGATGTCGTGACTTCCCGCCGATTCGACAGATACAGGGCGGCGGCCACCCCGGCGGCGGCGACCAAGAGGATGCCGAACAAGGAAACGAGGCGGCGCTTCGTCATCGCACACCGATGATACGGCGGTCCGCGCCGAGAGTTTCGGCCGATCGAGCCGCCCAAAACCCTTCCAACCCGCTGGAGACCAGTGACTTGGCAGGGAGGGCCGGCTTCCACGAACCGACGGACCGGGGCCGGCTTCTCCGGGCCGAAAGCGGGCGACCAGCGGGCGTCACTCCACCCTCATGAAAAGGAAGGTCATGTCGTCGTACTGCTCGGCCCCGCCGACGTAGCTTCGGATGTCCGAGAGAAGGCCGCGGGCGATCTCGTCGAGCGGCGCTTCGCGTCGAGAGGACAGAGATTCCATGATCCGCTCCTCTCCGAACGGGTTCATCTCCTCGTCCATGGCCTCGGTGAAACCGTCCGTGTAGAAGAAGAGCAGATCTCCCCGCTTCAGATAGATCTCACGGGTGTCGTAGGGCACCTCCTTCAAGGCTCCGAGCGGCAGCCGCTCCTTCGGCGGATCCAGGAACCGCGGGCCGCCGTCTCCCGTCCGGAAGATCATCGGAAGGGGCTGACCCCCGATGGCGTACCGGAGGCTCATGGCGTCCGGGTCGAGGAGGAAGTAGCCGAGCGACACGAACATGCGCCGCTTGATCGAGTAGATGCGGCGGTTCGACTCCTGGAAGAGCCGTCCCGGATCGCGCGTGGTGAGCGCGCGCGAGTAGACGATCTCCTTGGATGCCACCATCAGGAGCGAAGCGGGTACGGACTTGCCGGACACGTCGCCGATCACCACGCCGAGCCGGCGATCGTCGAACGAAATGAAATCGTAGAAGTCTCCGCCCACGACTTTCGCCGGAAGGCTGCCGCCGAGAAAGGAGAATCCCGCGACCACCGGAAGCGAGCGCGGCAGAAGGCTCGTCTGGATGTCCCGCGCGATCTCGAGGTCGCGCCGCAGTTCCGCCTGGCGGGTCATCTCGTCGTGGAGGATCGCGGTCTCGATCGCGAGGGCGGCCTGGTTCGCCAAGGTCGAGAGCAACGTCTGGTCGTCCCGATCGAAACGCTCCCCGGAGAGCTTCTCCTTGAGCGCGAGGATTCCCATCAACCGTTCTCGGTAGGCGAGCGGGACGAGCAGACGGAACCCCTCGGCGACGACACCGTCGCAGAACACGACGCTCTCTGCGTCCGAGAGCCGTTCGCGGAGGTCCTCCGGCACGGCGGGCCTTCCCTCGGCGCGCAGGAGCCGGCGGACCTCCGCCGAGGGAGAAAGCCGGTCCTCGCGGCGGCCGCGGCGCTCCAGCCAGCCGCGTTCGTCTCGGAGCCACACCGAAGCCTTCTCGAGCCGCATCGTCGCCGCCACGCGACCCGTCAGGAAATCCGCGATCCGGCCGAGGTCGAGCTCGCCGGTGATCGCCTCGCTCATCTCGAGAAGCGCATTCTGATAGTCGAACTTCTCGCGGAAAAAGAGCTTGTCGAGCGGCGTCTGCAATTTCCGGCGAAGGACCTCGAAGAGCGAGATGCCGACGAGAAAGAATCCGAAGTTGAAGAGCGGCGAAGAAGACAGCCTCGACTCCGCGAAGATGACGTTAGCCATCGCGACCGCGAGCGCGTAGAGGCCGAGCAGAATTGCCGTCGTTGCGGCGTATAGAAACGTACGCCGCACGATCACGCGCACGTTCAGCATCTGGAACCGCACGATCGCGTAGGCAAACGTCAACGGAATGAAGATCATCGGGACGATGCCGTAGAAGACGTAGTCCTCGATGTTGAACGCCGACGGAAGAATGATCCCGAAGAGAACGAAAGGAGCGGTTCCGAGGATCGTGCCGATGAAGACGTGAAAAGCTTGTCTTCGCTCGCGCGCGTCCACCAGCGTGAAGGCGGAGTGGGCGAGCGCGATCAGGCCGAGGACCAGGTAATCGCCGAGCAGTACCCAGGAGGAGAGCGGCGCTCCCGAGAGGATGGCGACACGATGCCCGCGGAGCTGTCGCATGACGTCGTAGAGAAAGACGATCGGCGGAATCGAGTAGAGAAAGTAGAAGAGCCCCGGACTCGCCGAGAGGAACCCCTGCAGACGCTCTTTCCAGCGCGGCGGCGGCTCTCCCGTCCACTCGTCCGCCTTCGCGAACGTGAACTCCTTGGGGCGCGGAAAGATCAGGAAGAAGTGAAGGAACACCGCCGGGAGGAGGAAGAGGGACACCGTCCCGGTGTTCTGGACGAAGAGGTCGATCCACCAGTAGGAAGCGGGACGAAGCCGGCAGACGAAGAAGAGCAGGAAAAGAACGCAGAGCAGGAAGAAGATTCGCGCCGCGCGGTCTTCCGGCCGCCGGTTGAAGACGAAGAATCCGATGAAAAAGAAGAGGAAGCCGAGCGCCGCGGCGTAGAGGTAGGTCGTTCCCCCGAGACGTTCGGACGAGAGACGGACCGTCACCGTGTGCATGTCGGCCTTGACTTCCCCGCCGCAGCGTCCCCGCTGGTAGAGATAAGACACGGTCTCGCCGATCGCGTGCTTCCGAAGCTCGGCCGACGCGTCGGAGGTCGAGTTGACCAGACGTTTTCCGATGCCCAGCACGCAGTCGCCCGCGTGGATTCCCGCGGTGTCCGCCGGCCCGCCAGCGACGGACGCGCGCACCTCGATCCCGCCCCGGCTGTACGGCACCGGAACGATTCCGTCGTACGGACGCGGGGCGAACATATCCGCAATCGAAGCGACCGCCAGCGCCAGGCCCGCAAACCCGATCGTGAGGTAGAGCGTTCGCGCGGACCGGGCGAAACCCGCTGGGCTCTTCATCTCACCGGATACGCTCAAAAGAAGGCAATGTTAGCCGAGCCGTTCGAACACGTCCGCTCTTCCTCGTTTATTCTTCGACGACTCATGCCGTTCATCACCTTCGAGGGGGTCGAGGGCTCCGGCAAGTCCACTCAGCTGGAGCTCGCCGCCGCGCGCCTCCGCCGGAGACGGCGTGCGGTTCTCGGCACGCGCGAGCCGGGCGGCACCCGAATCGGGCGGATCCTCCGCGGAGTGCTCATGAAGAAGGCCCACCGGGAGCTCGACTCCGTGACGGAGTGGTTGCTCTTCGAAGCGGACCGCCGCCAACACGTCCTCGAGGTCATCGGTCCGGCGCTGGCGCGCGGACTCTTCGTTCTCTGCGATCGCTTCTCCGACGCGACCGAGGCCTACCAGCAGGTCGGCCGACGCCTGGACCGCCGCCTCGTCCAAAGCGTGGACCAGCTCGCACGGGACGGACTCGTGCCCGACCTCACGCTTCTCTACGATCTCGAACCGCGCGAGGGGCTCGTGCGAGCCCATCGCCGGGGGCGCGGCACCGTCGGCCGATTCGAGAAGGCCGAGCTCGAGTTTCACGAGGAAGTCCGGCGGGCTTACCTGCGCATCGCGAAGAGAGAGCCGGATCGCGTTCGGGTTCTCGATGCGCGGAAGCCGGTCGTCGCGCTCTTTCGGGAGACCTGGAGCGCGGTTTCGGAAAGGTTTCGCGTTTGAGCACCGCACCGTCCCCCTCGATCCTGCAGCGTCTCGCGGCGGATCGCGAGCGCTTTCCGGGAGCGCTTCTCCTCCACGGAGCGTCGGAGCGCGCGCTCGAAGAGACGTCGCTTCGCCTGGCCGCATTCCTGCTCTGCCCGGCCCAGGATCCGGATCGATCCTGCGAGTCGTGCCGGCGCGCGCTCCACACCTTCCACCCCGACCTCTTGAACGTCTCACCGGAGGGCGTTCAGATCCGGGTGGATCGCCTGAGAGAGGCGATCGCTTTCGGCGCGGGAAAACCTTACGAGAGTGCGAGACGCGTCGTACGTATTTCCCGTGCCGAGCTGCTCGGTCTCGAGGCCGCGAACGCGCTCCTGAAATCCCTGGAGGAGCCGGGCGCCCAGCTCCACTGGATCCTGACGACCACCCGACCCGAATCGCTTCTCCCGACGATCCGCTCGCGATGCCTGGCGGTATCCGTCGCCGCCGCCGCCCGCAACGATCGGGAGCGAGCGTGGCATGCGCGCGGCTTCACGCCGGAAGACGCGGCGGACCTGGCGATCCTCGCTCGCAGTACCGATGAAGAGGCGGCGCGTGAGCAGCTCGAGGACGCACGCCGCTTTCGGTCGGAAGCGGTGGAAGCTCTCACCGCCGGGATTCTCGAGGGAAAGCTCTCTTCACTGGTGCTCCTCGCCGAGAGACTCGGCCGTGCCGAGTCGAGCCAGCTGACCCTTTTCTTAGAGCTCCTCGGCGATGCCGCGCTCGCGGCGGCCGGCGTTTCCGCCGAGCTCGTTTCGCATCGCGCCGTCGCCGGGCCGCTCTCGGAGATCGGACGGCGGCTCGGCTCGGCTGCACTTACGAAGGCGGTGCGGAGCGCGGCCGATTACCCGCCGGACACTCGCCGCGGAAACCGGCGACTGCATTTCGAGAAGGTCCTGCTCGAGCTGTGGCTCACGACGTCCGCCCCGCGATAAACCCCCACGGTTGAGCGCGCGAGCGAAAGGCCAAGAAATCCCCGAAGGGATTCGAAGGAACAGCGGGGAGGCGCTCCGACCCGACGGGATCGGAAGGATTCGGGAAGAGTGCGGACCTGGGAGCTACCGAAACTGGCAGAAGGTGGGGTGACCCACCGTGACAGACGCCGCGGTCCGCCCGCGAATGTCGCCGCACTCCAGGTCGAGGTCGATGAAAGTCGAGGTCGATGAAAGTCGAGGGTCCTCGCCCGCCCGCTTCAGCGCTCGAGTCGGATATCCAATCTCTCGGTCTTTCCGCGAGACAGGTCGATCTGAACCTTGTGATCCCGGTATCCTGGCCGCGAGACGACGAGAGTGTGCTTTCCAGGAGACACCGAAAGTCCGGTCGTCGTATCGAGCTCCGAAGCCGTCCCGACGAACCGGTCATCCAGATAGATCGCCGCGTCGGCAGGCTCGACGGTCAGGCGAACCCACGCACCCTCGCGCTCCACCTCGGCGCGTTCGCGCCACGACCCCGCGTCGGCGGGCGCGCGCTCTTCATCCCTTTCGATTTCCCCCTCGCGGTCCCGGTCGCGATCGTCGGCGTACCTCTCGGATCGATCGAGGTCGCGCGGGCGCTGCCGCGGTTCCCCGTAGATCTCATCCTCGTCGGTCATCGATTCGGCCACATTTCCTCTCTTCGACCAGAAGCGCCGGACTCCGCCGGGAGGAGCTGATTCCTCGTAGCTGCCATAGCGCGGCGCCCCTGGAATTTTCGCGAGCTTGTCGTCGACGTCGATCTTCACGCCCGGTCGGGCGTCCACGTCGATCTTCCTCGTCTCGTAGCCGTCCAGGCGGAACTCGAGACTGTAATGCCCGCGCCGGAGATACAGGTAGTCCGGATAGCCGTCGAAATCATCGGCCGTACCGATGTACTGACCGTCGAGGTAGACGCCCGCGCTCTCGGGCGAAACGTCGGTGTCTACGATCGCCCAGTCGCGCGACCGGCCGTAGCCACCATAGCCGTAGCCGCCATAGCCGTAGCCGCCGTATCCGTAATAACCGGGGTAATAAGGCCCGTACCAGGGGTCATACCAGTAACCCCAGCCCCAGAATGAAGGTCGATATCGAATGAAGCCGGAGGGTCCGCGGTGCCCGCCGCGAAACCCGCCGTGGAAGCCGGCTCCGTGCCGCCCATGCGCGGCCGAGAGTGGAGCCGCCGTGACGGCGAGCAAGATCAGGCCGAGTGCAAGTGTCAGCCTCTTCATACAGTGCCTCC
>WNGA01013630.1_pt1 | contig 10370 bp, 9 predicted proteins | sample 5400061 | NCBI WGS metagenome assembly WNGA01 (sample SAMN13153366, study PRJNA577476) | soil metagenome | isolation source: 100 cm soil or saprolite under grassland replicate 2 | place: USA:California | collected 2016-06-15
CGACTGATACTCGTTTAGCTGCGCCGCGGCGGTCTGAATACGCTCGGTCGTCATTCCGTTCATCAGGGCTGGCGCCCGCTCCGGGCCCAGCGGCACCTGCGGCGACGTGAGCTGACCATCCGGACTCAGTTGGAAATGCAGCAACACGTTGCTCGACGAGTAAGCGAGCAACGGCGACGGTGTGAGCACCTCGCCCGGCTTGATCGGGGCGTAGCCCTTGGTAAGCGCCGGCTCGCTGCGGGAAAACGCTTCCCACGCCGAGAATGGCCGCGCACTTTCCTCGACCATAATCGACGTCAGCAGTGAATCCATCCGCCAGAGCGCGAGCCGGACTTTCTCTTCCGTCTCCGCCTGCTGCGCCGCGAGCAACTGCGCGCGGTCGAGCCTCAGCGTTGTCACGCTCACTCCAGCCATAGCCGCCAGCAACACCACGAGGCACGCGGCGAAGACGAGGCGGATGTGGAGAGGACGGGTCATCCTAATCAGGTAGCAGCCGACGTGAGGAGAACCCGACGGCGGCACGCCGAGCTTCGCGACCATGACGCGGGCGGAGCGCCGAGCTCCCGCTCGGCGCGATCCAGTTGCAGCCTTCCTTGCCGAGCAGGAGCTCGGCGCTCCGGCGTCATGGATAGGCTCTGACTTCCCATGGAGTCGGCGTAGTGCATGTTGAGATCAGAGCCTCCTTACGTCGGCTGCTACGTTGGCTGCAATCATGTACCCCTTCCCTCGCACGGTGAGCAGGACTCGCGGATTCTCCGCATCGTCGCGCAGTTTCTCGCGGAGGTTGGCCACGTGCATGTCGATGGTGCGGGTGGCCATGCGCTTGGGGTCGAGCCGCCAGACGCGAAGCAGGATTTCGTCGCGCGAGACGGCGCGCCCGGGATTCGTGGCGAGGTAGCGGAGCAACTCGACTTCGCGTTCGGAAAGCTCGGCGCGCTTGCCGTTCTCGAAGCGGACTTCGCAACGGGACAAATCGGCGACGCCGTGAGGCATCTCGATCTTGTTCACCTTGCTCGGCCGTTCGGGCGAGCGGCGCAGCACGGCTTCCACGCGCGCGAGCAATTCGCGCACGCTGAAGGGCTTGACCACGTAGTCGTCCGCGCCGAGCCGCAAGCCCTGCACGCGGTCGGCCTCTTCGCCGCGCGCGGTGAGGATGATGACCGGCAGCGTGGGCCGCGCTGCGCGGACGGCCTTGAGGATCTCGAAGCCGCTCGGGCCGGGCAGGATGAGGTCGAGCATGAGCAGGTCGATGGTCGCCCGAAGCCCTTGCGCCATGCCTTCGTTGCCGTTGGCCGCCTGCAACACTTCGTAGCCGGCGAAGGTCAGCGCGTCAGCGATGCCCCGCCGGATAGCGGAATCGTCTTCGACTACAAGAACGCGTCGGGTGTCCATGTGTCAGTAGGTTGGCAGGGTAGCAAAGTCTGCCGGGAATGCCACGGTGGATTTTGCCTCGCAGAGCGAGGCTGCGAAGGTAGCCGTGGGCTTCAGCCTACGGAACAAGGACACAAGAAGACGCGCGTCGCGAAGCGACGCATGAACCTTGGTCCTGCCGCCGGCGTCAGGCGTCGCTCCGCGACGCGGGCCTTTACGCTCGCCCATCCGTGGGCTGAAGCCCACGGCTACCATCGAGTCATCGCTCCGCGATTTATTTGAAAGTGGCATGCTGAGTTCACTCAAACCTGTAGTTCCTCTTCATCGCCTGCTCGCGCACCGCTGTGACCACCACGGTATCGAGCGTGTTGGATGTGCTGTGTTTCTTCGATTGCTCGGCGACGAATTTTGTGCGGTCGGAGTTCAGGAGGTTGATCTCCTGCTGAATTTTCTCGCGCTCCTTCGTCCTGGTTTCGACGTAAGTTTTGCGCTCGGTCTCGGTCATCTTTTGCATCTCGACAGGAAGCTCCTCTTTTTTCAGCGCCGAGAGATTGAAGTTGGTGCCCTTGCACGCGTCCACGAGGTCCCACGAGCTGTTGCAATAGTAGGCGGAGGACTTGGACAGGGCGCGCTGGACGGAGCTGCCCTGCGGGGCGAGCGCGGCCGAGTTGGCGTCTTGCGCGCTTTGCCGGGCGAGGTTGGCCTGTCCGGCGTGGCCGAAGGCGATGTATGTCTTGTTCAACTCGACGCCGAGCCGGGCGATTTCCTTGTCCTGCGGCGCCGCGAAGTGGACGACCGCTTGATTGTGATCAATGACCATGTATTTGCCCTCGGCCAGGAGCGCGCCGTCCTGCCACTTTGTCTGGATGCCCTCACCCTCGCCACCGCAATGAATCGTGTTTACGATGATGCCCTTCTCGATGGCGGCCTTGCACGACTTCGCGTAATCCACCGGCCCCTGCGTGAACGGCTCGTTGCCGGCGATGAAAATGGCTTTGAAGGCGTCCGGCGATTTGCTCCACGCGAGCTTCTCGACCGCGTCCTTGATCACCCAGCCGCAATACTCCTCGCCGCCGTTCGTGGTCAGCTTGAAAAGTTCCTCGGAGATTTTGTCGAGGTCGTTCGTGAGCGGGACGATCTGGCGGATCCAGCCGCTGGAGGCGGACAGACTGCTCTTGCCGTATTCGTACAGGGCAACCTCCAGTTCGGGCCGCTTGCCGTTCTGTTTCGCATTGATGAACTCATTGACGATTTTCCAAAGCTGGCCCTTGGCCTGTTCAATCAGACCATCCATGGAGCTGCTCGTGTCGAGAAGAATGGCGAGTTGGACGATGGGCGCTGCCTCGGCTTTTGCGGGAGCGGCAGGCGCAGCGGCTTGGGTTGAAACAGAGCCAACGAGGAGCGTCAGCGAGGTGGCAAGGATTGGGATGCTTGTTTTCATAGAATGAAGGTTTCGTGTTTGGTTTGACGATGTCTGCTTGAGAAGTGCTCCGGAGTGGTCAACGGATAAGTACGGTTTCACCATCCACATTGAGGAGAATCTCGCCGTTCAAGGCGACGCAGCCCTGGCGGCTTTGCGCGGCGAGGTGGTGGGCAAGTTGGCGGAATTCGTCGGAGCCGACCTCGACAACTTTCTTCGGCGTCGCGCCGGCCTTGTCCACGAGCGAGCTGTCCACCCAGCGGTTGCCGCGCTTGTAGAATGCCCGGTCGTTGACCTGCTGGACGGTGCTGATGGAGACGCGGTTCATGTTCGCGTCCCAGTAGCCGTTGCGGCTGTTCACGCAGGACTGGGAAAGTTGCGCGCCATTGTTGAAGGACTGGTTCACCGAGCCGTAGCCGGACCGGACGGCCATCGCGCGATTCTGGAAATTCGTAAACGTCTCCATCGTCAGGTGGACGGGCTGTGTCAGGTCGGTGCCTTCGCGGGCGAAGAACGCGGTGTATTCGGTGAGGATCCCGAACTCTTTCGACAGCCGGACGACCTCGTCCACGAGCTCCTTGACCTTCGGATCCGCGGCGGCGGTCGTGGCCGCGCCGTCGGCGCCGAGGTCGCGGATGGCATCGGTCAGCGTGGCGATTTGGCGGCTGGCCCAGAGGCGCGGGACGAATGCGTTCTTCGTCGTGGCCTTGTCGAGGGCGAAGTTGAATTTGAAGCTGCGCGGCTTGCCGAAAAAGTTTCCATCCAGCACGAAGGTCAATGGATCGTCGCCGATGTATTGGCCGAGCAAGACAAGCTGATCGCCCTCGAACAAGTCCGGCAACTTCGCCGGGGTAATTTCGCGGACGCGCCCGAGCGCCGGCTTGCCGCGCTCATCGAGCGTCTGCAGTTTCGGCCCGGCCAGCACGGGGCCGACGAGGCGCTTGAAGACCTGGCCGACCTTCACCTCCACGTCCTCCTTGGGCAGCACGAAGCTGGCAGTGGCGCGCGTCTCCAGCGCGATCTTGTCCAGCAACGGCGTGTTGACATCCACACCGACGCCGAACGTGAAGATGCGGCGCTCGTGCGGGTTGGACTTCGACGCGACATCGCGGATGGCCTTTTCGGAAGTCTGCCCGACCGTCGGCAGGCCGTCCGTGAGGAACAGCACGATGGGGAGGCAACCTTTCGTCGGTTTCATGCGCAGCGCCTCGACGAGCGCGTCGTGAATGTTCGTGCCGCCGCGGACGCGGAGGCCTTTGATGTAAGCGCGGGCGGCGCGCATCGTTTCCGCGGTCTTAATCACCGGCTCGGGCGCGAACGATTCGACGGCTTCGTGATAGACGATGATGTTGAACGCCTCGCCCTCCTCCAATCCTTCGAGCACTTGCAGCGCGGCGGCGCGCACCTGCTCCAGTTTCTCGCCGGCCATGCTGCCGGAACGGTCGAGGACGAGAATGACTTCGCGCTTGAGGGCGTTATTTGAGGGCGCTTTGACTGGCGCGCCGGCGAGCAGCAGGAAGTAGCCGCCGCCCAGCTTCGGGTCTGGATAGGCCAGCAGTGACGCGGTGATGCCTTCTCTTTCGAGAAGGTACGACAGCCGGAAGGCGCCCGGCTCAGTCGTCGCGTCAGCGGCGATGCGAGCGGCGATCTGATTTTCGCCGGCGCGGGTCGTCTCCAATTTGTGGCTTGGCGAATAGACGGTCGAGATGGGCGACTTGGCCTTGATGCGCACCGCGATGTTCCACGGAACATGGTAGTCGATGGACTCGGTGCGGGGCAGCGCGTAGTCGATGCGGTCACCGTCGGCCGTGAGCAAATGTTCGTAGGTGATGCGGACTTTTTGCGCGGCGCGCGGCTCGACCGGGAAGACGCTGGAACGGATGAGGCTGTGGCCGATGAATTCGAGCAGGGCGGGGTCGCGGGTCTTGGCCACGATTTCGTCGTAGAGCTTCCGTGCTTCTTCCCTGGGCAGAAGCTGGGCCGTGGGTTCGCTGGCCGCGCCCTGAAAAATGAAGCCGCGCAAGGCCGCCTTGTCGGGCACGGGGACGATCATCTGCGCTTCGAGCCGAGCGCCGGTGGCGTTGGTGAGGCTGATGTCCATCGTGGTCGTGGCGACCTGCTCGACGATGTCCACCGCGACGTTGACCGCGGAAATTGTCACCGTCCCGGCCGGTTGCGGCGCGATGGGCCGCGCCTGGGGGACGATGATGTGTGAGGCGTGGAGGTGAGGATGGCCGGGAGCGGCGACGCTGTGCTCGGTTTGCGCGGGCGCGCCGAGGCGGGCGGCGGTGAGAAAGGCGAGGACACCAAATGGAAGCAATTTTTTCATATCCTCTCGACGCTATCACGCCGGTGAGTGTCGTGTGTAAATGGGCTGTAAATTGGACGCGTGCGCCAGGTTATCGACCGGGCGTTGCGCTACTTGATTGGGGGGCGGGTGGCGCGGTCGCTCGCGGAGGAGCAACGCAGACGTCTCCCATCCGAGGAGCCAGTGGCGGCGGGTTGACCCAGTTCCTGATGGCGAGCAGCGTCGCGTCCCAGGTCTGGTAGAGCTTGCTGCGTGTGGTTGGCTTCGGACCGGGTGAATGGAACCAAAGCGGCGCGGCCAATGCGGGCACGAGCACGCCGACGCCAACGGCGATCAATCTCTTCACGCGGCGCGCGAAGGCCCAGGCGCCGACGGGGCAGTCCGCCGTGAGGACAGTGCCGTCGGCTCGCTGGTAAAATCGCACACAGAGCTTGCCTTCCTTTTTGCGGATGAGGTCGACGGCGGCCTCGGCAGTCATCTCGGACAGATTGTAAACGTGCTTCTGGCATTGCGCGCAGAAGCGGGCGCGATTGTCGCCGGTCATGTCCGCCCAGCGGGCCGGGCAGGGCGAGGCGACGAGGATGTTGGTCAGCAAGGCGTCGGCGTTCATTCGTTGCGGGTCGTTGGACGGGAATGGGCGGCGGATGCTCCGACGGGCAGGTACCTCGTTGTAATGTTTCGTGCGCCGCTGTTCCGCCGAGGAATCCTTTCAACTTTTGCCCTGTGCGACGGAGGGATTGGCTGGAGTGATTCTTGAGGTGCTTGGCAGCAGAGTGGCTGTCCTTATTCGTCTGCCCCCATTCCCCTGCCGACTTCGGAAGAGCTTTTTGATGATGAGCCCAATCTCGTGGCAAGGGAATGGGGGCAAGGGAATGGAGCAGTGAGAATCCGCCATCTCAATTGCCCGGGCGAGTGCCTCGGTGCCGACGGAAAGCATTTACAATCAATTGGTTACAAAAATGTAACAACCCAGAAACCGTGCTCGCAAGACGTTGCGCGCCAAGGTCACGCAGGCGTCAAATCCCCGGCGCCACCCGGTCTGAGTGAGAAAACATCGAACCGATTCGCACCAAATCAGTCCAATTGGTGTAATTTAGGATAGTCCGTCTTGATGGATCGCCTTTATGAAGTATACGCTGTCAAGCTTCACCGTGAAACAGGAGAACGTGAAACCTGCAAAACGGGCTTTGGCCGAATTGGTTGCCGAAATCCGCCAGAACGAGCCGCGCACGCTTTATCTGGTGTTCCGGGAGGACGGTTCGTCGACTTTTTTCACGCTGATGGCCTTCGAGGACGAGGCGGCCGAACGGCGCCATGCCCAATCCCGCCACGTGGCGCATTTTGCCAAGAAATTGCTCCCACTGTGCGACGGAAAGCCATATTTCACGGAAATGAGTTACTTCGTTGGAAGCAAGAAGCAGTGGCTGTTGGACCGGGGCGATTTGCCCAACCAACTGGTGGCACTGGCCGTCTCGCATCCACGCCGCGGCAATGGCGTATCGCCCCGGCGCGCCGCGAAACGCCGGATGGTGACGCCCGCCTGCTGAGACTTCGCCCCTTCCATTGGCCGTGATTTTGTCATTTACCGGCCCCGAAAGGAGCCGGTAGCATGCTGCCGGTCACAATCCTGAACAAAAGAATTATGAACCCTTCTCGTTCCTCATTCGGCCGCGCCGCGGCCGTCGTCGCTTCCGCCATCACGCTGGCCGCTTGCGCCGGCGCGGAAGAAGTCCAACTCAAGTGGCAGGCCTCGGAGGCCCACCAGAAATTGGGCAACTACAGCCCACAACGACTCCAATTGACCGCGATGAAGCCCGACTCGGTCAAAAAGGCGCCCGTCGACCTGGCCGCGCCGCTGTATGGAGAACTCAAGCTCGGGCCGAAGGACGCCCAGGGCACTATCCTGATCATTCTCGACGAACCGGAGGGCAAGCCCGCCCGCCTCTTCGTTGACGCAAATAACAATGGCGACTTCTCGGACGATTCTGCGGCCAACTGGAAGTCCCGCAAGACCCCCGGCCCTGATGGCAAGGACCTGACGAGCTACAACGGCGACGCCACGGTGAAAATTCCCTACGCTGGCGGCTCGAAGGACGCGCACCTCTTTTTCTACCGGTTCGACAAGTCGGACGAACGCCGCACCGCGCTGAAGGAATTTCTATTCTACTACCGCGACTTCGCCCTGAGCGGCGATATCAAACTTGGGGACAAGTCCTACGCCGCCATGCTTGTGGACGAAATGTCCTCGGGCGACTTCCGCGGCGCCGAGGGCAAATCGTCCCGCGTCCGGCTCCTCATCGATTCGAACAGCGACGGCAAGTTCGACTCGCGCCGTGAAGGCTACGACATTCGAACCCCGTTCAACATTGGCGGCACAACGTACGAAATCTCCGGGATGACGGCCGCCGGGAGCTTCCAGATCGTCAAGTCGAAGGAAACCGTCGAGGAAGTCCAACCCGCCCCGAATCTTGGGAAGGGGGCCAAGGCCGTGCCGTTCGCTGCCAAAACGACCGCTGACAAGGAAGTAAAGTTCCCTGACGACTACAAGGGCAAGGTCGTGCTGCTGGATTTTTGGGCCACCTGGTGCGGCCCGTGCATCAAGGAGGTGCCAAACGTCGTCGCCAATTACGAGAAGTACCACGCGAAGGGCTTCGAAATCCTTGGCATCAGCCTCGATCGAGCCAAGGCCGAAGAGACACTCGCCACGTTCACGAAAGAAAACAAGATGACGTGGCCGCAGGTTTACGATGGCAAGTGGTGGGAGGCTCGAATTGGGAAGACCTATGCGATCGAAAGCATCCCGGCGATGTTCCTGATCGATGGCGACAACGGGGCCATTCTGGCTTCCGGGGGTGAGTGCCGCGGCGAATTGCTCGGTCCTGCTCTGGAAAAAGCGCTCGCTGCGAAGGCTGGGAAAACTTCCGGCAACTGACTCACTCCGGCCGCTCAGGCCCAGCGGGTGACACGAACGCAATATTCACACGCGGCATGACCGCACGGGACAACCGCGGTCCGTTTCTCGCGCCATTTGTACTTGCGGCGCTTGTCATGTGCATCCGGAGTGCGGAGCCGCCCCCTCTTTCCACGTCGACCAATCCCCTCGTCATCCCCTTTGAATTCCGCCGCGGCCACGTGATGATCCCGGTCCGCGTGAACGACACCAACTCGAGGCCGTTCATGCTCGATACCGGCTATGGCATGACGATGCTCGAACCGGGGCTGGCGGAGTCGCTCCAACTGCGGCGCACGGGACAAATCACCATCGTTGGCATTGCCGGTGAAGCCCCTGCGGGTGTCTACGAAGGACCACGCCTGGATTTTGGCGGCGTGAGCTGGACCCCGCGCCGCGTGGCCGCCTTTCCGGTGGACCCCGGGGGCCGGCGACGCAGTGGCATCCTTGGCGCCGGCTTTTTCCGGCGATTCGTGGTCGAGATTGATCAGCGTACGAAACGTGTGACGCTGCACGAGCCCGCGAGCTTTGAGTATTCCGGGGATGGCGAAATCCTCCCGCTTCGGTTTCTGCGGGACACGCCGATTGTCAGCGCGTCCCTGGGCGCCGCGGGCGGGAAGACCATAGAGGGAGAGTTCGAGCTGGATACCGGGTGCGACAGTTGCCTGTGTCTGGCCCGTGACTTTACCGCCAAAAATGGACTGGCGCCCGCGTCGGGCGACAGTCGCGGCGGCGGTCGTTCCGGTGTGGGCGGCGGCGCCGGTTCGCGGATCGGACGCCTTGAATCGCTGCAGTTTGGGCGGCTGCGCGTCGAGCAGCCGGAGGCGAACTTCTTCCAGCAAGGTTCGCCCGCTGCCGAAGGGCTGGCAGGACACATCGGCATTGAAGCGTTGCGCAACTTCAGGGCGATTTTCGATTACTCCCGGCGCCGACTCATCCTCGAGTCGAAACCGTCCCCCTGAGCCGGCACGAACTGCCGGGAAGGAACTGCCCAGTTTGGCCGACGAGCAGCCGGAAGGCCGATGTTCCGGACTGAAGCGGCCAAGGGAAAGTAACTCCTGAGCTTCGCCCGGCTGCGTCACGCTCCACGATCAACGTCCTCTGGTTTTAGCCCTGATTTTCGAGATCCACTTCGATTCAGCGGCCGACTGAACTCCACCGCGCCCTCTACGATCCGTCGGTTCGAGCGTTGTCACGCACTGTCCGGCGGCAGACCAATCGCAAGTTGGCAAGGCTACTGCTCATTAGGCGCCGACGCATGTGGCGAGCAAAGAATCGAGCTGTTCCAATCCGCGACGGGATGTGGAGGCCACGGTCGGCCGGGCTGTCTCTGCCTGCGTGCGCCAGATTCCATCACTCCCCGGCAGGCCCGACCGCGCGCACACGACGCAGCGACCGGGAGGGAAGGCCGGCGGTCAGCCCCGCTAACCTAGATTCGATGAAGCACCCTACCCAACGCGTATTTAGAATGAAAATCCGCAAGCTCCGCAAGGAAACCCAAGCCGCCAATGAGAGTGTCGCTCTGTTTCTCGGACCGAAACTGCTCGGCGAACTGCGCATCCTGATGCGCCTCGTCTCGAACGGGCGCAGCGCCCACGGCATCGCCAAAGACACCCCGCTGAAGTCTTACTAGCGCATCGGCCTCCCCACCGAGCAAGCCTGGCCAGTGTCTCAATGCTGGCCGGGCTTGTCTTTTTTTGGGACAGGTCAGGCAGGGCACGGCGTGCGACCGTGAAGGGGGACGGGACTATTTCACAAGATCGTCATGAATCTTAAGGACGATCTCGAAAACCAATTTTGACACCTTGCGCAATGCCGCGTGTCCAGAAGTGGTTGGCCGCGCCCCGGGGGCAGTGTCGAGAGATGCGGCCGCAGCGGCCGGGCGCATCTTGGAAGCACCACCACACTCGAGCTTGCGCCGGCAACGTAGGGCAGGCGTCCCGCCTGCCCGGCCGCGCCGAAAGGCGCGGCGTTCGCACCACGAGGCCTCGCTTCGCTCGGCCGGGCAGGCGAGACGCCTGCCCTACATTGGCGGTGCTTGCAAGATGCGCCCGCAGCAATCGGAACGGGGAGTTTTGACTTTCCGCAGCGGCGCCCTGCGGCCATGCTGTTCGCAGCATGAAAGCTCGCTGGTTCATTGGCGTGGGACTCAGCAACGCGGCTCGTTGCGGACTCGTCATCGCATTGTCAGCGCTGCTCGGCTGCCAGACTCAACGCAGTGCCGACCGGCCTTACACGGCGGCCCATCCGCCGCCCCCCATCGCGATCGCCACACCGAATTCTCCCGCGGCGTCGAGGCCCGCCGCGCCGCCTGCGCCTGA
>WNGA01034027.1_pt1 | contig 10370 bp, 9 predicted proteins | sample 5400061 | NCBI WGS metagenome assembly WNGA01 (sample SAMN13153366, study PRJNA577476) | soil metagenome | isolation source: 100 cm soil or saprolite under grassland replicate 2 | place: USA:California | collected 2016-06-15
AACCGTCACCGCCGACACCGCCCACGGTTTCGTACGACGCTTCGCCGGTCACATGGAGTCCGGTACGCAGACGATCAGCGACCCGGTGATGGGCTCCGGCCCGCTGCCGCGTTCGGTGAAGTGGGCCGACAGCCAGGAGACGGTCGGCGAGAACGGTGCCGCGACGAACGCGGTCGACGGCTCGACCACGACGTTCTGGCACACCAAGTGGTACGGCGGGTCCGACCCGCTGCCGCACGAGATCCAGCTCGACCTCGGCTCGACCCGGACCGTCACCGGCCTCACCTACCTGCCCCGCCAGGACAGCGGCGCGAACGGCCGGATCGGGAAGTACGAGGTCTACCTGAGCACTGACGGCACCACCTGGGGCGGCGCCGTCGCCACCGGCACCTTCGCCGACGACGCCTTGCTCAAGACCGTCCGCCTCTGGCCCGCGACCGCCCGCTACATCCGGTTCCGCGCCCTGACGGAAGCCGGCAACCGCGGCCCCTGGACCTCCGCCGCCGAGATCACCCCCCTGGGCTGGTGACCCTCCCCCGCCTCAATCGTCGGGCCCTTGTGACCCGGCGTGTCGCCGTTCGTCGGGCCTTTGGGACCAGGGCCCGCCGACGGGTTGCACAGCGCGCCGGGGCGTCGTACCCCTCGGCGGGCCGCTGAACACGCAATGTGCTGTTCGACGCCCCGGCGGCAGGTCCACACCCACGAGCTCGTCTTCACGCCTGCCGCGGCGAGATCGGTCAGAAGGGCCCGACGAACGGCGACACGCCGGGTCACAAGGGCCCGATGAGCGTTAGACCGGGGGGACGCCGTGGCGGCGGTGGGAGAAGTGGCGGGATTTCGTTTGGGCGGCGGCGAGGCGGGCGATCAGGTCCTCGCGGAGGTTCTCCGGTTCGATGATGGCGTCGATGACGAGGTCGGCGGCCAGGCGGAGGATGTCGATGTCGGTCTCGTACTCCTCGCGGAGCTTGGAGACGTACTCGACGCGCTGCTGCGGGTCCTCGATCTCCTGGATCTTGTTGTAGTAGACCGCGTTGATCGCGGCCTCCGGGCCCATCACGGCGATCTTCGCGGTCGGCAGTGCGATGCAGGCGTCGGGCGAGAAGCCCGGGCCGCACATGGCATACAGCCCAGCACCGTAGGCCTTGCGGACGATGACGGACACCGTCGGGACGGTGGCCTCGGAGACGGCGGTGATCATCTTGGCGCCGTGCCGGATGATGCCGGCCCGCTCGACCTCCGAGCCGATCATGAACCCCGGTACGTCGCACAGGTAGATCAGCGGGATGTTGAACGCGTCGCACATCCAGATGAACCGGGCCGCCTTGTCCGCGGAGTCGACGAACAGCACCCCGCCCTTCACGGCCGGCTGGTTCGCCACGAACCCGACCACCTGGCCGGCCAGCAGGCCGAACCCGGTGACCACCTCGGGCGCGTACGACGGCTTGAGCTCGAAGAACGAGTCCGCGTCGGCGATCGCGTCGATCACGTCGTGGATGTCGAACCCGAGGCTCTCCTCCGCCGGCACCAGGTCCCGGGTGAACGGACGCGACGGCGGCGTGGCGTCGTACGAGGGCGGGGCGGCACGCCAGGATCCGGGCACGTACGAGAAGTGCTGCTTGGCGAGCTCGATCGCCTCGGCGTCGTCGGCGGCGAGCAGGTCGCCGCAGCCGGACACCGTGGTGTGCATCCGGGCGCCGCCCATCTCCTCCAGGGTGACCTTCTCGCCGACGACCATCTCGGCCATCCGGGGCGAGCCGAGGTACATCGACGCGTTGCCGTCGACCATGATCACGATGTCGCAGAACGCGGGGATGTACGCGCCACCCGCGGCCGACGGGCCGAACAGGCAGCAGATCTGCGGGACCTTGCCGGACAGCGCGACCTGGTTGTGGAAGATCCGGCCGGCCCCGCGCCGCCCCGGGAACAGCTGGACCTGGTCGGTGATCCGGGCGCCGGCGGAGTCGATCATCCAGAACACCGGGAGCTCGTCCCGGATCGCCGTCTCGGTGACCCGGATGATCTTCTCGACCGTCCGCGCACCCCAGGAGCCGGCCTTCACCGTCGGGTCGTTCGCCACGACCAGCGCCGGCCGGCCGTCGACCAGGCCGCGGCCGGTGACGACGCCGTCGGCGGGCAGGCCGGCGGCCAGCGCGTTCGCCAGCTGCGCGTCCTCGACGAAGCTGCCCTTGTCGAACAGCAGGTCGATCCGGTCCCGGACGTAGAGCTTGTTCTGCGAGGCCAGCTTGGCCGCGGCCTTCTCCGGCGGAGCCAGGGTCGCCTCGCGCGCATCCGCGACCTCTTTCCAGTGATCCCGCGTCATACCCGCAACCTATTCGACCGGCAGGCCGAGCGAGCGGGCGATCAGGATGCGCTGCACCTCGGAGGTGCCCTCGCCGATCTCGAGGACCTTGGCGTCGCGGTAGAACCGGGTCACCGGGTACTCCTCCATGAAGCCGTACCCGCCGAACACCTGGGTCGCGATCCGCGTCGCGCTCACCGCGGACTCGGTGGCGTAGAGCTTGGCGATCGCCGCCGCCTTCTTGAACGTCGCGGCGTCCGCGCCGGCGTCCTTCAGCGCCGCCGCCTTGTAGGTGAGCAGCTCGGCCGCGTCGGCCATCACCTGCAGGTCGGCGATCTGGAACGCCACGCCCTGCTTGCGCCCGATCGGACCACCCATCGTGCGGCGCTCACCGGCGTACTGCACCGACATCTCCAGGCAGGCCTTGATGCAGCCGACCGCGAGCGCGGCGATCGCGACCCGGCCGTCGTCCAGCGTGGCCAGGAACTGCGCGAAGCCCTTGCCGCGCTCGCCGAGCAGGTTCGCCTCCGGCACCCGGCAGTCGTCGAACGCGAGCGGGTGCGTGTCGGACGCGTGCCAGCCGAGCTTGTCGTAGGCCGGCTCGGCGACGAACCCCGGTGTCCCGGACGGCACGATGATCGTCGAGACCTCCGCCTTGCCGTCGGCGCGCTCCTTGGTCTTCGCGGTCACGGTGACGACGGAGGTGATCGAGGAGCCCGAGTTGGTGATGAACTGCTTGCTGCCGTTGATCACCCACTCGCCGTCCACCAGGTCGGCGCGGGTCTTGGTGGCGCCTGCGTCCGAGCCCGACTCCGGCTCGGTCAGCCCGAAGCCCGCCAGTGTCCTGCCGGCGACCAGGTCCGGCAGCCAGCGATGCTTCTGCTCGTCGTTCCCGTACGTCAGGATCGGGTTGATACCCAGCCCGACGGCGGCCTCGAGGGTGATACCGAGTGACTGGTCGACGCGGCCGATCTCCTCGATCGCGACACACAGGCTGGTGAAGTCGCCGTCCTCGCCGGCGCCGCCGTACTCCTCCGGGGCGGTCAGGCCGAACAGGCCGAGCTTGCCCATCTTCTGCACGACCTCGACCGGGAAGTAGTGCTTGCGGTCCCACTCGGCGGCGTGCGGCGCGATCTCCGCCTCCGCGAAGTCCCGCACGCTGTGCCGGAACTCGGTGTGCTCACGCGAAAGCTCGTACGACATGTCCTCGACCCCTCGTTCTGTGCCGTCGCTATTGACGCTTACGTAAACGTAAACCATTCTGGGATCGTGCACAATACGTCCACCATGTCGACCTGGTCCATCGCCGAGCTCGCCGCCGAGTACGACGTCACCCTGCGCACGATCAGGTTCTACGAGGACAAGGGCCTGCTCACTCCGGAACGGCGTGGCGTCACCCGCGTCTACCACCCGCGCGACCGGGTCCGGCTCGGGCTGATCCTGCGCGGCAAGCGGCTCGGCTTCAGCCTGGACGAGATCGCCAAGATCGTCGGCATGTACGACGCGGAGCCCGGCGAGGAGGGCCAGCTGGTCTACCTGCTGGAGCAGATCGCGGGCCGGCGCGCCGAGCTCGAGCAGCGCCGCCTCGACATCGACGAGACCCTCGCCGAGCTCGACGAGGTCGAGCGCCGCTGCCACGCCGACCTGAACGCGCTGCGCCGACGCTGAGCATTGCCGCACACCGGGTGCGGTGAGACGCTGGCCGCGGGATGAGGAGGGGGCGTGGTGCGGTCAGGAAGCGGCGAGTCCACCGTCAACGTCGACGGCCCGGCCGCGAGCGCCTAGGAGGGTGCCGTTCACAGCAGGCCGCGGATGTACGCCGCCTGCCCGGCGTGCTGTAGGTCGTCGGAGATGACGCTGACCAGCCGTACGGCGAGGGTGACCGGCGGGTTCCACCGGCGGTCGACGATCCTGGGCAGGTCGGCGTCGGTCAGGCCACCGACGTACTCGACCGTCCGCGTGTAGACGGCGTCGTGGTAGCCGATCAGCAGCCCGCCCGGGACCCGCACCGCGTCGACCTCCTCGTCGGTGTGCCCGTAGCCGGTGTCGGCCGGGTCGAACGGCAGCCCGAGCCGGTCCGCCCAGCCACCGTCGTACACCTGGGACGTCCCGGCGACGTCGGCGACGTGGTCGTCCTGGATCCGGGTGAGGTGCCACACCAGCCAGGCGATCGAGTTGGCGCGCCGGCCGGTGCGGCCCGCCGGCCGGAACGCCAGCGTGTCCTCGTCCAGCCCGTCGACGATCTCGTGCACGACCTCGCGGATCCGGCCGAACCCGTCCACCAGCAGCTCACTCGACGTCATCCGCCCACTCCTCTGCTCGCCCGCCGTTTCCCCGTTCCGCAGGCTAGCCCGCGCACGGCCCCCGAACGACCTGGCAGGACCGTGTCGAGGACGCGCGACCGGCTCCGTCCTGACTGTGAGAGCGCCCAGAATGGGCGCGGAGACGACAAGGAGCCGTGATGACGAAGTTCCTGCTGCTGACGAAGTACGCCGGGCCCGAGGGCGTCGAGCCGATGACGAACTGGGATCCGGCCGAGATCGAGGCGCACATCGCCTACCTGAAGGACCTGAACCGGCAGCTCATCGAGAGCGGCGAGCTGATCGACGGGCAGGCGCTGACCGGGCCGGATCTGGCCAAGGTCGTGACATCCGACGGCACCGCCCCGGTGGTGACCGACGGGCCGTTCCCGGAGGTGAAGGAGCTGCTCGCCGGCTACCAGCTGGTCGACGTGGAGTCCGAGCGGCGCGCGCTGGAGATCGCCGGGCTGGTGTCGGCCGCGCCGGGTCCGGGCGGGAAGCCGCTCGGTCAGGCGATCGAGGTGCGCCAGCTGATGGGCCCGCTGCCGGGCACGGAGCTGTGACGCCGCGGTGAGGACGACCCCCGCTGTCGAGGACCTGCTGCGCGAGCTGGCGCCGCAGGTCCTCGGCGTGCTCGTGCGCCGCTACGGCGACTTCGACAGCGCCGAGGACGCGCTCCAGGAGGCGCTGCTCGCGGCCGCCCGGCACTGGCCGTCCGATGGCTTGCCGGACAACCCGCGCGGGTGGCTGATCCAGGCGGCGGTACGACGCCTGACCGACCTCTACCGCAGTGAGCAGGCGCGTCGCCGGCGCGAGCAGCTGGCCGCGTTCCGGGAGCCGCCGGCGCCGGACGTATCCTGGTGCCGGAGGCGACGATGGCGCAGCGGATCAGCCGGGCGAAGCAGAAGATCAAGGCGGCCGGCGCTACCTTCGAGCCGCCGGTGGACGCCGAGCGGGACGAGCGGCTGCGGTCGGTGCTGCACGTGCTGTACCTGGTGTTCAACGAGGGGTACGCCAGCACGTCGGGGTCCGAGCTCGCGCGGACTGACCTTTCGGGCGAGGCGATCCGGCTCGCCCGCGCCGTGCACGCGCTGCTACCGGACCACGGCGAGGTCACGGGGCTGCTGGCGCTGATGCTGCTGACCGACGCGCGGCGGCCGGCCCGGGCCGGGGCGGTCGGCGAGCTGGTGCCGCTGGCCGAGCAGGACCGCTCGGCGTGGGACCGGGAGCTGATCGCCGAGGGCGTGGCGCTGACCGCGCGGGCGATGTCCGCGGGGGTGGTCGGCGAGTACCAGCTGCAGGCGGCGATCGCGGCCCTGCACGACACCGCGGAGCGGGCCGAGGATACCGACTGGGAGCAGATCCTCGGGCTGTACGAGCTGCTGGAGCGGCTGTCCGGCAACCCGATGGTGGCGCTCAACCGGGCCGTGGCGGCGGCAATGGTGCACGGCCCGGCCGCGGGCCTGGAACTGATGAAGCCGCTGGACGAGCAGCTGCCGGGGCACTACCGGCTGGACGCCGTACGGGGGCATCTGTTCGAGCTGCTCGGGGACCTGCCGGTGGCTGTCGCGCACTACCGGGCGGCGGCACGTCGTACGACGAGCCTGCCGGAGCGGGACTACCTGCTGACCCGGGCAGCGCGGCTGAACGCGTGACGTCGCCTCGTGCGCCGGTGTCAGGCGGGAATCGTCGCCGGTTGCCGGACGGCCTCGTCGTACCGGGCCAGCGCGATCCCGGCGACCCGCGGGTCGGCGCCGATCGGCCCGGAGCAGCCGACGGCTCCGGCCTGGACAGCGATCCGCCGCACGTGGTCGGCGAAGGCCCCCGGTGCGAGCAGGTAGGTCGCGACCGCCACGCGGCCGGACTGCCGGGCGAGAACGGCGCCGAGCCTCGGTCCGGCACCGGAGACGTACCCGACCTCGACCGGGACGCCGATCCGGTCCGCGAGCAGCCCAGCGGTCAGCTCGCAGTCCAGCAGCGCCCGGCGGTCCGAGGAACCGGCCGCGGCGAGGACGACACGGCCGGCGCCGCCGGCCCTGCGCTCGCCGAGGCGGTCGGCGAGTACCTCGGCCAGCAGCTCGTGCGGCCCGAGCGCCCTGGCGGCGACCACGCCCGGTCCGCAGACACCGGCGATGTCGACGTGGACGTGGTACCCGCCGCTCAGCAGCAGCGGCAGCACCACGGCTTCGGTGCCGTCGGCAACAACGCGTCGTACGAGGTCCGGTAGCGCCGGGAGGTCCACGTCGACGAAGCCGAGCGAGGTCCGCAGCTCCGGCCGCTGCCGGGCGATCTCGCGCACCAGCTCGTGTACGACCCGGCGGCCGCGCGGGTCCGCCGTACCGTGCGCGCAGGCGATCAGGTCCGGCCTCATCCGGCCCCCGCCACGACGTCGTCGTCCGCGAGCTCGAGCCGGTAGCCACGTCGTACGACGGTCCGCACCAGCTCCGGGCAGCCGAGCGCGGTGCGCAGTCTGTTCACGGTCACCTCGACGGAGTGCTCGTCGGCCGCACCGGGCAGCGCGGCGAGCAGCTTCGGTCGCGACACCACCTGGCCGCGGGCCTCGACCAGCGACCCGAGCACCGCGCGCGGGCCGGGTCCGAGCGGCACCGCGACACCGTCGAGCGTGGCTCCTCCCCCGCGCAGCACCAGCGGGCCGAACGCGGTCTCCAGGCTGGGCGCGTGCTCGTGCGCCAGCAGGTCGGTGACGGTCCGGATCAGCGCGCCGAGCCGGTACCGGTCCGGCACCACCGGCGCCAGCCCGACCGCCCGGAACGGCGCCGCGGTGACCGGGCCGACGCACGCGTTCAGCACCCGGCCGCACCGCAGCACCCGCAGCAGCGCCTCCAGCTGGTCCGCGGCCGCGGCGGCGTCCAACAGGGCCTGCGCCCCCGGCGCGGACGTGTGGACGACGGCGTCCACCGCGCCGGCGCAGATCTGCGCCACGGCCCGGTCCACGGCGGCCGGGTCCGGCGCCGGCCCCCAGCGGTACACCTCGATCTCACGCACCACCGCGCCGGCGGAACGCAACGCGTCCTGCTGCGCCGGGTCCGACAGACCATGGAGCTGTACGACGATCTTCCGCCCGGCGACTCCGTGGTGCCGCAGCCACTCGACCACCTCGGCGGTCGTCTCGGAGTGCGCGGACCAGGCCTCGACCAGGCCGGCGGCCCGGATCGCGCCGCGCGCCTTCGGGCCGCGGGCCAGGATCCGGGTGCGCTCCAGCGTGCTGAGCAGGTCGCCGGCCAGGCCCGCGGTGTCGGCCGCCTCGATCCAGCCCCGGAAGCCCTCCGCGGTGGTCACCACCACGTCGTCCGGCGGGTCGGCGATCACGTCGCGGACCGCCTGGATCAGCACCGTGTCCTCGGCGATCGGCACGATCTCCAGGGTCGGCGCGTGCAGCACCTTCGCCCCGCGCCGCTCGAACGCCATGATGAGGTCGTCCGCGCGGCGGTGCGCGGTGACGACCAGGGTGCAGCCGTTCAGCGGGCCCGGGGTGGGCCGCCGGGGCGCCTTGCTACCCACCGACCATCACCATGCCGTCGACCACGGTCACCTCGTACGACGCGACGGCCACCTCCGGGTCGTCGAGGCAGCGGCCGGTGCGCAGGTCGAACACCTGCTTGTACATCGGCGAGGCCACCGTGGGGACGTCGCCGCGGTTGCCGACGATGCCGCGGGACAGTACGTTCGCGCCGCTGAACGGGTCCTTGTTGTCCAGCGCGAACACGTCTCCGTCGTACGTCCGGAACAGCGCGATCTGGCGCTCGCCGAGCAGGGCGGCGACGCCACGCTCCGGCAGCAGGTCGTCGTACCGGCAGACCACCACTCCGGCTGCTGTGCTGATGAGCGTCATGGGTGCACCTCCAGGCGGGGGCCGGCGAGCATCACCGGGCCGGACAGGTCCCGCTCCGTGGCGGGGCGGGGCTGGTCGCGCTCGACCACGTACCGCAGGTCGGCGTCGGGCTGGTCCGGCGCGTTCACGAACGACACGAACCGGGCCAGCTTGCCGGGGTCGTCGAGGGTGGCCTTCCACTCGTCGGCGTACGAACCGATGTGCGCGGCCATCGCGGCGTCCAGGTCGGCGGCGATGCCGAGGCTGTCGTTCATCACCACGTCGCGGACGTGGTCCAGGCCGCCCTCGATCTCGCGGATCCACACCGAGGTGCGCTGCAGCCGGTCGCCGGTGCGCACGTAGTACATCAGGAACCGGTCGATCGCGGTGAACAGCTCGTCGTCGGTGAGGTCGGAGGCGAGCGGCTCGGCGTGCCGCGGGGTCATGCCGCCGTTGCCGCCGACGTACAGGTTCCAGCCGTTCTCGGTGGCGATCACGCCGACGTCCTTGCCGCGGGCCTCGGCGCACTCGCGGGCGCAGCCGGAGACGCCGAGCTTGAGCTTGTGCGGCGAGCGCAGGCCGCGGTACCGCAGCTCCAGCGCGATCGCCATCCCGACCGAGTCCTGCACGCCGTACCGGCACCAGGTCGAGCCGACGCACGACTTCACCGTCCGGACCGCCTTGCCGTAGGCGTGGCCGGACTCGAACCCGGCGTCCACGAGCCGCTTCCAGATCGCCGGCAGCTGCTCGATCCGGGCACCGAACAGGTCGATCCGCTGGCCGCCGGTGATCTTGGTGTACAGCCCGAAGTCGCGGGCCACCTCGCCGATCACGATCAGCCTCTCCGGGGTGATCTCGCCGCCCGGGATCCGCGGCACCACCGAGTAGGTGCCGTCCTTCTGCATATTGGCCATCACGTGGTCGTTTGTGTCCTGCAGGGTCGCGCGCTCGCCCTCGAGCACGTGCCCGGCCGGGTCCAGGCTGGCCAGGATCGACGCCACCACCGGCTTGCAGATGTCACAGCCGCGGCCCGTGCCGTGGCGGCCGACGATCTCGGTGAACGTCCGCAGCCCGGTCACCCGGACCACGTCGAACAGCTCGGCGCGGGACAGCGCGAAGTGTTCGCAGAGCGCCTTGCTGACGGTGACGCCGGCCGCGGTCAGCTCGGCGTTCAGGACGTTCTTCACGATCGGCAGGCAGGACCCGCAGCTGGTCCCGGCCTTCGTTGCCGCGCACAACGACTTGACGTCCTGGCAGCCCTCGTCGCGGACCGCGCAGCGCAGCCGGCCGGCCGAGACGTTGTTGCAGGAACAGACCGGGGCGTCGTCCGGCAGGTCGCCGCTCGCCGCGGGCTGCGCGCCCTCGGGCAGCAGGTACGACGCGGGGTCGGCGCCGAGCGGACGTCCCGTCATCGGCCGGAGCGCCGCGTACGCCGACGCGTCACCGACCAGAATCCCGCCGAGCAGCGTGCGCGCGTCGTCGGACAGCACGAGCTTCTTGTAGACACCCGCGACCGGGTCCGCGTACACGATGTCCAGGGCACCCTCGGTCGCGCCGAACGCGTCGCCGAAGCTGGCCACGTCGACACCGAGCAGCTTGAGCTTGGTCGACGAGTCCGCGCCGGGGAACGTCGCCGCGCCGCCGAGCAGCCGGTCCGCGACCACCTCGGCCATCGCGTACCCGGGAGCGACCAGGCCCCAGACCCGGCCCTCGATACAGGCCACCTCACCGATCGCCCAGATGCCGTCCGCGCCGGTGCGGCAGGCCTCGTCCACGACCACGCCGCCGCGCTCGCCGAGCCGCAGCCCCGCGTCCGCTCCGTCGCCGAGGTTGCGGACGAGCTCGTCGCGGGGTCGCACGCCGGCCGCGAACACGACCACGTCGGTGGCGATGTCGTCGGCGTCGGCGACCGAGACCGCGCGGACCGCACCGCCGGGCG
>WNGA01013632.1_pt1 | contig 10369 bp, 7 predicted proteins | sample 5400061 | NCBI WGS metagenome assembly WNGA01 (sample SAMN13153366, study PRJNA577476) | soil metagenome | isolation source: 100 cm soil or saprolite under grassland replicate 2 | place: USA:California | collected 2016-06-15
GCGGGGGCAAGGGCAACTGCTGGGCACACTTCCCGAATCCCTCTCCGGGGACGACATGGCCGAACGTCGTCTTCGACGACACGGATCTGTTCGAATCGACTTTCACAGCGTTCGATCAGAACGGAATTCGGGTCTGGGTACAGGTCGAGCCGGCGAGCTGCGACGTGCCCATGCTGATCGATCTGATCCTGCAGCAGTACGGCGCGGCGCACCCGAGCGTGATCGGCGCCGGCGTGGACGTCGAGTGGTACCGCAAGGACGTCTCCCACGAGGGAAGGGCCGTCACGGACGCCGAAGCGCAAGCCTGGGCGGAGAAGACCCGCACCTACAATTCCAGCTATCAGCTCTTCCTCAAGCATTGGCTGCCGGAAAAGATGCCGCCCACGTACCGCAACGGGCTAGTGTTCATCGACGACAGCCAGGGATTCAGCTCGCTCGCCGCCATGGTGGGCGAATTCGACGTCTGGGGTCAGACCTTCGCGCCGTCGCCTGTTGGTTTCCAGTTCGGCTACCGGTCGGACCGGAAGTGGTGGAGGCGGCTGGCCGACCCGCCGCGGGAGATCGGGAACGCGCTCCTGTCGCGGATTGCGAACACCCGGGATCTGCTCTGGGTCGACTTCACCGCGTACGACATCTGGCCACCGGAGTGAGCGCGCAGACCCTCCCGTGAGGTCGCCGTTCGAGTCGCTCGACTACCTGTACCTGCCCGCTCCCGACATCGAAACGGCGATCTCCTTCTATACCGACGCACTCGGCGGCGAGCTCCTCTGGCGGATCCGCGACGGGCGGACGTGGGTGGCGGCCATTCGACTCACGGAAGCCAGGCCGCAGATCCTTCTGGCCCACCACCTCGAGACCGGAGGCGGCCTGTTGGTCTATCGCGTCCGAAGCCTGGCCGAAACGCAAAGCCGGCTCACCGATCACGGGTGGTCGTTGGAAGTAGAGGCGTTCGACCTGCCGCAAGGGCTGTGTCTCGTATTCCGAGATCCGGGCGGCCAACGGCTCGCTGCTTACGAAAGAGTCCGGCCCGGGATGGACCAGCATTTTCTCGGACGATTCGACGAGCCCGAAAAAACCGGTCGATAGAATCGGAGTCATGAGTCCGGCCGTGACGACGGGCCTCGTGGTCGCGGCGACCGCCGTCCACGGTCTTCTCGCGGGCGGCAACTTCGAGAGGCTCTTCGTCCAGATGCCGGCGTGGCACCGCGTCGGCGCAAAGAGCTGGGCGGCTTTCAGCCGCCACGCTGATCTCGCGCGCGGAATCTTCGTATACCCCGTCGAGGCGATCGGCGGGACGATTCTCACGATCGCCGCCGTCTTTTCTTTCCGCCACGACCCCCACGCGCCGTCTTCGGCTGCGGCGCCGATCTACCTCGCCGCGGCGCTGGCGATTGGCGGTCTCCTCGTGACCACCCAGGCGGCGCCTCGCATGCTCAGCCTGCGGCGGCTTCCGGACGAGGACGTCGACCGGCTGCAGGCGGCGTTCGATGGCTTCGAATTCTGGAGCAGGATCCGCGCGGTCTGTCAGATCCTCGCCTTCGCCGCGAACCTCTGGGCCCTGGTTGCTTTGGGCGGCGGCCGCTGACCGGGGAGGCATGACGGCCCTCGCGATTTGTCTTCTGGTCCTCGCCGCTCCTTCGGCTACTTCACCCTGATCGTGGGTGCCTTTACGGCCCTCGACTTTCTCTACTCCCTCTTCGAGCCCGTGCCTCCTGTTCTCTACGTCCTCGCAGCGCCCAAACTTCCGCTGTCCGCCGCCTGGAACATGGCCGCCGGGGTTCTCCTGCTTCGGCCTGGAAAGCTCACGACCTGACCCTTGATGGCAAGTGGAGACCTGACCCTTGATGTGGCAAGTGGAGACCTGACCCTCAATGTGGCAAGTGGAGACCTGACCCTCTCGTCCGCTCGTGTCCGGTTAAGATCCGACCCGGTGACCCGGTGACCTCCCTCGTCCCGTTCCATCCCGCCGTCCGGAAGTGGTTCGCCGCTCGTCTGGGCGAGCCGACGCCGCCGCAGCGCGACGGCTGGCCGTCGATCCGCGAAGGACGGCACACGCTGATCGCGGCGCCGACCGGCTCGGGAAAGACGCTCGCGGCTTTCCTCTCCGCGATCGATTCGCTCGTCCGCCAGGGCCCGGCGCTCGCGGACGAAACTCAGGTCGTCTACGTGTCGCCGCTGCGCGCGCTATCCAACGACGTGCAGAAGAACCTGCAGGGACCGCTCGCCGAGATCCGCGCGGGAGACCCGTCGATCCCGGAGGTGCGCGTGCTCGTCCGGACCGGCGACACGCCGTCCTCCGAGCGCACCTCCATGACGCGGCGGCCGCCGCACATCCTCGTGACGACGCCTGAGTCGCTCTACCTGCTGCTCACGAGCGACGGTGGCCGCGGAATGATCCGCACCGTCCGGACCGTGATCGTGGACGAGATCCACGCCCTGGTCCGCGACAAGCGGGGAAGCCACCTGTCGCTCTCCCTCGAGCGTCTCGAAAGGCTTGCCGGCCGGCCGGTCCAGCGGGTCGGTCTGTCCGCCACGCAGAAACCGCTGGAGGAAGTCGGGCGTTTCCTCGTGGGCGCGGGGCGCGAGTGCACGCTCGTCGACGCCGGCACGTTCCGCGAGCTCGACCTCGGCGTCGAGATTCCTCCATCTCCGCTCGCGACGGTCTGCTCCCACGAGCAGTGGGGCGAGATTTACGAACGGATCGCGGATCTCGTGCGCGAGCATCGCACCACGCTCGTCTTTGTCAACACACGCAAGATGGCGGAGCGCATCGCCGCGCAGCTGACGCGTCTCCTCGGAGAGGACGCCGTGACGAGCCACCACGGCAGCCTCTCCCGGACGCGACGCCTCGATGCCGAAGCGCTTCTCAAGGCCGGCCGGCTCCGGGCTCTCGTCGCAACCGCGTCGCTCGAGCTGGGAATCGACATCGGCGACGTCGATCTCGTCGTCCAGGTCGGAGCGACCCGCTCGATCGCCACGTTTCTCCAGCGCGTGGGTCGCTCGGGTCACGTACTGAAAAAAATCCCGAAAGGTCGCCTCTTCCCGCTCACGCTGGACGAGCTGGTCGAGGCCGCGGCGCTCCTTCGGTGCATTAGGGGCGCGGTCCTCGATCGCACACCGATGCCTCCGAGGCCCCTCGACATCCTCGCCCAGCAGATCGTCGCGTCCTGCGTCGCCGAGCCGTGGGACGAGGAGACGTTGTTCGATCTCCTTCGGACCGCCTGGCCGTATCGCGATCTCGACCGAAGCGATTTCGATCGGGTCGTGGCGCTCCACGCGAAGGGGCGTGGAGCTCTCCTCCATCGCGACGGTGTGAACGGCCGCTTGATGGCCACCCGGCGCGCGAGGCTCACCGCGCTGCTGTCGGGCGGAGCGATCCCGGACACCGCGGACTACCAGGTGCGGCTGGAGCCGGAGGGCACCCTCGTCGGGACGGTCAACGAGGACTGGGCGATCGAGTCGAACGGAGGAGACATCTTCCAGCTCGGCAACGCCTCGTGGCGCATTCTCCGCGTGGAGCCGGGCACCGTCCGGGTCGCCGACGCGAAGGGGCAGCCTCCCAGCCTGCCGTTCTGGCTGGGCGAGGGTCCGGGGCGAACGCGGGAGCTCGCCGCCGAGATCGGAACCTTGCGCGAAGAGTGCGCGGGGCCGGAAGTCGACGCCGCGACTTCTCTGCGATCGGCATGTGGAAATGCGCTGCCCGAGGGCGCGGCGGTCCAGATCGCGGACTACGTCGGCGCCGGCCGCCGGATGCTCGGCGACGTACCTTCGCAGAAGCGCGTGATCCTCGAGCGCTTCTTCGACGAGAGCGGCGGCATGCAGCTCGTCGTGCACGCGCCGTTCGGCTCGAAGATCAACCGCGCCTGGGGACTGGCCCTGCGAAAGAAATTCTGCGTCGGCTTCGGGTTCGAGCTGCAGGCCGCGGCGAACGAGGAGGCGATCGTCCTCTCGCTCGGCTCTCAGCACAGCTTCCCGTTGGACGACGTCTTCGACTACCTGCATCCCGCGAGCGCGCGCGAGGTCCTCGTCCAGGCGCTCCTTCCAACGCCCATGTTCGAGACACGGTGGCGCTGGAACGCGCAGCGCTCCCTTCTTCTCGAGCGATCCCGGAACGGCAAGAGAGTCCCGGCGAACCTGCTCCGGATGCGCGCGAACGATCTGCTGGCCGCCGCGTTCCCGCAGGTCCTCGCCTGTCCCGAAACGCTGCCGGGCGGCCCGCTCCCTGTTCCGATGGAACATCCCATCGTCGCACAGACGGTCGAGGACTGCCTGACCGAGGCGATGGACGTCGACGGATTCGTCGAAGTGCTGCGCGGACTGAGAGACGGCTCGATCGAGCGGAGAGCGGTCGATACGGTCGAGCCTTCCGCGTTCGCGCGCGGCATCCTCTCCTCGCAGCCGTATTCGTTCTTGGACGACGCGCCGCTCGAGGAGCGGCGCACGCAGGCCGTGCACTCCCGGCGCGTCCTCGACGTTCGCTCCGCAGACGAGCTCGGAACTCTCGATGCCGACGCGATCGCTCGGGTGCGCGAGGAGGCTTGGCCGCAGCCGGTGGACGCCGAGGAGGTTCACGAGGCGCTCCTCTGGATGGGTTACGTCACGGCGGAAGAGGGGAGACCCTGGCAGCCGTGGTTGGACGAGCTCGCCGCGGGCGGCCGCGTCGTCTCAGAGGGGGAGCGCTGGTTCGCAAAGGAAGCGTCGCGCGACCCGAAGTCGGTCCTCAAGGGACGGATGGAGGCGCTCGGCCCGGTCGCCGGCGACGATCCGCTCTTCCTCGAGCTCGAAGGCGAGGGAAGCGTGCTGCGCACCCGGATCGACGGACGACAGGCGTGGTGCAACCGCCGCCTGCTGGCGCGCATCCACCACTACACGCTCGACCGCTTGCGCCGGGAGATCGAGCCCGTCACCGCAGCGGAGTTCCTCCGCTTCCTGGCGTGCTGGCAGCACGTCGATCCGGCGCATCGCCTCGAAGGTCCGCGCGGAGTGGCGGAAGCGGTCGCGCAGCTCTCCGGCTTCGAGATCCCCGCGGCGGCCTGGGAGGGGAGCGTGCTGCCGTCGCGCGTTCGCGGGTACCGGCGGGAATGGCTGGATCAGCTCACGTTCTCGGGAGAGGTCGCGTGGGGCCGGCTCTGGGGCGCGGGTACATCTGCGATCCGGCGGACTCCCGTCTGTCTCGTGATGCGCGAAGACTTGGAGGAATGGACGTCGCTGCTTGCAGTCGCCGCGCAGGGGCCGGCTCCGGCCCGCGGGCCCTCGAGGACCGCTCTCGAGGTCGAAAAGGCCCTGGTCTCGCGCGGCGCGATGTTCGTCCCGGAGATCGCGCGAAGGACGAGCTTCGCCCGCGATCTCGTCGAGGAAGGGCTGACCGAGCTGATCGCGCTCGGCCGCGTGACGTGCGACTCGTTCAGCGGACTGCGCTGGTTCCTCGTGCCCGCCTGGAGACGCCGGCCGGGAGCTCTGACGTCGGGGCGATGGAGCGTGCTCTCTCGCGAGACGAGTCGGCCCGCGTCTCCCGAGTTCCTCGCGCGGCGGCTTCTCGCCCGGACCGGGATCGTCTTCCGCAAGACTCTCGCGCGCGAGAAGCAGCCGCTGCCCTGGCGCGACGTCGCCCGCGTGCTCCGGACTCTCGAAGCCCGGGGAGAGATCCGGGGCGGGCGCTTCGTCGGCGGCTTCGACGGCGAACAGTACGCGCTGCCGGAGGCGATCCCTCTCTTGCGCGCGGTTCGAAGACGCACGGACACCCCGGCTCTCGCGGTCTCTGCGGCCGATCCCCTGAACTTCCGCGGAATCCTGACGCCGCACGAACGCGTCGCGCCGACGGCGCGACAGCAGGTGCGGGTGGCTTAGTTTCGCTGGACGATCTCGAGCAGCCGTTCGGGAGAGACGGGTTTGAGGAGATGCTCGTCGAACCCGGCGACGCGGGAACGCGCACGGTCCTCGGCCTGGCCATATCCCGACACCGCGACGATCGACGCGCGCTCGCACCCGGGCACGGCGCGCAGGGCGCGGGCAACCTCGTAACCGTCCATTCCCGGCAGGCCGATGTCGAGCAGCACGACCTCCGGCAGGAAGCTCCGAGCTTCTTCGATGGCGCCCGGACCGTCGCCGGCGCTTCGCACTTCGTGTCCCTCGTCCTCCAGCAGGAACCGCATGGCGTCGCGTGCGTCGGCGTTGTCGTCGACGACGAGAACCCGTCGCTCTCGATCGGATTCGACCGGAAGGGAAGGAGCCGTTGACGTCTTCTCCCGGGAGACGATCTCCGCCTCTGCCGCCGCCTCCGGAATGCGCAGGACGAACTCGCTGCCGCGTCCCGTGCCCTCGCTCGCGGCTTCCAGCGTGCCGTCGTGGAGCTCCGCGAGCCGCCGCGCCAGCGTGAGCCCCAGCCCGAGCCCGCCCTGGGTCCGGTCGAGCGACGGCAGACCCTGCACGAAGAGCTCGAACACGCGCTCGAGGTCCTCGCGAGCGATGCCCCGCCCTTCGTCGCGCACCGTGAGCTCGATTCTTCCGTCCTCTCGCGCCGCATTGATCGCGATCCGGCCCCCTTCCGGCGTGAACTTGGCGGCGTTGTGGAGCAGGTTGGAGATGATCTGAGCGAGCCGTGTCGGATCGGCATCGACGAGCGCCGGTCCCTCGGGAAGCTCGACCGAGAGCTCCTGTCGCCGCTGCGCGATCAGGTGACGCCAGGTGTCGACCGCGCCGTCCACGGCGTCCTTCAGCGCGACCCGGTGCCTCGAGAGCCGCACCGTGCCGCGGGTGATCCGCGACACGTCGAGAAGATCGTCGACGAGCCGGGTCAGGTGCTCGGACTGGCGGCCGATGATCTCGCGCGCCTTCGACACCAGGCGGGGATCGTCGTGCCCGAGGAGCTCGACCGCGTGAAGGATCGGTGCGAGCGGGTTGCGCAGCTCGTGGGAAAGCATCGCGAGGAACTCGTCCTTGCGCCGGTCCGCCTCGGACAGCTGCTCCGCGTGGCGGCGCAGCTCTTCTTCGAGATGCTTTCGACGGCTGATGTCGATGCCGACACCCACCATGCGGACGGCATTGCCCTCGTTGTCCTCCACGACCTGGCCGCGCGTGTCGGTCCACCTCTCGACGCCGTCCGATCCGCGGATTCGGAACTCTGCCTCGTAGGGCACGTGGGTCTCGAGCGATTTCTTGATCTCCGATTCCACGCGGTCACGGTCGTTGGGATGAATTAAGGCGCGGAGCGTCTCGTACGTGCCCGCGAAGTCTCCGCTGAGGAGCCCGTGGAGCGGCTCGAGCTCTCCGGACAATCTCACCTCGCCCGTCGCCACATTCCAGTCCCACGCCCCCATACCGGCGGCGCGCAGCGCGAGGATCAGCCGGCTCTCGCTCAACTGCGCGCTCTCGCGAGCCTGGCGATGCTGCGCGGCGATCGCGCCGAGGAGAAGCGCCGTCATGGCGAACACCGCCATGAAGGCCTGGAGCGGGACGAGTCCGCCCTCCGGACCGGCGCCGGCGAACGGTCCCAGGCCTCGGTGAGTCGCCCAGACCGCGACCGCATAGGTCCCCGCCGTCACGGTCGCGGTGGCCGGCGGCCCGAAACGCAGCGCCGCCCAGATGGCGATCGGAAAGGTGACGTACTCGAGCGCCGGCGAGGGCGGGACCTGGCCGAAGGCGATCGCGCTCGCGGCGAAGAGGGCGGCCAGGAGCGCAAATGGCTCGACTGCGGCACCGCGACGGCGCGGAAGCGTCTGCCTGGCCGTCCACACGAGGAGGAGCGGAGCGACGACGAGATCTCCGAGCGCGTCGCCCAACCACCAGACGCCCCAGAGTCCCTGCAGGCTGCTCGCCGGCTGGACGGCCCCGGCGCCCAGGCAGGTCACGCCGACCGTGGCGGCGATCGCCGGGCTCACGATCGCCGCGCCGAGAAGCGCCAGAGCGTCGCGGAGGCGCGCGAGACACCCGTCGAATCCGAGGTGCGAGAGGAGAGTCGCTCCCACCGCCGCCTCGAGCGTGTTGCCGACTCCGATGCCGGCGGCGACCCACAGCGGCTCTCCGGCGGTCGCGTTGGCGACGAAGGCGCCGAGCAGGACTCCCGGCGCGGCGCGCGGACCGAAGCGGAGGAGCGCGGCCAGCGCGAGGCCGGTCGGAGGCCACACCGCGCTCACCTGCGCCGCCTGGAACGCGAGGGCCAGCCCGAGCTTGGCGGCGGCCACGTAGAGGACCGCGACGCCGAGCGCCACGAGAAGATCGGTGCCGCGAATCTCCCGGAGGGAACGGCGCAGGGAGGACACGACTGTGACTAGTCTAATCTCCGGTGCGAAGCGAAGGAGGTGACCGATGGAGAGAGAGTCGCGGCGCACGGCGGGGATTCTCCTGGTCGTGCTGCCCACGGTGATGCTCGGAGGGGTCAGCCTTTTGCGGCTGCTGGCCGGAGACCCGGAATACATGGCCAACCCGCTGCGCCAGAATCTCTGGCGCGCCGGGCATGCGCACGCCGGCGTCCTTCTTGTGCTCGCCCTCGTCTGCCTGCGATACGTGGAAGAGGCGGCTCTCTCACACGGGATGAAGACGTTCGTCCGTTCCGCGATTCCCGCCGCGGCGATCCTGCTTCCGGCCGCGTTCTTCTTTTCGGTGGCGCCACCGAAGGCGACGCACCCGAACGGCTTGATCTCGCTCGCGTACGTCGGCGCCTTCCTTCTGGCGGCCGGCGTCGTCGTTCTCGGCGTCGGTCTCTTGAGACGTCCGGCCGCTTCGTGAGCTCCTCCTTCTCCGACCACTTCTCCGGCGTCTCATCGGCGTACGCCGAGTTCCGTCCGCGGTATCCCGATTCCCTCTTTGCCTGGCTTGCGGGGCTTCCGGCGGGGCGCGGTCTGGCGTGGGACTGCGCGACCGGCAGCGGCCAGGCGGCGATCGGGCTCGCCTCGCGATTCGAGCGCGTCGTCGCGACCGACGCCAGCGCGGAACAGATCGGCGCCGCAGTGCCGCATCCGCACGTCGACTATCGCGTCGCGCCGGCCGAGGCGAGCGGTCTCGACTCGGAATCCGTCGATCTCGTGACGGTCGCGCAGGCGCTGCACTGGCTCGACCGTCCGGCGTTTTTCGCGGAGGTGCGGCGCGTGCTCCGACCGGACGGCGCCGTGGCGGCGTGGGCGTACGGCAATCCGAGGGTGGACGAAACGCGGGCCGACGAGGTCCTACGGCGTTTCACCTCGGAGACGGTCGGCCCCTATTGGCCGCCGGAGCGCGCCCTCGTCGACGCGGAGTATCGGACGATCGATTTTCCTTTCGCCGAGATCGAGCCGCCGGCCTTCCCGATGGAGGCCTGGTGGCCGCTCTCCGCTCTTCTCGGATACATCGGAACCTGGTCCGCGACCACGCGCTTCCGCGCGTCGCAGGGGTACGATCCGCTGCCGGCGCTCGCGGCGCGGCTGCGGCACTTCTGGGGCGATCCGGAGACTCCGCGGCGGATCGAGTGGCCACTCGCTCTGCGGGTCGGGCGCGTCGAAGCACCGAAGAAGGCGTCGCAATGAACAAACGAAAGTCTGTCGACCGGCGCGATCTCCTCCGCCGGCTGGGATTCACAGGAGCGGCGCTCGCGCTTCCGGTCGTCCGGTCCGTGCGTCGTGGGCGCGAGGAGCCGGCGGAGGAGGTCGCGCCGGCGGAAGACCTGATGCGCGAGCACGGGGTCTTGAACCGCGTGCTTCTCGTTTACGAAGAGTGCTTGCGCCGTCTCTCGTCGAAGGGGGCAGACTTCGCTCCACGGTCGTTCGCGGATGCCGCGCGGATCATTCGCAGCTTCATCGAGGACTACCACGAGAAGGTCGAAGAAGACCATCTCTTCCCGCGCTTCGAAAAGGCGAGCCGGCACGTGAATCTCGTGAAGACACTTCGCGAACAGCATCGGGCGGGCCGCCGTCTGACCGACGAGATGCTCCACCTCGCGACCGACGCCGGATTTCGCAACCCCGCCGACCGCGAGCGTCTGCGCGCGGACGTCACCGGGTTCATCCGGATGTACCGGCCGCACGAAGCGAGGGAAGACACCGTCCTGTTCCCGGCGTTTCGCGGGATCGTCTCGTCGCACGAGTACGCGAGCCTCGGCGAGGACTTCGAGAAGAAGGAGCACCAGCTTTTCGGGAAAGAAGGTTTCGAAGGCATCGTCGAAAAGGTTGCGGCGATCGAGAAAGAGCTCGGCATCTACGATCTCGCGAAGTTCACGCCCGCTCTGTGACGCGCGGGTGAGCGCTCGACTCTCGGAGACCCCGCTGCGCGAGAACGTTTTTGTCTGGACGCTCGGCGGAGACCGGATCGAGTCGAGTTACGGCGCGAACTGCACGGCGGTCATCGGTCGCGAAGCGGTTCTCCTCGTCGATCCTCTGATCGCGCCGGCGCACGCCCGGCT
>WNGA01013635.1_pt1 | contig 10367 bp, 9 predicted proteins | sample 5400061 | NCBI WGS metagenome assembly WNGA01 (sample SAMN13153366, study PRJNA577476) | soil metagenome | isolation source: 100 cm soil or saprolite under grassland replicate 2 | place: USA:California | collected 2016-06-15
CCGCCCACACCGCCGCCGTCCGCCTCTGCCACGGCGGCCAGACCGGCCCCGCGTTCACGCTCACCACCGAGCCGCTCCCGGCGGGAAATCCGCGCCGAGCCGAAGCGGTACGCACCGCGTCGCGCGAACGCGCCGGCACCCCGCGCGAACAGGTCGAGGCGCTGCTCGCCCGCCGCCACGGCCACACCGCAACCACCGGTGACAAACAGGCGCAGGCGCTCGCGCGCGAACGGCGCCGCACGGACGTTCGCCAGGACCAGCCGTGATCAGCACCGGTCGTCGCTGTGCTCGTATCTGCAGTCGTATCTGCGGTCGTATTAAGACACGACCACCCTCCAACCCCGATAACCCCTGCACCAGGGCCGCGTACGCGGGCGTAATCACTGCCCGACACGCGGGCACAGAGAAACAAGAAGAGAAGGACGGGCCGTGGCGGAGCGCCTGATCCGCCGCCGGCGGCCGGGCCGGCTCTCAGCCGGCCATGCCAGCCGGCTGGCCGCGCAACTGACCGAGCGCGACCGCACGATCGCGCTCGACTGCTACGACCACCGCGCGCTCACCACCGAGCAACTGCGCCGGCTCCACTTCCACAGCCCGCGGGTCGCGCAGCGGCGCCTCAACCAGCTCTACCAACTGCGCGTGCTCGAACGCTTCCGCCCGCCGTGGTCGCCAGGGGAAGGTTCGACCCCCTACCACTGGACGCTCGACGAGGCCGGGGCCCGCATCGTCTGCGAGCTGCTCGTGCTCCCCCGCGAACAGCTCGCCTGGAACCGTGACAGCACGCTCACGCTCGCCGGCTCAAGCAAGCTCACCCACCAGCTGGCAGTCAACGAGTTCTTCACCCAGCTCGCCGCCGAAGCGCGGCAAGCCGGCGCCACCCTGCGCGAATGGTGGGGCGAGCGGCGTGCCGCCGCCGCCTTCGCCGGCGCGCTCGCCCCCGACGGCTACGGCCGCATCGAGCTCGGCGGAGACTCGATCGCCTTCCTGCTCGAACTCGACCGCGGCAACGAACCTCACTCCCGCCTGCACGAGAAGGCACAACGCTACGCGCGGGAACTCCCCCGCAGCGAGCTGGCCGACCGCAAGCCGCTTGTGCTCCTGCTTGTCCCGTCGCCCGCGCGCGCCGAGCACGCGCACGAGGTACTGGCCAGCGAGCCCGCGCCGATCGTAGTGAAGGTCTGGACTCCGCAAGCCGGCGGTTCGCCGTTCGCGCTCGCGCACGAGGCGCGGGCCGGCTGGGACTTCAGCTCTGAATCCGGAGCGCCGGCGTGAACGCCGCCAAGAGACGAGCAGGCGAGCAACGAGGTCGTCCGCTCGGCAAGCGGCGAGAGGATGAGCCTGGCGCGATCGGGCCAGCGTTTTTCTGGTGTCTGCCACGCGCCAGGCGCGCCGGGGCCGAGTGCGTGGTCGAGACCGGCGAGGCCTACCTCATCGTGCGCCGGTGAGCAGGCGCGTCCTCCCGCACTCATTCACCGATAAGGAGCTGCGGATGCTTCCCAGCCGCTTCGTGCCAATGAGCGAGCACGAGGAAGAACAGCTGATCGATGCCCTCGCCGAGCTGCTCATCGAATGGCTCGAACTCCACCCGGACCGGCTCCCTGTCGGCCTGGGCCGGTCCGGTCGCTCGGAACGCCTCCGCGAACCCGATTCGGTGGAGAGGTGATCGGCCAAGCTCGGGTGTCACGGGGAGCCGAACGTGCGCGCAGAGGAACGACCCGCAGTCGAGCGCGGCCGGCAGTCGTCTCAGAGAGTTCCGCGCTCCTCGAGCCAGCGGTCGAGGAAGGGATCGCTCAGCTCAGGGCCGCCGCCGGCCTGACGCATCACCTCGCCCCGACCCTCGAGGCCAGCGAGCGCCTTGTCGACGCTTCCTCGCTTCAAGCCGACGGTAGCCAGTACCGCCTCCTCGTAGATGCTGCCGCGGCCGCTCGCGAGCGCCAGCGCGAGCCGCTGCTCGTTTACCGGCAACCCCTCCCAGCGCGCCCGCAGCACCGGAACCGCGCTCCCGTAGGCGCGCTCCAAGGCGTCGATCCAGGCGGTCTCGTCGGCGGTCGAACCTCGCGGTGTGATCTCCCACAGGTGGTGTGCAAGCAGCATGGTCCGCTGCGGGTGACCGCGAGCGAAGCTGACCAGCGGCGTCAGCGCATCCCCCGGATCGCGGTCCGTCCGCTGGAACCGCTCATCGATGTAGACCCCGGCGTCGTCGATTGGGAGGGGTGCCAACTCGATCGGGAGCGCGTGCTCGAGCAGCGGGCGCGAGGGGTCCTCGAACAGCCTCCGCATCAAGCTCGGCGCCGAGCCGGCGAAGATGTAAGAGGCATCCTCGACCTGATGCTGGATCACGCTGCGGATCACGCCGTCGGCGCCCTCGACCCGCAGCAGATCCTGGATCTCGTCGAAGGCGATTACGCTCCGCTTGCCCGTCTTTTCGGCCAGCTTCGTCGGCAGGTCAAGCAGACGCAACAGCACGCTTTCTGCATCCACCTTCGGATTCGATTGCAGCAAGGCCGTAAATCCGCCGCCGCCCAGCGACAGCCCGACGTTCCAAGAACGCAGCAGGGCATCGGCAGCGCGCCGGATCGGTCCCTTCAACCTCGCCGCATAGGCGCGCTCGATCCGCACCACGATCGCACCCATCGTCAACACGCCATGAAGGTCCACCAGCGCCGTCGGCAGCCCCACCTCCCCCGCCTGGCGAAGGACGCGCCCAAGCAGCGTCGTCTTCCCATATCGGCGGGGCGCCACGAGCCGCGCTGAGTGTCCCCCATCGGCGAGCGCGAACAGGTTCTCAGCCTCGCCGTCACGGTCGATCATGTCCTCGGGCCTGACTGGGCCGGACACCTGAAACGGGTTGATCTCGCGTACCATCGCCGGCGCCTTGACTACCGATGGTAAGCGAAATTGCCTACCCAGAGCAGGCGAGGCCGACGCGGGTTGTCTACCAAAGGTAGGCCAAAATGCCTACCTATGGTAGGCTTCTCATGCGGATCACAAACCTTCGCCCACTACCTGAACCCATGAATCAGGTCCGGCCATACCGGCCTGCTCTTCGAGCCCATTCCAAGGAGGCGTGATGACACGATCACCTCTCGCGACGGTGCCCAACGTCGACGCCGAGGCGGCGCCGGTGCGCGTCGCCACCTACACCCGTATCTCAACCGACGAGGAACGCCAGCCGAACTCACTTGAGGCGCAGGCAGAACGTCTCGAAGCATTCGTGCATAGCCAACCCGGCTGGCAGATCGAGCGCCATTATGAGGACCAGTTCACCGGCACCGCGATCGAGCGACCCGCGCTCACCCGCCTGCTCCGCGACGCCAAGCTCGGCCGCTTCGACCTCCTTCTCGTTTACCGGGTCGACCGCCTTGCCCGCTCGATTCGCGGCCTCGCGCAGATCATCGACGAGCTCGGCCAGACAGACATCACTTTCCGTTCGGCCACCGAACCCTTCGATACCGGGACCCCGGCCGGTCGGATGATGGTGCAGATGCTCGGCGTCTTCGCCGAGTTCGAACGAGCGATGATCGTCGAGCGGATTCTCGCGGGCCAAGAGCGCAAAGCCGCCCGCGGAGGCTGGTGCGGCGGCCGCCGACCGTTCGGCTACGACATCGCTGCTGATCGCGACCACCTCGAGCCAAACCCGACCGAGGCACCGCTCGTACCAGTCATCTTCGACCTTTACGCCAAGCGCAAGCTCGGCTCCGCCGCGATCGCCCACTGGCTGAACGAGCGCGGCTACCGGACCAAAGACGGCCGTTCCTGGAGCCGGCCCAGCGTCCTCACGGTCCTTCGCAACCGCTCCTACCTCGGCCAGATTTACTACCGCGGCAACTGGTATCCCGCTCCGCACGAGCCGCTCATCCCCGAGGCGTTGTTCGAGCGGGGCCAGAGGATCCTGGCCGAACGCGGCGAGAACAAATCGACACGGCGCTCGAACGCTTCGGATTATCTCCTCACCGGGCGGGTGCGCTGCGGGCGTTGCGGCCAGGCTTACCTCGGCACCGCGGCCACGGACGTTCCGGCCGCTACACCTACTACACCTGCTTCACGCGACACCGCTACGGCACGAAACATTGCTCCAACGATCGCCTCCCCGCCGACAAACTTGAGGAGGCGATCATCAGCCGCCTCCAAGCGGTTCTCGCCGACCACGGTCGTCTCAACCGAGCAGTCGATCGTGCCTATGCTCGCCTCGTTGACCAGCAGCCCAAAGCCGCAGACGAGCGTGCGGCCGTCGAGCAGAAGCTGCGCGAGGCGCGCGCCGCACTCGACCGCTACTTCCGCTCGTTCGAGCGCGGCACCATGCCCGAGGAAGCGTGCGCGCCCCGCATTGCCGGCCTCACCGAGCAAGCACAGAGTCTGGAACGCCGCCGCGCCGAGCTCGCCCATGCAGTCGAAGATCTAGAAGAACCTACGAAAGCGCGGGACGAGGACTTCGCAGCCCTCCACCGCGAGCTTGAGCAAGCAGTTGAACACGGCCCGCTCCCCCGCCGTAAGGTGATCCTCCAGGCCCTGATCGAAGAGATCACTGTCGACTCGCGGGCCGCGATCAAACCGACGTTTCGCGTGCCCGCGGTTCGACACGTGTACGGATCGATGGAGCTAGCCGGACTCGAACCGGCGACCTCCTGGGTGCGATCCAGAATTTGAGGTTTCCGGGCTCATCAGCGATTTCCACGGATTAGCCCCGTTTACAGGGCTTTCCTTCCTGCCTCGGCCAATCGCCGCCTCGGGCTTCCACGCCTCTCCGCGCACCGCTGGGTTGCATATGGGTTGCACGCGCCGTTGTCTCACTGAGCAATACACGCACAAATGCTCTTCGACTCGACTCCGCCTCCTTCGCGCCGGTATCTGCGGAGACCTTCATTACGAGGGACTCCCCGGTTCGGGTCCTGAAGCGGATTCAGCTTAAGAATGCGGATTCCGTGCGTCGCGGGAACCCTTGGCCAACTGCGTTTTCCGGTCTCGTGCGACCCTGGTGCGACCTCCACGCTGTCTACACGGGAGCAGGATTTGAACCTGCGAGCTCCGGGTTGTGCGAGCTGCGGCATGCTTCTGCCGCGGCGGACCATGGATCGGCCTCTTCACCGAGTGGTTGGTCCGCTCCGCCGCAATGAACCGAAAGCCGCCTACCGGGTCTCGCTCTCCCTTGCCGAAGAAGGCCGCGGCTTTTTCAAGAGCTGCCGCACCTCGCACCCGACCCGTCAACCGGCGCCCTCCTCGGACAGAGCAGACACGAGATCGGCGACCCGCGGCTTGTAACCACGACGGTCTCGCATCCTGACCTCCTTCAGTCGAGGCAACCGGGCGAGCGGTGTCAGGTCTCCATCGACAATGCGCGTCGATCCCCATGCATAAAGCACTTCGAGCTGCTCGAGCGACCCGATGGGAACCAGCGACTCTATGTCCCCGCACTCGCTTAACCCGAGGAAACGAAGATTGACCAGCGACTCTACGCCGTCGATGGTGTCCAGCGCCGGGCAGTCCTCGAACTCGAGTTCTCGAAGCGAGGTAACTCCGGCGACGTCGCTGATGTCCTGCAGCTGGCGCGCCATGAAAACGCCGAAAATCTTCAGCTCGGGTAGTCAGCCAGGCCCGACAGCGATTCCAGATACGGCGCTTCCTTGATGGTCAGCCGCTCCAGACTCACGTGATCGCGAAAGGCGTGAAGGTCGGGGTCGTCAAACCGCCAGGTGATGACGCTCTGCAACGCATTCAGGCGACCGAGCGTCCCGCGAATCAGTTCCCACTCACCTGCGACGGACCGGAGGCGAGGAAGAGCCCCGAGGTCCAGCTCGGCACTCGGAGCGGCCTGCACGGACAGCGCTTGGAGCGAATCGCGAAGACGCCCGATCGGCTCCAGGTCGGTTATCCCGCGATCCAGGATGTTCAGCCGACGAACGCCCCAGCTGCCATCGAGGAACCCGAGGTGCCCCTCGGAGAAACCGCGTGCGTAGTTCAGGACAAGGCCGTCAGCAACACCCCGCGCGAGAGCCTCGCCGGCCTCCTCGGCCCATCTGCCCGTCACCACCAGCGTGCGGCCCTCCGGCGCGTCCTCAACGACGTATCCGGCTTGCGACGTCATGGCCGAGCGTAGGGCTGGGGCATCAGACCAAAGCGCCGCGGCCCGATCGGATTGCGGATGTTCAGCAGAGCATCGATGCCGCCCAGCTCATCAATCTTCTGTTGCTCGGCGATCTCGCGCGCGGCCTTGCCGCCCGTAACACTGATGCGCTCTGCGGCATCCAGCTCGGCTTGGGTAAAACGACCGCCGTTCTCGATGAGATGCTGAGAGAACCGTGCCGTGATGTTGCCGGGCTGGCCGACATACGTACCGCGCGCTCCCTGCATTACATAGATGCCTTCGTTCGCTGCCTCCCCTGCGGCAAGGAAACGGCGGAGTCGCGCCTTCGCGGACTGAGCCCCAGCTTGGGAATCGGAGCCGCGACCCGGCTGGACGCAGCATGAGGGGCCGCTAGCGCGCCTTGGGCGTTCAGCGCGACCGGGTCGTAACCGTAGATCGCACCAGGGGAGGGCGTCGTAATCGCATGTGCCAGACCAGCATGAGCGACGAGCAACAACGCGACGACCGAGATCGCGGACAAGCCAGCCAGCGCCTTCAGACTGGGCGCGCCCCTCCAGGAAACGTGCCGATGAATGCGGCCGCTCAAGCGGGAGCCTCTACCTCGGCGCGAGCCGCCAACACCTCCATCAGTCCCCAGTCGCCGTTAGTCGCCGACGAAGACGAGGTAGGTGTGCACGTCGCGGAAGGCCCGCGTAGCAAGTTCGCGCAGCTCGGCTAGATGCACTTGATCGAACGCATCCGCCACGATCTCCAACTCCTCGAGAAGCTGCCCACACTGGGCTCGGTTGAAGACGGTGTCCCCCCACGGGTCCACCCACTTGAGGACATCGAGGCGCGGGTTGGTTCTCACCTCCTCAGGCACGACGAGGCCCTCAAGCCGTGCCTCAACCTTGGGTTCAACGATTTCGGTCCAGAGCTCGACGGTGATGGGCATTGCTATGGCACCCCCGGATGCATCGTGACCAGCTTGCCGCTGGACGTCGTGACGACGGTGTAGACGGACGTCGGTTGTCCGGTAGCAACGTCGATACCGATGTTGCGGCCAGCGTCAACGATCCTGACGAGGTTGGTATTCGCCTGCGTAGCCGGCGCGATCCGCTCGGCGGCCGAGACCAGGTCGGAGATCGACTCCCCAGCGTTGAAGATGCTCTTCCCTGCCGTCTGCGCGCCTCCGGGGAAATGTCGCGCGAGCGTGTGGTTCGTTCCCTTGGCCGAGATCTCGATCGGAGATTTGAAGGCTCCCGCGTTGCCCGCTGGTCCTATCTCCGCAAGTGGCGCTTCTTCTGCGGCAATCCCGAGTTCGCCGCGCTCCTCTGCGAGAATGCGTCCCCAGATATTCTTCAGCGTGGTTCCCCATTCCGCCGATGCTTCGCGGCTGAAGAACTGGGCGAGCAGCCCTTCGGATTCGGCTGCGAATAGAAATTCCCCTGCGGCCCACCCGGCCACTGCCACCAGGATGGGTGCGCACAGGTGCGTCGGGAATCCGTAGGGGCTGAGGGTTTTGCAGATGTGGATGCCGATCGACATCAGGTGCGAGACTCCGTGCGCGAGGGTCGCGGCGGCGCCGTAGACGGCGTCCGCGCTGCCCCACATGACGGCGCCGACGAAGCTGCTCGCGGTCATCCCGGACGGGTCGTCGAGGGTTGTCGGCCGGTCGCCGGCGTAGACGTAGGCGGAGACATACGGGTCGGTCAGTGCCGGCGCGAGCGGATCGGTGGAGAGGAAGCGTCCGTCGCTAGTGTCGTACTGGCGCGCGCGTAGGTCGTACAACCCCGAGCCGGTGTCGAGGTATTGGCTGTCGAACTCGACTGGGTTATCGGGAGCGGACGGGTCGACTTTGGTCGCCGTCTTCGTCGCGCCGAAGGGCTCGTACGCGTACGACCATTCTGTGTTCGTCGACGAGTCGGTCATCTTCGCGACCGAGCCTTGTTGGTCGCGCAGGTAGTAGAAGCTGGCCGCGGAGGTCTGCGTCGTAGATGGGCCGTCGGCGTCGGACAGGTAGCGGCGGATCAGGTTGCCGGAGCCGTCTGATTCGCGCGCGAGCTGCGGCAAATCGTCGAGCGCGTTCTCGTCCCAGAGGTAATTGGTCGTGGTTGTTCCGTCGGACGCGGAGAGGCGGTTGCCGCTGCCGTCGTAGGTGTAGGTGGTCGTCGTCGAGCCGACGGTCGCGGAGGCGAGGTTGTCGGCGAGGTCGTAGGAGAAGCTGGAGCTGCCCCTGCCGGTCTCGCGACCGTCGGCGTCGTAGCCGTAGGTGGTCGTCGTCGTGCCGTCGGTCGTCGACGTCACCTGGTCGGCAGCGTTGTAGCTGTAGGTGAGCGTGCCGCTCGAGCGGGTCTCGGTCTGGCGGCGTCCGGTCGAGTCGTACGTCCACGAGATCTTCGGGTCGGAGCCGTTCGGGCACGAGCTCTGGAAGCAGACGCTGGTCAGGCGGCCGAAGTTGTCGTAGCCGTAGGTCTCGACCGATCCGCCGAACTTCGCCACCTGCGTTGGGGCGCCGGCGGCGTTCCGGGTTATCTGGAAGTCGGTGACCTGGGTGCTACCGTTCGCGGCTGCGATTTCCGACAGCTGCCCTGCGTGGTTGTAGGAGCGGCTTTCGACGATCCCGTTCGGCAGCGTCTTCGAGGTCAGCGTGCCCGCGGGGTCGTAGCCGAATGACGTGACGTTTGACCCCTGCGTCAACGAGCTGAGTTCCTCCGCGTCGTTGTAGCCGTACGACACGGAGGTCGAGTCGGGATGAGTCGTGTGGGTGAGGTTGTCGGCGGCGTCGTAGCTGTAGGCGAAGGTGGCGGGGCCGCGGCCGAGCGAGGTGACCCGGTTGGCGGCGTCGTAGCCGTAGCTCTTTGCGCCGGCGCCGTCGGTCGTCGAGGTCAGCCGGTTCGTGTTGTCGTAGACGTAGCTGACATCCGGGGTCGAGTCGGAGTAGTCGATGCTCGTCAGGCGGCCGGCATGGTCGAAGCCGTAACTCGTCGTTCCCAGCGATGGGTTCGAGGCCGCGTTCGCGATCGCGTCGACGCGGCTCGTCAGCTCGTTGTCGGCGTCGTAGGAGAACGTCCACTGCTTGCCCAGCGGATTGGTGAGGCTGGTGAGCCGCTGGGCCGCGTCGTAGCCGTAACTCGTCGTGTGCAGGTTCGCGTCGGTGCCTGTCGTCAGGTTGCCGACGTCGTCGTAGCCGTACGACGTCGTCGACGAGTCCGGCGCAGTCACCGACTGCAGCCGGCCGACGGCGTCGTAGCCGTAGGAGACCGAGTGCGAGAGCGGATCGGTCTTCGCCTGCAGGCGGCCGTCGCGGTCGTAGACGAACGTGGTCACATGGCTGAGCGGGTCGGTGACCGAGGTGCGGTTGCCGGCCTCGTCGTAGGCGAACGAGAACTTGTAGTCGTTCGGGTTCGCTCCGCTGGCGTTGCCGCGCGGATCGACCGATGCGATTAGCCGGCCGGCGTCATCGTAGGAGAACGTTGCCTCGTTGCCCAGCGGGTCGGTGACCGAGGTCACGTTGCCTGCGGCGTCGTGGCTGTAGTCGGTCTCCTTGCCGCGACCGTCCGTTCTCGAGATTCGACGGTTCAGGTCGTCGTAGGTGCTCGAGACCGTGTGTGAGAGCGCGTCGGTTCTCGACGTGCGGTTTCCGTTCGCGTCGTAGCCGTACGAGGTCGTGTGCGCGAGCGGATCGGTGACCGAACTCAGGCGGTTGAGCACGTCGTAGCTCGCGTCGGCCTCATGACCGAGCGGGTCCGTCTGGGACGTGAAACTTCCGTTCGCGTCGTACCCGTACGTCCAGGTGTAGTCGGACGGGGTCGCGCCGGTGAGGTTGCCGCGCGGCGTCACCTTCGAGGTCATTCGCCCGGCGTCGTCGTAGCCATAGCTGGTCGTGTGCCCGAGCTGGTCGGTGACGGAGGCGAGCTCGCCGCGGACGGTGTACGTCCGCGTCACCGTCGAGGAGTCCGGGGCGGTGACGCTCGTCAGCTCATTGGCGTCGTCGTAGGCGTACGTCCAGGTCTTGTTGAGCGCGTTTTTGACGGTTGCCCTGTTGCCGGCGTCGTCGTAGGTGTAGCTGGTGACGTCGCCGAGTGGATCGGTCTGCGTCAGCACGTGTCCGGCGGCGTCGTAGGTGAAGACAGTCTTGTAATCGTTCGGGTTCGTGCCGCTGACGTTGCCGCGCGGATTAACGATGGACGTCACGCGCCCTGCGAAGTCGTAGCCGTAGCTGGTGATGTCACCGTCTGGATCGGTCTCAGACGTGAGGTTGTTCGCGCTGTCGTAGCCGAAGCTCGTTGTCTTCGATCGCGGG
>WNGA01013636.1_pt1 | contig 10366 bp, 7 predicted proteins | sample 5400061 | NCBI WGS metagenome assembly WNGA01 (sample SAMN13153366, study PRJNA577476) | soil metagenome | isolation source: 100 cm soil or saprolite under grassland replicate 2 | place: USA:California | collected 2016-06-15
CACGGCCGGTGTAATTACCGGCGATACTGTAGGCGGTGTAGGAGGTGTCGGTGATGTTCGCGGTGATGCGGGCGGTGCCGTGGACGGCGAGTGTGGCGGTGCCGCGGCCCGTGAAGATCGGGTCGTACTTCGGGTCGTAGTCGATGCGGCCGGCAGCGGTGACGTCGAATGGTATTGAGGGACCTCCCAAGGTTCTCAGTTGGTGTGTTCCCGGAGGGAGGCTGAAGTGTTGCTCCGTGTGTGCATCTTTCCACGTCGGGTCGTCCGAAATCGCGATGTTTACGTAGGACGTGGCACTCGCGTTGATGGCGATGGGGAAAGTCGAGGGCGGGGGCGGGGGTGGGGGTGGGGCAGTTGTGGATGCCGAGGGAGTTGGCGTTGGGGCCGGACTCGTAGTCGTGCTGGTGGGCTGCAGAGCGGCTTGACTGGCCGGTGCTGGCGAGTTCGCCGACGGTTCGGTGGTCGGCGGTTGTGACGAAGTTGGCGTCGGTGCGGGAGGGTTCGTCGATGGTTCGGTGGTGGGCGGCGGGGCCACGGCCGACGTCGATGGATGGGGGGCCTCGGCCTGCGGTGCTGCCGGCTTCGGGGACGGCATGGCGGTGAAGGTCGCGATGGTCGCGGCCGGTGGGCTGGTGGTGGTCTTGGGGTGGTGCGAGGCTGTGAGGAAGGCGACCACGATCACGGTGGCTACCGCGGCGATGGCGCGGGCGACCGTCGGTATGTTCTGGATGGCCTGCGCCGCCTCTGAGAAACCTGGCAGCTTGAGGACTTGTCTTGTGGCGGCGTCGGTGACGCTGCGGAGGCTGTTGGCTACCCGCTTGAGAAGTCCGGTGGGGGTTTGGCCTGCCAGTGCCGCGGTGGGGACGATGGTCACCACTGTGGTGGCTGATCCGGACAGGGCTGCGGTTTCGGAGGGCGCGTGGGACCACAGCGCGAGGATTGCCCGGCGCCGCTCGTCGTCGTCGCCGTCGAGGTAGGTGGACAGCAGCAGCAGACCGGCGGGTCCGAGGGCCCATTCACTGCTTTGGCCCGCGTTGCGGAAGACCAGGTGGCAGCTCTTGCATGAGTCGGGATTGGCGTGGCTGGTCAGCGCGGACCGGTCCGCGGCGCTGATCTGGGCGTATCGGACGGGGCCGTGGAGAGAAGGCGAGTGCACGCAGCTGACGGCTTGGGTGCAGCTACGGATTCCCCGGGCCACGGCGAGCACTCCGAGCGCCACGCGGATCTGGGCTCGGGCACGGCTCAATTCCCGGTCAACCCGGGTGGCTGTCCAGTCCGGTCCGAGTTCCTTGGCCACCGCGGCGCTTGGGACGTCCGCATCGGGGCCGCGGAGCTTGATGATCGTCTTCATCAGAGCTTGTCGGGCCCGTGGTAGGCATTCGATGACCTCCCACACGGCCGCGACGAGTTCCCACTTGCCGTAGCTGTCGAACCCCCGTTCCTCGTGCGGCTGCTGGTCCGCGGCCACCTCGACCGGGTGATCGGCCAGGCGGCTGCGGGTCCCGGCGGCGACCTTGTTCCGCCCGCTGCGGACGTTCTTCGCGATGCCCCACAGCCACGGTCGGAGTTCAGCGACCTCCTTCGCGTCCGTCGCCGTGGCTGCCGTTGCGGCCCGCGTGAACACCTCGTGGACGCAGTCCTCGGCCTCATCGCGGTCCAGGAGCCCGCCCTGGAAGAAACGGCGCAGCCGCTCAGCATGCTCCCGGTACAGCTCCTCAAGGACTGTCTGGTCACCAGCCCGCAGCCGTACCCACATCTGGTCGGGCGAGATCGGGGCCGGGTCCTCGGCCTGCTGGTTGTCGGTGCGGTCCCGCGTCATCTCACTCCCCAAGGCCCAAGGCCCGAACGTGTCAAAAGGTACGTGTGCCACGGGCCGCCCGACCTCTCATCCCCCACCAACATCAACTTCGCGGTCCTCAGGGAGCGGCCTGATCCCCAGGGTGCGCACCGGTCCCGGGTCCGGCCGCAGCGGCTGCACCGGTACCGCAGGGCCGCCGACGGCGGCAAGAAGACGCCTCCGGGACGTGAGAGAACACGACGCCGGCGGCCACGTCATGAGTACTCCACGTCCTCCACCTGACACAGCTGACGCCAATGCCGACAGGCCAAGAACGGAGGTGATATCAATGCAGCCGCACTGGATCGTGGTCTGGGTGATCTTGCTCCTGACGGTCGTCAGCTAGTAGCACACGGTGGACCGTGGAGAACTCCGAACGCCTCGAATCGCCCAGTCGAGTAGTGGGCTACCCAGACTGGCACGAGGCGGGCTGTTCGGGACGTGCGGCTGGCCCGCGATGCGTCGGGCCAGCCGCCGTTCACCAGGACCGAGCGGTGTAAGCAAGTGCCCTACAGGTCGCGTACCGCGGGCAGAAGGCGGCGCACGGGTGCCTGACCGCTGTTGGGGGAGCTCGCCCCAGCGGCTCCTGAAGTCGTGCCAGCGGGTACATCTGGGTCACCGTCCGCGCCGCGCCTGATCAGCAGGTCCGCTACCAAGGGCGTACCCTCACGAGCATGACGCCTTCCACGGGTGTCCACAAGGCAGGAATCAGGACATCCGCGGTGTCCATTGGACAGCGTGTCGATTGATCGTCGACGATGTCCCGATCACCAGGCGGAACGGTGCGCGTCTCACAGGCCGCCCGCCGGGTGCGACGACCCACCTGTCGTGTACGGCGGACCCGGGAATCTAGAAGTATTCCCAACGGATCCCGTAGCCGAACCCCGGAGTTAGATCGCGAAACTCGCAACTCACCTCACCGAACCGATCCGCCCGCAACAGATCACCGGTCGGTTGCCGGTCATAGATCACAACCGGCGGAACCCTCGTCAGCCGCCACACCCGCTGCGGCATGCGGTCCGGCCCGAATCGGATCCGCAAACAGAAATACTCCGTTCGGGCGAACGGTATATGGACATAGTGCGGGGCCATCGGCTGGCCACGCGGCACGGTCAGCCTCATCGCGTACCAGTGCTCCGCATCGGCCACCAGCGGCGAGGCCAAAGTGATGACATTCTCAAAGTAACTCTCATACGGCTGTGCCCGCCTCTCAAGGTGGCCTCCGTACAGTAGCTCCGCGTGCAGGCCATGCCCCTCGGTCCGGTCATCTGGATGCCGCGGAACGCTGATCGACGTCACCAACTCGGCAAGGCCGTCCATCGTCGCAACGATGCGTCGCAATTCCAACGCCTCGGGCGGATCGGCATCCATTCGCAACACAGCGACGAACGATGCCACCAGCCAGCCATACACAGAATTCGGCGCCGGATCATGACCGGCGTGTGCCCGCACTGCCTCGGCGAACAGTCGAAACGCTCGATCCACCTTCCGCCGGGCGGTCCGCGGGTCACATCTCCACTCCTCCGCCAACCACGCCAACCGCTCCCCGAGAAACCGGCCGCGATCGGCTGGCTGCACAGCGACGGCCGCCCGCACCGCCAACCGTGGCTCTGCATCAAGGGGCTCCGAAGCCATCATGATCCAGTCCACCACCTTGCGCCGGACAACCTCCGCATCGTCGTCCACCGCCACGGCCGCAAGCCGACGCAACCTCGGCCCGATCCTCGAACCTAGATCAACTGCGTAGACCGCCTCGCCCCTGCGAAGGGTCCGCAGCTCATCCTCCAGCCCACCGTCGCCTGTCACACATCCACCTCCCGTGTCACGTCGCCCGTCACATGCCGACAAAGACAGCGGCCGGGACGCCCAAGGGCCCAAGAAGCCGCTCTTGAACCCCTCAGACACTGGAAACGAGGATAACAACAGCAACACCCAGATACCACCGACGAGAGCGCAGCCCATCGCACAGGCCCAGTCCCTCGGGCGCACCACATCAAACCTGCACGCTTTCATCGGGTCATCCTCGGCAGGATGGTAAAGCCAGTGACGATTCGGACAATGGCCGCGACATTGCGGCGGAGCCACACCGTGCGTCGCGGCTCACACTCGGACGACAAGGGTCCAGCGCCGACCCAGCAGCATCAACCCGAACACCCCGACCAGCCGAGACCCCCGGTCCAACGAGAGGCCGCCTACTGGGCGCGGTGCATCGACCGGCTCGTGCCCGGATACGAAACGATGCATCCCCTCGAGCTAGAATACCGAGTCCTCGAGCTCACCCGAACGCACGGTCGAGTCACGAGGCTGAACGGTATCCACCAACAGTGAATCCACCGCTCGCCCCTAGACAGTCGAACCCACGACGACGCCGTAACCAGGCGCCACACACGAACGGTCCGCACACTGACCGTCAGTCAATCCGGCGTCAACCATCGCGACATCTTTGGGACAATGGTACATACCACTCCCGTCGGCCGACGTCGAACGGGCTGGTCCATCGCAGCCTTCCCCAACCGACAGGTGCATACATTCGCTCTTCGGCACGGTCGTGTGGTGGCTGTGGTCAGGTGATGCGGGCGGCGTAGCCGGTGGATTTTAGTGGTGGTGTCTGGATGGGCGATGGCGGCGATGGTTTCGACGCCGGTAACCAGACGCGGTCCGGGGCGGACGATGATGCTGTTGGCGTCCAGCGCCCACACGGTAGGGAGGAGCGCGCAGTGGCGCGAGATGACTGACGCGTCCGTCGACACCTCTGCCACGCCCGAACAGTTCGTCGCTGCGGCCCTGCGGGGACGGCAGGCGGTCCAGCGGCTGATCGCCGCCAAGCGCCGGTCGTCGGGCGACGACCTCACCAGCGGCAACGTCGTGACCGACGATCCGCGATCTACCGCAACAGTCCACCGCCCGCCCGACGAACGATGTTCCACCCAGCACCCGCGGCCGCACAGGCAGATCCTGTACGGGAGCAGGCACGTGGACAACTACTTCGCCGATGCCGGGGGCTGGGGAAGCGGTCGTCGGCGCCTGAGCTCAGGTGACGTGGCCGGTGATGGTGAAGGTGACGCTGGTCAACGGGTCATCGGCGGTGCACTGTCCGACGAACGAGACGACGTCGCTCGTACCGGCGATGTCCTTCGCTGAGTTCGATAACGTGGCCGCCGCCGGTGTTGACCGAGGCGTCGGCGTACGCGCCGGTCACTGCCTTGGTTCCGGCGGTGGTCGGGATGCGCAGGACGAACTCGTTACGTCCCGTTGTCTGGGGTGGCGCGGCAGTCTCCCTCCTCCTGGCTGTTGACGCCGAACTGGCCGACGCCGGTGACCTGCTGACCGTCTACGGCGCCGGTGCAGTTCGCGAGTCCGGCCAGTCCGGGGGAGGTGCCGGTGAGGTGTTGCAGGACTCCGAAGATCTCGCCGGGATGCACGTCGGAGGTGGCGGGATGCTGCAGTTCAGGTCGGCGACCGGATCGGCGTGGGCCGCGGCCGCGGATACGATGCCGCCACGGTCATTGGATCAGACGTGTCGGTGGGATCGGTACGGATCGTTGCGTCGCGGTTACCGGGCTGCTAGACAGGCAGTCCGGCGGGTCGGAGGTCGCGGTGTGCGGGATCGTGGCCTGGGTCGGTTTCGCTCGTGACCTGCGGCGGGAGGCGGGGTCTTCCGGGCGATGACCGCGACGATGGGTCTGCGTGGTCCGGGCGCCGAGCATCCGCATCATCGTGCCGGTCGCGGCGGCCACACCCCGCTCCACCGCCGCCCACTGCTCGGGGCTGGTCCGCCGCGCCAACCCCGCCGCGGTCGTGGACGCCAACCCCGGCACCGGCGTCAACACCTGCCCGGCCGCGTCCGCGCGCTGCCGATCCAACCCGACCAGGAAATCCTCCCCCGCCAACTGCGCCGCCATGATCCCGACCAGCAACTCACCCCCCGAAACCCCCGATCCCGGGCCTTGATCGGCCCCACCGCCGCATCCAACGCCGCCACCACCCCCAACCGATCAACCAACTCCGTCACCGCCACCAACCCCGCGTTCTTCGTCAACCACGGATCCGCCGCCCCCACCCGCACACTCGACACACCACCCCGCCGGCCACTCGGCCGACCCCGACCACCCCGCCGACCACGTATCCTCTTCACCCGGTAGGTGTCCTTCCACCCGCGCCGATCGTGTTCTCGCAAACAGGATCATCGCAGGTCAACAGGGCACCTACCGCCAACCAACCCCCCGTGTCCCCGCACTACTCGCGGATTCGGGTCAGGACGCGGATACCCTCAGGACGCGGGCACTTCAGGACGCGGGCACTTCAGGACGCGGGCACCTCAGGACACGCTCAGAACACCTCGGGGCACCACGGCGGACGCTCGGAGCCGAACGCGGTGGCGGCCGCGTGCAGCGCCCCGCCGCGCAGCTCCCGCACCCGGCCGGCCGCGGCCAACGTGTGCAGGCTGGTGCCGCCCAGGTACGCGGCTCCCAGCTCGGTGCCGGTCAGCGCCAGGTCGGCCGCGTCGGTGGTGCGCTCACAGGTCGCGCCGTCCGTGCCGCCGGACAGCCGCCAGCGGCCGGCGTTCCACGGGCAGAACGGGTCGGCCACCTCGAGTACGACGTCAACCTCGGCGGCGTAGCTCCGGCCGGTCAGCGCCCGACCCACGTCGGTCACCCGTACCCAGAGGTTGTCGGCCTTGCGGAGCTGCACCGCGCGGGCGTCGGCCACCAGGTACGTCAGCGGCTCGTCGATCGGCCCGTGGAACCGTTCCACTTTGCGCACCAGGTCCAGGCCGGCCAGGAACGCCCACAGCCCGGCGTACGCCTGCGGGGTGGTGCCGAAGATCTCCCGGATGTTCAGCTCGCTGGCCGGTTCGTCCCAGTCGGCCCACTTCGCCTTGGTCCGGTACACCGCGTACCCGGTGGCCTGGCCGGCCAGCTCCTCGTACAGCGCGAACCGCAGCGAGGTCGCCCCGTCCCGCTGGTGCTCGGGGTCGTACAGCCGGCTGTCCCACCACCGGCCCGGCCGATCCAGGAAGCCGGTGGACTGCGGGCGCACCGCCTCGTACACCGCGGCCAGGTGCGGCCGGGCCTCCTCCTCACCCACCAGGCGGACCCGGCCGGTGCCGGTGTCGGTCTCCGGGCGCAGCCGCAGCGCGGGCGTGCGCGCTGTGAGCTGCGCCCCGGTGGCGGCCTGCCCGTAGCCGAACCGCTGGTAGATCACGCTCTCCGAGGCCCACAGCACGGCAACCGGTTCGCGCTGCTGCTCGTACAGCTCGGCGAGCTGGCGGCGCATCATCGAGGTCAGCACGCCGCGGCGGCGGTGCGTCGGCGCCACCCCGACGAACGACACCGCGGCCACCGGGAGCTGCCCGCCGGGCACCGTCATGGTGCGGGTGTAGATGGTCGCCGTACCCACCATGTCCTTGGCGTCGAACGCGGCCAGGCTGCGCTCCGGCTCGAACACCGCGAACTCGTGCTCCCGGTCGGCGTCCCGGACGTCGGAGTTGAACACGTCGCTGACCAGCCGGTAGAACGCCGGGAACTCCTCCGCCGCGATCGGCCGGAGGGTCACGGTCTGCTGCGGGACACCGGCACCGGGGGCACTCATGCCCCGATGTGTACCCCCGCCAGGGGCCGGCGGGCCAGCCCGTTTCCGCCGCTCAGCCCGGCGGAGGCGCCGCCGGGTCGCTCTGGAGGGCGCCGAAGATGTTGCCCTCGGTGTCCCGGAACTGCGACAGCCGCCCGACCCCGGCACAGCGGTGCGGTCCAGCACCTGCTCGCCGCCCGCCACCAGCACGGCCTTCTCGGTCTGCCCGATGTCAGCGACATCCACCGTGCAGACGTACCCGGTCACCGCCTGCCCGCCGATCTGGCCGCCGTCCTGGCCGCTGTCCTGCCCGCTGTCCTGGCCGCTGTCCTGGCCGCGGCGCAGCGTGATCGCGCCGTTGATACCCGGCTGGTCGTCCGGCCGGTTGTCACCAGCCGGTAGTCGTCCGCTCCGCCCCAGCGTGTGACGTTCCACCCGAACACGTCGGTGTAGAACCGCTCCGCCCGGTCCGGGTCTGTGGCGTGGATCTCGAAGTGAACTACCCGCCCCATGCCGGCTCCTCCGCAGTCGGCTCTGTACCGTCGGACCGTACGGCCGGGCCCTGACAATCCGGCCGCCGCCCGGGTTGCGGCCCGGCGGGGCGGGTACCTCACCTAGGCCGGCGGGTGCGGCCGCCCGCCTGACATGGCTCGGGGCCGGACGGAGCTGCGGGAAGGCGACGATGAGCGAGCCGGGGGTGATCGCCGGTCGGTATGCCCTGGTGCGCCGGATCGGTGCCGGCGCCATGGGCACGGTCTGGCTGGCCCGGGACGAGACGCTGCACCGCGAGGTGGCCGTCAAGCAGGTGACCGGGGCGGAGTACCGGTACGGGGAGGGCGCCGAGACGGCGCGGCGGCGGGCGATGCGCGAGGGCCGGATGATCGCCCGGCTGAGCCACCCGAACGCGGTCGGCATCTTCGACGTCGTCATGCACGACGGCCAGCCGTGGCTGGTGATGGAGTACGTCCGGTCCCAGACGCTCACCGAGACCGTCCGCGCGAGCGGCCCGCTGGAGCCGGCGCGCGCCTCCGGGATCGGCGCCCAGCTTGCCGACGCCCTTGCCGAGGCGCACCGGGTGGGCGTCGTGCACCGGGACGTCAAGCCGGGCAACGTCCTGCTGAGCGAGAGCGGTACGGCGAAGATCACCGACTTCGGCATAGCCCGCGGCGGCGGCGACACCCTGACCGAGACCGGGCTGCTGGCCGCGACGCCGGCCTACGTCGCCCCGGAGACCGCCCGCGGCGCCGATCCCGCGCCGTCGTCGGACGTGTGGTCGCTCGGCGCGACGCTGTACTTCGCGGTGGAGGGGCAGCCGCCGTTCAGCACCGAGGGCAGCCCGCTGGTGGTGCTCGCCCGGGTGGCCAACTCCGAGGTGCCCGCCCCGGTGCGGGCCGGCGCGCTGGCCCCGGTGCTGATGCGGCTGCTGTCGCGCGACCCGGCCGACCGGCCGACCATGGCCCAGGCGCGCGAAATGCTCCAGGGTGTGCCCGCCGGGTCGGCCGGTCCCGGGCCGGAGGACGCGACGGTCCACGCCACGGTGACGCTCGACCGGCCACCCACCGCAACCGTTCCGCTGCGGCTGCCCGAGCCGCTGGAGCGACTGCGGCCGCCGGAGCCGCTGCGGGTGTCGGAACCCGCCCGCCGGTGGGCGCCGTCGCCTGGCGCCGGGGCGGCCGCCACGCCCGGACCGGGCGCGGCAGCCGGACCGGCAGGGCCGCCGACCACCTCGCCGACCCCTTCGTCGGACGCCCCGCCGGCCAGCGCGCCAGGCTCCCCGCCAGACGCACCGCCGGCCAGCGCGCCGGACGCCCCAGCGGCCGGTACGCCAGGTTCCCCGCTGGACGCCCCGCCGGGCTCGCCGCCGGACGCCGCGTCAGGCTCCCCGCCGGCCCGTGCGCCGGGCTCGCCGCCGGACGCAGCGCCAGGCTCCCCGCTGGCCCGTGCGGCAGGCTCCCCGCCGGCCCGTCCGCCAGGTTCCCCGCCGGACGCCCCGCCCGCCAGCGCCCCGGGCGCGGGCCGTACCTCGCGGTCGCGCCGCGCCGCCTGGCTCGCTGCCTGTGCCGTCGTGCTGGCGCTGGCCGGCCTCGGCTGGTACCTCCTCGGCGGCCACCCGGCCCGGCCCGGCGACAGCGGACAGCGGGCCGCGCCGCCCGCCGCCACCAGTACCACCGCTCCCGCCACCGACCGGTCCTCGGCCACCACCTCTCCCACCACGGCGCCGCCCGCCCAGCCAACGGCGCCGCCCACCACGGCAGGCTCGCCGATGCGGGCCGACGCCATGACCCGGTTCGTCGCCGACTACTACCGGTTGCTGCCGGAGAACCAGCCGGAGGGCTGGCGCCGGCTCGGGCCTGGCCTGAAGCAGATCGGCTACGACAGCTACACCGACTTCTGGTCCACCATCCGGGCTGTCAGCGTCCGCGACCTGTCCGCCGACCCGGCCAGCGCCACGGTGACCGGCACGGTGGTGTTCACCAAGACCGACGGGCGTGTCTCGACCGAACGGCACGCGTTCGCCCTCGTCACCACCCCCGACGGCACCGGCCTGCTCATCGACCGCGACCGCCTGCTGCGTGGCTGACCGCCGGCCCTGCCGACCGCGGGAACGGCATGGCGCCGCAGATCCGGCCTCGGCCAGACTTGCCGCATGTCGACCGACCTGGAACGGGCAGCGCGAGGCGTGGCGGATGCGGTGCTGGCACATGCGCGGGCGGTGGACGGTGCGGACCCGGCCCGGCCGGCGGCGGCATCTGCGCTCACCCGGGCACTGGCGGAGTACGGCGCCGAGGTGATCGACGCCGGTGGCGAGCCGCTCGAAGACCTGGACGACTTCGAGGCGTACCTCGACGAGCGGGACGGCGTCGAGGTGGAGCCGGAGCCTGCGATCGAGGGTGAGCGGCTGGCCCTGTTCGTGCGGGCCGACTTCGCGGTCACCGACTGGCCGCGGTTGCGGGCGGC
>WNGA01013644.1_pt1 | contig 10363 bp, 7 predicted proteins | sample 5400061 | NCBI WGS metagenome assembly WNGA01 (sample SAMN13153366, study PRJNA577476) | soil metagenome | isolation source: 100 cm soil or saprolite under grassland replicate 2 | place: USA:California | collected 2016-06-15
GTTTATACTATCAATTTTAAATCTGCAGCTTCAATAGCAAGAGGAGTTTATTTTATTCAATACACCGGCAATCAAAAGAAAACGCTTAAGGTGGTTAAGTGAAAATTTAATAGCAGGGATTAAATTTTTTGATACGTTTTACAAGTTCAAAAACTCGTACTATAAACCTTATCTAAACTTTAAAAAACTACTGCTCATGAAAAGAATAATAGTTATCGCCGTAATTATTCTCATTACTGGAAATGCCTGCAGAAAAGATGAATTGCAGTTTATCCCGGAAGTAATGCTTTCTCCAAAGAAACTTTGTACGACGCGTACAAATGTGTGCACCAAAAAAATATTTCTTACTCCAGCACAATATGATAGTAAGATTCACTAAAAAAATTAACTGCATAATAAAATTAAACTGCAGATGCAGCATCATTGATCTTAAATAAGTCTATAAAATATTACAGCATTACCGCTTGTCATTTTAATAAAAACACATAAAAATTATTTGTTATCATCGTTATGATTTCTTGTAATATTTACTTTTATTTTTGCTAACTAAAGTTGCGTAACCAAACTCATTTTTCGTTTAATCTGTCCTTTTTGAAGAGTATTGTTTCAGCTTCTATTCTCACCGGTCTAAACACCCATACAAGAAAATGATCGCTTGTATGTTAAGACCATTTAATACATCAATTTTTTAATCACAATCAACAGCAAAGCTGATGTAATTATTTTTTATTAACCATACACAAAACAAATGCTATGAAAAAAGCACCTCCTTTTGTTCTAAGAACAACCATGCAAATTTTATTGCTGCTATTTATTAATCTTATCTCATTCTCCCAGGCGCGAACAGTTAGTGGTAAAGTAACTGATACAACCAATACTCCGCTTGCCAATGTTTCTGTACAGGTTAAAGGAACCAGCACCGGAACCACTACTGATGTAAGTGGTAATTTTTCTTTATCAGTTCCTTCAACTACATCTGTTCTTGTTTTTAGTTATACCGGAATGGCACAACAAGAAATAACGGTAGGCGATCAAAGCACAGTAAACGTTCAGCTAAGAGCTGCCAGCGGTACACTAAGCGAGGTAGTTGTAATTGGCTACGGAACTTCCAGGAAATCTGATCTTACAGGTTCTGTTGCAACGGTAAAATCGGAGAGACTTTTAGATAAACCTGTAACAAATGTCTCCCAGGCGTTGCAAGGCAAAGTGCCTGGTGTGGATGTAAGTGTTAATACCAGTGCCCCGGGTGAATCAGCTAAGGTTCGTATCAGGGGTATCAGCTCTATTAATTCAAGCCTCGATCCTCTTTATGTGGTAGATGGTGTTATTGGTGTAGATGCTAATAGTCTTAATCCCAATGATATTGCTTCACTAGAGGTTTTAAAAGATGCCTCCTCTACTGCTATTTATGGAGCACGAGGTGCAAATGGAGTAATTATTATCACTACGAAACGTGGTATTAAAGGTAAAAGCCGTATTTCCTTCGACAGCTATGTATCTCAGAACACCTTACAACGACATCTAAGAGCGTTGAATGCACACGAATTCATGGAAGTATATAATCTTGCTTACAAAAATACCCAAAAGTATGACTCATTAGGTTATGCGCAGGGTAGATACATACCAAATGATCCTAAAGATTTTCCAACCCTTTTTGATGCCAGTGGCAACCCGTTGTATAATACAAACTGGGAAGAAGAAGTATATAAACCATCAATAAGCAACAGCCAGCAGCTTACTTTACAAGCCGGGTCTGATAAATTAGCATTTAGCTTGTCTTTAGGCTATCTTGATCAGGACGGATTAATGATTGAGTCCTGGTTCAAAAGGTATTCTGCACGCTTTACAATGGATGCTGATGTAAACAACTGGCTAAAAATAGGGGGTAGTATGTCATTGGTAAAGAGTACTGAAAGGCTGGTTTCAGATGCAAATGGTGGTTTGAACGTATCACGAATGGTTATTGAAGGAATACCCATTATTCCTGTAAAGTACCCGGATGGGACTTGGGGTGGTAACAGCGACTTTCCCGGTATGGAGGGCGGCAGTAACCCGGTAAACATTGCTAAAAATCGTTTTACCTTAATAAATCTGCAGCATTCAGTAGGAGATGTTTATGCCCTGTTCCATATCACTAAGGATCTCGATTTTAAATCTGATTTTGGGTTTGATTTAAATTCTCAAAAGAACAATTTTTACTCCGGACGGGAACTCTCCTCTCTTTCATTAAATCAAAGAGGCGTAGCTAACATTAATAACTGGATGAGAACTTACTGGCAGAGCGAAAACTATTTTACCTGGAATAAACAGGTCAATTCAAACCAAAAACTAACTGCACTATTGGGTCTTTCGTGGCAAAAAAATTACTCTGAATGGGCTTTTGCAGGAACTGAAAATTTTATTGATGATTATTGGCAATGGCATAACCTGGGGGCAGGAAGCGGAGAACGTGGTGTTGGTTCTGCTGATGAACAATGGACAATGAACTCTTATTTTGCAAGGGTGACTTATAATATAAGCGACAAGTACTTATTTACAGCAACAGGCAGGTATGATGGATCTTCTAAATTTGGCGAAAATAAAAAATACGCATTCTTTCCTTCTGCGGGCATTGGATGGCGCATTTCTGAGGAAGATTTTCTTAAAAACAACAACGTTATCAGTAACCTGAAACTGCGTGCCAGTTGGGGTGCTACCGGTAACCAGGAAATAGGTACCTATAATTCTATCCAGTTATTGGGTTCGGGAAACACAATATTTGCAGGAGAAAGACAACCCACTGTATTCCGCCAAAGCTTTGGAAACCCTAATTTAAAATGGGAAAAAGTAATTCAGTACGATATAGGTTTAGAGTTTAGCTTATTTAATAATCGTATCAATATTAATGCGGATTACTATCGTCGTGAAACAAAAGATCTTTTGCTAAATGCTCCCATTCCCTGGTCTTCGGGTTTAGAAACTGTAACGCAAAATATCGGGTCAGTGGAAAACAAGGGTGTTGAAATAGCATTGAATACACAAAATATCAGATCGCGTAATTTTACGTGGACTACCGATGTCAATTTTTCTGCCAATAAAAACAAGATCCTGCATTTAGGTGAAAAAAATGATGACATTTATCCTGGCCCGTGGTTCCTTGGCGAAACGAATATTCTGCGTGTTGGCTGGCCCATTGGAACATTCTGGGGATATATCAGGGAAGGTGTTTGGGGTACAAAGGATGCAGCCGAGGCAGCAAAATATGATCTGAAACCCGGTGATCTTAAATGGAAAGATCTCAATAATGATGGTGTAATTGATGATGCTGATAATACCCGCCTGGGCCAGGCGTATCCGAAATGGACAATGAACGTAATCAATACAATTACCTTCAAGAACTTTGATTTTAGTTTTGATATCCGTTTTGTCGAAGGGGTAAACACGGTTGCAAACATTAAGCATTCTACTGAAGACAGGCAGGCCATTGCCAATAGCCTGGCAACAGTACTTGATGCATGGACCCCGGAAAATCAAAACAGTCAAATCGCTGAAATCCGCTATTATGGCGCCTTTTATCAAACCCATATTGATAGCCGGTGGGTGGAAGACGGATCCTTTATACGCGGACAAAATTTTGTGTTAGGGTATAGTTTACCACAAACGCTCATTGAAAGGTGGAATATTGACCGGTTACGTTTTTATGTTAGTGCACAAAACCTTTTCCTTATTACTGATTATGATGGCTATGACCCGGAAGTATTAACATTTGGAGGACAGCTAACACAGAACCAGGATTTCTTCCCTTATCCACATCCCCGCGTTATAAATTTTGGTCTAAACCTATCTTTCTAATTAATTAAATAAATTAATATGAAAAGGATAAAAAATATATTGATAATAATTCTGATGCTCAGTATAAGTTCCTGTGAAAAATTTCTTGACGAAACTCCTACAGGTTCTCTAACGCCCGAAACAGATGTTACGAGCCCGGAAATTGCCCGTGCCTTTGCTAATTCAGGTTACTCTCAGCTAACCACCCTTGACGAAGGATCCGGTGGTTATGGCGGTAATACGGCTGAGTTAATGGAATTCATGACAGGAAAAGCGGAGGGAAATGCACAATCTGAAGCTTTCAAATTTTATAATCTTGACTACGACGCCGGAGCCTTTTACATTGATTCATGGTGGCAGGGAATGTTCTATGGTATTGCCGATTGTAATCTCGCCCTGCAAAAAATAAATGAGATAGCCAGTATAGACGAAACAGAAAAGACAAATATGCTGGCTGAGGTGCATACCTTGCGGGCATTGTATTACTTCTACCTCGTACGCATGTTTGGTGATGTTCCCAAGATAACCACCGTAGTTGCAGACCTCGACAGCGTAAGACCTGCACGTGCTCCCGTTAAAGAAATATACGATGAAATAATTATTCCTGACTTATTAACTGCTGAAACATCCACCCTGCCGTCGCAGGATAATTCAGGAAGAGTCTCCATGGGTGCAGTGAAATCTTTACTTGCCGATGTATATTTAACTTACGCCAGTTACCCTGTTCAGGGAGGCGAACAATATTATGCAGAATCCGCTAAAAGATCTAAAGAGGTTATTGATAATGGCGGGTATACTTTGTTCCCTGAATACACTGATATGATCAATCCTGCTAACAAAAACAAGGGCGAATTTATATGGCAGGTACAATTTGCTGCTGGTATTAATGATAATGATCTAACGGCGAAATCTTTGCCGCAATATCATGATATTGCTGTTTATTCTGATGAATTTGGTGGTTTGGTGCCCACGGCACAATTCGTAGAAAGTTATCCCGCCGGAGATAAACGCACATGGGAAAGGCAATTCTTTTATACAAAATATCCTGCAAATGGATCAACTACCGATACTGTAATCCTGGGAGGCTATTACCTGTACAAATATTTCGATAAGGTGGCGGTTACAAATACCGCTCATTCAGATCTTAATTACACTATTTATCGTTTGGCGGATGTAATGCTTATGTATGCAGAAGCTTCCAACCGTGCAGAGGGCGGCCCTAACAGCGATGCAATTGCTTATATAAATGCAATACGTGCCAGAGCGCAGATGCCGCCAATTGGTACGCTTAGCCAGGCCGATTTTGAAAAGGAAGTATGGACACAGCGGTATTTGGAATTGTGCTACGAAGGTAAAATGTGGTTTGATATGGTGCGTACCCGCAAAGTAAGAAATGACATTACCCTTAATTGGGATGATTTTGTAGGTCATACTACCGCATGGAATAAAACCTTTACAGAAAAATTTTTACTATTCCCGATTCCTCAAAGGGAAATTAATAATAATCCAAACCTGACTCAAAATTCAGGTTTTTAGCAAACATTATATTTCTCAGCGAACAAAGAGCACTTGATAAAACAGTGCTCTTTTTTTGTAATGAATTTCTATGTACTTAACTGCAGGGCTGCTATTAAGCTTCGTTGTGCTTGCCACGACACTTAGTGGGTAACTCGCTTTATCGTTCTGAACTTTTATCAGCGTGATATTATCCTTTGGAGGATAAGGGCTTAACAAAGAAAAAACTTCAGCAGGTACTGCTCTTATACATAAATTGCACCTATAACAATTGTATATGCGTGTTATTTCATACAATGTAAATGGTTTGCATGCCGTTCATCCAAATGAAGCACATCAATATTCATGGTGGAGCCAGCGTTTTCCCTCTGTTCGTTTGCACAACAATATCTGCATTACAGAGAACCTTAAAGACAGATTGAAAGACGCTAAAATTTTGCCTGATATAAAACACAGTGACCATTGTCCCGTTTATACTGAATTTAAATCCTGAACTATATGCACCTTGCCCTTTTGTTACTAATCATTATTATTCTGTTTATCATTCTTTCAAGAATAAACACAAGATCCTCAGGTATTGAAGCCTTAAAGAAAAGTATTGAACAATTAAATGAACAGGTAGCTGAATTAAATAAACGAATAAGTTCGGCACAATTTCAAAAAGAAATAAAGGAAGAAAAACTACCATCTTCTGCAGTAAAGAAACCTGTTATTGAACAAACTTCCGTTTTATCAACACCTGAAAAATCAATTGTTGATATAACACGTGAACAGGTCAAAAAGGAAATACCAAAAGAAGAGATTAAGCAGAAACCAAATGTACTTGAAGAACTAACTGTTGAACAAAGACAGATAGTTACACAACAACCTGCACCGGTTTATCAACCCGCTGAAAGCTGGTTTGAGAAATGGCTGCGCATTAACCCTGATATAGAAAAATTTATTGGGGAAAATCTCATCAACAAAATTGGTATAGCAATACTTGTTTTGGGGATTGCTTTTTTTGTAAAATATGCAATTGATCAAAACTGGATAAATGAAGTTGGTCGTGTTTGTATTGGGCTTGTGTGCGGACTTATTTTGATTAGCGTTGCACACAGGTTGAGAAAAAGTTACAGATCGTTTAGTTCGGTGTTGGTAGGTGGTGGTCTTGCGGTATTTTATTTCACCATTGCATTTGCATTTCATCAATATCATTTAATAAGTCAGTCCGCCGCATTTATTATAATGGTTGTTATTACTGCATTTGCAGTGATTCTGTCCGTGTTATACGACAGGATTGAATTGGCTATATTAGCTACGATTGGCGGCTTTATCACACCATTCCTTGTAAGTACAGGAGAAGGAAATTACATCGTACTGTTCACTTATCTATGTATATTAAATAGTGGCCTGATTGCATTGGCATTTTATAAACGCTGGCATATTCTTAATTTTATTGCCTTTGTTTTTACGGTACTTATTTATGGCGGATGGATAGTTGCAAATTCAGAAAAAACTTCTTTTCCTTATGCAGGAACATTTTTATTTGGTACTGCTTTCTACCTGATGTTTTTAACAATGAACATAATACAATACGCGACAAGGGTAATAAAATTAAATGCATTTGATTTTGCGCTGTTGCTCATAACAAACCTTGGTTATTATGCTGCCGGTATATTTCTTCTGCATCAATGGGGAATAACAGAATACAAAGGGCTTTTTACTGCAAGTCTTGGTGTAATAAATCTCGTGCTTGCATTTATTTTCTTCAAAAGAAAAAGTATTGATAAGAATTTTATTTACCTGCTTATAGGTTTAACGCTTTCATTTATTTCTCTTACAGCTCCTGTACAGTTAAAAGGAAATTACGTTACATTATTCTGGGCTGCAGAAATGGTATTATTATTCTGGTTGTATCAGAAATCATTTATACACTTATTAAAGATTGCCTCTGCAATCATTACAATACTTACTCTTATAAGCTTACTGATGGATTGGGCGCAGGTGTATGGCGCTAATGAAACTTTAGTGCCTGTAATTATTAATAAAGGATTCACTACCACAATTTTTGCTGCTGCTGCCATGAGCCTAATGATTTTTTTATTCAGGAAAGAGGCTGATACTCTTTATTTAAACAGTCTTACTAATAAATCTATAAGATTGTTTTATCTCATTGCCTCTATAGCATTATTTTTTATAGCGGGTGCATTTGAAATTAGTTACCAGTTCAGTCACCGGTTTGCCGGAACAGGTCTTGAGTATGTATATCTGCAGATGTATGTAATGGGATTCTTTTTATTGCTGTTCTTCATTTTGTCAATGTTTAAGGCAGAAGTTGATTACTATGTAAAAACAGGCATTCCGTTAATTTTATTTGTGTTGTATATGTTTAATATTCCCAACAGTTACGCCGCAGAAAAGCTGCTGCTTACAACAGGAAATATGAAGGTTCATTTTATCGCACACTGGCTTGGTATCTTCTTTTTAATAATACTGATAAGACAAACTATTGTGTATGTAAGGACAAACAATGAAAGATTGAAAAGCATTTTAAACGGATTTAGCCCGGTTGCTGTTATAGCGATAATTATTTTATTAAGCGTTGAGATAAGACATATTTATGTATGGTTGATGTATAGTGATAATGCCTCCATCAATTATGCTGAAAATCTATACAGTAAAGCCGGGTTAAGTATTGTGTGGGGAGTATTATCATTTATTCTCATTTGGCTTGGAATGAATTATAATTTTAAACCCTTACGCATTGTAGCACTTGTTTTATTTGGTATAACATTAATCAAACTGTTTGCATTTGATATAAAGAATATTCCGCCTGGTGGCAAAATAATTGCGTTCATTTTATTGGGCATTTTACTGCTGATAGTTTCTTTCATGTATCAACGTTTAAAAAAATTAATTATTGATGATACAAGTGAGAAACAGTAGTATTCTTTTTGTTATTGCATTGCTTGTTGTATTAACAGCAAATGCACAAAACTTTGCAATGAAAGCAATATTGGCATCTGCAGAAAAAACAGGATTTTATGCTATTAATGTAATTCCGCAATTAAGCAGTTATACAGGTATACATTTTAATGATCTGCGTATTGCCGATGAAAAGGAACAATTTCTTGCTTACGTTATAAGAACAAAGGCTCCCGCATTTTACAGTAATAATTACAAAAAGTTTTCAATAATAAAAAATGAATTGCAAGACAGTGGCAAATCAACTATAATTATTGAAAATCAAAAGCAGGAAAATATAAATAGTATCGCTTTACAAATACGAAATGCCGCGGTAAGCCGGACTGTGAATATTAGCGGCAGTGACGATTTGAAAAAATGGTATGCAATTGCAGAAGATATTCAATTAGAAAAAAGATTTGCCGCCGATAATGACAGATACATTCAAACTATTAGTTTTCCTTCAAGCTCTTATCGCTATTTTAAAATTACTATTGAGAATGGGAAGAATAATCCTTTAAGTATTATTGAGGCAGGCAAATATGTTGAACTACAGAATAAACCTGTCAATGTTTATCTGCTTAATCCACCCGTTAATTTTATACAACAGGATAGCAGTGACCACAATACTTATATAAGGATTCACCAAACAGCTCCGTATCATATTGACAAGATCACAATCAAAGTAAATGGCCCTAAGTTTTTTAAGAGAGAAGCAGAAGTTGTGTTACATAATAATAACACATCAGGTTTTCAAATTTCATCTGATAGTTTATTTAGTTTTTACCTGCCAATATTTAATGACAGAGACTGGCATATAAAAATCTACAATGGTGATAATCCGCCTCTTCATATAATGGATGTGATAACTGAACAGGAACCAAAACAAATAATAGTATATCTCGAAAAAGAAAAGAAATACCATCTGTTGATGGATGATTCCCTTGAATCAAAACCAGTTTATGATTTACAGCAATTCAAAGACAGTATTTCAGGAGACATCCCGCAATTGCAAATTCTTTCTTTCGAAAAAGTTGCTGGTAAAAACCAGACTGCCCCGAAATTTATTTCAGACAAATGGCTTTGGCCTTTAATTATTGTGGTGCTTATTGTTCTTGGCATTTTTACAGTTCGCCTTACAAAAGAAGTGTAGCGAAAAAAATAACAGGAATGCTCATTTATAATGTAACCATAAAAGTTGACTGGAGTATTCATGAACCATGGTTTCAATGGATGCTTGATATTCATATACCTGAAATGCTTGGTACCGGTTGTTTCAAGAAGCATCAGTTTGTCCGGTTATTAGAAATAGATGAAACGGAAGGTCCAACCTATGCAGTGCAATATTATGCTGAAAGCAAGGCCGATTATAACAGGTATTTAGAACAGTATGCCGCGACACTAAGAGAGCAGGGAACCGAGCTCTGGGATGATAAATACCTCACTTTTCCTACGCTTATGGAGGTTGTGCATTGATTGTGGAAATTTATTTAAAAGGTTTTTATAATACAAAAAGATTTATATTCCTGTAAAACCCGCGACAGTACTGGATTTGAGAAAACAGCATTGAAACCCTTATCAGTCAATGGTTTGAGCAGATAGTTGCCTTCTGAATCATCATTTCCCAAAATATGCAATCTGCTGAAATCCTTTGTACATGCGGATTTTGAGCGATATTAAAATTTTGCAATTAAGGCAAAAATTATTTTTCTGATTACTAAAAGCGAATAAATTTGTTGCAGTTACTAATTAATAAAAAATAACATTATGAACAAAGCTGAATTGGTTGCAAAAATTGCAGACGACGCAGGCATAACAAAAAGCCAGGCTAATGCTGCATTAGATTCTTTTGTTGAAGCTGTTACCAAAACTTTAAAAGGTGGCGGTAAAGTTACATTGGTTGGTTTCGGTACTTTCTCTGTATCCAAGCGCAATGCACGTACAGGACGTAACCCGCAAACCGGCGCTGTAATTAAGATCAAAGCAAAGAAAGTTGCACGCTTTAAAGCTGGTAAAGAACTAAGCGCCAAAATGTAATAACAGCGCTTGCCTCAAAAAGCAGAAGAATAGCATCTTCTGCTTTTTTTATTGT
>WNGA01029464.1_pt1 | contig 10363 bp, 10 predicted proteins | sample 5400061 | NCBI WGS metagenome assembly WNGA01 (sample SAMN13153366, study PRJNA577476) | soil metagenome | isolation source: 100 cm soil or saprolite under grassland replicate 2 | place: USA:California | collected 2016-06-15
CTGCTCGCGCCGCTCGAACGGCAGGCCGTACTGCGTGTTGTCGTGGCCGATGTGCTCGAGCGTCGAGATGCACAGCACGAGGTCGAACGAGCCGTCGCGGTAGGGCAGCTTCCGGATGTCCGCCTTCGTCCGGCGCATGTCGGGCACGAACGCCGTGGCCAGGTCCACGCCGTGAAGGTCGGGGATCTCCAGGTCCATCAGCGCCGACAGGTACTCGCCCGACGCATACGCGTAGCCCACGTCGAGGACCCGCCGCTCGTCGCGAACCCGCGACAGCACCCACGGGATCTCGACGACGCGCTCCGTCGTGTCGGGCGGCAGTGGAGAGCCTTCCTCGATCGTGAACGGCCGCCGCTCCGGGTCCCGCAGCACGCCCTGCACCAGGTCCTCGATGATGAGGATCTCCTTGAACTCGCGGCTCCCCAGGATCCGCTCGGTCAGCCGGGCCCGGGTCAGGTTTCCCTCCACCGTGAGCCCGACGTGGGCGTTGCGGATGGCGTCCTCCTCCGCGGGCCGGCGCAGCGCCATGCGGTACAGCATGTCCACGAACACCCCCAGCCCGGTGCGGGTGAGGGAGTGGCCGGTGATCTCGTCGATCTGAGGGTCCAGTCGTTCGCGCATCGCTCTGATCTCCATGAACGTGGGGTTCCGTCGGTGCCGGGTGGATGGCTGCTCGGGCACGTCGAGGAACACGGGCTCCGGGTGGGACTCGACCAGCCGGGCGAACTCGATGTACTGGTCCCGGCACCGAACGGGGTCGAGGACGTCCTCCGCGTAGCGGCGGCTCCGTTCTTGGATCGTCGTGCGGAACGCGGCGTCGCGGGCCAGGTGCAGCAGGTGCTCGCCGACCTGCTCGGTCTGCGGGCCGTCGATCTCCACCTTCAGCACCGTCTCGCCGGGGAGCTCGGCCCAGGAGCCGTAATTGTTCACGACGACCGCTCGCCCTTCCGCGAGCGACCGGCACAGCGTCCCCGAGGACTCGCCGGCGGAGGGGTACCGCAGGTTGATCACGGCGTCGGCCGCCCTCAGGTGGACGTAGAACCTCACGAGGTCCACGTACCCTGCCATGCGCACCGCCGGCCGGATCCCCAGCTGGTCGACCAGCCGCCCGAGGGCCCCGCCGGTGTGGTCCGCGCCCACCAGCAGCAGCACGGAGTCCGGGAACTCCGCGTGGAGCTGGGCGAACCCGCCCACGACGGCGGCGGGCTGCTTCGGGCGGGTGATGAAGCCGAAGTGCCCGACCACGAAGGCGTCCTGCGAAATGCCCAGCCGGTCGCGCGCCTCCTCGCGGGTGATGCCCTCGACCTCGGGCGGCGGCTTCCCCGCGTGGTGGGGGATGACCACGAGGGGAACGTCCGGCGCGGCCTCCCGCATCCGCTCCGCGGCGTCGTGGCTGTGCACGACGATGCCCTTGGCCTGCCGGGCGACGTGGGCGGTGAGCGGGAACAGGAACTTCTCGAAGTCCGTCGCCAGCCAGCTCCGCCTCAGGAGCGCGAGCTTCGAGCCCAAGTCGCCGTACTCGCCGTGCAGGATGCCCTCGTAGCCGCCGGCGTCGCCGCCCTGCTCGATCGTCACATGGGCGATGAGGTGGTGCAGGACCGCGTCGTGGAACACAGCGATCTCCGGCTGCCGGCGCGCCGCGTAATAGATGAACTCGTGATACGGGTTGTTCCCCAGGTGGTAGAAGCACGCGTCGTAGGCGTCACCCTCCCGGGCCTGGAAGAACGCCTCCGGCTCCAGGACGCGCCTGGCTCCCTCCGGCCGCCGGGGTCGCTTCAGCAGCCCGGGCTTCGGGCAGAACACGTCCACCTCGGCGCGCTCGGCCACGTACGGCACGATCTCCGAGGTGTAGTCGGCGATGCCGGAGGGCATCGGGGGGAGGGGACTGAACCAGGCCAGCCGCACGTCGCTAATGGCTTGCGGTCGCCGGCCGCTCGACCGGGGCGCCGCCGTCGGGGGCCGCGGACTCGTTCCGGAGCCTCGCCAGGTCGCCCCGCAGCGCGGCGATCTGCTCCTCGAGCGACTGGAAGCGCTCGCCGGTTCGAGCCGTCAGGCCCTCGATCCGCCGGTCGAGCTCCTGGAGGATGATCTCGGTGCGCTCCAGGACGTCCTTCACCATCCGCTCGTAGAACCCGTCCCGGCGGGCGGCGACCCGGCCCTCCAGGTAGTCCAGGCGCGTCTCGCGCTCCAGGAGCTCCCACGACAGCGCGTCGAGATAGGCCTTCGTGGCGCGGCGGCGGCGCATCTTGTTCACGACGCGGTCGGGCACCACTCTCAGGATCGCACGCCGCCCGAACGCCCGAGCCGACGCGGTCTTTCGCGACAGCGCCCGCATCACCACCCCCGGTGTGATCCTGGTGGCCCCGCCCGCCGCTTCCAGCGTGTTGATGCGCTTTCGGCGGAGCCAGTTCGACAGGCGGGCCGGAAGGAGCCGCGTGACGGTGTCCCTGGATCCGGCCATCGGGAGCCAACTGTAGCAGGAGGCCTGGGGCCCTTCGCTCGGCCGGCCGGAACCATCTGCGCTGCTAGACTGCCCTGGTTCGAGCCTCCGACGACCACTTCCATTGGCATGGGCGATCTCATCGACGGCGTGTGGGTGAAGCGGCTGTCCGTCATCCCGGATGAACGCGGGCGTCTCATGGAGATCCTGCGCTCCGACGATGAAGGTTTCCGCAAGTTCGGCCAGGTGTACATCTCCACCACCTACCCTGGGGTGGTGAAGGCGTGGCACCTCCACAAGGTCCAAGACGACAACTTCGCGTGCGTGAAGGGCATGGTGAAGCTGGTGCTGTACGACGGGCGGGACGACTCGCCCACCAGGGGCATGGTGAGCGAGTACTTCCTGGGCGACCACAACCCGATGCTGGTACGCGTGCCGGCCGGGGTGCACCATGGGTGGAAATGCGTCTCCCCCGACGAGTGCATCGTGCTCAACGTCCCGTCCGAGCCCTACCTCTACGACGAGCCCGACGAGTTTCGGGCCCCGTGGAACTCGCCCGACATCCCGTACTCCTGGGACATCGTCTTCAAGTGAGGTTCCATCCATGAGTGGCGGCGAAGGCCCGCGGGGCGAGTCGCTGCACGTCCTCGTGACAGGAGGAGCCGGCTTCATCGGCTCGCACCTGGTCGACCAGCTGCTGGAGCGCCCGGGCATGCGCGTCACGGTGCTGGACAAGCTCACGTACGCGGGCGACCTGTCGAACCTGGAGGCGCATCGGGACGATCCGCGGTTCGGGTTCGTGCGGGGCGACGTGGCCGACCCGGCGGCGGTGGCGCCGCTCGTGGTCGCGGCCGACCGGGTGGTCCACGCGGCCGCGGAGTCGTTCGTGGACCGCAGCATCGACGACGCCAGCGCGTTCGTCCGCTCGAACGTGGTGGGGACGCATGTGGTGCTGGAGGCCTGCCGCCGGGCGGACCGCCCGGTGCTGCACGTCTCGACGGACGAGGTATACGGCTCGGTCCGGGAGGGCGTATTCACCGAGGACGACCCGCCCAGGCCGAACAGCCCCTACGCCGCGACCAAGGCGGGGGCGGACCTGCTGTGCCGCTCCTACTCGGTGACGTACGGCCTGCCGGTGACGGTGGTGCGGGGGACGAATGCGTTCGGCCCGCGGCAGCACGCGGAGAAGGCCATCCCCACGTTCGTCCTGGCCGCGCTGGAGGGCCGGCCCCTGCCCGTGTACGGCGACGGGTCGAACCGCCGGCAATGGCTGCACGTCCGCGACTTCGCCCGTGGCGTGTTGGCGGCGCTCGACCGGGGCGAGCCCGGCGGCGTCTACAACATCGGCGGAGGGCACGAGATCGCGAACGTGGACCTGGCCCGGCGCGTGTGCGAGCTGACCGGCGCCTCGCGGTCGCTGGTGGCGTTCGTCCCCGACCGGCCCGGGCACGACTTCCGCTACGGCCTGGCCTGGGACCGTCTGCGGGCGCTGGAGTGGGAGCCCGAGGTCTCGTTCGACGACGGCCTGGCGGAGACCGTCGCCTGGTACCGCGACCGGCTGAGCGCGGGGGTGGCCGGGGGGTCCAGGGGGGCAGCGGCCCCGCGGAGCGAAGCGGAGCGGACTGGGCCGCTGCGCTCCCCCTGGCCGAACCGAGCCGCCGAAGGCGGTTCGGAGAGGATTCCGAGATGAGGCTGCTGGTGACCGGCGCGGCAGGAGGCGTGGCCACGGCGTTCCGCGAGCAGGTCCCGGCCCACCACGAGGTGCACGCCTTCACCCACGAGGAGCTCGACATCGGCGACTACCACGCCGTCATGCAGACCGTGCTGGAGGTGGAGCCCGAGGCGGTCCTGAACTTCGCCGCCATGACGAAGGTCGACGCGTGCGAGGGCGCGCCCGAGCTGGCGTACCGGGCCAACACGATCGGCCCGCAGAACCTGGCCCTGGCGGCACGGCAGTGCGAGGCCGTCCTGCTCCACGTCTCGACGGACTACGTGTTCGACGGCGAGAAGGAGACGCCCTACGACGAGCTGGACTGGCCCAACCCGATCTCGGTGTACGCCAGGAGCAAGCTGGGCGGCGAGGAGGTCGTCCGGGCGCTCCACCCCGAGCACTTCATCGTGCGGACGGGGTACGTCTTCGGGGCGGGGAGCGACTACCTGTCGGGCGCGCTCCAGCGCCTGGCCCGCGGCGAGGAGGTAGGCGGGCTGGTGGACCGCGTGGGGACGCCGACCTACGTGCACCACCTGGCGTCCCGCATCCTGCCGCTGGTGCTCACCGGGAGGTTCGGCACGTACCACGTGGCCGGCCCCGAGTCGGCGTCCTGGTTCGACGTCCTGACCCGGGCCAAGGCGTTGCGCGGCCTGCCCGGCGAGATCGTGCACCAGCACACCGCGGACCTGGGCCTTCCCGCGCCCCGCCCCCGCGGCTCGGCGCTGGTCAGCGTGTTCCTGCACGAGCTGGGGATCGACCCGTTGCCCCCGCTCGACGTCGCCCTGAAGGAGATGACCGGTGGCCGCGACGACTGACGTCTCCACCGTCAAGACCTCCGAGACGCCGAAGCTTCGGCCCATCCGGCGCTTCCGCGAGCTGTGGTCCTACCGGGAGATCCTGGCGAACCTGACCCGCAAGGAAGTGAAGGTCAAGTACACCTCCTCGGTCCTGGGCGCCGCGTGGTCGATGCTGAACCCGATTCTGGCCTTGCTGGTGTTCTGGCTCGTCTTCGGCGTGGTGCTGCCCAACACGTCGGCGCCTGACTTTCCCGTCTACCTGCTCACCGGCCTCCTGGCCTGGAATCTGTTCGGGGGCTCGCTCACGATGGCGGCTCGGTCAGTGGTGGAGAACGCGAACCTGGTGAAGAAGGTGGCGTTCCCGCGGGAGATCCTGCCGCTCGCATCCATCGGTGCCTCCCTTGTGGACTTTGTTCTCCAGGCAATCGTCCTGGCCGTGTTCATGGCGATCCTGCGGCACCCCTTCTTCGGCGCGAACTTTGCGCTGTTCCCCCTCGCGTTCGTCGCGCTGCTCACTTTCACCGCCGCGTTGTCGCTGTGGGTGGGCGCCCTGAACGTGCGATACCGGGACGTGCAGCACATCCTCAACCTGTCTCTGCTGATGTGGTTCTGGTTCACCCCGGTCGTGTACCCGAGCGGATTCCTCATGTGGAAGGCGGGGCACCACTCCTTCCTGGGGATCAACCTCTCGGTCGTGTATCAGGTGCTGAACCCGGTCGCGGACATCGTCATGGGGTTCCAGCGGGCGCTGTATGCGAACGTGAACTGCCCGCCGGTGATCAACGAGCAGCACCAGTGCACGCTGTACAACGTCTCCGTCGGGCACCAGGCAGTCGTCCTGGCCGGGGTCATCGGCGGCTCGCTCATCCTGGTCTACCTGTTCTGGCGGACGTTCTTCCGGCACTCCGGGGACTTCGCGGAGGAACTGTGAGCCGCCCCGCCATCGAGATCGACGGCATCGGCAAGAAGTTTCGCCGGTATACCGAGCGGCCCACGTCGCTCAAGCAGCGCCTGACCAGGTTCCGGGTCCGGTCCGAGGAGTTCTGGGCGCTCAAGGGCGTGACCTTCGACGTCCCGGAGGGCTCGACGGTCGGGCTCATCGGGCCGACCACGCTCCTCAAGATCCTGGCCGGGATCCTCCGGCCCACCGAAGGGCAGGTCGTCACGCGGGGCCGGATCGCGGCGCTGCTCGAGCTGGGCGCCGGCTTCCACCCGGAGCTCACCGGGCGGGAGAACGTGTTCCTGAACGCGTCGATCCTCGGGCTGACCCGCAAGGAGACCGAGGCGAAGTTCGACGAGATCGTGGCGTTCGCCGAGCTCGAGGACTTCATCGACAACCAGGTGAAGTTCTACTCGTCGGGCATGTTCGTGCGGCTCGGGTTCGCCGTGGCGGTGAACGTGGACCCGCAGATCCTGCTGGTGGACGAGGTGCTGGCCGTCGGCGACGAGGGGTTCCAGCGCAAGTGCCTCGACCGGATCCGCGAGTTCCAGCGGGAAGGCCGCACCATCGTGTTCGTGACCCACGCCGCCGACCTGGTCCGCGAGATCTGCGACCAGGCGGTGATGTTGGAGAAGGGAAAGATCCGGAAGGCCGGGACGCCGGACGACGTGGTCCGGGAGTTCCGCCTGTTCTTCCTGAAGAAGGACCTCGCCTACGCGACGGACGAAGGGACGAAGGAGCTCGAGATCCTGTCGGCCGAGCTCATCCGGGAGGACGGCACGTCCGGCACCACGGCACGGTCCGGCGAGACACTGACCGTCCAGGTGGACCTCCGCGCGACCGTCCCGGTGGACGACCCGGTGATCTCCATCGCGCTGCACGACCAGGACAACAACTTCGTGTTCGGCACGAACACCGACTGGAAGGGACTGCACTTCGAGCCGTTCGAGGGGAAGAAGCGCCTGCGCTTCCGCCTCCGCACGCTGCCGTTCGTGAGCGGGCGGTACTGGGTGACGCTCGGCGTGCACTCGAAGGACGCCGCCCGCGTGTATCACGTCCAGGAGCAGCGCTACTCGTTCGAGGTCCAGACGGGAGCCGAGAACCCCGGCCAGGTGTACATCCCCGTGGACGTCGAGGTCGAGGAGCTTTAGCGGGTGCGAACGCTCGTCGTGTCGTCGTATCCCCCCCGGCACTGCGGCATCGGCGCGTACGCGTACGCGCAGGTGGAACGGTGGCGCGAACGCGGCGACGACGTCGTGGTGATCTCGCCGCCCGACGGCGACGGCGACGTGAAGGTGCGCTTCGACGGGGGCAGGCCGTTCCGGAAGGCGGCCGCGATGGGGGAGGGGATCGAGCGGATCGTCGTGCACTTCCAGCCTTCCCTGTACTACCCGCCCCGGAGGGGCCCGCCTGGTGTTCCACACCGACGCCGAGCGGCTGGCCCTGGAGCGCCGGTACCGGATCCGGGCGCGGGCCAGGCTGATCCCGCACACGGAGGGTATCCGGGTGCGAGGCCCGGCCTCTCGGGCCGAGGCCCGCCGCGGGCTCGGCATCGACGGCACGGAGCGGCTGTTCCTGTGCGCCGGGTTCCTGCAACCGGCCAAGGGCTTCGAGCGGGCCGTAAGCGCGTTCTCGGCAGCGGGAAGCCCGGGGCGACTGGTGATCGTGGGTTCGGTCCGCGACCGCACGCAGGCCAACGAGGCCTACGCGGCCGGGCTGCGCGACCTGTGCCGGAACACTGAGGGCGCCGAGCTGCTGGAGGAGTACGTCTCCGACGAGGACTTCGACGCCTGGATCGCGGCGGCCGACCGGCTGGTGCTGCCGTACGTGGCCTCGTGGTCCTCCGGCGTGCTGGCCCGGGCCCGCGTCATCGGCACGCCGGCCATCGTGTCGGCGACGGGAGGGCTGGCCGAGCAGGCCGGGCCCGACGACGCCGTGTTCCACGACGACGCCGAGCTGGCCGCCCTGCTTCGCAGTCCGAGCCCGACCGCGGCGCCGAACGACCGGGTGGAGATCCATCCGTGACGCAGGCCCGACAGCAACGACCGCAGAGCAAGCACGAGGAGGACTGGGACATTGAGCACGTCCACGTCGAGACCCGAGGGAGCCGGACCATGCTGCTGGTGCTGATCCTCGTCTCGGTCGGCCTGGCGGCCGCCGCGCAGATCGTCCTGAAGCACGGGATGAACCAGGTGGTGGATCGCACCGGCCGGGCGTTCCGCTTCGACGGGCCCTCGCTGAAGGCGGTCGCCATCACGGCGGCGGTGTGGGGCGGCCTGGCCCTGTTCGGCCTCTCGGCGTTCGTGTGGCTGGCCGTGCTGTCCCGTGCCGCGCTGTCGTTCGCCTATCCGTTCGCCGCCCTCACCTACGCGGTGATCGTCGTCTACGACGTCCTGGTCGGCGAGCACGTCACCGGGCTGCGATGGGCCGGGGTGGCGCTGATCATCGCCGGGATCATCCTCGTGTCGCGGACGCCGGCCCACAGCTGAGCGCCGCGATGGGCGAGGGCGTGGCCGACGTCGCGGTCGTCATCGTGAACTACAACGCGGGCGAGCACCTGCTGCGGTGCCTGGCGTCGGTGTTCGCGTCCGCCGGCGACGCCTCGCTGGACGTGTTCCTCGTCGACAACGCGTCGCAGGACGGCAGCGCCCGGCGGGCCGTCGAGGCCCACCCCGAGGTCCACCTCGTCGAGAACCCGGACAACCGGGGGTTCAGCGCCGCGGTGAACCAGGGAATCCGGTGGTCCCGCGCGCCGTTCGTGTTCCTGCTGAACCCGGACGCGGAGGTTTCCGCCGGCACCCTCGGCGCGCTCGTGAAGCTGGCCCGCGATCGCCCCCGCATCGGCGCCATCGGGCCGCTCATCCGCAACCCCGACCGCAGCGTGTACCGCTCCGGGCGGAAGTTCCCCACCATGGCCGAGGCCGTCGGGCACGCGTTCATCGGTCCGTTCCGGCCGGACAACCGCTTCAGCCGGGCCTACGCGCTGGCGGACTGGGACCGCAGCACCGAGCGCGAGGTGGACTGGGTGTCGATGTCGTGCATGCTGCTGCGCCGGGCCGCCCTCGACGACGTCGGCCTGCTCGACGAGCGGTTCTTCCTGTACGGGGAGGAGCTCGACCTGTGCTCGCGCCTGCAGGACGCCGGCTGGAAGGTGCTGTTCACCCCGGAGGTCGAGGTGGTGCACGAAGGCGGCGTCTCCACCGGTCGGCCCGCGGGTGGCGCCGCGCGCTGCTGCCGCTGGCCCGGATCGCCCTGCGGGCGCGAGCCGAGGTCGCCGCGTGGAGGGACCGGTCGTGAAGGCGGTGGTGCTGGTCGGCGGGGAGGGAACGCGCCTCCGGCCCCTCACGGAGACCATCCCGAAACCGTTGCTGCCCATGATGAACCGGGCGTTCCTGCACCGGATCCTCGACCACCTGGGGGAGCACGGGGTGCACGAGGTGGTGCTGTCCTCCTCGTACCTGGAGTCGACCTTCCGTGCGTTCCTGGAGGAACGACGCGGCGACCCGGCGGTCACGTGGATCACCGAGGCCGAGCCGCTCGGCACCGGCGGCGCAGTCGTGACCGCGCTCGCCCACGTGCGCGACGGCACGTTCCTCGTGCTGAACGGGGACATCCTGACGGACCTCGACCTCACCGCGATGGTCGCCTTCCACCGGGAGCGAAACGCGGTGGCCACGATCTCGCTCGGCCACGTCGAGGACGCCCGACCGTACGGGCTCGTCGACACCGAGGGCGGCCGGGTCCGGGAGTTCCGGGAGAAGCCGGCCGAGCTCGTCCCCGGCGACATCAACGCGGGCACGTACGTCCTCGAGCCGGAGGCGCTCGCGGGGTGGAGTGCCGGAACCATGATCTCGATCGAGCGCGAGGTCTTCCCCACGCTGATCGGCTCGGGCGCATCCGTGTACGGCTTCCTGTCCGACGCGTACTGGATGGACCTCGGGACCCCCGAGAAGTACCTCCAGGCCCACTTCGACATCCTGGAGGAGCGGGTCCGCGGGCTCCGCTACCCCGCCCCGTACCGCGCCGCCTCGGCGGACGTCGACCTGCGCGCGCACCTCGGGCGGTGGGTGGTGCTGGGCGACGGGGTCGCCGTGGGGCCGAACGCCGAGATCGACGACTCGGTCCTCCACGCGGGCGCGACGGTGGGCCCGGGGGCCCGGATCTTCCGCTCCATCCTCGGCCCGAACTCGGTGGTGGGCGCGCGGGCGGTGGTCTCCGGCTGCGTGCTGGCGGAGGGCGCGAGGGTCGACGAGGACTGCCCGGCCACGGACCTGAAGCTCTCCGCGGGCCAGGTCGCGGGGCCCGACCCACAGCCTGTCTAAAGCTGCCGAAACGGACAGACGATGTGGTACGGTGCCGGCGCCGCCGGCCCTCGACCATGCGAATTCATCTCGGGAAAGCCGTCGTCGTCGCCGCGATCGCGGCCCTCATCCCGGTGCCCGCTGCCAGTGCCGGCGTCGGGGGCGCCACCGGTC
>WNGA01013648.1_pt1 | contig 10360 bp, 6 predicted proteins | sample 5400061 | NCBI WGS metagenome assembly WNGA01 (sample SAMN13153366, study PRJNA577476) | soil metagenome | isolation source: 100 cm soil or saprolite under grassland replicate 2 | place: USA:California | collected 2016-06-15
TTGGGTAGCAGGGTGGAGGGAGACCAAGACTCTGAAGCCTATCGACAAAGCCATCGGACGGATGGTGAGCAAGTCACCGGGCCGTAACGCAAGTGAACGTGAGGTGGCCCCGAAAGATCCACACCCCGGAGGCCGAGCGGTCGATTACCCCGTGAAGGCCACACGGGCCGTCGCAGTCTGGCTGACGCGGCGGCCCGCTCCGGCGGGGCTGGGAGCGACAGCACGGTGACACAGACGCGTCGAGCAACTGGAGAAGCCCTCCTCGTCCCGCTGCGAAATCAGCGGAGGCAGGTCGGTCGTATAACCGGGGCCCCCGGGAAATCGGCTGACGACGAGAGGGTGGCGGACGGGTTCGTAGTAGCGAGGAAGCGGGGTAATGCCCGTGGAGCGAAGGGACCCTGCTGTTCTGCACTTCCTCCGACGACATGGGAGGCAGGGGCGGCATGAGAACGTCGCCCGTGAGTCTGCAGGACCTGAGGCGGAGGATCTACGTCACGGCGAAGGCTGACACGACGAAGCGGTTCTGGGGCCTGTACGTTCATGTGGTGAAGCCGGAGACGTTGAAGACGGCGTACGCGCTCGTGAAGCGCAACAACGGGGCACCGGGGATCGACGGGGTCACGTTCGAGGCGATCGAGGCGGCCGGCGTGGAGGCGTTTCTTGCCCAGCTTCGGGACGAACTGGTCACACGCACCTATCGACCGCTGCGGAACCGGCGCGTCGAGATCCCGAAGCGCGGAGGCAAAGTCCGCGTCCTGGAGATTCCGGCGATACGGGACCGGGTGGTGAGCGAAGGCAACATGAACGGCCTTCCGGCCGCGGTTGCCCCGCCCCTGGTTCCCGTCACCGCGACATAATCAGCCATTCTCAGACACTGGCCGCCCACGAGCCCCCGATGCCACGGCGCATCACCGCAGTCAGCGCCTCGCGAGTCGGGGGTGCCTGGGCACCGTCCCCGTGAGATCTTGCCTCTCGTGCCCTGCGAACACTGGTAGACTCGCGGAGTCCACCCGTTCATGGGGCACGTGCCATGCTGTATGGCGAGGTCGATCGGGATGAATCGCGCTACGGTCGGTCAGGCCCCGGGCGGCGGCACGCAGGCTCTGGTCGACCGTCGCCCCGCCGGGGTGTGGGTAAATGGCGACGATGGCTGAGCGACCTGTAACCGCCGCCGACCGCTTCGTCACCATCCACGGCCACTTCTACCAGCCACCGCGCGAGAACCCCTGGCTCGAAGCGGTCGAAGTTCAGGACTCGGCCGCGCCCTACCATGACTGGAACGAGCGCGTGACCGCGGAGTGTTACTCGCCAAACACCGCCGCCCGCCGGGTCGGCCAGGACAACCGCATCCTCGACATCGTCAACAACTTCGAGAAGATCTCGTTCAACATCGGCCCCACGCTACTCTCGTGGCTCGATCGCCACGCGCCCGACGTCTATCGCAACGTCCTCGAGGCCGACCGTCGCAGCGTCGAGGCCCACGACGGCCACGGGAACGCCATCGCGCAAGTCTACAATCACATGATCCTCCCCCTCGCCGCCCGGCGAGACAAGGTCACACAAGTCCGGTGGGGGCGCCGGGATTTTCAGGCGCGGTTTGAACGCGACCCCGAAGGGATGTGGTTGCCCGAGACCGCGGTGGATACCGAGTCGCTCGAGATTCTCGCCGAGGCGGGAATGAAGTTCACGATCCTGGCGCCCCACCAGGCCTGGCGTATCCGCAGGATCGGCACCGAGGCGTGGGAGGAAGTCAACGACCGTGTCGATCCGAGCCGGCCCTATCTCTGGCGCGGCCCTGGAGGCCGAACGCTCACCGTGTTCTTCTACGACGGACCGATCTCCCGGGCCATCGCGTTCGAGAACGCCCTCGACCGAGCCGAGAACCTGGTCGCGCGCCTGAAGGGCGGCTTCGTCGCGGACCGCGATGGGGCCCAGCTCGTCCACTGCGCCACCGACGGCGAGTCCTACGGTCACCACAAGCAATTCGGAGACATGGCCTTGGCGGCCGCGATCGCACAGATCGAGGTGAATGGATTTGCCGTCCTGACGAATTACAGCGCATTTCTGGCCAAGCACCCGCCCGCCTTCGAGGTCCAGATCCGGGAGCTCACTTCGTGGAGCTGCGCCCATGGGGTCGAACGGTGGCGGAGTGACTGCGGATGCAAGACGCGCCCGGACTGGCACCAGCGCTGGCGAGGGCCGCTGCGCGAGGCGCTCGATTGGCTCCGGGACCAGATCGATGCCTTCTATGAGTCGCGCGCCTCGGCCTTCCTCAAGGACCCGTGGGAGGCGCGGGACGCCTACATCGACGTGATCATCGATCGCAGTCCGGACGGGCTGGCCAGCTGGCTCGCCCGTCACCGGCGGGTCCTGCTGGACACGGCCGCACAGGTGGCGACCCGCCGGCTGCTCGAGATGGAGCGGCATCGGCTGCTCATGTACACGTCCTGCGCGTGGTTCTTCGATGACATCTCGGGGCTCGAGCCCACCCAGATCTTGAAGTACGCGGCCATGGCGCTGCAGTACCTGAGCGACCTCGGCGGCGGAGACCTGGAGGGCGAATTTGTCCGGCGGCTCGAAGCCGCGCCGACCAACGTGCCGGTCTTCGCGAACGGTGGCGAGGTCTATCGCGCCCTGATCAGACCGGCGGTCGTCGACCTGCGCCGCGTTGTCGCCCACTACGCGATCAGTGGCCTCTTCGAGGAGTATCCGGACGAGGCGTCGGTCTATGCGTGGCGGGTCCAGCGGCTCGACGACAGCGGGGACGACTACGATGGCAGCCGGCTGCGGATCGGGCGTGTCCGGGTCGCCTCCGAGATCACCGGCGAGAGCCGGGATCTCCAGTACACGATGCTGCACTTCGGGGGTCACGACTTCTCGTGCGGCATCCGGACTTACGAGGATCCGGCAGGCTACGACACGATGAAGGCCGATCTCCTGCATCGCTACGCTCAGCGCAGCATGGCGGACATGGTGCGGGGGCTCGATGAGCACTTCCCCGAGGGCCTATTCTCGCTGACGCACCTCTTCCTCGAGCAGCGCCGGCACGTGTTGGCCAGCGTCATGCGGGCGGTGCTCGAGAAGCACGAGGAGACGTATCGGCGGGTCTGGGCGGAAAGCCGAAAGGTCGTCCGGTATCTGCGACAGGCCGACGCGCCGATTCCCGAGGTACTCCGCATCACCGCCAAGCACGTGCTCGAGGAGGAGCTGGTGGCCGGGCTGAGGCGGGCCGCCGAAGGGGCCGCGCTCCCCGAGCGGGTCTTCGAGGTGTCAGAGGAGGCCCGCTCCCTGGGGCTCGAGCTGGACTCGGCCGCGGCCCGACCCATCATCAGGCTGACGGTCGCGCGCGGCCTGGACGCGCTCGCCGAGGGGGTGACAGCGGGGCGGGTGGCCCGCGTCGTCACGCTTGTCCTCGGGGCCAGGCGGCTCGGCGTCGGCGTCGGGCTCTGGCACACGCAGAACCGGGTCTTCGCGCTGTGGCGCGACCACCCGGAGGCGCGCGACACGCTGCGGCCGCTCGTCGATGCCCTCGGCTTCGCCCTCGTGGGCGAAACGACCCCGTGACGATGCCGGTCGGGCCGCGAATTCCGCTCGCCACGTATCGTCTCCAGCTCGGCCCTGGACTCCAGTTCGACGATGCGGCCGGGCTCGTCCCCTACCTCGCGGCCTTGGGGATTTCCGACTGCTACACCTCCCCCTTCTTCGAAACGAGTTCGGAGAGCTCCCACGGCTACGATGTGTCCGATCACAATCGCATCCGGGACGAGCTCGGCGGCGAGCCCGCCTTCGTCCGCTTCTCGGACGCCCTCGTCCGCCACGGTCTGGGCCTGCTCATCGACCTGGTCCCGAACCACATGGGGATCGCCGGGAATCGCAACCGTTGGTGGCTGGACGTCCTCGAGAACGGCGCCGCCTCTCGCTACGCCCACGCGTTCGACATCGATTGGAAGCCGGCCAAGCCCGAACTGGCGGGCAAGGTGCTGCTGCCCGTTCTCGGCGACCAATACGGCATCGTGCTGGAGCGCGGGGAGCTACACCTCGAGCTGAATGACGGCGTCTTCATGGTTCGCTATTACGACACGGTCTTGCCGATCGCCCCGCACTCCTACAGCCGAATCCTCGGCCACCGGATCGACGAGCTCGAAGCCGGATTGGGGCCGTCGCACCCCGGCCTGTTGGAGCTGAAGGCCCTCGCGACCTGGTTTGCGGCCTTCGCCCCGCATCCCAGCCGCGATCTGGAGCGACCGAGGAGGCGCACCCCGGACAAGGCAGCCGGCGTCGAGCGCCTGGCGGCCTTGCTGCGGCAGTCACCCGAGGTGAAGACCTTCCTCGACCAGACCATTCGCCGCTTCAACGGCACACCGGACGATCCGCGGTCGTTCGATCTTCTCGACGAGCTGCTGCGCGAGCAGGCGTACCGGGTCGCGTTCTGGCGGGTGGCCGGCGACGAGATCAATTACCGGCGCTTCTTTGACATCAACGAGCTCGCCGCCATCCGCACGGAGGACCCCGACGTCTTCGCCGAGACTCACCGCCTCGTCTTCCGTCTCGTCGGCGCCGGCCAGGTGACCGGGCTCCGTGTCGACCATCCGGATGGGCTCTACGCCCCCGCCGAATACTTCCGACGCCTGCAGCGCGAGTGCGCGCGGGCGCGCGGCGCCGGATCCGACGCCGACGGGGGCTTTTACATCGTGGCCGAGAAGATCTTGAGCCCTGGCGAGTCGCTGCCGCGGAGCTGGCCCATCGCAGGAACCACCGGGTACGACTTCCTCAACGTACTGAACGGGATCTTCGTTGACCGCAGCCAGGCACGGGCGATGGAGCAGCTGTACGCCCGGCTGATCAAGGAGCGCCCGCCCTTTGCGGAGGTCGTCTACGAATGCAAACGACTCGTCATGCAGGTGTCGATGGCCTCCGAGCTGAACATGCTCGCGCAGCGGCTGAACGCGATCTCGGAGGAGCATCGTTCCTCCCGCGACTTCACGCTCCCGAGCCTCACCCGTGCCCTGGCCGAGATCGTCGCCAACTTTCCCGTCTACCGCACCTACGTGGGCGAGGACCAGAGGGGCGTGAGCGAGGGCGACCGGGAGTACATCCTCCGAGCGGTGGCGCAAGCGAAGCGGCGCACACCGCTCACCAGCCCGTCGATCTATGACTGGATCCAGGACATTCTCACGTTGCGGTTTCCCTCCTGGGCCCGGGAGGCCGAGCGTCGAGAGCGGCGAGAGTTCGCCATGCGGTTCCAGCAGATCACCTCGCCGGTCACCGCCAAAGGCTATGAGGACACCGCCCTCTACCGGTTCAACCGGCTGGTGTCGCTCAACGAGGTTGGCGCCGACCCGAGCCGCTTCGGTACCCCGGCGGCCGAGTTCCATGCGGCCATGGTCGAGCGGCAGCGGACATATCCACACGGGCTGTCGGCCACCTCGACCCACGACACCAAGCGGGGCGAAGACGTGCGAGCCCGCGTCAACGTCCTCTCGGAGATTCCGGATGAATGGCGGCGTCGAGTTACCCTCTGGCAGAGGCTGAACCGGAAACACCGCACGACGGTCGATACGCAGCCGACACCCGGGGCGAACACTGAGTATCTCATCTACCAGACGCTCGTCGGGGCCTGGCCGATCGGGGTGGAGCGGCTCCGCGCCTACCTGTTCAAGGCGATCCATGAAGCCAAATCGCATACCAGCTGGATCAAACCGAACACGCGCTATGACGACGCCATCACGCGCTTCGCCGAAGCGATCCTCGATCCTGTCCGATCATCCTCTTTCCTCGACGATTTCGTCCCGTTTCAGGCTCGTGTCGCGCACTACGGCGCGTTCAACTCGCTCGCTCAGGTCCTCGTCAAGATCACGGCTCCGGGCGTTCCCGACTTCTACCAGGGCAGCGAGCTGTGGGACCTCAACCTCGTCGATCCCGACAATCGGCGCGCCGTCGACTGGCAACTCCGACAAAACATGCTGGAGGAACTGGACCGGGCGGTGGACACGGCCCCCGATCGGGCGGCCTTCGCCCAGGAGCTCGTAAAGAGGAAGGAGGACGGTCGGGCCAAGCTCTACCTGATCCGCCAAGCTCTCGCCTGTCGCCGCGCCCACGCGGCGCTCTTCGGTGACGGCGAGTATCGGCCCCTCGAAAGCCGGGGGCCACTAGCCGAACACGTGCTCGGGTTCGCGCGCCTCGCGAGAGGCGAGGTCGCGCTCACCATCGTTCCGCGCCTCCTGGCCCGCCGAGGCGCCGATGAACCGCCGCTCGGTGCTGCGTACTGGGGCGACGAGACCCGGGTCATCGTGCCGCGGGAGGCCGGGCAACGGCTCCTCAATCCGCTGACGGGCGAGCGCCTGCCCGGTGCGGGTGGGGCCCTGCCCCTGAGCACGGCGCTCGCCAATTTTCCCGTCGCGATGCTGGTGAGCGAGGCGTGAACCCGTTTGACGGGCGACTGGCGATCGCGCGGGGGACCCCGGGTTCGAAGGTAACCGCGCGCCCTCGCCGCCGCAGTCAAGGCGCTCGTCGCCGACCCGGAGCGCGCGGCGCAGATGGCTGAGGTCGCAGGTCGGCGGGTCGAGGCGGAGTTCAGCTGGGACAGCACCGCCGAGCGCACCATCGCCGTCTATCGGGGCGCGATCGCGCTGCACCGCTCGGGCGCCGAGAGAAACCACGCGACGCTCCAGGGCGGCAGCTCCCTCCAGCTCGACCCCGACACGCCGAGGCCGTAGAGGCGCCGGCCCCAGCCGGCGACCGGCCCGCCGTGGGCGACGGCCGCGGGCCCGAGATTGGCGATCAGCCTGAGCACCTGCTCGTCCGGAAACGTCCACACGACCTCGAGCGCGGCCGGTCCCAGGGCGGACCAGCGCGCCGCCGGCACGGGCTCGCCGGCGAGGAGCGGGGTGATCTCCTTCTCGCGCAGCGAGAGCAGAGTACGGTGAAACCCGAGCCACTGCTGGGGCAGCGGATGCCCGAGCGCGCTCCAGTCGAGGGCGGAGCGCGCGCGTGTCTCCGCCGACTGGGGATCGGGGATCTTCGCCCGACTCTCGGGAGAGGTCCAGGCGAGGAAGCGGGCGAACTCGCGCCGGCGGCCCTCGGCGACGCGGGCGCCGAACTCGCCGCCGAGGTCGCTGAAGAACAGGAACGGCTCGGCCGCCGCCCATTCCTGTCCCATGAACAGCAAAGGCAGGGACGGTGCCAGGAGCAGGACGGCGGTGGCCGCGCGCACCGCCTCGGCGGGTGCCAGCCTCGTGATCCGCTCACCGAGGGCGCGGTTGCCAATCTGGTCGTGGTTCTGCAAGAAGTTCACGAAGGCCGTCGGCGGCAGTGCGCCGCTCGGCGCGCCCCGCGCCCGTCCCCGATGGCGCGAGAACTCGCCCTGGTAGGCGAAGCCGTGGGCCAGGCAACGCCCGAGATGGTCGAGTGACGGGTGGTAGTCGACGTAGTAGCCCTCGCCCTCCCCGGTGAGCAGCACGTGCATGGCGTGGTGGATGTCGTCGTTCCACTGCGCCTGGTAGAGCGGCCGCCGGCCCGGGCCGGGGCGCACGAGATGACGCGTCTGGTTGTCGTCGTTCTCGAGGACGAGGTGCACCCGCCGCTCCCGTCCCGGGCCCTCGGCGGCGGCCTGTCCGAGCTCGGTCAGCACGTGGACGGCCGAGTCGTCCACGATGGCGTGCACGGCATCGATCCGCAGCCCGTCCAGGTGGAACTCCTCGAGCCAGTACAGCGCGTTGTGGACGGCGAAGGCGCGCACCACCTCGGAGCCGGGCTCGTCGAAGTTGATGGCCAGGCCCCAGGGCGTGTGGTGGCGGCTGAAGAAGGCCGGCGCGTAGCGCGAGAGATAATTGCCCTCCGGCCCGAAGTGGTTGTACACGACGTCCAGGAAGACGGCGAGCCCGCGCCCGTGACACGCGGCCACGAGCCCCTTGAGATCGTCGGGGCGACCGTAGCGAGCGTCCGGCGCGAAGGACAGCACGCCGTCATAGCCCCAGCCCCAGCGGCCAGGGAAGTCGGCCACCGGCATCAGCTCGATCGCGGTCACCCCGAGCGAGGCGAGGTGGTCGAGCCGCTCTGCGACGCCGGCGAAGCTGCCCGCGGCGCTGAAGGTGCCGACGTGCAGCTCGTAGAACACCAGTCGCTCGGCGGGGACGCCGCGCCACCCCCCATCGGTCCAGCCATAGGCGCGAGGATCGACGACCTCGCTCGGCCCGTGCACGTCTTCCGGCTGCCGGCGCGAGGCCGGGTCGGGGACGAGCCACTCGCCGTCGATGCGGAAGCGGTAGCGCGTGCCCGGCGGCGCCTCGCGCGTGACGAGCTCCGCCCAGCCGCTCGCATCGCGCGTCATCGGCAGGGCGCGGGCCTCGGCCTCGAACCAGAGCTCGACCGCGTGCGCCGCCGGCGCCCAGATGCGAAAGCGCGTGCTCCCGTCCTCGCGCACCTCCGCACCGAAGGGCATGCGATGGGCGCGGCGGACATTGGCCGGATCGCTCATGGGCGCGGCCTCGGCCGGCGCAGGCGCAGGAGCGCCAGCGCGCGGCCCTCCAGCGGGTAGCGATCGCCGGCGCGGAAGCCCTGGCCGCGCGGGCTCACCTCCCCCTGGCGCGTGTCCCCATGCTCAGATGGTACGCCCGCTGTCACCGGTGTGTCGGAATTACCCGGGAGAATCTGCTCACCGAGCCGGAGCGCCCTGCCCACGACCGCGTCCAGAAAACCCATCTGGAGCGAAGATGGGATGAAGCGGCTGGCCTCCCGCTCGACGTGGTGGCATACACTGCCCCACAAGAGTGAACCCGCGGTCAGCGCCGCAGAGAGGAGAGGCCAGCCATGGACCATATTGGCATCGACGTGCACAAGAAGGAAAGTCAGATTTGTATGTTGGCTGAGGGGGGCGAACTGATCGAGCAGCGGATCCGCACCGAGCCCGAACGTTTCGCGGCGGTGCTCGGCAAGCGACCCCGCGCCCGAATCTTGATCGAGGCCTCGACCGACAGTGAATGGGTCGCCCGCTGTCTGGAGGAACTCGGTCATGAGGTCGTCGTCGCCGACCCGAACTTCTCCCCGATGTACGCGACCCGGACGCGGAGGATCAAGACGGACCGGCGGGATGCGCGCGCTCTGGCCGACGCCAACCTGCTCGGCGCCTACCGCCCGGTGCACCGGGTCTCCGACGCCCAGCGCCACGTGCGCGGCCGCCTGGGGGTCCGCGACGCCCTCGTGCGGACCCGCACGCGCTACATCTCGCTCATCCGCGCCGTGCTCCGCCAGCAGGGCTATCGCGTGCCAAGGGCATAGGGGTAACGTTGCCCGCGTGCTGAAGGCGGCGATCGGATAGGCACGTTCGCACGACGAATGCGGGCGCCGCATTCGCGAAGGGGAATTGGGCATGAAACAACGCAGACTGCATCGCTTCGCGCTCAGTCTTCTCAACGTACTCGTCATCAGCGCCTCGTCGCTCAGCATGGCCCAGCAGCCGATCCGGATTGGCGCCTCCATGGCGCTCACCGGAAAGTACGCGCTACAGGGCGGCTACGGGCGCGAGGGCTACCGGCTCTGTCAGAAGCAGGTGAACGCGCAAGGCGGCGTGCTCGGACGTCCGATCGAGTTCGTAATCCGTGACGATGGCTCGGATGAAAAGAGCGCCGTCCAGGTCTACGAGAAGCTGATCACGGAGGATCGGGTTGATGCGGTCATCGGTCCGTATTCGTCCCCGATCACCGACGCGGTGGCCGATGTCACCGAAAAGTACCGGAAGACCCTGATCGCGCCGATGGCGGGGACGACATCGCTCTGGGAGAAGGGGCGGAAATATCTCGTGATGGTCATCTCGCCCGTCGAGCTCACGCCCACGGGCTTCGTCGATCTCGCGGCCCGCTCCGGGCTCAAGACGATCGCCGTGCTCAACGAGGACGGGCTCGTCGCGAAGGCGGCGGCGAAGGGCGCCGGCGAGCTGGCGAAGAAGAAGAATCTGGACGTGGTGTTCTCGGAGACGTACCCGAAAGGCACGAAGGATTTCTCGGACATCTTGAACCGCGTCAAGGCGGCGAGGCCGGATGCCTTCGTGATCGCTGCGCAGCTGTTCGACGACCTGATCACGATGACGCGCCAGATGCGGGAGGTGGACCTCAACGTCAACATGTTCAGCAGCCTGCCGTACGGGGGCCTGCCCGATTACCAGAAGCGTCTCGAGAAAAACGCGGAGTTCGCCTACAGCGCCACGTTCTGGGAGCCGTCGCTCCCCTATCCTGGCAACCGGGAGTTCGTCGCCGCGTACGAGAAGGAGTTCAACCGCGCACCGGCGCTTCAGGCCGCGAACGGCTACGCCGGCTGCCAGCTCTTCGTGGAAGCAGCGCGCCGGGCGGCGAGCGTCGAGTCCGAC